>Ga0075421_100003583_pt1 | contig 18580 bp, 20 predicted proteins | sample SoiMetdeltSBSDD5_FD_75292 | JGI IMG/M metagenome (GOLD analysis project Ga0075421, IMG submission 75292) | Bulk soil microbial communities from a Populus tree surrounding site in Tennessee, USA - Soil MetaG P. deltoides SBSDD5 | ecosystem: Environmental > Terrestrial > Soil > Tree plantation... | reverse complement strand
TTCTGGTGACTTGCGTCCGAACATGGACAATGGCGGGCTCCAGCAAATCAGGTATCCGGCGCACCCAGTGGGCGCAGCTACCTCACGATGCACGGGCTAGTCGACCAGCGCAACCTCGCGGGGAGTGGTGGGAACAGGATGGGGCTGTTGGGGTCTCCAAAGGAGCTCTCCGTCCAGGTGGTCGGGTATCGGAACCCCGAGCCAGTGGAGCATGGAGGGAAACAGGTCGGCGGTGCGAAGCGGTGGTGCGGGAGCCGGTACGCTGGACCAGATCGGCGTCTGCATGTGCGCCCGGATCAGACTGCCGTGTCCCTCCCGATGCTCGGGGATCTCGAAGCGGTCACGGAAATCGTAGCCCTCGTTAGCGATGACCAGCAGATCGCCCGACCGGTGGCTCCGAAACTGATCTAGGAGCTGGAAAGGCGCGTCTGGATAGGGGCTGTTCCAAGTCCTTTCCAGCCAATCCCGGGCGGATCCGCACCAGGCACCCCCGAGACGTAGGGGGTCGCCGAACGTCGGCTCGTACGCGATCTGATCGCCTCTCGGGCGGAGCAAGGCGGAGCCGTGGGCGCTGCCAACCCAGATTCCTCCCGCCTCGGACTCCGCCGCCAGCAGGGCCACTGCAGGCTCCCGTAACAGGGCAGCCACGAGGTCACGTCCCCCGTCGAAGCTTCCTGGACCCCGCAAGCGCCCGATCGGCCAACGCTGCGGCCTCGCCACCGTCGGCTCGGCATACACCATGGCCGAGCCGTTGCCTGCCACCATCACCGCTGCTCGGGGATTCCGCTCCCAGAGTACCGGGTGGGCCAGGGTAGGGACCCCGTGGGCGCGCAGCCACTCCGCCAGGTCCAGATGGGTATGGACCGGCGTGGCGCCATGGTCGCTGACCAGGAGAATGAGGCTCTTGGCCAGCTCCCCCTGCTGCTGCAACCGACGCCGGAGCCCGCCTACGGTGGCGTCCACCCGCCTGAGCGCCCGGTGCACCTTCGCCGAATTGTGCCCCGACTGATGGGTATAGCCATCGACCGCCGGAAACTGGGCGAACACGAACTTCCAGTCTCCCTCCGCAGCTCGAAGGAGATGGCGGGAGACGGCGTCGTCCGACGGCTGGTGCCACATCGCCATGTGAGCCACGGTTCCCCAGATCTGCCGCTCCAAACGGGAGGGGTCCCGGTCCCGAGTCAGGCCCCGAGCGACCGGGGTAAAGATGCCAATACTCTCGGGGATCAGCTCGAAGATGGTGCGCACCTCGGCCCGGATGTCCCGGTCCAGCATCGGGGACTGATAACCACAGTAGCTCCGTAGGGCCGCTCGGTCGCGCCACCAGCGTCCGGTGTAGGCGGCGCGGTCGAGCCAGCGGATTGACGGAATGTCGCAGTGGCCCGGTGTGCAGCCGGTGAGAAACGGCAGGTAGGACACGCTCGTTGTTGAGGGGAACCCGGTGATCGCGATCGATCTGCCACCGGAGGCCAGCATGGCACTCAGGTGGGGAAGTTCACCGGCCGACAGCCGGGCATCCGCCACATCGGGACGGAGCCCATCGACCAGCAGAAGGAAACAGCGATTCATGCTTCCTCGGTCGCCACCGCCCGGCACGGACCGACGCGTTCCAGCCCAGCTCGATTCATTCGCTTCCCTTCCCGTATCCCGAGAACAAGCACCACAATACTAAACAGTGCGATCCAGCGTCCAGGGATCGGCAAGGCTACACCGAGGCCGCACAGCAGTATGTAGCGAGCGCCTCGGCCGAGCACCACCGAAAGCTGATACTTCCAGAGAGGATACCCGGCGAGCACGGCAAGGAAGCGCATGGGATAGTGTGGAACGATGGGGAGTACACAGGTCACGACCAGGGACCAGAAGGGAGCTTTCCGGTACCAGCGCAGGGACCACTGGGTGGCCCGATGGTCGCGGAAGCCCCTGGTCCCGTCACGCCTCAGCAGCCGGGAAAGCAGCTCCATGTTCCAGGCTTCGACCAGCACGGTTGCAGCGACCCCGATCGAAACGATCAGCCACAGAGGATGCCGGCCGCCCAGATAGATCAGCGCACCATCATAGGGCAACGGCGCCAGGGAGTTGCCGGCAAAGGTATAGGGCACCAGGTAGAAGAGGTGTGACCACCCGGCCCAGGATGAAGCTGCCAGCAGTGCAAGGATGCTGATCCCGGCCATCAGAGCCGGTAGCACCCAGGGTGGGCGTACCGGTGGCTGGAGCGGTCTACTCTCGGCTGATTGATCGGCCAAAAAGCTCTCCACGCGGCCCGGCTACGACCGGCGATGCAGCTGCTGGATGTCGATGCTAGCTAGGTAAATGCAGGGGCGTTGGCCCTGCGGGTCTACAAACCTATCGGGCCCCGACCCGGCGGGGAAGCGGAGAGGGATGCCACCCAGGCACGAGGCCTGCCCGACTTTGAGATCACGGCATCCCGAGCGGGAGACACACAAATGCAACAAGCGGTGACTGATTCGTCATAACATTATCGAGTGCAGGCGTATCCAATCGCCCTGGGGGCTCCATGCGCAAGCCGATCAATCTGCTTCCGGTCCTGGGAATGTTGGCTGGCTGTGGCGGAGATAACGGAGGATTGGCCGTCGATGTTGCCGACGTTGCCGGGTCTTGGAATGCAGTCTGGCAGGGGATGAACGCGCCGGGTGTAAGCTGTTCGGCCGACGGGGGTCGGCTGGATTTGACTTCGACAGGAGGTGGCCGGTTCACCGGGAGCTTCCGGGTGACAACCCTGACCTGCAATGGCAGCAGTGGCGGTGCCAGCAGCGGAGCAGTCGTAAATGGCAACCTCTTCGAGGACCAGATCGCCTTTGACCTCAACGACGCTTCGTTCCACCAGACCGGCAGAGTGAGTGGGAATGCAATGTCCGGCCAGGCGACATGGACCCTGGTTATCAATGGCACACCCCACAGCGTCGCTGGAACCTGGAATGCCCAGCGCATCTGTGTGACGGCGTCCCCAACTGCCTTCAGCTGCTAGCACCCGCAGGTTGGCTAAGTAGCCGGGCTCACTCTGCCGCTACAGCCACTCGGTGCCAGGCGTTGTTGCCGTAGCCTTTCACGTTCCAGGTGCTTTCCAGGGCCGAAGGCTGAGTGGTACCGGCGCTGTCGGTCGCCCGAACCACCAGCGTGTGGGAACCAGGCGCCAGGTCCACGGCAACGCTCCAGAGCGACCAGGTTCCAGCTTGTCCGGGCACTGCAATCTGTGCCGATACCCAGTCCGCCCCGTCGTTGCAGGAGAGCTCTACCCGGGTGACCGGCTGGCCACCTGAGCCCATGGCCCAGCCTCGAGCCACTATTCGGCCGGCCTTCAGCAGCTGTCCTGGACTCGGTTGGAGGATGACGGCATTGACTGGAACCTCGGTCATGGCAGTCCCCGCTGACACGTCGCGGTGATCGAGCGAGCTGACCTCCCGCTGGATGCGGTACGCCTGGCTCTGGAAATAGTTGGGAGAAGGATCCCGCCTCAGTGTTATCCTGCCTAGCCACTTTACGCTCCGGGCACCGATCCACCCGGAGACCATGGCCCGGAGCGGAAATCCATGTACCGGAGGGAGTATGCCCCCATGCAGGTGGGTGGCGAGCAGAACTCCGTCCTCCATGGCCTTGGCGATAGGAATTGAGCCTCCGAAGCCAAACCGCTGACCCTCTCGTTCGATCTGATCCAATCCGGTGAACTCCACATGGCCCGCCTCCTCGGCCACTCCAACGGCCTGCAGCAGGTCTCGGAGGCCGATGCCGGCCCAGGCTCCGGTGCTTACGGGCTCCGGGCCCCAGGGCAATTCGCCGGGCAGCGGGCCCAGGCTGAGAAACTCCTCGCGGCGGAGACCGGCGCAGACCAGAGTGGCGGTGGACATCCGCCGGGGGAAGGCGCCAACCAACTCATCCAGCGAGAAAGTTCTCGGCTGGTTGACCAAGCCGTCCACCTGAAGACGCCAGCGCGAGAGGTCGATGTGGGGAACAGCCGCGTGACTTCGAGTAAAGAAACGGTCGACCGGGGTGAGGAAATCCTCAGGCGGGACCGGCCAGACGCCGGTATTCAGGCCTTCCGGATCATGGCTCACTCGCTTGGTAGTCGTTGCAGTCATAATCTGGTCTATAACGGGCCAGGAAAAACCGCCTCGACACCAAGGTGCCGAGACGGTGAACCGAAAGAAAAATCGGGGCGCCCGGATTTGAACCGGGGACCTCCTGCTCCCGAAGCAGGCGCGCTAACCGGGCTGCGCTACGCCCCGTACTACAACGGTAAGCGGTGAGCGGTAAGCAGTGAGCGGAAAATCGTGGGGAGATCGCGACTCGGTGCAGCCAGCAGATCTTCCCGCTCACCGCTCACCACTTACCGCTCACCTTGTCGAGTGCGCCCTGAGGGACTCGAACCCCCAGCCTTTTGATCCGTAGTCAAATGCTCTATCCAATTGAGCTAAGGGCGCTCATGGGCGGTACAAGACTCGAACTTGTGACCTCCACGATGTCAACGTGGCGCTCTAACCAACTGAGCTAACCGCCCTCTCAGCGGGCAGAAGGGGCGGCGGGGCAGAGGGGCATCTGCTGCCCCGCTGCCCCGCTGCCAATCTGCCTTGCTGAAATAGCGGGGGTGGGATTTGAACCCACGACCTCCGGGTTATGAGCCCGGCGAGCTACCAGACTGCTCCACCCCGCGACGTGTCCTTCAGGATTCGGGCGCTCGGCCCGATAATCGACCAAACCGGGGGCATATCAGCCCCCTTAATACGAGCGGGAAACGGGACTCGAACCCGCGACCCCAACCTTGGCAAGGTTGTGCTCTACCAACTGAGCTATTCCCGCGAAGCGGTCAGGAGTTTAGCGCCCGGCCCTCCGTGGCGCAACGACCTGCACTCAGGGTCTAGCTCGGTCGAAGGGGGTCATGGAGGCGAGGGGGATCGAACCCCTGACCTCGTGAATGCCATTCACGCGCTCTCCCAACTGAGCTACGCCCCCGCTTATATTGTCCCGCCCTCGAACCGGCGCCGCGGCAAGCACGGAAACGTATCCGATGCCTGCAGGAGTGTCAACGAGGGCAACACGGCCGCGCTCCCGGCCACAGCGTCGATGCGAAGGAAGATTTTGCAGCGATGAGCACCGAGTCGTCCCCCGACCCGAAGCCTGACCTCACGACGGCCGACATCCTCGCGCAATCCGGGCCCCACAAGCCCCGGCGTACGCGTCGGCGGGCTAGCGCCAAGAACCTGGGGGTGTACGACGCCGACCGGGACATCCTGGACCAGTACTTGTTCGAGGTCAGCCAGACCCCGCTGCTCACGCCGCAGCAGGAGATGGCCATTGCCCGCTTGGTGCAGGCAGGTGACACCGAGGCCATGCAGGAGCTGATCAAGCGCAACCTTCGTTTCGTCATCTCGGTTGCCAAGAAATATCAGAATCGGGGACTCGCCCTGAGCGATCTGATCGGCGAGGGCAATCTGGGCCTGCTCACTGCCGCTCGGAAGTTCGATCCCGACCAGGGCGTCAAGTTCATCTCCTATGCCGTGTGGTGGATCCGGCAGTCCATTCTCGCCGCCCTCGCTCGCCAGGGCCGCACCGTACGGGTGCCACTGAACCGCACCGCCGACCTGTCCCGGATCACTCGTACCTCTGAAACCCTGCGCCAGGACCTGCGGAGGGAGCCCACCTTCGAAGAGATCGCCCAGAGCACCGGCTTGGCCGTGGACGTTGTTCGCTCGCTCGCCGCCCTCAATACGGCCGAGGTACGGCTCGATGCGCCGCTGGAGACCGAGGGCGACCGCTCCATGATCGACCGCTTCATCGCCGAGGAGCAGGGCGACCCGGAAGAGCAGGCCATGGAGCAGTTCCTGACCGAGCAGGTCGATACCGCCCTCCGCTCGCTGGCGCCCCGCGATGCCAAGGTGCTCCGACTCTACTTCGGGCTCGACGGGGGCCGGGAGCACACGCTGGAGGAGATCGGCGGCATGCTGGGGGTCACCCGCGAACGGGTCCGCCAGTTGCGCGATCGGGCTCTCAAGCGCCTGCGGGAAGGAGAGGTGGGCCGGGCGCTGGCCAGCTTTGCCGCTTAACTTGCCTCCGTGACACCCTCCGCAGTGTCTCGCCCTTCCCTTCGGGAAGGCTTCATTGCACACGTGGGCCGCCGCAGCATCGAGGCAGGGCGCGCTCTCGCCGACGTGGGGACCTGGCTCCCGCTCCTGGCAGCCCAGATGCGGCGACTGGGTGTCGACTCGGTGCCCATCGCGCTGTTCATCGCGGTCTTTACCGGTATCGTCCTCTCACTCCTCTCCTCCTACATCTTCACCGGGACGGTCCCGCTCTACTTCGTGGGCGCGCTAGTCGGCAAAACGATCATGATGGAGTTGGGACCGGTGCTCACCGGCATGGCGCTGGCGGGCCGGGTAGGGGCCAGTATTGCGGCCGAGCTGGGAACCATGAAGGTCACCGAGCAGGTGGATGCGCTCGAGACCCTGGCCTACGACCGCTACGCCTATCTGGTGGTCCCCCGCGTGCTCGCGGCAACGCTCATGTTTCCCGTGGTGACCGCCTTTGCGATGGCAGTCGGCGTTGCTTCCGGCTGGCTGACCGCCATCAATCTGTTGGACCTCTCCAGCCCCGATTTCTTCAAGGGGCTCAAGCTGTTCTATCAGTTCAAGGACATCTGGTTCGGCTTGGTCAAGAGCGCCAGCTTCGGCGCCGCGGTAGCGCTCATGGGTTGTCTTCGGGGTCTGGCCGCCGAAGGCGGGGCGGAAGGAGTCGGGTACTCCACCACCCGGGCAGTCGTCCTCGGCTGCGAGGCAATCCTGGTGCTGGATGCGTTCTGGGCATTGGTGCTCCTGTGAGCCGGGCATGATCACCCTGGAGAACCTGACCAAGTCCTTTGGTGCCCGCACCATCCTGAAAGGGGTGTCGCTCGAGATCCCCGAGGGCCAAAATACCGTTATCATCGGCGGGTCCGGCGCCGGCAAGAGCGTCACCCTCAAGCTCATCGTGGGGCTGCTCGAGCCGGATGCCGGCCGGGTGCTGGTCGACGGGGCAGATGTGCAGCAGCTCGACCGCAACCAGCTGCGGGCTCTGCGGGGCCGCATCGGCTACGTCTTCCAGTTTGCCGCCCTGTTCGACTCCCTCACCGTGGCCGGGAACATCCGGTTGGGGCTGGTCCGGCGAGGCTGCGACGAGGCGCTGATCCGCGAGCGAGTGGAGGAGAGCCTCGCGGTTGTGGAGCTGAGCGGCACCGAAGACAAACTGCCCTCCGAGCTCTCCGGTGGCATGCGCAAGCGGGTCGGGATCGCGCGGGCGATCGCACTCAAGCCCAGCTACATTCTGTATGACGAGCCGACCACCGGACTGGACCCCATCACCGCTTCGGTGATGGATCAACTCATCATGCGGACTCGCGACCTCGGCGTCACCGGGCTCGTGGTCACTCACGACATGCGAAGCGCCTTTAGCGTGGGCGACCGTATCGCCTTGCTCCATCAGGGCGAGATCAGACAGTCGGGCAGTGTGCAGGAGATCCGGACCTCGGATGATCCCATCGTGCGGCAGTTCATTGACGGGCGGCCCGGGCCTGCGCTGGTGCGGAGGTCGGTAGGGTGAAGCGTAGCAATGAATTCGCCGTTGGCCTGGCGGTCCTCGCCGCCCTCGCCCTGGTCATCGGCGGGGCGCTCTGGCTGAGCGAGAGCGATGTCAACCAGAAGAAGACCACCTATGCGGCCCGGTTCCGGACGGTTGGGGGTTTGGGTGTAGGGGCGCCGGTCACCTTGCGGGGCGTGCGGGTGGGGCGGGTGGAGGCGATCCGACTGGTGGAAGACGAGTGGGTGGAGACCGTGTTCAGCATCGACCGGGTGGTGGAGCTTCCCCAAAAGCCGGCGGTGATTTCGGCCTCGGCCAGCTTGTTCGGTGAGTGGTCCGCCAACATCGTTCCTTTCGAGCCGCTGCCGACCGATCCCAACGTGCGAGAGGCTCTTGTCGAATCGGATCGGGCCGGAGGTCTGGCCTGGCCCGGGGCCACTCTGCCCGACATCGGCCAGCTCACCGCCCAGGCCTCACGGATTGCGGGAGACGTGGCCGATGTGACTCAGCGGATCGGCCAGGCGTTCGACAGTACCGCGCTGAAGAATCTGCAGCAGAGCGTTAAGGACCTCACGGCGATCTCCAGTCGGCTGGTTCGGTTCGCCAATGCTCAGACCGACCGGATCGACCGGGTCAGCGAGAACGTCGCCACCACGGCGGAAGCGTTTACCGGCGTAGCCAAGTCATTCCAGGGAGCCGTCGCCCAGCTGGATTCGGCAACCAGCGAAGGCCAGCTTCGCGATATCCTGGACAATTCCCGAGCATCGAGCGCTGATATTCGCGCTGCCGCGGCCGATCTCCGCTCGATCATGGCGGCGGCCCGGAGCAACGAAGCCAGTCTGGTGCGGGTAGTCCGAGCCGCTGACTCGCTCATGGGAAGGCTCCAGGCAGGCAATGGAACTCTGGGATTGCTCGCCAGCGACTCCGCTCTGTATTACGAGACGACCAAGACAGTGGTGGAGTTCAGAGCGCTGCTCGCCGATATCAAGGCCCATCCCTCGAAGTACCTGAAGATCTCGGTTTTCTGATGACTAAGCGCCGCGCCGAGCTGGAGGTGAGCGCTGGTGGCATCGTGTTCCGAAGGATTCCCGGCCAGGCTCCCAGGTATCTGCTGATCCGCGATTCATATAACAACTGGGGATTTCCCAAGGGACATCTCGAGGGCGACGAGTCACCGGCCCAAGCGGCCATGCGGGAGACCGCGGAGGAAACCGGACTCGATCATCTGGTACTGCAGGGTCCCATTCGGGTCATCGACTGGCACTTTCGATTCCGCGGCCGCCACATTCACAAATACTGCCACTTTTTTCTGTTCGAGAGTTCGGAGGGGGAGGTCTGTCCCCAGGTGGACGAGGGGATTACGGCGTGCCAGTGGAGGCCACTCAACGAGGCTCTCGAGGTGCTGAGCTATGACAACGCCCGCGGTGTGCTGAAACGCGCCGGGGAAATGGTTCGGACCCTGGTGGCAGTGGGGGCGGGGCGGTCTGGTCGGTCAGTCGGTCAGTCGGTCCGGCGGTCAGAAGCTGTGGCTGGAGACGAGGACCGCATTCCCGAGCAGGAAGCAGCGGAAGCCGATGCCGATCGAGCAGAGCGACCGGCCGACCGCCCGACCGCTCGACCGCCTGCCTGACATGCCCGCGATCGCCGCCCTGCTCGACAGTCGCCCGGCGCTCGTGGCCCTTCGCCGAAGCCTGCCCCGGGGAGTTGCCCGAGTGGTCAGTTGCCGCAGTCCGGCAGCACTGCAGCGGCTGCTGCAGCGGCGGCTGGTCGACTCGGTTGTGGTGACGCCCCGCCCCACGCTGATGCCGGAGCTCATCCAACTGCGGGCGCGACTGCCTCTGGTCCCGGTAGTTGCCTATGGTGCCTTCCGGCCCGACGACGGAGACTTGTTGCTGGCCTGCCGGGACGCTATGTCGTTGGTGGTGGTCGAAGGCGTGGACGATCCCGTCGTCGGCGAGCTGGTGAGCCGGTCGTCCCTGACTGCCGAGCGGCGCCGGGCACTGGCCGAGGCCCCCCGGGTGCTTCGCCTGACCGAGCCCCTGCAACACGCCGCATGGGACCTGCTCCTGGGCGATGTAGAATGGCCAATTCGAACCGGTGCACTAGCCCGCCGGCTGCGTATCAGCCGGGAGCATCTCTCCCGGCAGTTCGGCGCCGGTGGCGCCCCCAATCTCAAGCGGGTCATCGATCTCACCAGGGTAGCCTGCGCCGCTCAACTGCTGGCCAATCCGGGCTACTCCATACCCACGGTGGTCCGCCTCCTCAACTACGCCTCGCCGGGCCATCTGGCGAATACCGCCCGGCGCATCGCCAATGTGCCGAGCACCGAGCTAGGTCGGCTGGGGCCTCGAGGGGTGTTGGCCGCTTTTCTGAGGGGGAACACCCGCAGTCGGCGCTGACCCGCGCACGGCTGTGCTGGCTTGCCCATCCCTCCATTGTGATTATTTTCACAAGCTAGATTGTAGCCTACCTTCAGCCCTGTTTTCGAGATCCATGGCCACTGAATCCATTCTGCGTCCGGGCGAACTGAAAGACATCCTGCTGCGGGAGATCGCCGCTGCCGATCTCACGACCGAGGATGTCAGCGAAGTAGGTACCGTGCTCGAGGTCCGCGACGGCGTTGCCCGTATCTACGGACTGAAATCGGCGATTGCGAGCGAGATGCTGGAGTTCACCGCGCATGACACGGGTGAAACGGTCGCTGGGCTCGTACTCAACCTCGAAGAGGACAACGTGGGCGCCGCGATTATGGGCGACTACCTGAAGCTGAAGGAGGGAGACGAGGTCCGCCGGACCGGACGGCTGCTCGATGTGCCGGTTGGGGCGGCCATGCTGGGCCGGGTGGTCAACGCCCTGGGGGAGCCGGTCGACGGGCTGGGCCCGATTCAGACGAGCGGACGTCGTCAGGTCGAGATGGTGGCACCCGGCATCATTGTGCGGCAACCCGTCAAGGAGCCGCTCCAGACCGGCATCAAGGCCATCGACGCCATGATTCCCATCGGCCGGGGTCAGCGTGAGCTGATCATCGGCGACCGGGGCACCGGCAAGACTGCCATCGCGGTCGACACCATCATCAACCAGAAGGGCGCCGGCGTCGTCTGCGTGTACGTCGCCATCGGACAAAAGCGGTCTACTGTCGCCAACGTGGTGGAGAAGCTCAAGACTTCCGGAGCCATGGACTACAGCATCGTGGTCGTGGCATCCGCGTCCGACCCGGCTCCGCTGCAGTACATCGCCCCGTACGCCGGCTGTGCCCTCGCCGAGTACTTCATGTACGAGGAGGGGAAGGCCACCCTCTGCGTGTACGACGACCTCTCCAAGCAAGCGGCCGCCTATCGTCAGCTCTCGCTCATTCTGCGCCGTCCTCCCGGACGGGAGGCGTATCCGGGCGACGTGTTCTACCTCCACAGCCGCTTGCTGGAGCGCGCCGCCAAGATCAACGAGAACGCGGAGACGATCCGGTTCGACCCCAGGATCAAGAAGCCGGGCGGATCCCTCACGGCGCTGCCGATCATCGAGACCCAGGCGGGCGACGTCTCGGCATACATCCCGACCAACGTCATCTCGATCACCGACGGGCAGATCTTCCTGACCACCGACCTGTTCTACTCCAACGTGCGGCCGGCAGTGGATGCCGGCATCAGTGTGAGTCGGGTGGGCGGAAACGCGCAGATCAAGGCGATGAAGCAGGTGGCGGGACCGCTGCGGCTCAGCCTGGCGCAGTATCGGGAGCTGGAGGCCTTTGCCCAATTTGGCTCCGATCTCGACGCGGCAACCCAGCGCCAGCTCGCCCGCGGCGCCCGTCTGGTTGAGGTGCTCAAGCAGCCGCAATACCGGCCGGTGCCGGTGGAGAAGCAGGTGGTCATCATCTACGCGGTGACCAATGGCTACTTGGACGACGTGGACGTCCAGCACATCCGGCAGTGGGAGCGTGACTTCCTGGATTACCTGGAGGCGTCACACCCAGCCGTCCTCAAGGATATCCGTACCAAGAAGGCGCTGGACGACGATCTGACCAACCGGCTCAAGGCGGCAATCACCTCGTTCAAGACGATGTTCGTTCCTGAGCATGGCTAAGAGCCGGCAGCTGAAGGGGCGGATTCGCTCGGTCCAGAACACCCGCAAGATCACCAGAACGATGGAGCTGGTCGCCACGTCGAGGTTGAAGCGGGCTCAGGACCGGGTGGTGGGTGCTCGTCCCTACGCCGAAGCCCTGCGTGAGGTGATCGCCGATCTCTTCACCCCTGATCTGGCCGATCGGTTTCCCTTGCTGCGGCAGCCCGCCCCTCCGTCCAAGGGAGGTCCACAACGCGCCGCGCTCATCCTGCTCACCTCGAATCGTGGACTTGCCGGCGGGTTCAACTCCAACCTGATCAAGGAAGCGCGTCGCCGGATCGAGGCACTGGAGGCGGAGGGGTACACGGTCGATCTGTACGGAATCGGCAAGAAGGGGATCGGATTCTTCAAGTATCTCGGCCGGAAGCTCGCACTGGAGCGGATGGACATCGGCGATCGTCCGACCGCGGAGCATGCGGGGGAGATCGTAGCTCCGCTGATCGAGTCGTACGCCGCGGGGGAGTTGGGGACCGTAGAGCTGGTCCAGGCCCGGTTCATCAGCGCGCTGCAGACGCCGCCGACAACGGTGCGGATTCTTCCGGTGGAGCAGGTGGCAGGAAAGCAGGGAAGCGGGGACAGCAGCGGGGCAGCGGGGCAGCGGAGTGGGGAAGTGGGGAAGGATGAGCCCAAGATGGTGGCGAATTACATCCTGGCGCCGAGTGCCGAGGCGATTCTGCAGGAGCTGCTGCCGCTCTATGTGCGAAACATGGTGTATCGCGGGTTGGTCGAGACGGCGGCGGCAGAGCACGGCGCCCGGCGCACCGCCATGAAGAACGCGACCGACAATGCGGGTGAGATCCTGGAGCTCTTGAAGCGCACCTACAACCGCCAGCGGCAGGCGCAGATCACCCAGGAAATCTCCGAGATCGTCGGCGGAGCGGCCGCGTTGCAGGGGTAGGTGGGCAAGCGGGAAATTCACACTGAATATCGAGAGACATACGCATGGCCACTGCGATAGCAACGGAGAGAGTCGGCACCGGAAAGACGACCGAGAAGAACATCGGCCGGGTGGTGCAGGTCATCGGGCCGGTGCTCGACGTCGAGTTCGAGCCCGAGCATCTTCCCGAGATCTACAATGCCCTGGTGATTGAAGACAGCAGCGGGCCGGTGCCGGTGCGCCTCACCGCCGAGGTGCAGCAGCACATCGGGCAGAACCAGGTCCGCGCGGTGGCCATGAGCACCACCGATGGGGTGACTCGCGGGATGCAGGTCCTCGATACCAACGGCCCGATCACCGCTCCGGTGGGCGAGGCCCCGCTGGGCCGCATTCTCAACGTGCTGGGCGAGCCGGTGGACGGCGGCCCTCCGCTCCCCAAGGACACCGAGCGCTGGCCCATCCACCGGGAGACCCCCAAGTTCACCGATCTCGAGCCCAAGACCGAGATCTTCGAGACCGGAATCAAGGTCATCGATCTAATCGCGCCGTTTGTGAAAGGCGGCAAGATCGGGCTGTTCGGGGGCGCCGGTGTGGGCAAGACGGTCGTCATTCAGGAGCTGATCAATAACGTGGCCAAGGGACACGGCGGCCGCTCGGTCTTCTGCGGCGTGGGTGAGCGAACCCGGGAAGGCAATGACCTCTACCTCGAGTTTAAAGAGGCAAAGATCCTGGAGAACGTGGCCCTGATCTATGGCCAGATGAACGAGCCGCCTGGCGCCCGTCTCCGGGTCGGTCTGACCGGGCTCACGGTGGCCGAATATTTCCGGGACATCCAGGGCCAGGACGTCCTGCTCTTCATCGATAACATCTTCCGCTTCACCCAGGCTGGATCTGAAGTGTCGGCGCTGCTCGGCCGAATGCCCAGCGCGGTGGGCTACCAGCCGACGCTGGCCACCGAGATGGGAGATCTGCAGGAGCGGATCACCTCGACCAAGAGCGGATCCATCACCTCGGTGCAGGCCATCTACGTACCGGCCGACGACCTCACCGATCCGGCGCCGGCCACCGCATTCGCCCACCTCGACGCAACGGTGGTGCTCTCCAGGGCCATTGCGGAGCTGGGCATCTATCCTGCGGTTGACCCCCTCGACAGCTCGAGCCGGATTCTCGATCCGCAGTACGTGGGGCAGCGGCACTACGATGTCGCCATCGGCGTGCAACGCATTCTCCAGCGCTACAAAGCCCTGCAGGACATCATCGCCATTCTGGGTATGGACGAGCTGAGCGAAGAGGACAAGCTCATCGTGGCCCGCGCGCGACGCATCGCGCGGTTCCTCTCCCAGCCGTTCTTCGTGGCAGAGCAGTTTACCGGGTTCCCCGGCAAGTACGTCAAGCTGGACGATACCATCTCCAGCTTCGAGAGAGTGGTGGCGGGTGAATTCGACAATCTGCCGGAGCAAGCGTTCTATATGCAGGGCGGAATCGACGATGTGATTGCGCGTGCCAAGCAGCTGGCGAGCGGGTGATGCAGGTCACGGTGATCTCTCCTGAGTCCTCTATGTTCGACGGTGAAGCAGATGCGGTGGTCGCGCCTGCTTTTGACGGCCAGGTCGGCATCCTGCCGAACCACGCACCTTTCATGACACTGCTGGGCGAGGGCACTCTGACGGTTCGCCGGGCAGACGCGGTCAGTCGCTTCTCCATACGTGGCGGATTTCTGCAGGTAGTCGAGAACCGGGTGCGTGTAGTGACCGAACACGTTGAAGGAGAATCCAATGCGTCGTAGTCTCTTTGGTGGGCTCTTGGTGGCAACCGTCCTCGCTTGGTCCGCGACGGAGTCGGCGGCGCAAGAGACCGGAACGCCGATGTTCAAGGCGCCATATCGCGCGTTCACCAGCCATGAGTTTGGCGCCGCGTTCTCGGACCCCGGCGAGGGAGTCGGCTTCGCTTTGGAGGGGTTTTACAGCTACGGCCGGGGCTCCAACGATTTTGGCCTCCGCGCAGGTTTCGCCGATCCGGATGAGGGTGATACTCGCCTCCTCCTTGGCGGCGACTTCCGTACTCGGGTGATCAACTATAGCGAGAGTTTCCCGCTGGATGGCGCGCTGACTGTTGGAGCCGGGCTCAACATCGGCGATGGCGATGACCTCATCTACTTGCCGGTGGGTCTATCGGTTGGCCGGCGGTTCGAGCTCGAGGGGTCGAAAACCACGTTCACTCCGTATGCGCATCCGACACTGATCCCCGTGATAGGCGCTCAGGGCGGCAGTGATGTGGGCTTTGCGCTGGGTCTGGGCGTCGACATGCGGCTGGGTCAGGACTGGTCCGCCCGGGTGAGCGGTGGCCTGGGCGATCTGGAGGGGGTTGGCATCGCCTTGACGTACGTCCGGTAAAGATCGCCCCCTTCGTGGTGGGCACGCCCGTCCGCGCAAGCGGGCGGGCGTTTTGTTTCGAGCCGCAGCTTTGGTTGACTTCGTTCGAAGGCCGCGAGTACCTTGCGGCGCGCCGCAGCCGGCTCGGCCAGTGGAGCTACTCAGGAGAGACGAGTGTTGACCCTACGCGCGCAACCGGCAATCCCGCTCACGCTTTTGATCCTGGCTCTTGTTGCCGGCGTCCGCCGGGCTGAGGCCCAGGTGCGGGGAATTCCGGTGTACAACAACGGCATACCCAGCGGGATTGGCATTTACGGCGATGTCGGGTTTCCCGATGAGGAGGCAGGCAAGGGGACGGCCTACGCCGTCAGCGGCCGGGCCGGCTTCGGAGCCTTCGGCGCCACCGCAATACTCTCCACCTTCGACCCCGATGGTGCCGGCGAGAACGATGTCTCGGTCGGCGCTACGCTCAATTACAGGGTTTTCGGCGCCCCCCTGACTCCGCTCTCGGTGACGCTGCAGGCCGGGATCGGCTACTCCAAACCCGATGTGGGGCTGCTCCCCGGGGATGAGGACGAGTTGCGCTTCCCGATCGGACTGGGCTTTGCCCTGATGATTCCCAACCCGGCCCTCGCCATTCAACCGTGGATTGCCCCTCGGGTCGACGTCGTGCAGCTCTCGGGCGGCGGCATTTCAGACACGGAAACCAACCTCGGGCTGGGCGGTGGAGTGGAGCTGAACCTGCTGAATGGCTTCGGAGTGCACGCCGCCTACGACCGGGTGTTTATCGACGGCGGCGATCCCAGCACCTTCGGACTCGGGGCGCACTACGCGTTTCGGATTCCCGGTCTGTGATCGGACCACGCCCGCATTGGTCCGGCGTTCTCCGCGGCCTGCCGATCCTGCTCGCTCTCACCCTCCTCTCCGGCTGCGCTCAGACCTTCGATGCCGCCACTCTCGGCGTGCCGGTCACCATGGCAACCGCCGCTGGTCAACCGGTTCAGGGGACCAGGTTCGAGGTGAATTCCCATGCCCTCTACGCCCTGTGGGGGATAGCCCAAATCAGGGAGCCCTCGCTCCGGAAAGCGCTTGCTGCCCAGCTGGCAGACGCGCGCGGCATCGCCAATCTCCGCATCAAAGTGCGGAGCCGGTGGAGCGACGTCCTGATCACCGGCCTCACTCTTGGATTGATTGTGCCTCGGGCAGTGACCTACGAGGGTGTCGTGCTGAAATGAGCTCCGCCAGCATGGCGGCGCTACGCTCCGAGGCTCCCAACCCACGCTCCACAACGTTGCGTCCTCGGGCTCCCTGGGCCTGACGGGTTCCCGCGTCCACAATCCAGCCTTCCCACTGAGCCTGCAGGCTCTTGGCGGCAGCCGCAGTGTGGAGGTGCGGGAGGGCTAGGGCGGCATCCGCTTCCAGCAGCAGACCGGCATCCCGGCTGTTCCGCCACCGGGGCCCGAAAACGACGGGTATGCCCCACGCCGCCGGTTCCAGCACCGAGTGCAGTCCGGCCCGCCCGAAGCCTCCCCCCACGAACGCCATGCCTCCCGCGCCGTATAGCGCCGCGAGGACCCCAACCCGGTCCACCAGGATCAGGGCGGAGGCTGACTCCAGCGCGCTCAGTCGCACTGGCGGAGGAAGCCCCCAGCCGCTGGCTCGGCTTTCCACCTCGGTTAAGTGGTCAGGAGTGGGCTCGTGAGGAACCAGAATGAGACGAGCGTTTGGATGGCGCTGGCGAACTCCCCCGAATGCCTGGAGCACCACCGCTTCATCCGCCGGCCAGGTGGAACCCGCCACCATCGTGGGAGCCCCGCGACCCAGGAGCAGCAGAGGATCATCAGGACGAACTCCGCCCACGCGATCCCTGACGCTGTCGAAACGTGGGTCTCCCAGGACCCGGATTCGGTCGGGCACGACGCCGAGCCGCTCCAGCCGTTGAGCGTCCTCGGCCGAGACCGTGGCCGCTGCGCTGATGACGCGGTACCCCGGCTGCAGCAGGCGGTGCACCGGCCAGCGTAATCGACCGCTGCCAGGACTCACGGTGGCTGCCACCAAAGCCACTCTGGTCCCTCGCGCCGCCGCTCTGGTCGAGAGCTCGGGCCAGACATCCAGCTTCGCAAACACCAGCAGATCGGGGTCGAGCGCCTGAAGTAGGCGTTCAGCGTTACTCGGCAGATCGTAGGGCAGATAGTCGGCCGAGTCAGCCGCGATCCTCTGAGCGAACGCTTCAGCGGAGGGGCTGAAATGGGTATATACGACCTGGCTGTCGGGATGCAGCCGCCGAAACCGGGTCATCACGCTTTGGGCCTGGAGGCCCTCCCCGACCGACGCGGCGTGGAACCAGACCAGCGGGCGTTCCCGATTGCGATGCCGGTGGGCCCAGTCCAGGAGCCGAGCTCCGGCCTCCTTGCGGGCCTGGATGCCACGCTGGATTCGCGGGTGGAGCCGGCCCGCAGCTGGGGCCAGGCTAGCCCCGGCTGCCAGCGCCGCCCGATAGAGCCAGGAGGTGGAAGGCATGGCCCAATGTTGCGGGAGGTCATTCCCTTGGGAAGGAGGGTTGCTCCCCCAACTGGAGTGACGCTAGAATTATCCCGTGGTATATGTTCCACCTGCAACCGAGGAGGTGATCCATTGTCTACAGAGTCAAGGGTCGCCTGCGGCCGTTAGTACCAGCTGCATGCTGAGACCCAGGCGACACTGTGAACCTGGGGGGGCCGCGTGAGCGGCCCCTTTTTTTAGCCATGTGGCCTACCTCGTCCGCGGAGCTCCGGCGTTACTGGCGAGCCGTGCGCGCGCCGCGGTACAGCATCACCTTTGCCTTTCCCCTGCTACTGACGTACGAGGCGCTGGCATTCCTGCTGTCGCGGTTCGATGAGGTGGGGGTCAGAAACGGTGCCGACGTGCTGCTCAAACGGATGTTCGTCGCCTTCGGTGGCCGCTACGGCCTGGCGGTGTTCGGGGTGGTGCTGCTTGGGTGTGGGGCGGTGCTGGTATGGCGGGACGTGCAGCGAGCCGGCGGCATCCAGCCTCGCTGGTTCATGCTCATGGTACTCGAATCGGTGACCTACGGGCTTGCCTTCGGGTCCGTGGCCGGCTCGCTGACCGGCTTCCTGCTGGCCCAGGGCCAGGCTGTGGGGGTGAGTCTCCCCGCACAGCTCATGATCTCACTCGGCGCCGGGATCTACGAGGAGCTGCTCTTTCGGGTGCTGCTCGTCTCCGGACTCGCCCTCCTGGGCGTGCGCATCTTGCGCTGGTCTCGGACCGCTGCCAATACAGGTGCTGTTGTGCTTGGCGCCCTGACCTTCTCGGCTTTCCACTACGTGGGCGCTTACGGCGAGCCTTTTGCGCTGGCGTCCTTCACCTTCCGAGCTGTGGCCGGGCTGCTATTCAGCGCGCTGTATGTCCTGCGTGGGTTCGGCATTACAGCGTGGACTCATGCCCTGTACGACGTGTTTCTCCTTAAGTAAGAACAACGAAAGGCTCACCTTCCCGTCCTCCCCTGCTTTACCAAATACACCGAGTCCAGAATCTGCTTGAAGACCGCAATCGGCTGTGCTCCCTCCAACAGCCCACCCTCGATGTAGAACGAGGGCGTGCTGGTAGCGCCAGCCCGGGCCGCTCCCTCGGCGTCAGCCTTGACATTGTTCCTGGT
>Ga0075421_100003581_pt1 | contig 18586 bp, 19 predicted proteins | sample SoiMetdeltSBSDD5_FD_75292 | JGI IMG/M metagenome (GOLD analysis project Ga0075421, IMG submission 75292) | Bulk soil microbial communities from a Populus tree surrounding site in Tennessee, USA - Soil MetaG P. deltoides SBSDD5 | ecosystem: Environmental > Terrestrial > Soil > Tree plantation... | reverse complement strand
GGGACGGCGACGACAGCCATCATCGTCGGCATCCCCGCCTGACTGCAACTACTGGTGTGTCCGTCCGGAGAGGCACCCGGCCGCTCCGTTCCACCCCACCGCGCACAATCCGCGCGATGGAGGCCCCGGGGTGTCGCGGCCGCAAGACTTCGCTCGAAGGCCTGTTGTGCGCATTGCCCACTCAGTCCGGACGGTCCACTAAAAGGCGAAGCCGAGGCCGATTGACACGATTGGCGCCCAGCTATCCGGATCTGCGTCATCATCGCCGAAGCTGTTGTAGGCCTTGACGTTGTCCCCGAATACCTGCAGCTCCAGGCCGCCGTGAATGTTCGCGTGGGCGCCCATCGGAACGGTGACCAGCCCGCCGATGCTGAAGTAGCCGAACTTGGAATCCTCCCCGGTTCCAAACTCGTAGTAGTCGCTCGCGCTGAGACCGAGCTTGATCGGCACCGCCACGGATGCTCTCGATCCAGTGAAACCCGGCGCTACACCCAGCTCTACGTAGGTGCCTTTCGAATCGCCGGCATCGGCCTGCCCATCGTCGCTCAGTTCGAATGCAACCAGTCCGTACGGCTTGAGCGAAGCGCGCCCGCGCGCGCTGTCATCCACCGACAGCTTGACCGCGAGCTCCTTCACGTGCGCGAAGAGATTCGCCGGACTGGTGTACGACGTGTAGGTGAACGCGAGCGACGGAGTCCCGAATCCCAGGCCGAGCGTGGCGTAGAAGTCTGATTCGTACCACTTGTTGCTGGTGGTCTCGCCGTCGAGGTTGGTGAAGTCGTCAATCTGGCTGTGAAAGGCGTTCCACGATCCGACGTTGACGCCGACCGTCTTCAGGCCGCCGTCCCCACGGTACGGCGTGAAGCCGAAGTCGACGTACGGCCAGATGGAGACCCCGTCGGTGTTCTGGCGAATGCCGCGGAAGTTGTACTGGTTGACCAGATCCAAGCCGCCGGTGACGACGACGGGCGGCGGATCCTGTGCCCAGGCGGGCGAGGCCCAAAGAACGACTGCGAGAACCGCCACGACCGAGAATGCGAAACGCCCTGCGCGAGTGAGCAACGACATTTAGACTGCCTCCCTGGTGAGTAGAAGAGCGGCGGCGTCCAGCGGACGCCGCCACAGGCGCGACCCTTAGGCGTCGCTCTTGATTGGATTGAGCATCGGCTGCACGTTGAGCACCGTCGGCTCCATGTGCATCCGCTCGGTCGCGCCGCCCGTATGCAGGTAGGCCTCTTCGCCGTGCTGCGTGATGTCCAGGCCGGTGCTCTCGTCGGTGACCGATGCACGGAGCGGAATCACGAGCCCGATCAGCTTCAGCAGGATGAAGCTCATGCCGCCGCTGTAGACAATGGCGGTCAGCACCGCGGTCGCCTGGATCATCACCTGGCCCGGATTGCCGTAGAGCGCCCCGTTGAAGAGGCCGTTCAGGCTCATGTCCGCAAAGACGCCGGTCAGGATGGCGCCGACCGTGCCGCCGACGCCATGCGCCGCGACCACATCGAGCGAGTCGTCCAGCGATGTCTTAGCGCGGATGATCAACGCCAGGTAGCTCGGGACGGCGGCAATGCCGCCGAGCAGCAGCGCGTTCATCGGGCTGATGAAGCCGGCGGCAGGCGTGATCGCCACGAGGCCGACGACAATCGCCGTCGCCGCGCCGACCGCGGTCGGCTTGCCCGAACGGATGATATCGAGGAATGTCCAGACCACGAGCGTAGCGGCCGGGGCCAGCATCGTGGTCACGAACGCCAGGCCTGCGATCGGACTCGCGGCCAGCGCGCTGCCGGCGTTGAACCCGAACCACCCGAACCAGAGCAGACCGGCGCCGAGCAGCACCGTCGGCACGTTATGCGGCAGGATCAACGAGCCGCCGAAGTCCGACCGCTTGCCGACCACCAGCGCGGCGACGAGGGCGGCGGCGCCCGCGTTCACGTGCACGACCGTGCCGCCGGCGAAGTCCCAGGCACCCATGTCAGCCAGCCAGCCGCCGCCCCAGACCCAGTGGGCCAGCGGGGCGTAGACCACGATCGACCAGAGCGTAATAAAGGTCAGATAGGCTGAAAACCGCATGCGCTCGACGATGGCCCCGGAGATCAGCGCCGCCGTGATGATGCAGAACGTGGCCTGGAACGCCATGTAGAGGGCGTGGGGAATGGTCAGCGGCACGATCGCGCCCGTCTCGGCGAGCCCGACCTGATTCAGCATCGCGAACGACATGTCGCCCAGCCAGTTGCTGCCAGGGGACAGCGCCAGCGTATAGCCGATCAGCGCCCAGGCGACGCCCACGAACCCCAGCGAGATGTAACTCATCATCATGGTGTTGAGGGCGTTCTTGGAGCGGACCAATCCGCCGTAGAAGAAGGCCAGCGCCGGGGTCATGAGCAGCACCAGCGCGGTCGAGATCAACATCCATGCTGTGTCAGCTTGATTCATTCCTCACCTCAGTGATGAAATCGCCGGTTCGACGTGAACGACGGGACGCGTGTCCGTGAGTCCTCGGACGTTGCGGCGGACTGAGCAAGATGGGATCCAGACCGCGATAAGGGTAAGATCGGCGGAAATCAAGGCATTTCGGCCCAAAACGGTCCGATCATAATGATCGGCGGGCGCGGCGGTATCAGACATATTTGTGTGACTGAGCTAGCTGCACTACAAGAGTGTCTGAATTGGTCGAATGCAGAAGTGACCACCGCGGACAATCGCAGGATGTGATTTCTGTGGAAAGATCGGGCGAGCTACAACGTTGTTCAGACAAATTTGTCGATGCAGTCCTTTCTGACAACACAAATGTCAGAACCGTACTTTCCGCCCGGCGGCTCAGCCGTGAGCGCGCCCGCCGGCCACTGCCCCGCCTTGCGGCCCCGCATCGCCGTGACTATGATCCGCAGACGAATTTCGTTCCGCCAGGGACCCGCCGGTCGGTGAGGAGGATTACCCCATATGAAGGTGTACGACGCTGCTAGCATCCGCAACGTGGCGGTGGTGGGCCACGGCGGATGCGGCAAGACTCAGCTCGTCTCGGCCATGCTGTTTGCCGCCGCGGCCGTCAACCGCCTCGGGAAAGTGGACGAAGGCTCCACCGTCACCGATTTTGACGAAGAAGCCATCGCCCGCAAGCACACCCTGGCGTCGAGCCTCGCCCACGCCGAGTGGCAGAAAACCAAGATCAACCTGATTGACACTCCCGGCTTCGCCAACTTCCTGACTGACGCCCGCTCGGCGCTGCGCGTCGTCGAGGGCGCCCTGCTCGTGGTGGACGCCGTCGCGGGCGTGGAAGTCCAGACCGAGAAGCTGTGGTCCGAAGCGGCGGCGCTGAACCTGCCACGGATCGTGGCCGTCAACCGGCTCGAGCGCGATCGGGCGAGCCTGGAACGCACGCTGGAGTCGCTGCATCGCGACTGCGCGCGCGAAATCGTCCCGATCCAGCTGCCGATCGGCCAGGAACGGAACTTCACCGGCGTCGTCGACCTGGTTCGCATGAAGGCAGTGACGTTCGCCGCCGACAGCGGCGGCAAGATGACCGAAGGCGACGTGCCCGCGGCGATGGCTGACGAGGCGAAGATCGCCCGGGAGCAGCTGATCGAGATGGTGGCCGAGGCGGACGAGACCCTGATGGAGACGTTCTTCGCGGAAGGCACGCTGACACAGGAGCAGCTGGTCTCGGGGTTGCGCGCCGCGACGGTCGCGGGCCGGCTCTTCCCGCTGGTCTGCACGTCGGGACTGCACGTCATCGGCATTCAGCCGCTGCTCGACGCCCTGGTGGCCTACGTCCCATCGCCGGCGGAGCGCGACTTCCCCGCTGTTGGCAAGGATGGCGCCGAGACGTCGGTCAAGGCGAACGACAGCGCGCCCTACATGGCGTTTGTGTGGAAGACGATCGCCGATCCGTTCGCCGGGCGCATCACGATGCTGCGCGTCGTCTCGGGGGCGCTGAAGTCGGACACGACGGTCCACAACTTCACGCACGATTCCGCCGAACGGCTCGGCCACCTGATCGCCCTCCAGGGCAAGACCCACACGCACGTCCCCGAGTTGAAGGCGGGCGACCTCGGAGCCGTCGCCAAGCTGAAGGAAACCAAGACGAACGACGTGCTGGCCGAGAAGTCCGCCGCCGTGAAGTTCACAGAAATCAAGTTTCCCGAGCCGGTGCTCTCCTACGCGATCGAGCCGAAGAGCCGCGGCGACGAGGACAAGATCAGCACGGCAATGCAGCGGCTGCGGGAGGAAGATCCCACGATCGGCTATACCCGCGACCCGCAGACCCACGAACTGCTGCTGGCCGGGCAGGGCCAGCTCCACATCGAGGTCACCGTCGCCAAGCTGAAGCGCCGCTTCGGCGTCGAGGTGAATCTGAAGCCGCCCCGGATCCCGTACCGCGAGACCATTACGGCCTCCACCGAGGCACACGGCCGCCACAAGAAGCAGACCGGCGGTCACGGGCAGTTCGGCGACTGCAAGATCCGGGTGGAGCCGCTGCCGCGCGGCAGCGACTTCCAGTTCGAGGATGACATCTTCGGCGGCTCGATTCCGCGGCAGTACGTGCCTGCGGTGGAAAAGGGGATCCAGGACGCCCGCATGCGCGGGTTCCTGGCCGGCTACCCGATGGTCGACTTCAAGGCGACCGTGTTCGACGGCTCGTACCACGCCGTCGACTCGAACGAGCTCTCGTTCAAGATGGCCGGATCGCTGGCCTTCAAGGATGCGATGTCGCGCGCCCGGCCGACGATCCTGGAGCCGGTGATGCACGTGGAGGTCTACGCGCCGAGCGACTTTGCCGGCGATCTGATGGGGGACCTCAATGGCCGGCGGGGCCGCATCGCCGGCATGGACACGCGCGGGATGAATACCGTGATCCGCGCGCAGGTGCCGATGTCGGAGATGCTCACCTATGAGCAGCACCTGACCTCCGCCACCGGCGGGCGCGGCTCCTACCACATGGAATATTCGCACTACGAGGAAGTGCCGCAGCACCTGCAGAACAAGATCATTGCCGCCGCCAAGGCGGAACGCGGCCAGGAGGTTGCCGAAGAGGCGTAGGGTCGCGTTCACGGGCGGCGTCGGTCAGTCGCTCTGCGCCTCCAGAGTGACGACGTACGGCTGCGGGTCGGCCGTCACGAATGCCCGGAGAAATTCGCGTTCCATCGGCTGATAGGCGCGGCGAACCTCCGCTACCGGCAGGTAGACCGGTCCGTCCGGGTGCGGGCTCACCAGAGGTTCGATGGCGGAATACCTCGCGAAGGCGGCATCCCAGTCCCCAAACACCTCGAAGTCGTCGATGGCATGGTCGCTGTAGGATTCCTCGCTGATCGTCAGGCCCTCGCGGAATGTCCGGCTGCCAAAGCGCCGCTCCATGTGCTGGTCGGTCGGCGCAGGAACGCCGCCGTGTGAGACCGGCTCGAACAGCGGGCGCGGCATCTGCCCGGTGGTGTCCCAGTTGTAGGCCACGAGACCCGACGCGCTCCGAGTGGAGACCACCAGGTACTGGCGCGAGGACGGATTGCGGTTGTCGAGCACCACCTGCTTGCCGTGGGAAGAGCCCGGCGACGTGAAGATCGCCTGATGCGCCACCACCTGGGCGCCATTCACATAGGTCACCGTCAGGAAGAGGTACGAGCGGCCCCGATCGGCCGGGTCGATGACCTCGAACGCCGCCGGGTCGGGCTCATCGCCTATCCGCTGCCACACACTTCCGACGGAGATGCCATCGAGGGTGAGCGGCGCAGGCCCCTGCACGTCGCCGCCCATCCACTCAGCTTCGATACGGTCGATGATCGGTTCGCGTCGGCCTGTCGCGGGATCTGTCCAGGTGTTGGTCTCGAGCGCCCCGCTGACTCGGTGGTTGACGACGCGCCATTCGCACCGCATGGATTCAGAGTAGACCGTCAGAGTGACTCCGGAGGAATAGGGCGGAGGCACGGCGAACGGCGGGCGCCGCTCGCACGACGGCACCAGATCGGCCACATAGCTGGTCTGGCGAACCTCGACGTACGGCACTGTGAAAACCTGGCTGACGACGGCGTCCTCCTCGAGGCCGAGGCGGCCTTTGAAGACAAGCACGTGAGCGGCGGAAGGGACGACATCGGAGGGCACAGCAAGGTCGAACCACCATTCCTCGCCCGGGCCGAGCAGGATCGGGGCGCCGTCTTCCAGCACGGCGAGACGGGTGCGGCGTTCGGCCGCGCTGCCGGGTTGATGCCGAGCAAAGACCTCGAAGGTGCCCTCCATGTCCTCGTCGCTGTCGTTGCGAACACGGAGCGTAATGCCGGACGGCGCCCATTCGACGCGGGTGACCGAGATTGCGCCGCGGAAGAAGTAATCGAGGACGCCGCTGGCGTAGCCGACCGCGCGCGGCAGCATGTGGGCCGCCACCTGGTTCCACACCACACCGTCCATGCAGGGGTAAGGCGTTGGCTCTCCGCCGTACGCGTCCGAGGCACATTCGGCGCGCAACGGATTCGCCGGCAGCAGGCCGAGACCCGCAGGCCTGGACAAGTACCGCCGTACACGGCCCAGCGGCGTGTCGAGGTTGACGCGAATCAGTCCCTGATCGGTTGGCGAGGGATAGCCGCCCGGGAAGGTGTTCTCGCTGTAAAAGTTGGCGTTCGCAATTTCGGCGATGCCAGCCGAGACCGGCGCACGCGGATCGGCGGGATTGGCTGTGACGCCGGGATTGCTGCCGTCGTACCGATCGGCATCGATCAAACGGGCAACGGGGACTCTGGCGATGTGCTCACCGGATGGTGCGGGCAGCCGCAGGATGCCGGCGTCAAATCCGATCGGCGCGGACAGAAACCTCGCGACAAATGGCGCTGTCGATTCCGGCGTCGCATGCTGCCCGGACACCCAGTACTCATACGAGCTCGTGGATGTGAGGCCACCGAAAGGGTGGGGATCATTGCGCGTATGCTCGGGTACCGAGGCGTCAACCACGAGGTGCATGATCTGTCCAAGAGCGCGAAATAGATCGGCCCACAGCACTTGTCTATAATTCGCGTTCGATTCGACCAGCGCCTGGTAATAGAGTCGTCTGGCATCGCGCCATGACCAGAAGCCACCTGTATCAAGGCCGCCCTGGTTCGGCTCCTGCATCCAGCGGATGGATGAATCGTAGCGATCGACTCCAACGTTGAGCCCAGCCGCGTCCCAAGGTTTAAGTGGATCGTGAAAATGACGAAGGAATCGTAGGAAATCGTCTTCGCGCATTCCACCAAGACGGATCCATTCGCGTATTCGCAACGACTCGCCGTTCGCCCGAAGGACAGTTGAACTCCCATCTGGAAAGCCGAGCGATCGACGCAACAACTCGTGAAACCTTTGATTGTTTTGAGCCGCAACTTCGTTGATCAAAGCATGCGACGGGGTATTCAGCGCTCGAAGAGGTTCCGCGTCTAAGGCGAGGGCAACCAGAATCACGCTAACAAAGACAAGCTGAAGCCAATTCTTTGCGATCATTGTCAGTCACCGGCCACAGTTAAGATCGTCAACATAGTCATCCACGGCTGTTGAAAACATGGGGACTTCGTTTTTCGGAAAGAGCCCCCCCACACCGAAGGGCTGATGTTTACATTGCTCTTCGCGTGTTGAGAGTCGTCGCATCGTCAGAGTTGTGGCGCCGACGTAGGGCTGGCCGCCGACTGGAACCACTACCGACGATTCTGGGATGTAGCCAGGTGCGAAGGCGTCGAATCGCGGGCTACTTACCAGCAGCGTGAAGAACCGTCGTTGGCGCGGGATCTCGAACCACCCGTCGGCATCCGTGACCGCCTCCTGCGCGTCGTAGAAGCTCTGTGTCCAGTGAACGGGGTTCGGGAGGTCGCGCTCCCAGCTCACCATGAAATGCGCGCCCGCCAGCGGAGCGCCGGTCTCCGCGTCGACCATCCGTCCGCGAAAGGGCCCCCACTGCTCCGCCCCGAAGCGGCATCCCACGGTCGCAGCACACAGCAGCAGCACCGACACGGCTCGGACCGGGATCGATCGCGCTAGAACTGCCACAGGCGCCACTCTCCGTCCACGTCGATCTCGAAGGCGATCGGAAACGAATAGAGCAACCCACCGACGTCGCGCGTCATCTCGCACTCGGCGCGGCCGGGCGCCATTTCCAGAAGCACGATGTCGGTGAACGTCGCATCCGTTTCCGCGAACTGCGCCGGCGTGAGTCGGCCGAAGTACTCAGCCCATGCCGCGCGGCGGTCGCCATGCAGGAACGCAGCCGCCGCGGCGGCGTCGCCGGCGCGCAGCGCGGTCTTGAAGTCCGCCCAAACGGCCTGGAGCCGCGCATCGAGCTGCGGCCGGTCGTAGACGTCGACTGCAGCGCGCGCAGTCAGAATCCGATCGTCGGGCGTGGTAATTCGAAGCGTCGCCAGGTGCACGCCAGGCCGCGCGTAGACGAACTCCTGTTCCGCCAACGCGTTCCCTGCGTATTCAGGTATGCCGTCGCTCTCGAGGTCGAGCGAGTAGACGCTACCCGCGGGAAATCCGTTCGCGGGGAAGCGGACGGTGTGAGGCGCGAGACCGGCCGGCGGAAACACCTCCAGCCGCAGGGCTGGAAACAACGGCTCTTGCACACTGATCGACACCGTGTCGATCGCGACGCCGCCGGCATTATCGCGGGCAGTGACCGTAACCGACGTCATCCCCGGCACGACAGGGACCTGGGCCGCAAACGTGCCCGCTTCGTGCCGCGCAGCCAGGGCGTCGGTCGCCAGCGCCTTCTGGAAGACCTCGGGCAACGGAATGCGCACGTCGACATCGCGAGCGCTGTCAATCGTCCCCCGGACCCACACTGTCTCGGCCGTGATGGCGGCACCGGGTAACGGCTCCACGATGCGAAGCCGCAGCGAGACGACGATGAATCCCTGCACGGCAGGCGTGGCATCGACATTCCCCGCGCGGTCGCGCGCCGCGACCTCGAAGCGGTGCGCGCCCGCTGCCAGGCCGGTAAGCTCCGCCGTCGACGCGCCGCTGAAAGGCGACCACGGCCCCGCATCGACCCGCCACGAAAACTCGAGATCCGCGGACTGCTCGTCGGACCCTCCGAACGTGAAGCTGACGCTCCCCGACTGGCCTTCGGCCGGTGGCCCCGCCAGGATCATCGTTTCCGGAGCTGTGCGATCGACTACGACCAGCCGCGCCATGGTCGCCCAGTTGCCCGCGCGATCCGACGCGGCTGCGGTGAGCGTGTACGGGCCCTCGCGAACCGCCGCCACGTTCACGACCGCGTTCGCCTCCAGCAGTTCCCCATCGGTCCCCGCCGCCACCGCCGACTGCGTCAGCTCGCCGAACGTCAGCAGCAGCGTCTCCATCCCACTGCCCTCGTCTGTCGCACGTGCGCGTGCGACGAGCGCCGTGCGGACATGCGCGGTGCCGGCAGGTTCCAGAATCTCCAGATGCGGAAGGTGATCGTCGTGCACGACGGCGGCTATCGCCGGGAGGCCCAGAAGACCGTTACCGGCGGCGGCAGTCGCCGTAACCGAGAGAAGTGTCTCTGCATTCTCCGCGACCGGCCCGGTGACCGAAAACGATCCCGTAAGGGGATCGGTAGTCGTGACGGCGATCGGCCCGGCGCCGTCGATCAGTGGCATCACCTTGATGAGGCTGTTCCGCTCGCTGGAGCCTTCGATGCGGATTGGAGTCCGGTTGGCATACGGTGACACGCTGGTCGCCGGCGCCGGCGGCGGACTGAAACGCAGCACACGGGCTGGAACGCTCCGTTCGACGACGAACAGTCGCCGGTCGGGCCCGAACGCCGCCGCGCCGGGGCGCCAGAGGCCGGACACCGCGATTGCGAGCTTGCCTCCTGATCTCCGCTTCAGCACCACACCGGAGGCCGGGTGGGAGTCACCCAGTCCCGTCGCGAAGACGTCGCCTGTCGCGTCGACCGCTACTCCATTCGGCTGGCGTGGCACGTTCCGCAGCAGAGATTCGACAGGACCGGCCGTGCCGTCCGGGCGCCAGCGAAGCTTTGCCAGCGTCGTACGATTCGCGCCTTCACCGGCCAGCGCCGCCGCCACGTAGAGTCCCGCATCGTCCGCCGCGAGCGCACGAATATTCTTGAACCCGAATGCCACAGGCGTGAGGGCTCCGGATGGCTCGAGCCGCATGATCGCCTCCTCTGAAACTCCCGAGCGGCGAACCGCAATCCAGATCCGGCCGTGCGGATCTGAGGTGATTGCACGCGCTTGAGACGCGAAGGCGGACACGATCGAGACGATGCCTTCCGGGTCGAGTCGCAGGACGCGACGCGGCTCGAGCACGAACACACTGCCGGCCGCGATTGCCACACCGCGCGGCCGATTGAGGTTGCCGAGAACGTTCTGGCGAGTCCCATCGGGAGAGATCCGTGTCAACGAACCGGCGCGGCGATCAACGACGAGTACGCTGCCATCGCTTTGCACGGCGACGCCCGAGGGATCCTCGAACCCGTACGCCAGCACGTCGTAGGGGGCTGTCGCCGCGATCGCGGCGCTGGTCGCATCCCCGTCCCCACGCGCGGGAATCATCACCACCGCCGCAACGACGAGAACCGACCGGATATTCGAAAGACAGCGGGATCGTTGCACCACGTCGGCGACGTGGAGCAACGGCGCGGCCGGGGGCAGAGGCCCGACTGCGGCACGCTAAGACGATGAAGGAAGACGACTTACAAAGAGAAACGCCGCTGCCGGACGGCAGCGGCGTTCAGAGGTGTGAACTGCGGTTGCCCGCCTTGGCTTCGCTACAGCGAGGCAGGCCTACGATCCGCCGGCCTTGCGCGGCGTGGTCGATTTGCGCGCGGCGCCTTTGGTCTGTCCGCCCGCCTGGGCCTTGGAGCCGCCCTGGTCGGCCTTGCCGCCGCGCATGCGCTGCGCCGCCGCCTTCAGCCGGTCGCCAACACCCTTGGTCTTCGGCTTGGCGGCTTCCTTTTGGTTCGCCGCCTCCTCGGCCGCCCGCGGGTTGAACTCGCTGCCGACGAGCTCGACCTGCGCGACTTCCGCCGAATCACCCCGGCGGAACCCGACACGAAGGATCCGGGTGTAGCCGCCGGGCCGCTCCGCAAACCGCGGCGCCAGCGTCTCGAACAGCTTGCCGACGACCGCCTTGTCGGGAATCTCGGCCAGGACCATCCGCCGCGCGTGCAGCGCCTTGCCGTTCGCGTCGCCGGCCGCCACTCCGCGCTTGGCGAGCGTAATCAGCCGTTCAACGAAGGGCCGCAGCTCCTTCGCCTTCGGCATCGTCGTCTCGATCCGCTCGTGGCGCAGCAGGGCGATGGCCTGGTTGCGCAGGAGCGCCAGGCGGTGCTCCGTGACGCGGCCGAGTTTCCGGTGTGCAAGGTTATGTCTCACGGCCTACTCCTGGTGCGCCCCCGCCGGCTGATCGACCCGCATGCCAAGGCTGAGTCCCATGCTGTGCAGGATCTCCTTGATCTCGTTGAGCGACTTGCGGCCGAAGTTCTTGGTGCGCAGCATTTCGGCTTCGGTCTTCTGCACAAGCTCGCGGATGGTGCGGATGTTCGCGTTCTTCAAGCAGTTGTACGAGCGCACCGACAACTCGAGCTCCTCGACGCTCTTGTCGAGATTCTCGTTCGACGTACCCGAGCGCGGCTGATCCGCCTGCGCTTCCTGCGCCTGGTCCGCGGCGTCGTCGACGTTGATGAAGATGTTCAGGTGGTCGCGAATCAGCTTCGCCGCCAGCGACACCGCGTCGCTTGCCGTGACCGATCCGTTGGTCCAGACGTCGATCGTGAGCTTGTCGTAGTCCGTGGTCTGGCCAAGGCGCGCCGCTTCGACCAGGTAGTTCACTTTCTTCACGGGCGAGTGGACCGAGTCCACCGGGATCCAGCCGATGCCCAGATCTTCGTCGAAGTTCTTGTCCGCCGAAACGTAGCCGCGGCCCCGCTTCATGCGCAGCTCCATGTGGAGCTTGCCGCCGTCCGACACGGTGGCGATGTGCGCCTCGGGCTCGAGGATCTCGACGTCCGCGTCGCCCTCGATATCCTTGGCCCGGACGATGCCCGGCTTGTCGACGCGCAGGTACAGCGTCTTGGTGTGGTCGACGTGCAGCTTCAACGGAATCTGCTTCAGGTTGAGGATGATGTCGGTCGCGTCCTCGACGACGCCCGGAATGGGCGAGAACTCGTGGAGCACGCCGTCGATCTTCACGGCCGTGATCGCCGCGCCCTCGATCGACGACAGCAGCACGCGGCGAAGCGCGTTGCCGATGGTGGTGCCGAAGCCGCGCTCAAACGGCTGCGCGTAGAACCGCCCGAACCGATCGGTGAGGGTGTCGCGCTCGAAGTCGAGACGCTTGGGACGCTGAAAACCTTTCCAGAGCATTGATAGTTCCTTTCGCGAACGGGCTGGCAGCCCCAGCCTCCAGGCCTGCGGGTTATGTCCACCAGCCTCCCGCTGCAGGCCTGAAAAGCTGCGGGCTGGTGGGTGCGAGGGGGTCGGGAGTCATTTGTTGAGGACAGTCGCCCGCGCGGAAATCACTTCCGCGACTGTCCTCAACAAATGACTCCCGACCCCATTACCTATTTCGAATACAACTCGACGATCAGCTGTTCCTGTACCGGTAGATTGATCTGCTGGCGCGTCGGGATCGAGCCGACCTTGGCCGACATGCCCTCGGCGTCGAACTGGAGCCACTCGGGCACGCCGCGCCCCTTCACTTCCTCGAGCGCGTGGGCGATCGAGGCGTTCTTCCGGCTGCTCTGCCGCACGGCGACGACATCGCCCGGCTTGACCGAGAAGGACGGGATGTCCACTTTGCGGCCGTTCACCGTGAAGTGGCCATGGCGCACGAGCTGCCGCGCCTGCGGGCGCGAGGTGGCAAAGCCGAGGCGATAGGTGACGTTGTCGAGCCGGCGCTCGAGCAGCTGCAGGAGCGTCTCGCCGGTGATGCCGCGCGTGCGCTCCGCCTGCTCGAAATAGCGGCGGAACTGGTCCTCGAGGACGCCGTAGATGCGCTTCACCTTCTGCTTCTCGCGCAGCTGAATGCCGTAGCCGGCCATCTTCGATTTCCGCGTCTTGCCGTGCTGGCCGGGGGCGAAGTTGCGCTTCTCGATCGCGCACTTCTCGGTGTAGCAGCGCTCGCCCTTGAGGAACAGCTTCATGCCCTCCCGGCGGCAAAGCCGGCAGACCGGACCGATATAACGTGCCATTAGTAAATCCCTCTCCAGTGTCTACCGGAATGGCTTGACGCCATTCCTAGACCCTTCTCCTCTTCGTCGGACGGCAGCCGTTGTGCGGAATCGGCGTGACGTCGCGGATCGACTTCACCTCGATGCCGACGGTCTGGAGCGCGCGGATAGCCGACTCGCGGCCCGATCCCGGTCCCTTGACCCGCACTTCCACCGAGCGCAGGCCGTAGGTCTTCGCGGCATTGCCGGCGTTCATCGCCGCCTGCGTCGCCGCGAACGGCGTCCCCTTGCGCGAGCCCTTGAAGCCGATGCCGCCGGCGCTCGACCAGGCGATCACGTTCCCCTCGGTGTCGGTGATCGTGATGTGCGTATTGTTGAACGAGGCGTGGATGTGCACGTAGCCGTGGTGGACCACGCGCTTCTCGCCGCGCTTCTTGAACGCCTTGCGTGGGGCTCTTTTTCCGCCCTCTTTCTTTTCGCCCTTTTCGCCTGTGTCGGGCGCTGCTGCGTCTGATTTCGCCATGCGTTACACCGTTTTCTTTTTCGCGATCGCACCCTTGCGCGGCCCCTTCCGGGTGCGCGCGTTGGTCTTGGTGCGCTGGCCGTGCACCGGGAGGTTCCGGCGGTGCCGCAGACCACGATAGCACCCGATCTCCATCAGCCGCTTGATGTTCATCGAGATCTCCTTGCGGAGATCGCCCTCCACGCCGCCCACGTCCTCGAGCACCCGGCTGATCTTGCGGACGTCCTCTTCCGACAGATCCTTCACGCGGACGTCCGGGCTCACGCCCGCCGCGCCGAGAATGTCGTTCGACCGCTTCCGGCCGATGCCGTAGATATACGTGAGTCCGACTTCGATCCGCTTGGTGCGCGGAAGATCGACACCTGCAATTCGCGCCATTCTGAATCCTCGTAGGCCGCTGGGCTCAGGCCTCAGGCCCCAGCCGGGCCCTGATTCCTGAGGCCGGGGGCCTCCCTTGTTACCCTTGCCTCTGCTTATGTTTCGCGTTCGTGCAGATCACGCGCACCACGCCGCGGCGGCGCACGATCTTGCACTTGTCACAAATCCGTTTCACCGAAGCGCGTACTTTCATAGCTTTTTTACCACCCGGCCGCGCGTCAAATCCCGCGGCGTCAGCTCCACCACGACCCGGTCGCCGACCAGGAGCCGGATGAAGTTCTTCCCGAGGCCCCCGCCGACGTGCGCGGTGATGCGGCGCGAGCCGTCGATCTCCACGCGATACAACCCGCTCGGCAATTGCGCTTCGACGACCCCTTCCACCTGGCGCTCGCCGCTCTCGCTCACGCGCCGTGAACGTTGGCCGACTCGCGCAGGTTCGCCGTTTCCCCTGCGAACAGCGTCAGAATCTCGCGGCCGTCGCCGGTTACCACCACGGTATGTTCGAAGTGCGCCGACAGGCTGCTGTCGCGCGTCACGGCCGTCCAGCCGTCCGCCAGCACCTTCACGGCCGCGTCCCCCACGTTCACCATCGGCTCAATCGCCAGCACCATGCCTTCGGCGAGGCGGGGCCCCCGCCCGCCGGGCCCGTAGTTGGCAATCTGCGGCTCCTCATGGAGCGAGGTGCCGATGCCATGCCCGACGAACTCGCGGACCACCGAAAACCCGTTCGCCTCGACGTGGGCCTGGACGGCGGCGCCGATATCCGACACCCGCGCGCCCGGCTTCACCGCGTCGATCCCGAGGAACAGCGCCTCGTTGGTCACCCGCAGCAGTTTCTCTGCATCCGGCCCGACGCGCCCCACCGGGACCGTCACCGCGCAGTCGCCGAAAAAGCCATCGAGCTTGGCGCCCATGTCGATGGACAGCACGTCGCCCTCGAGCAGCTTTCGCGACGAGGGGATGCCGTGTACCACCTGCTCGTTGACCGACGCGCACACCGTCGCCGGATACCCGTGATAGCCCTTGAACGCCGGCTCTGCGCCAGCCGCGCGCACCTGCGCTTCGGCCAGTGCGTCAATCTCCTGCGTCGTCACGCCCGGCACGACCATCCGCCGAAGCTCCGCGAGGATCGTCGCCACCAGCTGATTGACGCGCCGCAGCCTTTCGATCTCGCTCTTCGATCGGCAGACGATCATCGGCCGGCGGACCTCTGCGCCCCCATCGCCCGCACCCCCTCGCCGGCCGCGTCGCTGATCGTCGCGTCGAGGTCGCGGGCCACGGCGTCGGCCACCTGCGCACCGTTCACCGTCCGGAATGTCGGCCGTCCGCGATAGAAGCCGACCAGTGGCTCGGTGGCGCGGTGATACACCTTCAGGCGCTCGCGCACGACCGCCTCGCTGTCGTCGGCGCGGGAGATCAGGTTGCCGCCGCAGCGGCGGCAGGCATCGCCGTCGTCCGGTCCCGCATTCTCGCCGCACTTCGAACAGATGCGCCGCCCCGCCAGCCGCCGCACGAGCTCGGCCTCGGGCACGTCGATGTCGACGACGATCAGCGGACCTTTACTGCGCTCGTGGATGATGCTGTCGAGCGCCTGCGCCTGCGAGACCGTCCGCGGAAACCCGTCCAGCACGAACCCGGCGTCGGTATCCGGCTGCTTCAGCCGCTCGCGAACGATCGCCACCATCGTCTGGTCGTCGACCAGCTCGCCGCGATCCATCTTCGCCTTGGCCACCATCGCCACCGGCCAGTTGTCCTTGATCCCCTGCCTGAGGATATCGCCGGTCGAGATTTTCGGCAGCCCGCGCTGCCGGGCAAAGCGCTCGGCCTGCGTCCCCTTCCCGGCTCCCGGCGCTCCGAGCATGATGACGTTCAGAGCCATCTACCCGCGCCGCCCGCGGATGCGCGTCTTCTTCATGAAGCCGTCGTAATGCCGCATGATCAGCTGCGACTCGATCTGATTCACCGTATCCATCGCCACGCCCACAACGATCAACAGCGAGGTGCCGCCGAAGATGAAGGTGATGCCGACGCCCTGCGTGATCCACTGCGGCAAAAGGGCGTCGAGCTGCTCGCCGATGAACGGAATCGGCGCCACCTTGAAGCCGGTCAGCAGGAACTCAGGCAGGATCGCGACGGCGGCGAGGTACAAGGCGCCGACCAGCGTCAGCCGCGCCAGGATCGTGTCGATGTGTTCGGCGGTGCGCTTGCCGGGCCGGATGCCGGGGATGAACCCGCCGTACTTCCGCATATTCTCGGCCACGTCATCGGGGTTGAAGATGATCGCGGTGTAGAAGTAGCAGAAGAAGATGATCCCGGTGATGTACAGCAGGTTATAGAGCGGCATGCCGTACGCCAGCTGGTCGGCGACCGCCCGTCCCCAAGTGCCGCTCTGGAACATCGTGGCGATCGTCGCCGGGAACGCCAGGATCGAGGAGGCGAAGATCACCGGGATCACGCCGCCCGTATTCACCTTGAGCGGGATGTGGGTGCTCGATCCTCCGTACTGCCGCCGGCCGACCACTCGTTTGGCGTACTGAACAGTAATGCGGCGGTGGCCGCGCTCGACGAAGATGATCGCGCCGACGACCACGACCATCATCACCAACAGGAACACGATCCGGAGCAGGCTGATCTGCCCGGTGCGCATCTGGTCGAACGTCGTGAGCACGGCCTGCGGCAGCCCCCTCACGATCCCGGCGAAGATCAGCAGCGACATGCCGTTGCCAATCCCGCGCTCGGTGATCTGCTCGCCCAGCCACATCACGAACAGCGTGCCGGTCGTCATCGTCAGCACGCAGATGAAACGGAAGCCCCAGCCCGGCGCGTAGACGAGCGGCAGGCCGCCGGCGACCTGGGTCTGGCGTTCGAGGAAGTAGGCGATACCGAGCGACTGCACGAACGCCAGTGCGAGCGTCAGGTAGCGCGTGTACTGGGTGATCTTCCGCCGGCCGAGCTCGCCTTCCTTCGAAATCCGCTCGAGCGTCGGCCAGACGACCGTCAGCAGCTGCAGGATGATCGACGCGCTGATGTACGGCATGACGCCGAGCGCGAAGATCGTCATCTGCGACAGGTTCTGCCCCGAGAACATGTCGTAGAGGCCGAACATCGTGTTGCGCGCCTGCTCGGCCAGGATCGCCAGCGCCTGCGTGTTCACGCCCGGCGTCGGGATGTGGCTGCCGATGCGGTAGACGCCGAGCAGCGCCAGCGTAAACAGAATCCGGTTACGCAGGTCGGTGACGGCGAACAGGTTTTTGATCGGGTTTTCCTGCATGACTACGCCCCGCCCAGCACCTCGGTGGCGCCGCCCGCAGCGGCGATCTTCTCGGCCGCCTTGCCGCTGAACTTGTGCGCGCGCACCGTGAGCTTCTTGCTGATATCGCCACGCGCCAGCACCTTGATCTTCTGGCCCTTGCTGCGGATCAGCCCCTGCTCCCGGAGCAGTTCGGGCGTGATCACGGTACCGGCGTCAAAACGATCCGCCAGCGTGTCGAGGTTCACCACCGCGTACTCGGTGCGGAACTCGTTGTGGAAGCCGCGCTTCGGGATCCGGCGGTGCAGCGGCATCTGGCCGCCCTCGAACCCGCGCTTGAACTTGAAGCCCGAACGAGACTTCGCGCCCTTGTGGCCGCGCCCCGCCTGGGCGCCGGTGCCCGACCCGTGGCCGCGCCCGACGCGCTTCTTCGAGAACTTCGACCGGTCCGCCGGTTTCAGATTGGAGAGATCCATGGTCGTTATTCCTGCACCTCGACGAGGTGACGTACCTTGAGAATCATGCCGCGCGTCTCGGGCGTGTCCGGCAGCTCCACCGTGTGGCGGATCTTGCGCAGCCCCATGCCCTGGACCGTCTTGCCCTGCGTCTCATTGAAGCCGATCGGGCTTCGGAGCAAGGTGATCTTGAGGCGCTTCGGCGCCGCCGCCTTTGCCGCTTTTTTTGCCATCGTCCTAGACCCCGACCAGATCGGATTCTTCCTTGCCGCGGAACCGCGCCACCAGCCGCGGGTCCTTGAGGTCCATCAGCCCCGAGAAGGTCGCTCGCACGACGTTGTGCGGGTTCGCCGAACCCAGCGACTTGGTCAGCACGTTCTGGATGCCGCACGACTCCACCACGGCGCGCACCGCGCCGCCGGCGATGAGACCCGTGCCCTCCGGCGCCGGCTTCAGCAGCACGCTGCCCGACCCGAACCGGCCCGTCACCTGGTGCGGAATCGTCGTCCCCTTGAGCGGCACGCGGATCAGGTTCTTCTTCGCCGCCTCGATGCCCTTCTTGATCGCCGACGGCACTTCCTTCGCCTTGCCGACGCCGAAGCCGACCACGCCGTGGCCGTCGCCGACCACGACCAGCGCGCTGAAGCTCAGATTCTTGCCGCCCTTGACCACCTTGGTGACGCGGTTGATCGACACGACGGTGTCCTTGATCTCGAGTTGAGACGAGTCCACCTTCTCTCGATCCCGGTTCATCATAGCCACGCTAAAACTCCAGTCCTGCTTCGCGCGCGGCATCGGCGACCGCCTTCACGCGCCCGTGATAGAGAAACCCGTTGCGATCGAACACCACGCGCTTGACGCCC
>Ga0075421_100003580_pt1 | contig 18589 bp, 11 predicted proteins | sample SoiMetdeltSBSDD5_FD_75292 | JGI IMG/M metagenome (GOLD analysis project Ga0075421, IMG submission 75292) | Bulk soil microbial communities from a Populus tree surrounding site in Tennessee, USA - Soil MetaG P. deltoides SBSDD5 | ecosystem: Environmental > Terrestrial > Soil > Tree plantation... | reverse complement strand
CGGCCGCGCGCGCTGCCAGCGCCGCTACGGCATTTACGCTATACGGCGACTGGGCTTTGTGCATCCAAACGCAATTGGCTTTCCGCGAAAACAAGCAGCCAAGGCGCATGGCGGCCATGCCGTAAACCTTTGAAAAGGTCCTGCTCACGAACAGGTTCGGATAGCGATCGATCGCTCCCAGCGCCGTCACCCCGCAGAATTCGAAATACGCCTCATCGATCAACACCGCCGCGTTGGGCGCGCCCGCGAGGATGCGTTCGACGTCCGGCAGATCGATACCGGTGCCTGTGGGGTTGTTCGGGTTCGAGATCAACACGGCTCTCGTTGCCGGCGTGATCGCCTGCAGCAACTCTTCCATCGGAAAGGCAAGCGTCCCTTCGCGATAAGCGATGTCAGTCACCTTCGCACCGGCCAGTTCCGCATAAAAGCGATACATGGCGTAGCTCGGGTGAAGTACGATCACTTCCTGGTTGTCGTCCACGAAGGTGTTCATGAGTACCTGAATTGCTTCGTCCGTGCCGTTGGTCAGCAAAAACTCGTTTGAGTCGACGCCGAAGAATGCGGCCAACGCTGCTTTCGCCTCGCCATACTCGGGATAGATGCTGAGTCCGGATTCGTTCAACTGCTTTTGCAGAAACTCGATCACGCGCGGTGAACTTCCCACCGTGTTCTCGTTAAAGTCAAGGCGTAGTTTGCCGTGGCGTCCGCCGGTTGGGGGCGAGTAAGGGGCCATGCGTTCGACAGCGGCCCGCGGCGACAATTGTGCCGCGTCAGCCACGAGTGCGCACCTCCACTGAGCGCGCGTGTGCTTCTAAACCCTCGGCGCGTGCCAGCGTCGTGACGCTTTTTTCGAGACGCTTCAGCGCCGCCATATTCAATTCCTGCGCGCTGATCACCTTGACGTAATCCGCCGTCGAAAGTCCGCCACGCAGGCGGGCCACGCCGCTTGTGGGCAGCACGTGGTTTGGCCCACTGGCGTAGTCGCCGGCGGCCTCCGTGCTTACTGGTCCGATGAAGATGCTGCCTGCATGGCGAATGCCCGCGAGTAACGAACGATCGGGAATGCTCAAGTGCTCGGGCGCAAAGCGATTCGCTATCTCAACGGCCTCGGCTTGCGACGGCACGACAATGACCGCGCTATTGCGGTCGATTGCCTTGCGCGCGATCGCCGCCGTCGGCAGAGTTTGCAACTGAAGCTCGACTTCCTTCACCACAGCGCCGGCGAGTTGCTGGGAGCGAGTAAGGAGAATCGCGCTCGCGTCAGTATCGTGCTCGGCTTGCGCGAGCATGTCGGCGGCGATCCACTTGGGATTCGCCTCGCCCACTTTCTCCGGCGCGATGATCAAAATCTCCGTAGGACCAGCGACGAAATCGATTCCGACCTCACCTGCAAGTAACTTCTTCGCCGCCGCGACGTAGATATTGCCCGGTCCCACGATGCGATCCGCGCGCGGAACCGTCTTGGTTCCATAGGCGAATGCCGCTATGGCATGAGCGCCACCCATGCGGAAGAAGTGGTCCACCTTCAAATATGCTGCCGTGCCCATGACCGCTTCGGCGGGACGCGGTGAACAGGCGCAGATGGTTGGGACGCCGGCGACCTGCGCGGGAATGGCCGTCATCATCAGCGTGGAAGGCAGCGGGTAGCGGCCGCTGGGAATGTACGCCGCCACAACATCGAGCGGGCGAACAACTTGCCCCACCTTCAGCCCAGGCGCGAGCGTTGCTTGTTTGGCGACTGGAAGCTGCAGCTTCGCAAATGCGCGAATGTTCGACGACGCCTCCTTCAGCGCTGCGCGCATATCCTTGCCGAGCCCGGCGTAAGCTGCCTGCAGCGCGGCGTGCGGCACCGCGACCGTCGGCGCATCGAGACCATCGAACTTCTTCGCATACTCGACCAGCGCCTTGTCGCCGCCTTTACGCACGGCCTCCAGAATCGGACGCACCAGACCCTCGGCTTCGTTCATGCGGCTGGCGCGTCGGGTCAGCATGTTTGTGACAGCGGTCGTATCGACGATGCGCAGCATGACTACATTACGACCTTGTTCAACGGATATTCGACGATGCCTTGCGCTCCAGCTTCCTTTAACCGCGGGATGATCGAACGAACCGTCGTTTCTTCCAGAATCGTGTTGACGGCCAGCCACTCATCGTCGCTCAAGTGCGAAATAGTTGGATTCTTCAAGGCGGGCAGCACGGCAAGCACGGTCTGCAGATCGCTCTTCCTCACGTTCAGCATCAAGCCGACCTTGCCCAACGCGCCCATGGCACCCTCCAGTAACATCCGAATGTCTTCCAGCTTTCGTCGCTTCCAGCCGTTGGCCCACGAGCTTTTGTTTGCGATCAACTGCGTGTTCGATTCAAAGAGCGTCTCGATCACGCGGAGCTTGTTGGCCTTCAACGATGAGCCCGTTTCGGTGACTTCCACGATGGCATCGGCCAGCACGGGTGGTTTCACTTCCGTCGCGCCCCAGCTAAATTCCACCTTTGCGGTGACTCCGTGTTTGGCCAAATAGCGCTTGGTTGCGCCGACCAGTTCAGTGGCGATGATCTTGCCTTCCAGGTCTTTCACCGTTTGAAACGGCGATGAGTCCGGTACGGCCAACACCCAACGGACTTTGCCGAAGCTCTGCTTCGAATAGACAAGGTCGCACACAACCTCAACGTCGGCGTCGTTCTCGGCGACCCAATCCAAGCCCGTGAGTCCTGCATCGAGAATGCCGTCATCCACGTACCGCGCCATCTCTTGCGCTCGAATCAGCATGCACTCGATTTCGGGATCGTCGATAGACGGGAAGTAGCTGCGCGAGCTCGTGCTGATGTTGAATCCCGCGCGGCGAAACAGGTCCACTGTGGCCGACTCGAGACTGCCCTTGGGAATGCCGAGCTTTAGCTTCTCGCTCATTTCACGCCTCCGTACACGGCATTCGGATCGTAGGTTTGTTTGTCGACTACCTTCCATTGCTCGCCGTCCAGCGTGCGAAAGAAGCAGCTCTCATAGCCCTCGTGACAGACGCCGGGACCCTGCGCATCGACGCTGAGCACCACGGCATCACGATCGCAATCGGTGCGGATCTCTTTCACCACAAGCCGGTGGCCCGAGCTCTCGCCTTTCAACCACAACTTCTTTCGCGAGCGGCTGTAGAAGGTGGCAAAGCCCGTTTCCTTGGTCATCCGCCACGCCTCTTCGTTCATGAAACCAACCATGAGGACACGGCCGCTGAAGTGATCCTGAATGACGGCGGTCACGAGGCCGTCGAGCTTCGTAAAATCTAGGTCCATACAATCCTTCTCAAGATGAGTCCGCAGGCTACGTGGCCCGGCGCGGTCGAGGGAAATCGAAAAGCCCGCCGGGTGCGGCGGGCTCGTCTGCGCAATTGAAATTCGGAATCGCTTCCGCAGTGCCCGTCGCTACACACCATGGGTATGGTGATGGTGGTGATGGGCGTGCCGAGGCATGAAATTGAAGTATATCAGAACGCCTGCTCCAAGTCAGCGATTATGTCCTCGGGGGCTTCGATGCCCACGGACAAGCGGATCAAGCCATCGCCAATCCCCTGGCGCTGGCGCTGCTTGGGCGCCAGATCACGGTGCGAACTCATCGCCGGGTAGAGGGCGAGCGTGTGCACGTCACCGAGCGTCGTCGCGCGCACAATGAGTTTCAGCCGGTCCATGAAGCGGAAAACGTTCTCTTGCGTGGCTTCCTTCAGATCGAAGCTCACCATCGCGCCGTGCGCCTTGCCCGCGAGCAGCCGGCCAATCGTTGCCGCATCGGCGTGGCGTGGATCGCCGGGATAGTAGACGCGCTCCACACCTGCGTGCGACGCCAGCCATTGAGCCACTTTGCAGGCGTTCTCGCACTGCCGTTCCATGCGTAGCGGAAAGGTCTTCACGCCGCGCATCGTGAGATAGCATTCGAACGGTCCGAGCACTGGGCCGCTGATCTTCCCGATCGACCGGATGATGGGCAGGTGCGCCTCGTCGCTGATGACGACACCGCCCAACACGTCTCCATGGCCGGCGAGGTACTTCGTCAGGCTATGCACGACGAGGTGAGCGCCCAGTTGCAGCGGCTGCAGGAGTAAGGGAGTGGCGAAGGTGCTGTCGACGATGAGCGCCGCTCCTACGGCCTTGGCCATCGTCGCGATACGGTCCATCGGCCCCACGCGAAGAAGCGGATTGGAGATCGACTCCATCAGGACGCAGCCTGGCTTTGCTTGCTCGATCGCCTTGGCCACGGCAGCTTCGTCGCAGATATCCACGAACGTAATGTCGACGCCCATTGGTTCGAGCATCTTCGTCAGCATGTTTGTAGTCGCACCGTAAATGGCGCTGGCCGCAACCACGGACCGCCGCCGGTCTGTGAGCGCGGCCTGCAGTGCCACCTGCAGCGCCGCCATGCCTGAGGAGGTCACCAGCGCTCCGGCGCCTTCTTCGAGCGCCGTGAGTTGCTCCTCTAACGCCCGCGCCGTCGGAGTGTCGTAGCGCGAGTAACAATAGCCGTCCATTTCTTCGCCAAAGACCTTGTCCAGGTCTGCCATCTCCGCGTAGGAAAAACTGGAGGCCGTGTAAATGGGAGTCGTGGAGGGAATTGCGTCGGGCAGTTTTTTACGATCGCCCGCATGCACCGCTTTCGTGTGAATATTCATTTGCGTTTCCAACGCGTGCCTTCACGCGTGTCTTCCAGAATGACGCCTTGCGCCTGGAGTAAGTTGCGAATCTCATCGGACCGGGCGAAATTCTTCGATTTCTTGGCCGCGATTCGTTCATTCACCAACGTGTCGATGGCTTCATCGGAAAGCCCGCCTTCCCGTTCAACGGGACGCAGGACGTCGAAGATGGAGTCGAAGGTGGCGAGCAGTGACAATGCAGCCTCGCCATTGCCTGAGAGAAATTGGCCGCTGTCCATCGCTGAGTTCGCATCCCGGACGAATTCGAAGATTGCGGCGAGCGCGCCGGCCGTATTCAGGTCGTCGTCCATCGCCAGTTCGAAATCGCTCAGCGCCTTGGCGGTGCGTTCCTTCAATTGGGCGTCCACGCCTTCGGGGAACTTCCCCGCATCGAGGCGCAGTTTGAAATTGCGCAAGCGGTCAAGCGAACTGCCGTGCGAGCGCAAGCCTTCCATAGTGAAGTTGAGCTTCGTACGGTAATGCGCCGAAGTGAGCAGGTAACGAATCACGTCCGCCTGCCAACCCTGCTCGAACAGGTCTCGCAGCGTGTAGAAGTTGCCCAGTGATTTCGACATCTTCTGGCCTTCCACCATTAGATGCTCGGCATGCAGCCAAAAACGGGAAAAGGTCTTGTGCGTAATCGCTTCACTTTGCGCGATCTCATTTTCGTGGTGAGGAAACGTGAGGTCGATGCCGCCCGCGTGAATGTCGAGCGTCTCACCCAGATACTTCATCGCCATCACGGAGCATTCGATGTGCCAACCGGGCCGGCCGGGACCAAAATCGCTTTCCCAGCACGGCTCGCCTTCCTTGCGCGACTTCCAAAGCACGAAGTCCCGCGCGTCGTCCTTGTCGTACTCGTCGACATCCACGCGCGCGCCCGATTTCATTCCCGAAAAATCCAGCCGCGCGAGTTTTCCGTAGTTCGGAAATTGTGCGATGCGGAAGTACACCGAGCCGTCGCTCACATAGGTGTACCCGTCCTGCTTCAGCTTGGCAATCGCGTCGATCATCTCCGGTATATGTTCTGTCGCCCGCACCAGCCGTTCCGGCCGTTCGAGCCGCAGCTTGTCACTATCTTCGAGGAATGCCTTTTCATAGACCTCGGTATATTCGTTGAGGCTCTTGCCCTGCTGCATCGCGTTGCGGATGATCTTGTCCTCAACGTCGGTGATGTTCATCACATGCATCAGCGTGTAGCCGCGGTAGCGAAGCCAGCGGCGCAGCAGATCCTGAAACGTGAACGTGCGCAGGTTCCCGATGTGAACGTAGTGATAGACAGTGGGCCCGCACGTGTACATGCGGACAGTCTTCCCGTCCTGCGTCGAGAAGTCTTCCACCTGTTGAGTAAGCGTATTAAAGAAGCGAAGCGCCATGAAGCGGTCTTTTTATCGTACCAAGGGAGCCGCCGGCGGCCTGCCTATTTGGGTGCGGCGATGCGATAGAGATGCGTGGCCGTGCGTAAAACGACACTATCGTGTGCGATGGCGGGCGTGGCCATGATCATTTCGTTGAGTGGGTTCGTGCCGAGTAATTTGTATTCCGGTCCGGCTTGAATCACGAAGGTGTCGCCATCCTCGCTGGCCACGAATACCTTGCCGTCATAAGCCCACGGACTTGCGGTGAACGCCACGGTGCCTTCGCTGATGCGCACCTTGTCGTAGACGAGCTTGCCCGTTCGCGCGTCGTGACAGGTGAGGAAGCCGCGGTCGTAAAGCGTGTAGTAGAGATCGCCATACACGAGCGGCGAAGGATTGTATGGTCCGCCTTGCGGCAGATGCCAGGCGATGAACTGATTCGATGTTTCGCCAGGCCTGAGCGAGATGTCGCCCCGCGCGCCTGGTTTCACGGCAAATACCGGCCGCACCTGATCGCCCACATAGCCTGAGGCGATGTAGAGCAGGCCATGGCGTGTGAAGGGAGTGGGGATGACAATAGAACTCATGCCGCCGAATTCCCAGAGAACTTTTCCATCGAGATCGTAGGAGCGCACGCGTCCGGTACCGGTGGTGACGATTTCGGTACGCCCGCCGTGAGTCCAAATGAACGGGGTCGACCAGTTGCTCTTCTCGTCTTCGCGCGCGACCCGCCAGGTTTCGCGGCCGGTTAGTTTGTCGAGGGCCGCAAGATAGGAGCGCGTGTCGTTGTCGTTCACGATATAAAGCCGGTTGCCATGCAATATGGGTGAAGATGCCGTGCCCCAGCCGTAGCGCATTTCCAGGCCGGGAGAGTCTTTGGACCAGAGCAATTTCCCTTGCAGGTCGAAACAGTACAGCCCCGCGCTTCCGAACCAGGCATAAACACGCTCGCCATCGGTTACGGGCGTTTCGCTGGCGAAGGTGTTCTTGAGATGGCGCGCAATGGGAGGCGCTCCACGACGCACCTCACGCTCCCATGCGAGTTTTCCGGTCGCGAAGTCGAACGCGTACACCATCCAACGATGCAGGTCCGTGGGCTTGTCGCGGTTGCCGCCGAAGTAGAGCCCTTTCTTTGGCGGTTCCTTGTCTTCACTGCTGATGGCGGCAGTGAGGAAGACGCGCCCTCCCGCGATCACGGGCGACGACCATCCGGCTCCGGGTACCGGCGCGCGCCAGCGAATGTTCTCGGTAGCGCTCCACCTTGTTGGCAGGCCGCTTCCGTCCGCTATGCCATTCGCGCCTGGTCCGCGAAACTGCGGCCAAGGTGCGTCAGCGGCATGCAAGCAACTCCACACAGCCAAGGCCAAAGCGGCGCTTCTCATGCAAAGGATTATACTCATCGCATGGAACGACGCGCCTTCCTTGCCTCGCTAGCCGCCGCTACGGCGCCTGCCGTGGCGCAAGGTCAATCGCAGCGGCCCAATGTGCTCATATTTCTTGCCGACGACCTCGGCTGGAACGATGTGGGCTACCATGGCTCCGAGATTCAAACGCCGAATATCGACCGCCTCGCCGCGGAAGGTACGCAATTGGATCGTTTCTATTCGTTCCCGCTTTGCTCACCCACACGCTCCGCACTGATGACAGGCCGCTATCCGCTACGGCTCGGGCTTGGCTACACGGTGGTACGGCCATGGGCGCGGTTTGGATTGCCCCTTACCGAGCGGACGATTGCCGATTATTTTCAGGAAGCGGGCTATGAAACGGCGATGACCGGTAAGTGGCACTTGGGGCATTACAGCCGCAAGTACCTGCCGGCTGCTCGCGGTTTCGGCCACAGCTATGGCCAGGTGAACGGCGCCATTGACTACTACACGCATGAACGTGACGGCGGGTTGGACTGGCATCGTGACGGCAAGACGCTCAAGGAAGACGGCTACACAACCGATCTGATTGCCTCCGAGGCCGAGCGGCTGATCCGCGGGCGCGACCGGTCCAAGCCGATGTTCCTCTATGTTCCCTTCAACGCTCCGCATGGGCCGCTGCAAGCGCCGAAGGAATTGCTCGCCAAGTACGCACACATCGAGGATCAAAAGCGCCGCACGTTTGCCGCCATGGTTGACCGAATGGACACCGCAATCGGGCGTGTACTCGCTGCGATCGATAAGGAAGGCATGCGCGAGAACACAGTCGTGCTGTTTTTCTCCGATAACGGCGGCCCCATCGGTTCCGGTGCGCGCAACAAGCCGTTACGAGGCGCTAAAGGCAGCACCTGGGAGGGTGGAACGAGAGTGCCCGCCGTCATTCGCTTTCCCGGCAAAGTGCCCGCGAAAAAGACGCTGGCGCAGGTAATGACCGTAATGGACGTGCTGCCGACGCTGGCGGAAGCGGCCGGTCAGAAGCCGCGCTATCGCAACCCACTTGATGGAAAGAGCGTTTGGAGCGGAATTCGGTCCGGAACGGCCGCCGCGCGGGAGGACATCTTCTTCTCTATCGAAAGCGAACGCGGCCTTCACTTCGCCGTTCATCGTGACAAGGGCGGCGAACAATGGAAACTGGTGCGGGAAATTGGGACTAAATCGTCTTCTATCAACACGTTTCTCTTCCGCATTGACAGAGATGCAACCGAATCACACGATCTCGCGTCGCAACATCCAGCACTGGTTGACGAACTGGTGACAAAGCTGGAGGCATGGCGCAAACTTGCGCCAGCCGAATCGCTCCGGCACACGACGGGGCCTGGGCAGGCTTGGAAGTCGCCGGCAGCTTGGGTGGATGGCGCCGAACCGTGAGGCGCCGCCGCAGGAGGCACCATTGAACGGTAAATGGATACTGGGCGCGCTTTGTTGCGTTCTGCAAGCGCCCCTATGGGCACAAAGCTTCACAATAACGACCCCATGCCCGCTCCCGCAGGGAACCGTGGGCACGAACTACGAGGTTCAACTGGAGACGGCCAATGGCAAGGCGCCTGTGCAGTTCGCCTACCTGGAAGGACTGGTCCCACCGGGGTTGACGTTCACCCAATCAGGTGGCCTGTTTGGCACTCCCACCGCGCAAGGCACGCTTACGTTCACAATTCGTGCCACCGATGGCAACGCGACCGTTGTCACGAAGGCATGTTCGATCACAATCGTGCCGTCTTCGGCGAATCCCCTCCAGATCGTCACCTCATGTCCTCTGCCGCAAGCGACCACCAATCAGCCGTACAGCACGGCACTTACTGCCAGCGGCGGCGCGCCAACATATGTGTGGACGATCGCATTCGGCTCGCTGCCAGTGGGGCTTGCCCTCTCGGCTAACGGCTCAATCTCCGGTACGGCGACCGTCAACGCGGTATACAACTTTGTACTCAGCGTGAACGATTCCACGCAACAAACCGCGTTGCGGCAGTGCTCCATATCGACAGCTCCAGGCGGCGGCACCACTTTCTCGCTGACGTCGATAACTCCGAATCAGGCGCTGCAGGGTAGCGGGCAGCCCGTAACGATTACTCTCGCCGGTAGCGGTTTCAATTCGAACGCTATCGTTGTTTGGAATCGTGGCAGCTCGGGAGCTGTCGATCTGGCCACTACGTTCGTCGATGCGGGTACGGTCCGCGCAGTCGTTCCGGCAAATCTTCTGACCAGTTCGGGCAATTTCCCTATCGCCGTACGGCGTACGATCCTCACCTCCGTTGAGTTCACCAATAGCCTGCCCTTTACCGTGTCCGGCGGGCTCTCCATCCGCACGACATGTCCCTTGCCGAGCGCGGCACAACAAGTTGCATACCGCTTCGTGCTGACGGCGGAAGGCGGCATCGCTCCCTATGCGTGGTCGATTGCGAGCGGCACGCTTCCACAGGGCTTCAGCCTGAGCAACAGCGGCGAAATTACCGGTTCGGCCACGGCGGCCGGCGAATCCAACTTTACGTTACGAGTGACCGACGCGCAGCAGAACACTGCGACGGCCGCATGTTCGCTCCGTGTGATTGGGCCATTCGAAGTGAAGCCCGGGTTTTTGAGCTTCACCACGACTCAAGGAATTTCACCCGTTGCGCAGGAGCTCAGCGTTACCAGTGGCTCGGGCACTGTTCCCGTCAGCGCGCAAGTTCTCAACGCAAGCTGGCTTCGCGTGCAACTCAGCAATACGAGCACTCCATTGCGCATCCGCGTGGATGTGGACAGCGCCGGTCTGTCTCCGGGAACTTACAACGGCTTGATTAGCGTCAATGCCTCCGGTGCAAGCAACGGGCCCATCGGCGTTCCCGTGGTTCTACAGATCAACGGGCCATTGCTTACGCAAATGCAGGTTCGGCCTCGGGGTCTCAGTTTTCGTTTTCCACGCGATGCGTCTCAGCCTCTCCAACGGCACCTTACCGTATCCAACGCGGGCGCGGGCACGTTCAACTACCAGAGTGCGGTTACTCCCATAAGCGGTGGGCCGTGGCTGACGGTAGTCGATCCAGTAGGCACTGTGACTCCCAATCAACCCGGATACTCCGTGATGCAGGCAAGCCCTTCGGGGCTTTCGCCGGGTACGTATCTTTCGCGTGTGACCATCAGCGGACCTCCCGGCGCCGCGCCTACATCGTTGCTGGCAACTCTCAGCATCAGCACTGGGCCCGAGCAACTCGGCACATCGACGTCCGCCATCTCTTTCCGCGGTATCGCCGGTGGCTCATCTCCCCCCGCGCAGGACCTCGACGTCCTCTCTCAAGGAGCCAATCCATTGTTTTGGCAGAGCGTCGGTGGCGGGGCCGCGGGCATCGGCAACTTCCTCCGTGTGGCGCCGACAAGCGAAACCGCGCGCCCCGATCTGCCCTCGCGCGTGCAGGTGTCGGCCGACACTTCAGGCCTCACTTCCGGACTGTACAGCGGCATCCTGCGTGTGAGCACGGGATCAGATAATTCACCGCGCCTGGTCGCAGCCCACCTGCGCCTGCTCGGGCCCGGCCAACAGCCCGGCATTCACGCCGCGCCGGGAGGGCTGGTGTTCACTTCACAGCTAGGGGCCGGCGACCCATCCGCTCAATCCATCACGCTGAGCAATCCGGGCACCGCGGCGGCAACCCTTGATCTAGCCATAAGTGGAGACGCCAGGCCATTTCGCCTCCCAACGCAAATCCCTCAGTCGCTGGTTCCCGGAGAGCCGCAACAAATCGCCATCAGCATCGTGACGGCCGGTCTTGCCCCAGGCGTGTATGAGGGCGGACTTGTAGTGTCGCTGGGCGGCGATGCGCAGGTGGTTATCGTGCCTCTACGCCTCCTGCTCACGCCTGGGGGCGGTTGCGTGCGCACGTCGCTACTTGCCGCTCCCATCCAACCAGTGACCGGCTTCCTGGCGATGACCGGCTCGGGGCTTCCGATCCGTGCGCGGGTCGTGGACAACTGTGGCGCGGCGCTAACGATTGGCGCCGTGACGGCTCGGTTGGCCTCACCCGATGCGACCCAAAGTTCGCTGACTCATTTGGGCAACGGCATTTGGACAGGTGATGTTCAGGTGCCCAATGCACTTGCCAATAACCAACTCCGGCTGGATCTGGTGGCTAGCTCCACCAGTCCTGTCCTTCGCGGGACAACCACCATCTTCGGCGCTGCCGACGATACGATCACCATACCCGAACTCGCCGAAGACGCTGTACTCAGTACGTCCACATTCTTGCCGGGACAGCCTGTTGCGCCGGGTGGTCTCGTCGCGGCGTTCGGGCTCAACCTGGCCGATCGATCCGCGAGTGCGTTTCCGCCCGCGCCTTCTCTGGCAGGCGCACTTGCATTCTTCGCAAGCCCAACCACGGGACTTGCCGCACTTCCGCTGTTCTATGCCAGCCCCAATCAATTGAACGGCGAAGTGCCGCGCGACTTATTGCCCGGTGTCTCACGCCAGGTTATCGTTCAGCGTGGTGGGCAGATTTCGCGGCCCGTGGATGTCGTTCTCGCCGCCGCGCAACCGGGGATCTTCACCATCAACCAGCAGGGAACCGGGCAGGGGGCAATCCTCGACGGTTCCACCACGGCGGAGCTTGGGCGCGCCGTCTTGGCAGCTCCCGGTACACCCTCGGGGCGCGGCCGCATCGTGAGCATCTACTGCGAGGGGCTTGGCCGCGTGAATCCGGAGGTTGCCAACGGTACTCCCGCGCCATCGGCCGAGCCGTTTTCCCGAACAGTGAATGCGGTGACCGTTACCATTGGCGGACAAGGCGCTCAAGTTCTGTACGCAGGATTGGCGCCGGGATTTGTCGGCCTCTATCAGGTGAACGCCTTAGTGCCGTCCGATGCACAACTGGGCGACGCCGTTCCCGTCACTGTTTCGGTGAGCGGCGCCACAAGCAATGTCGCTACAATCGCCGTTCGATAAGCGCGATTACAAAGCACCCTTACAACACAAGTCCCCTATTTTGTTTGTAGGCAAACTAAAGCATAATGGGGCATCATGCGAGGACCGTCCTTACCTGCCCGAACCTGGAGTCTGCCTGCTTTCTGCTTGCTTTTATGCGCACCTCAAGTGCTGGCGCAATCCTATAGTTGTTCGACGCAGGCGACCGAACAAGTGGCACTTCGCGCGCGCGCGCTAGCTGAGTTGGTGGCTCCCGTCGTCATCCGATGCAGTGGCACGAAACCAGCCGGCGGCATCGTAGGCGCGATTCACGTCAACTTGAGTGTGCCGCTGGCAAGCAGGACATTGGATTCGGCGAACAATGCAAATGAGGCGCTGTTGTTGATTGATAACCCGGCGCCTGGCACGCAGGTGGGCCGTGCGGTCGATCTCGTCGTTCCGTCGGCAAACGTCATTCAGGGTTTTTACACTGCCGGCTTCATTGTTTGGCAGACACTCGAAATCGCGCCGCCCGGACCGGCCGGTCCATTTACGCGTGAGTTCCGAATAGTGAATGTGCGGGCCAATGTCTCGCAATTGGCTGCCCCGGCTACGGTCACGATGAACATCACGATGTTGACGAATCCATTTGTTCCGTTCACGGGAACTCAGACGAACGTCGGGACTGTCACTGGCACGGGTGGCGTTGCCGCGCGGACCTTCAACGATTCGTCCGACTATACGCAAGTGATCGATGGCTGTGTGGGGAACAAGCCGATCGTGGCCGCGGACACATTCCGCGACTTCAATGTCCGCTTCGGTGAAGGAAACTCAAACGAGTTTCGCCGGCGCAACGTTGCTACCTCTGCCGGCGCTTCTTCCGCGATTGCCAATCAGAACGTGCCCACCACGAATTACGGCACCGAAACCGGGTTCTACAACTCTTCCTTGCCAACAGTGAACAGCATGAACCTCGCCGGATTGGCCACCAATGGCGCGCGTCTCATGGCGCGCTTTACCGGCGTTCCATCAGGAGTGTCGGTGTACGTCACGACCGGCGCGGTGCCAGAGGGAACGATCTCATCGAACATCGTCGCGCGTCTGACGGCAACGGACTCAAACGGAAGCGGACAATTCTCGCCCGTTCCTGCCTTGGTTGGAGACTTCGCGCAAGTGCCAGTCGTCAATGGCGTGGCCACCGCGGTATGGGAGATTTTGGAATCGAATCAGGATTCGCTTGAATTGATCAGCTTCGGCGTAATTCTTTCGGTTCCGATCAACACGCCGACATTTGGAAAGATTTCCCTCCAGGGCGGACTCGCTCCCCTTTTGGGAACGAGTTCCACTTTTGCGGCCCCGTTGTTTTCCAGCCTTCCTCCTGGACGGGAGATCGCGGAAGTGCGTACCTGCGCCACACTGCTCACGGTGGCCTCGTCGTGCCCGCTGAATTCGGCGAGCATTGGCCAGCCATACGATTTGCTCGTCGCGGCCAGCGGTGGAACGCCCCCGTATGGCTGGACGCTCTTCAGCGGCTCGCTTCCCCAAGGCATTCAATTGAACACGAATGGCCGGATATCGGGCTCCCCGCAAGTCACCGGCACATTCAACTTTGTGTTCAAGGTCACCGACTTTTTCGGCGTGACTGCATTCAAGGAGTGCAGCATGGTGGTGAGTTCCACGCTGTCGATCAGCAGCGCTTGTCCATTGCCGGATGCTACCGTTGGCGTGGCTTACAGCCAGTTGCTGACTGTGCAAGGCGGGCAGCCGGGATATCAGTGGACCATCTCGCAGGGCAATCTCCCGCCTGGAGTTGGCCTGTCTCCGAATGGGATAGTGAATGGCGTGCCAACCACGGCCGGAACTTACGACTTCACATTGCGCGTGCAGGATGGCCTGCTATTTTCCACCGAGAAGCCGTGCCAACTTCGTGCCGGTGGCCCATTCCGCGTGTTTCCCTCCGAGTTGAGCTTTCGCGGAAACTCGGGTGGCGCGGTGCCGCCTCCTCAAACGTTGAGCGTCTCCAGTTCCAACGCCGGGCAGTCGTTTTCCGTGCGCGTGAGTACCGACGACGGATCGCCATGGCTGCGCGCCACGCCTTCGACGGGATCCTTGCCGGCGTCGATTGAAGTGACCGCGGACCCGCGCTCGCTGCCGCCGGGCCAATACTCCGGAGCGGTCACCGTGGCCGCGCTGAACCTGGCGCAGCAGACGCTTAGCACGCGCGTGACGCTCCGTGTGGATGCTGCCGCCTCTCCCACTCTCACCGTTGCGCCGTCGGGAATCAGCCTTGCCGTGCCGCGCTCTTCGGGAGCCGTCAGGCGGAGCATCCAGGTGCTCAACGGCGGTGGCGGCTCCGTATCCTATGTAGCATCCGTTACACCGCTGGACGGTACAGGTTGGATCACCGCCGCGCCGGCTTCGGGCTCCGCCACTCCAGATGCGCCCGGCGTGGTTCGGTTGGAGATGAATACGGCGGCTCTGGATCCCGGTGTTCACCGTGCTCGCTTGACGCTCACCAGCTCTTCCACAAACCAAACCTTGCAGGTGCCTGTGACGCTCGGCGTGAGCAGCGGACGCGATCTGATGGAGGTTTCGCATTCGGGGCTGACATTTACCGCGGTGAGTGGCGGCCCCGCGCCCCCCCCGCAGAATTTTACGATTCAATCCTCCGGCGCGGGAGGATTCAGCTGGGACGCCGCGGCGATTGTAGAAGGGACAACGGTATCGTGGCTCGCGCTCACGCAATCGGCGGGCAGCGTGACGGCTGGCAATCCGTCCACCATTAGTGTTCGCGCAAACACGGGCGGGCTAGCCGCCGGACAATACTTTGGCGAGGTACGGTTGCGCGCCTCGGGCATCGAAAACTCGCCGCGCACCGTCCTGGTTGCCTTGCGCGTGCTGCCCCCGGGAACGAATCCTGGCCTCACGCTGGCGCCGGGCGGGCTCACCTTCACGGCGCGCCAGGGAGAACTGAACGTGCCTTTGCAAACCATTCAGGTCTACAACCCGCTTCCCGCCGCGACGAGCTTTGAGTACTCGTTCCCGCCGGACAACCGGATCTTTACCGCCACGTCGCCCGACGGCAAGACGGCAACTTCAGGATCACCCGTTCGCATTCAAGTCACGGCCGACGTCGCGGGGCTCGGAGCGGGCATATACCGCTTCCCGTTGACAGTGTATGGTTCCAGTGACCCTCGCGTTCAATCCATCGACGTGGCTGTAGTGGTGCTGCCTAGCTCGGCAGCCGCCGTGCAAACGCCACCCGCGGAGATCCGCGGCAACTTCACGTGCACCACGGGCAGCGGCCTTGCCCTTGTCTCGCGAACGCTCGCTTCGGGATTCTCATTGCTCTCGGGACTCGCGGTGCCGCTGGACCTACAGATTACCGATCGTTCCGGGCAGCCTCTGCGCACGGGTTCCGTGAACATAGTGCCCTCGATTGAGGAGAGCCCCACGATCGCGCTGCAGCATTTGGGCAACGGACGTTGGACCGGGACGTGGACACCGAACGCGCCGGCGGGTGGTCCGGTGACTCTCAGCTATTTTGCCGAGGATGTCGACCGAGGCGTCAGCGGCTGCATGCAAGCGAGTGGCGTGATCGAGGCCAACGCAAGCGGTCCCTATTTGCCGCCGGACGGCGTCGTGAGTACGGCAAGCTTCGAGGCATACGAACCAGTTGCGCATGGCAGCCTGCTCGCAATCTTCGGATCGAAGCTGGCCGCGACTCCGGTCTCGGCCGGCTCGTTGCCGTTGCCGTTCCAATTAGGTGGCACGCGCGTTAGCTTAGGCGGCATCGACATGCCCATGTTTTATGCCGGCGAAACGAATGGCCTTTCGCAGGTGAACGCCCAAACGCCGTACAGTCTTCCCGGCGGTGTGAGTCTGCCGTTGGTGGTGCGCACGGCGAATGGCTGGGCGATGGCCGACGTTGTCGTCGCCGAGGCACAGCCTGGGATCTTCACTGCCAATCAGAGTGGGCGGGGGCAGGGGATCATCGTATTGGGCTCAAACCCAACTGTGTTGGCCACCTCGGCGAATCCAGCCGCGCGCGGCGAGGTCGTGGTGATCTATTGCAGCGGACTGGGGCGCACGCAACCGGGCGCGAATGCCGGTGAAGCCGCGCCCTCTTCACCCGCAGCCGCCGCGCTCGCTCCCGTGAGCGTGACGATTGGCGGGCGCCCCGCCACGGTGCAGTTTGCCGGGCTGACCCCGGGGTTGGTTGGGCTATATCAGATCAATGCCGTCGTTCCCGCCGATTCCGAAATAGGGAATGCGGTTCCCGTCGTCGTAACGGCGGGCGGCGCGGCGAGCGCGACGGTGACGATGGCGGTGAAGTAAAGGGCCGCGGCGGGCGAGGCTACTGAACCAGGAAATCTTTGAGTTTGTCGAAGAGCCCTTTGTCGTCGGGCTCGTTCTCGACAGGCAACGTTTCCAGTAGTTGCTCGAAGAGCTTGCGCTGATCGCGGGTTAGCTTGGTCGGTACCTTCACGTCAACGTGAACGAGCAGGTCGCCCCGGCCATTACCGCTGACTTTTGGAACACCGAGGCCCTTCAAGCGAATCTGTTGCCCGCTCTGAATGCCTTCGGGGACCTTCACGGATTGCAGTCCGTCGAACGTCAATAAATCGATCTGTGCCCCCAGTGTGGCCTGCGCCACATTGATCGGCAGCATGCAGTGCAAATCGCTCTCATGCCGCTCAAATACGTTGTGCGGCTTCACGCGGATGATGACGTAGAGATCGCCCGCGGGGCCTCCGTTGGCACCAGGCTGCCCCTCTTCGGCCAGACGCAGGCGGGTGCCCGTGTCAACGCCGGGCGGAATGTTCACGCGGAGTTTCCGTTCACTGCGAATGTAGCCTTCACCCTTGCAGGACTGGCAGGCCTTGCGAATCGTCTGGCCTCTACCCCCGCACTGCGCGCACGTGCGGCGGATCTGCAGAAACGCCTGCTGGAAGAGCACCTCGCCCCGCCCGCGGCAGGTCGGACAAGTAACCAATCCGTCCGCCTCCGCACCTTTGCCTTGGCAGCGTGAGCAGGCATCGAGCCGCGGCACCTGAATTTCGATTGCCGAGCCGCGCATGGCGTCTTCGAAGTCGATGGTGAGATCGTATCGGACATCCTCCCCGCGTTGGGCGCGGTTCGAGTTGGCGCGTTTGCCGCCGCCCATGCCGAACAAGTCGCCAAATCCGAAGAAGTCGCCGAAAATGTCGTTGAATTCCGTGAAGACGTCGGGATTGACGTTTGTGCCGCCGGCTTGCAATCCATCGTGGCCGTAGCGGTCATACGCAGCACGGCGTTGTGGATCACTCAAAACGCTATAGGCTTCCGCGAGTTCCTTGAACTTTTCTTCGGCTGCTTTGTCACCGGGGTTGCGGTCCGGATGGTACTTAAGCGCAGCTTTCCTATACGCGCTTTTCAGAACCTGATCGTCGGCAGTCCGCTCGACGCTAAGGACTTCGTAATAGTCGGCTTTGGTCACAGGCTCTTCCACTCCCTGTATGCGGACCGATTCCCGCTATTCACGCACAGCCACCTTCACCATCGCAGGGCGCAAGAGTCTGCCTTTGTACAGATAGCCCTTCTGGTACTCTTCCAAAATAGTCTCATCGGCGTGTTCGCTCGATTCAACCTTCTGCACGGCATGGTGTAAGTTAGGATCGAACTTTTGGCCTTCGGACTTTACGGGCGATACCCCCAAACGGGTGAATAACTCAACTGTTCGTTGGTAAATTAACTCCATTCCCTTGGCAAACTCCTTAGCCGGGCCGTCCTCGGTGGGTACCGATTTCATGCCGCGATCCAGGTCGTCCAGAATCGGAAGAAGGCTCTTCAGGGTCTCCATGGTGCCGGTTTCAAACACTTCGCCGCGTTCACGGTCCGAACGGCGCTTGAAGTTCTCAAAGTCGGCCTGCCGGCGCTGCAAGAGCTCCTGCAATTCCACTTTCTCGTTGACCAGCCGCTCGTAGTCCGCCGCGAGCGAGGGTTCCATGCCATCGGCCGGCACTTGCCCTTCGGCTGTGGAGTCGGCCGCTCCGCCTCCGCCCGAAACGGGCTCGGAAGAGTCAATCGTTGCGTCAGATTTCTCCGTACTCATATGCGAAATAATGCTCAAATCTTAGTGTAGCTATTTGCGCCCGGAAAGAACACTGCCCGTGGTCCATGTCCAACTATTTCCTCGATTTGCAAAAAATCGAGAGGGCGTGACTCCCGCATGCCGTCACGCGTTTAGCTGGGCAGGCTCAGGTAAGCTTGGCCGACGTGGCGAACGGC
>Ga0075421_100003577_pt1 | contig 18604 bp, 16 predicted proteins | sample SoiMetdeltSBSDD5_FD_75292 | JGI IMG/M metagenome (GOLD analysis project Ga0075421, IMG submission 75292) | Bulk soil microbial communities from a Populus tree surrounding site in Tennessee, USA - Soil MetaG P. deltoides SBSDD5 | ecosystem: Environmental > Terrestrial > Soil > Tree plantation... | reverse complement strand
CGGCGGAGTCGATGATGACATCGAAGAGGCGGTCGAGGCCGCAGTCGGCGCAGACACGCGTCAGGTTACCGTAGAAGTTCGAGACGATTCCGAGCCGGTAACGCCGCCCGAGCGCTTCGAGCACGACCGCGTTGCGCCGGAGCGTCACGCACGCGTCGTCCACGAAGCGCGTCGCCACGCGGGCGGCGAGCGCGGGATCGTCGAGGCCGAGCCCGCGCGTGACGCCGGCGGTCAGCTGCGCCACGGTCTCGCGGAACCCGAGCGTGCGCGGAACGGTACCCACCAGCGCATCGTCCGCGGCGTAGAACAGCGGATCGAACGACTCGGGACCGACGGCGACGCCCTCATCGCGATAGAGCCTGCTCACGCGCTCCTTCCACGTCAGGCCGTCGGCGTCGAGGGTGCCCCCGAAATCGAACAGCACCGCCGCCGGCACCTCACTCCTCCTCTTCACGCTGCCCCGTCCCACCGGCGCTCACGAGATAGCCGGGCGCGCGCCGGACCCGCCCACGGGTTCGATGAAACCCCAGCCCGCACGGAAACACAAGAATAAGACGTTGGTCCGGCGGCCTTGGGTGCAGCGCCCGGCACGAGTTGCCAGCGGCAAGTGACTTGCATCGTACATCCGTTTCTGGGATGTCGCGCACGATGCCGTCACCGGATACGACGATGTCTCGCACGATACCGTCACTGGATACGCACCCACGAACGCGGTGGCGCAGCTTCTGCGGCGTCGGCGCGGCCGCGATGCTCGTTCTTGGTGCAGCGCCCGCGAGCACGCCGGCTCCGGCCGGCGTCCACGTCACGTCCGGCGACGTGCTCACCGAATTGAACCAGGTGCTCGACTGGTACCGCCAGGCGCGGATCGTCATGCGGTCCGTGAGCGGCGCCGGCGGCGGCGTGCTCTTCTCGCGCGATGACGAGCAGATCGCGCTGCGGCTGCTCGCCCGTGCGTTCGAGACCGCACGCGCCCAGGCCGCGCTCGTCGCCGCCGAAGCCAGTCGCGCTCCGGATCCGAACAACACGCGCCCGGCGAACGCGCGCGCCCGCATGGAAGCCGAGATGCGCCAGCACGAGGCGGAGGTGGCGACCGTCCGCAAGCAGCTTCGCACCGCTCCCGCCCGCGCGCGAGCTGCGCTCGATGCCAAGCTCAGCGCCTCCCAGCGCCGCGTCGAGCTCGACCGCGCACGGCTGGAGGTGATGACGAAGCTCCAGGCCGCGGGCGCCGGGCTCCCCGGCGACGATCCCGAGGCCGACCTCGTCCGCCAGATCGACACGCTTCACGACACCGTCCCCGAGCTCGGCGCAGCACCCGCCGGCCGCGCCGCGGAGACGACGGTGGCGGCGGTGGAGGCATCGTCCGGAACCTGGGGCGCGGTGCGACGCTTGTTCGCGTTGCAACGCTATCGCCAGACCCTCGACGATCTCGAGAGCGTCACCGGCACGCTCGGGCGCCGCCTCGACGAGTCGCTCAAATCCACGCGCAGTACCCTCTCGTCCACGGTGGCGCGGCTGCGCGAGCTCACGCGTGATCCCGGCGACGCCGCACCCGCCGTCAGCGGCCCCGACGTCGAGCGGGAATTCCAGGCCTTGCTCCAGCGCGGCAAGCTTCTCGCCGCGATCATGATTCCCCTCCACGACGAAGCCGCGCTCGCCGGTCGCTTCGCCGACGATCTCCACGGCTGGCGCCGTGCGCTCGATCGCCAGTCGCTCCAGCTCCTGCAGGAGATCGGCGTCGACTTGGTCGGCGTGCTCATCGCGATCGCCGCCATCCTGGTGCTGGGCCTCGTCTGGAGGGTCGCGGCCACGCGCTACGTGGGTGACGGCTATCGCCGCCGCTTGCTCATGACCGTGCGCAACGTGCTCGTGATGGCGGGCATCGTGCTCGTCGTGATCTTCCACTTCACCACCGAGCTCACCGCGCTCGTGACCGCGCTCGGCTTCGCGGCGGCCGGCATCGCCTTCGCGCTGCAGAACGTCATCCTCTCCATCGCAGGGTACTTCTCGATGGTGGCGCCGAACGGCATCCGGGTCGGCGACCGCGTCAGTCTCCAGGGCCCGTTCGGGTACGTCCACGGCGAGGTGCTGGAGATCGGGTTCGTGCGCATCCGGCTCCGCGAGCTCACCGGTGACCCGCCGCACCCGACCGGGCGGATGGTCGTGTTCCCGAACTCCGTCGTTTTCACGGGGACCTTCTTCAAGGAGCCGTCGTCCCAGCCCGCGAGCCGCGCCGCGTAGACGCCGGCCGCGGCCATCCCGATCACTCCGAAAGCTTGAGGAGCAACCCCGTGCGCCGGGCGCGCTGGATGGTGAGCAGGAACGCCGCGTGCGCGAGCACGACGTAGACCGCCGAGAGCGCCAGCCCCGTCGTGACCGGCGTCGCGAACTCCGACGCGAAGCCGTAGTGGGCGCGGTACGCATCGAGGAAGTACGTGAGCGGGATGGTACGGGCGGCGGCGGCGGCCGGCGCCGGTAAGATCGAGACGGGATAGTAGATGCCGGCGAGCACGAGGACGAGGTTCACGCTCGCCCACGCGAAGGCTTCGGCGCGGGTCCCGTAGAGGGTGATCAGCGCGCACACGGCCACCCCGACCACCCACGCGTTCAGGAAGCAGCCGAACAGGAAGATCGCCACCGCGCCCGGCCCCGCGGCCAGCGCATTGAAGCCGAACGCCCACCAGCCGAGGGCGGCGAGGACCATGAAGATGATGGTGCCGCGGAGCATGCCCACCAGCCATGACCCGATCGTCATGTGTCGCATCCCGATGGGCGCCATGAACTGGTGCTTCACCGATTTGCTCCACACGTCGAGCAGCACGGCGTAGGAGACCTCGAGCTGGGCCACCTGCGACACCGAGAGCGCGATGGTGCCGATCATCACGAACGACGTCGTCTCCGGGGTGAGGTGAAGGAAGCGGGTCATGAAGCCGATGGACACCACGCCCACGATGGGCCAGAACAATAGCTCGAAGAAGAAGAAGAGGTTCCGTGACGCCATCAACAGATTGCGGACGACGAACGCCCACACCTGGATGGCTTCACTTCGCCAGTTCAACGAACACCTCCTCCAGCTCGGGCTCGCGCACCTGCACCCCGCGCACCTCCACGCCCTCGCCGTAGAACGCACGCAGGAGCTCCGGCAGCCGCTTTTCGGCCTCGTCCACCGTGCATTCGACCCAGCCGTCGGCGCTGACGCAACGAAGCACCCCGGGCGCGCGCCCGAGCCATTCCGGGGCGCGATCGAGCCGGAACGCGATGACGTCGCCGAGGCCGATCTGCCGCTTCAGATCGTCCGCGGTCCCGTGGGCGAGGATGCGCCCCGCCTTGATGAACGCGATGTCGTCGCACAGCTCCTCGGCCTCGCGCATGTAGTGGGTGGTGAGGACGATCGTCATCCCACGCTCGCGGCGCAGATCACGGATGTGCTGACGCACGCGCACGGACACGTCGGGATCGAGCCCGAGCGTGGGCTCGTCCAGGAAGAGCAGCTCGGGATCGTTCACGAGCGACTTCGCGAGCGCGAGCCGCTGCTTCAATCCCGTCGAGAGCTCGTTGTATTGCGCGCGCCGATGCGTGGTCAGCTCGAATTGCTCGATGAGCGCGTCCACGCGCCGCGTGAGGGGCTTCCCGGCGAGCCCGTAGAGTCGGCCATAGAACGCGATGATCTCGGCCACGCGGAGGCTCCAGAGAAAGGACGGCCGCCCGCTCGCCATGTTGATCCGCCGGCGCACGCGGGCGGCGTCGTGCACGACGTCGTGCCCGAGCACCCGCGCCGTGCCCGCATCGGGGGTGACGAGGGTGGCGAGAATGGAAAGGAAGGTCGTCTTCCCCGCCCCGTTGGGACCGAGCAATCCCACGATGGCCTCGCGACGCACCTGGAGCGAGACGCCACGCAACGCCGGCGTCTCCCGGCGGCGGAGCCACCCGCTGCGGAAGGTCTTCGCGACGTCGCGCGCGTCGATGGCAAGGGCATCGGACGCGGGCGAGGGCATGCGTCGATGGTAACATGCGCGCGATGACGGTCTCCGCGGAGTGGCGCTGCGCAGCCGCCGACGTTCCGCCCGGCGGCAGCGCGAAGTTCCGTCTCCATCGCGGTGGCCGTGTCGTCGATGGATTCGTGGTCCACCACGAGGGCGGGTTCCACGCGTACGTGAACCGCTGCCCGCACGTAGGGACGCCGCTCGACCTCTGGCCCAACGAGTTCTTCAGCGAGGACGGTCAGTGGCTCGTCTGCTCCACGCACGGTGCCGTCTTCACCCCGAGCACCGGCGAGTGCATCGCGGGTCCGTGCGCGGGCGATCGCCTGCAACGCCTGGCCGTTCGCCGCGACGGCGATGCCGTCGTCGTGGGCGACGGCGGCGCATGAGCGACGACCCCGACTCGCTCCCCGCCCACCACCGCCTCACACGTCTTCGGCGGCTCCCGCTGAGGCCGCGAGCACCACGAACTGATAGCCGAGGAGCCGCGGCAGCGTCCGCGCCGCGAGCGCGCTCGCGCCGTGAACGGCGGTGAGCCACGCGCCGTGCCACCGGGAAGCGACGAGCAACGGCAACGGCACCGGCGTGGCCGTGCGTCGCAGCACCGTGAGCTTCGCGGCGGCGAGCAGCTCATCGAGCGTGCGGGCGGTGAAGAAGCGGAGATGCGTCCGGTCGAGGATGCCGCGCTCAGCGTAGTCGAACTTCCCGCACAGGAGCGAGAGCCGGATCCAGAGGTGCGCGATGTTCGGGATCGACAGCACGAGCCGGCCGCGCGGGGCGAGGGCACGGGCGAGGCCGCCGAGCACACGCGGCGGTTCCGCCAGGTGTTCGAGGACGTCGCCGCACACGATCGCGTCGAACGGACCGTCGAGGGCGGGCAGGTCGCGGTCGAGATCGGCCACGATCATGCGCTCGCAGTGGGCGGCGCCGCGCGCGGCCGCCGCCGCATCGCCCTCGAGCGCAGTCACGCGCCAGCCCTGCGCGGTGAGATGCCGGCTGAGAAGACCGTCGGCGGCGCCGACGTCGAGGGCACGCCGGCCGTGGCCTTCCCCCAGCCAGCGCAGGATGACCGAGTGGCTGCTGTGCGGATCCGCCTTGAGCGTGTAGCGCGTGACGTCGCTCACGCGTCCATGATGGGACGCGCCGCCGTCACGGAGCAACATTCGCGTAGAGTCGCCTCCCGCCGGCCGCGATGATGAGATGGACGCTGCCCGGCGGTAGACTCCTCACCACGCTCCGCTCCGGAGACACGACGGAGACCAGGAAGACCGGCGACGCCCCCCGCCACACCTCCTGAAGCTGCGGCGAATCCCAGAATCGCCCGCGTGCCTCGGGGAACGTGGCTCGCCCGTTCACCAGCCGTATCGGCTCCGGCACCGAGAGCAGCAGTGAGGCGCTGTTCTCGAGCGGCCCCTCGTGCACGACGATGCCGCCGGGACGGAGCCGCACCGCCAGCGCCTCCGCGATCGGCCGCGCCGAGCGTACGCGGGCGAACTGCGTGACACCGTTGGCGCTCACGGGGAGGAACGCGACCATGGCCGCGAGCGCAATGGCGACGCCGAAGGCCGGCGCCCGTCGCGCGGCCGCCCACCCCATCGCCGCCGTCGCCGCCGCGAAGATCAACGTGCCCGTGGCGAGCGTGGGGCGGTAGGCGTCAAGCGGGACCACCCCTGCCCACAGCACTGCGAAGGCGGCCGCGGCCAGCGCGAACACCACCAGCAGCGGGACCAGGAGCAGCCGCGGACGCAGCGAGTCCGGCGCCGCCTCGATCGTCTCGTCCCAGACGCGCGCGGTGAGCAATGCGAGGGCGGGAAACGCGGGAAATCCGGTGTGGGGCAGCTTGAACGGCGACACCGTGAAGAACCCGATCACGAGCACGGCCCACAGCCCGTAGAGCAGCCAGAGCCGCCCCGTCACACCTTCGCGCGCGCCCCGGAAGGCGCGCACGATCGCCCACGGCACGGCCAGCGTCCAGGGCAGGAAGGCGGCGGCGGTGACGAGCAGGAACTCGAGCGGGTTCAGCGACACGTCTTCGTCGGGAAACACGCGGTGACGGGTGACGTTGAGGACGTGGTTATCGACGATGACGTACCAGAGAAAGCCGCGGTGGCGCGCCTCCACGACGAGATACCACGGCAGCGCGACGGCGGCGACGAGAAGCACGCCCCACCACGGCACCCACGGCGCGAGGGGACGCTCGCGCGTGAGCCAGAAGAAGAGTCCCACCGCCGCGAGCGGTCCCAGCGCGCCCAGCAGGTCCTTCGCGAGCACGGCGAGGCCGAGCGCGCCGTAGAACAGGACGAGGCCGCGCCGGCCGCCGCCGCGGTACGCGACCGTGAAACCGGCGAACGCGAGCGTGATGAACAGGATGAACAGCATGTCGGGCTTGACGATGCGGCCGTAGAAGAAGAAGCCGAGGTTGGAGGCCACCATCAACCCGGCGAGCAGACCGAGACGCGGACCACCGAGCACGACACCGAGACGCGCGGTGACGGCGGCCACGGCGACGGCCGCCGCGGCCGACCAGAGGCGCGCGGTGCCGGTGGAGAGGCCGAGCGTGGCAAAGCCCGCCGACATGAGCCAGGAGAGGAGCGGAGGGTTGTCGAAGTAGGGTACGCCGTTCACGCGGGGCGTGATCCAGTCGCGGTGCTGCGCGAAGCTGCGCGCGATGACGGTGTGGAGTCCCTCCGGGGGGTCGAGAAACGGCGCGGCGCCGAGACCGCCGAAGTAGAGAGCGGCCACGACGATGGCCACGCCGAAGGGCACGGTCCGCGCCAGCGAGGGGTTTACCCGCAGCTCCTCACGTCACCTTCACCACGGCATCGCCCGGCAGGCGCTCGAGGAGGCGCGCCCGCGCCTGCTCCAGGTAGTCGCGATCCTTCGACTCGAGCGTGACCTTCACGCGGTACTCCGGATTGGAGAACTCCGGATAGGAGCCGAGGAGGAGCGACGGAAACTCCGCGAGGAGCGCGTTCAGGTACTCGGCGAGGCTTCCCTCGCCGATGCGCACGAACACGTTGCTCAGGTGGAAGGGCTGGTCGCGGAACCGCTCGCGGAGCGCCTCGAACTTCTTGCGGAAGATCTCGGGGACACCGGGCAGCACGTACACGTTCCGCACGAGGATGGTCGGGAAGCCGAGGCCGTCGTCGGCGAGCAGCTCGGCGCCGGCGGGAATCTCCGACATCTTCAGCTTGGCGTCGTTGAGCGCGCCCTTGTAGTAGCGCTCGAGGAGCGCGACCAGATCCGGATGGCGCACGACCGGCACGTTCATCGCCCGCGCCACCGCCGCGATCGTCACGTCGTCATGGGTTGGTCCCACGCCGCCCGAGGTGAACACCACGTCGTAGTCGCGGCTGAAGGCGGCCACCTCGCGCGCGATCACGTCCACGTCGTCCGGCACCACCGTGATCCGCCGCACATCGACACCGAGGACGCGGAGCTCGCGGCAGAGGTAGGCGGCGTTGGCGTCCTCGATCTTCCCGGACAGGATCTCGTTGCCGATGAGGACGATGCCCGCGATCTTCGGCATACGCGAGCGATTCTACCCCAGGAGTCCCACGCACCCCGGGCTCCCACGAAGCCCCCGCACGCGAGAATGCGACGGTCGTTCGGAACCCGGGTGCTACAATTTTTGCCGGTTGCGCTGGAGGAGCGGTCGCATGAGAGGAGCCGCATGAACTCGTCCGCCGACGCCATTCGCCTTCACGGGTGGGCGCTCACGCTGGGCGCATCCTCGGGATTCGGCGAAGCCGTCAGTCTCGCCCTCGCCCGCGCCGGTCTCAACATCTTCGGCGTCCATCTCGACCGCAAGGCCACCCTCGGCAACGTGGAGCGCATCGTCGGCGAGATCCGCGGCCTCGGCCGCGAGGCGCGGTTCTTCAATATCAACGCCGCCGATCCGGAAAAGCGCGCCGAGACCGCGGCCGAGATGCAGCGCGTGCTCGAGGAGCGCAACGAGACGGGCTCGCTGCGCGTGCTCCTCCACTCCCTCGCCTTCGGCACCCTGAAGCCGTACGTCACGGAGCCCATGAAGGAGGCGGTGACGCAGGCGCAGATGGACATGACCGTGGACGTGATGGGCCACAGCCTCGTCTACTGGACCCAGGAAGTGGTCGGACGCGGCCTCATGACCCGCGGCGGCCACATCTATGCGATGACCTCCGCCGGCGGCACGCGCGTGCTCTCGCACTATGGCCCCGTGTCCGCCGCCAAGGCCGCGCTCGAGTCGCACATCCGACAGCTCGCCTTCGAGCTGGCCTCGCGCGGCATCACCGCCAACTCGATCCGCGCCGGTGTGACCGCCACTCCCGCCGCCCAGAAGATCCCGGGTTACGAGTCGATCTCGGCCGAGGCGCGCCGGCGCAATCCGAGCGGTCGCATGACCACGCCCGAGGATGTCGCGCGCGCCATCGTGGTGCTCTCCCACCCGGACACGTACTGGATCACCGGTAACGTGATCGGCGTGGACGGCGGCGAAGACATCACCGGGTGACCTATACCCAGGGCGTCGTTCTCGGGATCGTTCAGGGTCTGACGGAGTTCCTGCCCGTCTCCTCGTCGGGCCATCTCATCCTCGTTCCCCATATCTTCGGCTGGCCGGACCAGGGCCTCGCCTTCGACGCCGTGATGCACCTCGGGACGCTCGCCGCGCTCCTCGCCTACTTCCGCTATGAGCTGATCGGCTTGCTCACGGGCGCGATGTCGCGCCGGCTCGGCGTCGTGCTCGTGGTCGCCACCATCCCGGGCGGGCTCGCGGGGCTCTTGTTCGACAAGATCGTGGAGGCGCGCCTGCGCTCGCCGCTCGTGATCGCGGTCTCGACGGCGGTGTGGGCGGTCGTGATGTGGGTCGCCGATCGCCGCGCGCAGCCACCGCCGCCGATACCGGGTGATCCCGTCGAGCGCGTCGGCTGGGGCCAGGGCATCGCGGTCGGGATCGCGCAAGCGCTCGCGCTCATTCCCGGCACGTCGCGCTCCGGCATCACCATCACGACCGGCTTGCTGGCAGGACTCGATCGCGCCACCGCCGCGCGCTTCGCGTTCCTGCTCGGGATCCCGATCACGGCGGCCGCGGGCGGCCTGAAGGCGCTTCATTTACTGCGCCACGGCGTTCCCGCCGGCGACGGGGGCGCGCTGCTGGCGGCGCTGCTGGCGGCGTTCCTGAGCGGATGGTTCGCGGTGTGGTTCCTGGTGAGCTATCTCAAGCGGCGTTCGCTCACGCCGTTCGTCATCTACCGCCTGGCGCTCGCCGCCGTGATCTTCGCGGTCGTGCTGAGAGGCTGAGCGGCAGCGAGGCGAAGCGGCGCCCGCGCGCGCCGCGTGCGGCCTCTGCCTCAGCGCGAGGCCTGACGGACGCGATCGGGAAGCGCGCGCGCGGCCGCCTGGAAAAGCCGCTCGCGCGTGAACGGCTTCCCGACGATCACCTCCACGTCGGGTACGTTCTTCTCGTCGAGCTCGTCCGCCCACCCGGTGAGGAGAATCACGGGGACGCTGCGCCGCCGCTTGAGCTCGGCGGCAAGGACGAGCCCCGTCATGCCCGGCATCCCGAGGTCGGTGATGACGAGATCGACGGGCTCGCGATCGAAGAGGGCGAGCGCCTCGCGTCCGGAGGCGGCCGTGATGACGCTGTGGCCGCCGTGGACGAGCATCGCGCGCAGGATGTCGAGCACCTCGGGCTCGTCCTCGACCGCGAGCACGCGCATGGGCTCGAGCACGGGCAGCAGCACGGGGCCGGCCGCCGGCTCCGCGCTGAGCGCGGGGAAGCTCAACGTGAACGTCGTCCCCACCCCTTCCCGGCTCGTGAGCGCGATGGTGCCGCCGTAGCGCTGCACGATCTCCTGCGCCAGGCTGAGCCCGAGGCCGGTGCCGCCGTCGCCGCTCCGTGTCGTGAAGAACGGCTCGAAGGCCAGCTTCTGCACCTGCTCGCTCATTCCCTTGCCGGTGTCCGACACCGATACGAGCGCGCGCTTGTCGTCGCCGCGCACGTGCAGCGTGAGCCGGCCGCCGCTCGCCATGGCGGCAAGCGCGTTCTCGAGAATGTTCAGCAGCGCCTCCCGGATCTCGCTCGCGACCGCGAGGATCGGCGGCGCCGGCTCGATCTTGAGATCGATCTCGTAGCGGATGCCCCGGCGCGCGGCCTCGTTGTCCCACTGCGGGCGCGTGAGGGCGAGGAGCTGCTCCACCACTTCCCGCAACTGCACCGACTCGGGCCCCTTCACCCGCGCCGGGCGCGAGTACTCCTGGAGCCGCCGCACGGTCCCCACGCTGTCGGCGGCGCCCTGGTTGATGACGGTGAGGGCGTGCGCGAGCTCGTCGCGCGGAATCGCCTCCCCGGCGGCGAGGCGCTCGAGCAGCATCTCCGTCCAGCCCAGCACGGGCGTGAGGCGGTTGTTGATGTTGTGGGCGACGCCGGCCGCGAGCGAGCCGAGCGTCCGGAACTTCTGCTCGCGAATCACCCGGAAGCGCAGCTCGTGCTCACGCGTGATGTCGCGGAAGATCCCGATGCGCTGGGGCCCTTCGCGCCCCTCCAGCGTCGACAGCGTGACGAACACCGGCCGCGGCTCGCCGCCGCGCGTGATCAACAAGATTTCGCCCTGGAACGTCGGCTGCCGGAGCTGGGGGGCGAGCGCCGAGATGTCCTGGGCGGTGGCGAGCAGCTCCGTCCACGGGCGCCCGTGCAGCTGCTCCGCGGAGCCACCGACCATTTCCACGAAGGCGCGGTTGGCGAAGACCACGCGGTCGGCGGCGTCCGCCACCACCACCCCTTCGCCGATGCGGCGGACGACGTCGGCGAGGTCGCGCGCCTCCGCTTCCAGCCGCGCGTGCTCGATGGCGACCGCCACCCGATCGGCGACGATGCGGAGCAGGCGGTCCACGCGGGGATCGATGCGCCGCGCGCGCCGCGCCACCTCGATCACGCCGATGGGGCTCCCCGCCACCACCAGCGGCGCCACCATCACGGAGCGGAAGCCGCCTGCGCGGAGCGCGCGGTCCTCCACGCGCGGGTCGGTGGCGGCGCCATCCGGGATGAGCACGGGGGCCTGCGTCCGCATCGCGATGCCGGCCACGCCTTCGCCGAGCGGTCGCGAGAGTGACGGCAGCCCCGAGGGAAAGCCGACGGCGGCGCGCGCGCGCAGCTCGAGCGTGGCGTCGAGGAGGCGGATGACGGCGGCGTCGGCGCCGAAGACCTCGGCGGCGATCTCGACCATTCGCTGGAGCAAGACATCGGCATTGGCGGCGGTGAGGCTCGCCTGCGCGATCTGGCCGAGCGCCTGCATTTCCCGCGTGCGGCGCTCGAGGAGCCGGCTCGTGACGAGCGTACGTGTGCGCGCGATGAGCTCCTCGGGCAGGAACGGCTTCGTCATGTAGTCGTCGGCGCCGTCGCGCAGACCGCGCACGCGCGCGGAGGCGCTGCTGAGCGCGCTCAGCACGAGCACGGACACGGCGGCGAGATCGGGCCGCGCGCGGAGGCGCTCGATGACCTCGTAGCCGCTCATGCCCGGCAACATGAGGTCGAGGACGACCAGATCGATTTCCGGCGAGAGCTCGAGCGTCTCGAAGGCGGCCTCGCCGGTGACGGCGGAGTCAACGGCGTAGCCCTCCGCTTCCAGCAGATCGCGCAGGAGAACGGAGGTGTCCTCGTTGTCCTCGACGACGAGGATGCGCGCGGACTCGACGCTCACGAGGCGGCGGCCCGCTCCCGCACGAGAGTGCCCGCGATGATCCGCGTGAGCTCGTCGGGCGTGAACGGCTTCGAGAGATAGGCGTCGCAGCCGGCGAGGAGGGCGGCCTCTCGCTCCTGCGAGCGGGCAAGCGCGGAGACGGCGATGATCGGCACGCCGCGCACACGCGGATTCGCGCGCAGACGGCGCGCGACTTCCCAGCCGCTCACGCGCGGCAACATGAGATCGAGGAGCACGAGCGCGGGCGGCCGCTCCAGGGCCTCCGTCACCGCCTGCTCGCCGTCCGCGCACACCGTCGTCTCCCCGCCCAGCATGTCCTCCACCACCGCCCGCATGAGCGTCTGATTCTCGACTTCGTCCTCGACGACCAGGACCCGGCGACCGGCGAGCAGCAGTTCCACCGGCGCCTCCGGTTCGCGGGCGGTCCCGGGCAGCGCCGCGGTGGAGATCGGGAGCGTGAAGCTGAAGCGGCTGCCGCGGTTCTCGCCCTCGCTCTCCGCACGCACGAGGCCGCCGTGGAGCTCCACCAGGCGGCGCACGAGCGCAAGGCCGAGCCCGGACCCGCCGTGACGCCGCCGCATGGGCGACTCCACCTGGTAGAACGGATCCCAGATCCGCGCGAGCTCCTCGCCCGGAATGCCGACGCCGGTGTCCTCCACGGCGATCCAGACCTGGTCCTGATGCCGGCCCGCCGCCACGCGCACGAGCCCGCCCGACGGCGTGAATTTCACGGCGTTGCCGAGCAGATTGACGAGGATCTGCTGGAGGCGGCTGGGATCGACGTGCACGGGCGGCAAGCCGGGACCGATCGCGTTCTCGACGCGGATCTGCTTGCCGTGCGCGGCCACGCCTACCACCTGGATCACCTGCTCCACGACGTGCTTCAGCTCGGTCGGCCGCGGCTGCAGCTCGATGCGACCGGCCTCGAGACGCGAGACGTCGAGGAGGTCGTTGATGAGGTTGGTGAGCCGCTGGGCACCCCGAAAGATGGCCTCTTGGTGCTCGAGCTGCTTCGGCGACAGCGGTCCATGCACCTGCCGGATGAGCAGGCGGCTGTAGCCGATGATCGCGGTGAGCGGCGTGCGCAGCTCGTGGCTGACCATGGCCAGGAACTCCGACTTGAGCTCGTCGAGGCGGCGAAGCTCGTCGTTGACTTGCGCGAGCGCGCGCGCCTCGCGTTCCTTGCGCGCGTACTCCGTCTCGTATTCGCGGACGGCTTCCGCGCTCTCGATCAGGATGTGGTAGCCGCGACGAAAGGCGAGCACCGCTCCCACCGCAACCACCCCGAGCCAGTCGGCCGCGATGACGACGGGCGACATCTCCGGGACGTTGGCCCCCGCCCGCACGCCGGCGCGGAGGGCCACCGCGGCGAAGAGCAGGCAGAAGACCACGGCCAGCGGCCCCGGACGGCGCGGGCGGCGCACGATGATGCCACGCGCGATCAGGACGGCGACGAGTAGCGACGCCATGCTGAGCAGGACGTTGGCTACGCGATAGAGCAACTCGGCCGACTGAAGCGGCATGCAGAAGATCCGATCCGTAATATACACGGGCCGCCGTCGCGCGATCGAGAACGATCGTCAGCGGCGAAGGAAAAAATTTCCTAGATCGGTGTCAGCCGGCGACATCGTCGACACCGACGGGGCTTTCGCTGGGTGAAATCGACACGGTGGACACGAATACACCGGGGCGGCACGACCGACCGCCGTTTCGAGCCGCGTTGGGGCGCGACGGTCCGGGTCTCGACCGGCCTGCCGGCAAATCGGGCGCCTGATCGCGATTCCGGTCGCGTCGCCGAGCCGAGACCGCGGGGCGTTCACTTTCTCGATCCGACGTACAGTGCGCGCGTCGGCTCTCGCGCGGTCCCTCTCGATGGAACGCGATACAGGCGCTCCCGGTTCTCCATGCAACACACGCCGACAGTGACGATGACGGCACCGCACGGAAAGAATGACCGCCACATTGTCACGCGAGTGACGGCTGGCGCCGGGCGCCGCCGTTTGAAAAAGCGGCCCGCTTCGCTTTTCTGAGGGGAAAGCCGCGCTTTCGGAGAAACGTGCGCGGCATGCAAGTTGCTTAGGACGGCGGCCGGTGCGCTACAGCTGGGTTCGCTCACTGCGATTCGTCGATGGCCCGCTGGAAGACCTGGAGTTCTCCGCCGATGTCTCCGTGGACGGCGCGACCGACGAACGGATTCACGCGCGGTCGTTCTTCCGGAGCGTGGCCGACCGCGACCGCTCCGCCGTGTATTGCGTTCGCGGCGTGCGCGCGGGCGCGTCGCCCGTTCCCGATCTCGAGCAGCACACGCTCGTCGTCGTGCGCGAGTTCCGCCGCGTGCCGCTGCACGCCTCCAGGCTCGCGCTCGTCGTCTTCACTGCCCGTCACGGATGCGGCGCGCGGGTGGCGGCCGTGCTCGCCGACTTCGCCGAGCGCGCCGTCAGCGTGTATCAGCCCGCGTACGTGCTGCTCGCGCATTCGCTGGAGCAACCGCGGCTGAGCGCGCTGCTCCTCGCCGTGCACGAGACGGCGGCGCTGCAGGCGGGCAACCCCGCGGCGTTCAGCATCGACAGCTTGCTTCCGGAGATGCAGCCGATGCTCGTCGTCGAGCCCGATTGGTACACGTACTGCCCGGAGCCGCGCGCAGAAAGTCTTTCGCCGCTCGTTTCCCCGCACGCCGTCTGACCGCGGCGCGCGCCCCCGACACCACCCCGCGCTGATCGGCAGGGTCGTGTCCATCCGGCAAGCCGCGGCTCGCCGCGTCAGGCGTGACGGCGAAGCGTCTCCACCAGGAGCTGCGCGGTGGCCACCATGTCCTTCACGTCGATCCATTCGTTGACGGTGTGGATGTCGCGCATGCCGCAGCCGAGGTTCGCGATCTCGAGGCCGTGACCGTTCAAGATGTTGGCGTCGGAGGCGCCGCCGCTCGAGCGCGTGCGCAGCGGCCGCCCGAGCGCGCTCGCCGCTTCCTTCAGGAGACGCACCACCGGCGCATCGTCTGCCACCAGCAGTCGCTCGTAATCGCGCGTGACCTTGGTCTCCACGTGCGCGACGTGCGGACCATCCTCCAGCACGACGCGGTGCCGGGCGGCGGCGCGCTCGAAGCACTCGGTCATGTGCGCGGTCTGGGCATCGAGCTTCTCCGGGCTCAGGCTCCGCGTCTCCCCGCGCACGGTGACCCGGTTGGGAACGATGTTGATGGCGAGACCGCCCTGGATCACCCCGATGTTGGCGGTGGTGTCCGCGTCCACGCGGCCCAGGCGCATGCCCGCGATCGCTTCCGCCGCCACCGCGATGGCGCTGATGCCACGCTCCGGGCAGACGCCCGCGTGCGCCTCGAGACCGTGCACGGTGACGGCGAGCCGGTTCGCGCCGGGGGCGCGCGTGATCAGCTCGTCCACGCCGTCGCAGTCGAGCACGAGCCCCGTGCGCGCGCGCAGACGGCCGACGTCGAAGTGCTTGGCGCCGATGAGGCCCACCTCTTCGCAGATCGTGAAGAGCACGTCGATGGCGCCGTGCGGGATGCGCTGCTCCTGCACGACGCGGATCGCTTCCAGGATGGCGACGATGCCGGACTTGTCGTCGCCGCCGAGCACGGTGGTGCCGTCGGTGCGGATGATGTCGTCGCGGAGGACGGGTCGCACGTTCTCGCCCGGCACCACGGTGTCCATGTGCGCGGAGAGCAAGAACGGCGGCGCGTCGGGCGCCGTGCCGGGGAAGCGCGCGATCAGGTTGCCGGTGTCACCGCCGACGTGGTGGCCGGCATCATCGACATCGACGTGAGCGCCCATGTGCTCGAGCGTGGTCACGAGGCGCCGCGCCACCTCGCCCTCGCGCCGGGAGACGCTCGACGTGCGCGCCAGCTCCAGGAACTCCGTGACCAGCCGTTCGCGATTGATCATGCCGGCGCGTCGCCAAGGAACCGACGGAACCACGCGCGCGTGTGCGTGAGCGCTTCCCGGCGGTGCGCGGGATCGGAGAAGCGATGATCGGCGCCGGAGACCACGACGAAGTCGCACGGCTCCGTCGCGCGCGTGTGGAGGACGACGCCGTGCTCCACCGGCACCACGTCGTCCGCCTCGCCGTGAATGACGAGATGACGCGCCACTCCGTGCGGCGCGTCCGCGTACCGATGCTCGGTGATCTCGAGCAGGAGGGGGATACCGATGCCGTGCCCGTCCGTCGTGTCCGACTCCGTGAGATCCGTGAGGCTCGCGGGCGCGTTCCAGGTGACGACCGGCGTGCCGTCCCCACGCTCGTGGGCGAGATGAAGGGCGACGAAGCCGCCCATGCTGGAGCCCACGAGGCCGAGACCGCCCGTGAGGCGCGGATGCCCGCGCAGGGCGTCGATGATCGCGCGCGCGTCCTCGAGCCGCGTCGCCGTCGTCGCTTCTTCCTCGATGCCGCTCGACTCCCCGCAGCCGCGGAAATCGAAGCGCGCGAGCGCGAACCCGTCCTCGGTGAGCGCGGCCCCGAGCGCCACGTACTTGTCGCTATCCTTCGAGGTGCCGAGGCCGTGGCAGGCAATCACGCACGGAACGCGCGCGTCACCGGCGGGAAGGTGCAGGACGAGGGCGAGCTTCCCGGCGGGAAGAGCGATCGTGTGCCGCTCCTCGCTCACGCCCAGATGAGGTCGAAGAGCCGGCAGGTGTTCTCGGAGAGCTGGAACATCACGTCGTCCACCGGCATGCGCTTCAGCTTCGCCACTTCCTCCGCCACCCGACTCACCAGCCACGGGCCGGACGCCATGCCGGCGAACTCACCGCGATACGGCCACGGCCCGTCGCTTTCGACGAGCAGCGAATCGAGCGGCACCGCTTCCACGAGCTGACGGTCGCGCTCCCGGTACACGACCTCCGGAGTCACGGAGACGAAGTAGCCGGCGTCGATGATCGCGCGCGTGACGTCGTCGGACGCCTTGTGCCAGTGGAAGACCGCGCGCTCGATGCCGTGCCGCTTGAGCGCTTCGAGCGCGAGGACGGCGGCGCCGTGCGGCGCGTGGAGGACGACGGGAAGATCATAGCGCGCGGCGTGGCCGAGGAGGCGTCCCAGACGCAGGCGCGCCCACGTCATGCGGGACGGCGCGTCCGCCGCCTCCTCCAGCGAGTACCACGGCAGCCCGATCTCGCCGAGGCCGACGATCCGCGAATGATGCTCGGCGAGCTGCGCCTCCACGCGCTCGATGTCCTCGTGGCCGAGGTGCGCCCACTCCGGATGGAAGCCGAGGCATGGCCACACCGCCTTCGGCAGCGCGGCCGCGGCGGCGAGCGTGCGCTCGTTGGTGGGGGCGTCGCAGCCGACGGCCACGGCCCCCCACACGTCGAAGGTCTGCGCGGAGCGGATGGTCTCGCGCAGGTCCGTGTACGCCGCATCGTGGAGATGGCAGTGGCTGTCGATCACCATGCAATGCCCCCCAGGCTCAGTTGCCTGCAACCACCATGCGACGGATCTTGAGCGTCGGCGACGCCGTGCGGTCTCGCAGCACGAGGTCGTTGGCGACGCCGTCCACGGCCGCGAACATCTCCAGGAGATTCCCGGCGACGGTGACCTCCTCCACCGGGTACGTGAGCTTCCCCCCCTCGATCCAGATTCCCGCCGCGCCGCGCGAGTAATCGCCGGTCACGCCGTTCACGCCGAAGCCGATGAGCTCCGTGACGTAGAGCCCGTCCTCCACGGAGGCGATCAGCTCTTCGGGCGAGGCCGGCCCCGGCAACAGCATGAGATTGGTGGTGGAGACGGTGACGCCGGCGCCGTCGCGGGCGGCATGATGCGTCGAGCGCATGCCGAGCTTGCGCCCGCTGTAGCTGTCGAGGAGATAGGACTCGAGCACTCCCTCGTTCACGAGCACGGTGCGGCGCGTGGCCAGTCCTTCGCCGTCGAACGGCCGCGAGCCGAGCGCGCCCGGCAACAGGCCGTCGTCCACGACCGTCACGCCCGCGCTCGCGATCCGGCTCCCGAGCCGGTCGAGCAGGAACGACGCGCGCCGGTAGAGCGCGGGACCGCTCGCCGCGCCCGCGAGCGAGCGGAGGAGGCTCGCCGCGTTCTCGGGATCGAAGATCACCGGCACCTCGACCGTCTTCACCTTGCGCCCGCCCAGGCGCCGGAGCGCGCGGCGCGCGGCGGTCTTCCCGATGCTCGCAGGATCGTCGAGACGGCTCCGCTTCCGCGCGGCCGAATACCAGTAGTCGCGCTGCATGTCGCCGTTCTGGCCGGCCACCGGGGAAGCGCTCAGGCTGAAGCTCGACGTCGCATACGACTTCACGAACCCCGACGAGGTCGCGTACGCGTAGCGCGCATGGCGATCACTGAACTCGGCGCCTTCCGAGTTCGTGATGCGCGGATCCATCTCGAGCGCGGCCGCTTCCGTGCGCCGCGCCAGCTCGATCTTCTCTTCCGGCGAGAGCTCGTGGCCGCCCGCGTCTTCCAGATCGAGCTCGGGGAGTCGATCGACGAGGTCGCCCGGCTCCGGGAGGCCCGCGTGCGGATCCTCCGCGGTGACGCGCGCGAGCGCGGTTGCCTCGTCCACCACGCGCTCCAGCGACGCGGGCGAGAGGTCCGAGGTGGAGGCGGCGGCGGAGGCGCGCCCGGCGAACACGCGCAGCGAGAGCCGCTGGTCGCGGGCGTGGGTCACCGTCTCCACGTCGCCCAGACGCACGGTCGCCGAGAAGTGCCGGTCCTCGACGAGAAAGCCGTCGGCGGCGGTGGCGCCGCGCGCGGCGGCGCGGCGGAGGACCGCGACCAGGACGTCGGTGTCGAGATCCCTCACACCTGGGTTCCGCCCACGGTCATACCGTCGATGCGGATGGTAGGCAGGCCGACCCCGACCGGAACGGATTGACCGTCCTTGCCGCAGGTGCCGATGCCTTCGTCGAGCTCCAGATCGTGACCGACGCGGCTCACGCGCGTGAGGGCGTCGGGACCGTTGCCGATCAACGTGGCGCCCTTCACGGG
>Ga0075421_100003575_pt1 | contig 18611 bp, 9 predicted proteins | sample SoiMetdeltSBSDD5_FD_75292 | JGI IMG/M metagenome (GOLD analysis project Ga0075421, IMG submission 75292) | Bulk soil microbial communities from a Populus tree surrounding site in Tennessee, USA - Soil MetaG P. deltoides SBSDD5 | ecosystem: Environmental > Terrestrial > Soil > Tree plantation... | reverse complement strand
TCGCGGCAACCCATCGACGCCGGTTCACGATGCGCTCCGTGGCTTCGACAGCACGAACTTCTGCAGCGCCAGCGATACCAGCGCCAGCGAAATCGCCAGGCCGACGAACGACACGACGCGCGCCAGCCCCTCGAGCGAGCTGAGATCGTACAGGAAACACTTGAACGTGGTCACGGCGATCAGCGTCACGGCCGCGATGCGCGCCGGCCGGTTGCCGAGATAAATCCCTGCCGCCAGCATTCCCATGCCGAACACGAGCCATCCGATCGTATAGGTCAAGTCTTGCGCGACCGTCGCGCCAAACCGGAACGTGATGGTCTCCCCGACGGCGTAGTAGTCGGCAATCTCGATGTTGAGCAGCAGGAACAGGAGCACCGTGCCGGCAACCGGCAGCACGCCCGACGCGCGGATGCCGGCCATCAGATCATCTTTGGTTTTCGCCAGCCACCGCGCGGCGATCAACATCGCCGTGGCGCAGATCAGGTAGGCATACAGATACCAGTTGAAGATCCGCATCGCGCCGCGCGGCTCGTACAGGAACACCTCGGGGTTGAACGCCAGCCGCGCAAACACCACCGCGAGAAGCGCCATCGCGCTGAACAGCAGGCCGCGATGCGGCACGCGGCCGTAGAGCCATGCCAGCGCCGCGCCTTCGAGCGCCCATCCGATCGTGATCCACTGGTGGTCGAGCTGGAGTGGGATCGCGACGGTCGCGAAGGCCAGCGCCGCGCCGGCGACCAGTGCCAATCGTCCAGTGTCGCGTTCCCCGGGCGGCTGGAGGCGGAGCAGCATGCGCAGCAACAGCGCCAATGCCGCGCCTTCGATCACCGGGATGACGCCAACCATCCATTCGAGACCCGCAGCCTCAAACGCCTCGCGTCCGGCGACGAACGCCATCGCACTCGCAAGGATCGCGGCGATGTATGGATCGCGCTCGAGACGCGCGCGCGCGCTGGACACGAAGGGATAGGCGACGAATACCGCGTAGAGAGCCCCAGCAAGAACCAGCAGCTGCGGCCATGCCGTTTCGAGATCCGATCGCACCTGCCACTGCCAGACGGCCATCCACGCGGGCGCGACCGCGATCATCGCGACATAGCGCCAGCCGTTCAGCGACGTGATCGCCAGCACAATCGACAGGTTCACGACGTGCGCGATCAGCAGCGCCACGAACGGCGGCATGGTGCCACCGGCGACCGCCGCCAGCAGGGCGTATTCGGCGACGAACAAGGCAGCGCACGCACCTCGAGTGACGCTCTTCGCACTGCCGAGCCGGGCACCGACCGGAATCCAGGCGAGTCCATACGCGCTGACCGCGGCCGTCGCAATCACGGCGGTCAGACCCCACTCGGGCGAACCGGCCGACCATGACCAGGCCGACAACACCATCCCGGCCGCGATCGTGCCGCCGATATGAAGCGGCGCGACGCGCACCCACAAGCTCGCGGCGCTGGTCGCCAGCGTGACGGCAGCCAGTGCGCCAAAGACCGGCCACGGTGGCAGCGCCCACTGCCGATCGGTTGCCAGCAGCGCAAGGAAGAGATGACCGATGAGACCCAGGTAGAGTCCGTGTTGGAACCGCGCTGGAGCAGCACCGCTCGACGCCCGTGAACGCCCGACCGACCAGGCGTGTCCGGCCAGCGTGATCAACGACAAGCCCACGACAACCGTCAGCGACGGCAGCACGCCGACCGCGCCGGCGGCCTCGCGCCACCAGATCATCAGCAGCACCCAGGACAGGACGCTGCCGATTTGCGAAACGATCGGCAGGCGGCCTTCGGCGCTCTCGACGAACAGTCCGGCGTTGATGATCGCGAGCAGCAGTGCCAGCGCCCACAACGCGGCTGGAGCGACGCCGCCGGCGGCCAGAAACCCCAGCAGCGCCAGGCTGGCCAGCTGCACGACGCCGCTGCCCCACGCCGGCTGCAGCGCTCGCGCCCGGCGGCGCGCCACCAGTGGTACGGCGAGCGAGATCACCCCGAAGATCGCGTAGATCGCCACCGCGGTTCCGAGCCGCTCGAGCATCAAATGGTTGGTCGACCACACCGCCTGCGTCGCGATCGCAAAGAAGGACGCGACGTAATGGAGCGCGCCATCGCGCGTGGCGATCGCCCGCCAGGCGATCGCGAGCACGAGTGCCGCAAGCGTACCCATCAGCGGCCACGGCGCCGCGAACGACGGCTCGATCGCGGCCAGTACTGGGAACACGATCAACAGCATCGGCGCGGCGTACTGCGCCTTGATCCCTGCGCCGGTGAGTTCCGTTCCGAATCGCTTCGCGATCGCGGGCGCGGCCAGGTAGAGCGCGACGAACAGCGGCGTGAAAACGAGCGGGATGCGATTCGACTCGCCCGGCTCGTACGACATCGCCAGCCACACGACGGTCACGAGCATCGTCGTCACCGCGCCGATCCCGTGGACCAACGGCTGCGCCCGCGCGATCGCCACGACCAGCAGTCCGCCATCGACGATGGCGAGGAACCCGAACATTAGGGCGGCGTGGCGGCCAAACGCCGGGACCGCCGCGAGGTAGACCGCGAACAGCAACGGCACCAGCGACGACACGAGCACCGCCTGCTCGAACGCGCCACCCGGTGCCTGCCCGCCGGAGCCTTTGGCGATGCCGGGGCGGCTGTTGAGGATCAACCCGGCGATGGCGGCAATCGGGAACACCAGAAAGACGCCCATCGCCAGCGGCAGCGTGCTCGCGTCGAGGAACTTGAACACCCAGCCCCACTGATACACGACCGTCAAGCCGAGCGTGAGCCAGGTCAGAATCGGCCAGCCGCGCGAGTACGCAACCCACGCGAGTCCGACGTTGAGCATCAGGAGGTAGGTGAACAGCGGAATCGGCCGGTTCTCTCCGGTCGACAGCAGCGCCGGCGTGGCAAATCCACCCAGCAACCCCAGGACGGCAATGAACAACGACTCGCGGCGCACCGACAACAGCACGGCCACGACGGTGACGACGGCCAGCAGACCGAACGTCGCGGTCGCCGGGATGAGATTCCAGAGGGCATGCGCAGCGAAGAAGGTGGCGAACAGAATGGCGATCGCTGCCGCATCCATCGCGTTCGCCAGCGTTGGATAGCGGCGCGCGGCCTTCATCTCGCACACGACCAGCAGCGCGATCGAGACGATGACGCCAATCGCAACCCGAACCGGCGGTTGCAGCCACCCGGCGTCGATCGAGTACTTCAGGAAGAGGACCGCGCCAATCACGAGCGCGATGCCCGCGATCGCCGGGAACAGGTTCTTGCCGACCAGGCTTTCGAGATCGATCGACGGCCGCGCCGGCGGCGGCGGAGGCGGCGGTGTCGGTGGCGCCGGCGTCCGTGGCGGCGTCGACGGCGGTTTACCCGCCGAAGCGGGTGCGGCCGCGGGCGTTGCCGCGAAGGCGGGCGGCGCGGCGGGTGGCGTCACGACAGGTGACTGGCCCGCCATCGGTGCGGACGGTGCCGGCTTCGGGGCGGTCTCCGGCGGTGGAACGACCGGTGCGGCCGGACGTGGTGGAACGACGGGCGCAGCCGGGCGCGGCGGAGCTGCCGGGGCTTCCGACTTCTGCGGCGCGGGCACGACCGCCGGCGCCGCCTCACCCTCGCGGCGCAGCTGCCGCAAGGCGATCAACGCGGCATCGAGTTCGCGACGCTGTTGGGCGATGGTCGCTTCGAGCGCCTCCAGCCGGGCGCGCGTCCGGCGCGCCGACACCCAGGCCGCAATCGGCAGCACGAACGGAACCACGACCAGCAGCAAACCAACGAGAAACAAGAGCTCCACTGTTAAGTCCTTCGAGAGGTCTTCGTGGCTTGGTCCTTCGCTGGGGGGATGCCCGACATCTTACCGGGGTCGCCCGAGCATTCCTAGTGTTTCCACGCTCGAGTTCGATGGTCGGGCACCAGGCCGTGAAATGTCGTGAAGAAATATGTCGGCCTCGGTCAACTGGAGCGTCCATCCAGACGGGTGGAAGCTGCAAGATTGTCAATACACGTGGCTTCCGCCGTCACGCGGAAGTCCTGAATCGGCACACGGCACCGAATCCCGGCCCGACGCGTATAGAAAGAAAGCACCGCTTAGAATACGTTCTGATGGCGGCGAAGCCTGGCTTCTTCGACTACATCGCGGCGGCGTTCAATGCCCGGCCGTTCGGCATGTTCGTCGCCCCGAACTGGATCGGACTGGCCGCGTTCGGCTTGCTCGGAGTCACCGAGCCCGGGTTCTGGGTGCTCGGCGCCGGCCTCGAGCTCGGCTATCTGTTCCTGCTCGCCACCAACGAACGCTTCCAGCGGATCGTCAATTCGCGGCCGTTGTCGGCGGCGAGCGCGGACTGGAATCAGCGCATCCTGTCGCTGGTCGGGCGGCTCGATCCCACCGATCGGCGCATCTACGAGGCACTCGCGCAGCGCTGCCGATCGATCATCGATTTGCAGCTCCACGCCGGACAGACCAACGCGCCTGGTGGACTCGAGGCACAAGCCGACAGTCTCGGCCGACTGTCGTGGATGTACCTTCGGCTGCTGGTGGCGCGCCGCACCATCCGCCAGGTGATCGGCGAGTCCGGCGACGGCGCCGACCTGCGCAAGCGCCTTGGCAGTCTCGAGCGGCAGCGCGCCGCCGAAGGACTGCCCGAAGAATTGCGTCGCAGCCTGAGCGGCCAGATCGACATCCTCAATCAACGCCTGGAACAGCGGAGCGACGCGGAGCGCAAGCTGGCGTACCTCGAATCCGAGCTCGAGCGGATTCAGCAGCAGGTCGAGCTGATCCGCGAGCAGGCGGCGCTCTCGACCGACCCCGAGCTCCTGTCGCAGCGCATCGACGAGATCACGGCGACGCTGGGCACGACCGGCCAATGGATCCGCGATCAGCAGAAAGTGTACGGAGCCATGGAGGATCTGCTGACCGAACCGCCCCCGCTCGCGCCTGATGCGCGAGCACGCGAAACTCAGTAGGTCGGTTTTGCTGGGATGATAATGGAGAATGTGATGGTTGTTGAATCAGCAGCGCCTGCGGCTCGAGCGCGGCGCGAAGTCGCCGCGCGAGCGCGAGCGGGGGTGGGGCCCCGCGAGCACCAAGTATGACCTCACCGACCGCTTCCCCGCTGCCGACCTGGGCCGGCGAGATGCGCGACCTGTTTCGTTCGGGATCGGCCGCCCAGTTCCTCCTTCATGGCAGCGTTTTCGACGTCGTGCCGCACAACGGACGGCTGCTGTCGGTTCCGGTGTTCCTCGAACAGGTGATGTTCGCGAGCTATGACGTGGTGCTGCGCTACGACCGCAGCCGCGGCGTGCGCGCGACGCGCGGCGGCGACGACTGGGGGGACTGGCTGCAGAATGCGCTCGGCCGCGAGTCGGCGTCGCAGACGCTGGTCCGCGAGCCGGGATCCGCGCTCGAGCTCATCGATCGCTACCTGCTGCGAACCTTGAATCTGCAGGCCTTGCCCGGCGGCGCGGGCGGAAAGCCCAAGCGCATCGCGGTGATCATCGAGTTCGCGGAATTCGTGGTGCCGCGCGGTGACGCGCTGCAGCTCGGCGGCCCGTTTGCCGCGAACACGGTCAAAGTGCTCGGCTGGGCGAACGATCCGGCGATCGTGCAATCCAACATCGTGACCGTTCTGCTCAGCGAAGGCCTGCATGATTTGAACTCGCTGGTCGTGGAAAACCCGCATGCCGCGTCGCTGCACCTGCCGCTGCCGAGCGAGGACGACATGCGTGCCTACGTGACGGCCCTGTCGCAAACGCAATTCCCCGACCTGGCGTCGAAGAGCGACGTGCCGCTCGACACGCTGGGCACGCGCCTGACGGGATTGAGCCGCGTCGGCGCGCGCACCGCAATCGCGCTCGCGCTCGGCAACGACCGGCGCATCACCGCGCCGTGGCTGGCCGAGATCAAGAAGGAGCTGATCGAGCGTGAGGGCCAAGGGCTGCTCGACTTCATCGAGTCGCCGTTCACGCTCGACAACGTCGCCGGCCTGGACGCGGTCAAGCAGTGGTTGCGCGAGGACGCGGAGCTGCTCAAGAAGGGGGCGTTGCGCGCGCTGCCGATGGGCTATCTGTTTGCCGGACGAATCGGCACCGGCAAGACGTTCCTCGTGCAGTGCTGGGCCGGAGAACTGGGCATTCCCTGCGTCGTCTTCAAGAACTTCCGCGATCGCTGGGTCGGCGCCACCGAGTCGAATCTCGAGAAGATTTTCGCCATCCTGCGCGCGCTTGGCCAGGTGGTGGTGTTCGTGGACGAGGCCGATCAGGCGGCGGGCAAGCGCGAGGGGGGCGACGGCGACAGCGGCCTGTCCGGACGCGTCTACTCGATGCTGGCGAAGGAGATGTCGGACACGGGCAATCGCGGCCGGATCATCTGGGTGTTCGCGACGTCGCGGCCGGACCTGCTCGAGGTCGATCTCAAACGGCAAGGCCGGCTGGACGTCCACATTCCACTGTTTCCGCCGGAAACTCCGCGGGAACGCGAAGCCCTGCTGCTCGCCATCGCCAAGAAACTCAAGTTCCCGCTGACCGCCGAGGATCTGCCACCGTTCACCGACGATGTCACGCTCGGGGGGAACGAGCTGGAGGGGCTCCTCGTCAGAGCTTTACGGATACACGAACTGAGCGACGCGTCGCCCGACGCCCCGAAACGGCCCATCAAGGAAATACTCATGGACCTGCTCCGCGAAGTTCGGCCGAACCCGCACACGAGAAAGCTCGAATACATGGACCTCGTGGCGGTGAAGGAGTGTACTGACGTGCGCTTTTTACCGCCGCGATTCCGGGATCTCTCGCCCGAGGAGCTCGAGGAGCGCATCGACGCGCTGAGACGGTTCGTGTAGAGCACACGGGGCTCGGGGGTTCGGGATCCGGGGCTCGGCTGCCGTCGAGTCGCGCGCCCGCGCGCGTCCGGACCCCGCCCCCCGAGTCCCCAGCCCCGGTTACAATGGCCACCATTCAGGAGGCGCGAAAACGATGTTTGGTCGCATCGGACGGCTGCTGCGCGGCTTTTTCGGGTTGTTCATCAGCGGGCTCGAGGAATCGAATCCCGAGGCCCTGATGGAAGCGGCCCGTCAGGAGTTCCGCACCAAGATGACGCAGTACAACCTCGCCCTCGCCAAGATGGCCGGCGTGGCGGAACGGCTCAAGGTCCAGGTCAATAGCAAGGCTATCAAGGCCCAGGATCTCGAGCGGCGCATTCTCGCCAACCATCGCGCCGGCAACATGGAGCTCGCCGGCTCGCTCGCGCGCGAGCTGCAGGAGCTGAAGGCCGACCTCACCGTCGACACCCAGGAGCTCAGCGAGAGCGACGAGGCCTATCAAGCTAACCTGCGGCAGGCCAAGGTCGCCCAGCGCGAGTTCGAAGACAAAGTGCGCCGGCTCGACAAACAGCTGTCGCAGGTCAAGGTCAAAGAAGCGCAGGCTGAAGCCGCGTCGGCGTTGTCGAGCGTCGCCTTCAAGATCGGCGATCTCGGCGACACGATGAAGACGGTCGACGAGATCCTGCAGAAGCGCTACGAGGTGTCCGCAGGCAAAGCGCGTCTCGCCAAGGACATGGTCGACATGGAGGCCGTGACCGAAAAGGAAAACGAGCGCAAGGCGCTCGAGCAGGTCGCGCTGGCTGAGTTCCTCGCCAGCCAGGGCATTCAGGCGACACCGGGGGCGCAAACCGAAACGCCGGCCGCGACCAAGGAGATTGGACCAGAGCGATGACCGACCAGCCCCGCTTCACCGTGCTCGGCAAGCTGATCTCGACCCTGCTGGTCGTCGGCCTGATCGGCCTGGGCGTCTACATGCTCAGGAGCGGGCGGTCGAGCAGTCAGGGCGAGACGCCGTCGAGCACCGCCACCTCGGGCGCCGAAGTCGCGGAGGTGAAGGCCGAGGTGCCGAAGCTGTCACCGCCCGCGGCCTTTCAGTTCAAGGACAACATCGTCCCGATCGAGATCAGCGAGTACGCCGGGTACGCCGGACTGATCGCGGCCAATGGCGGCCTCGAGCCGACCGAGAACTCGGTGTTCTTCAAGAACCACGGGTTCAAGGTCCGGCTCACGATCAAGGAGGACGAGAACTGGTCGGAGCTGAACGAAGGCAAGATGGCCGCCTCGGTGACGACCGTCGACGTGCTGGCGGCCTATGGCAAACAGCTTCACGCGGTCGTGCCGGCGCAGATCGGCTTTTCGCGCGGCGCGGATGGCATCGTGGTCCGCAACGACATCAAGCGGATCAATCAGCTGAAAGGCAAGACCATTGCGACCGCGCAGTTCACCGAGGTGGACTTCTTCATTCGCTATCTCGCGCAGGAAGCCGGGCTGCAGATCAACATGCTCGGCGGCCTCGATGCGGCGCCCCACCCCGATCGCCTGAACCTGGTCTACACCGAAGATGGATTCGGCGCCGGCGATCTCTTCTTGAAGGACCTCAAGTCGGGACAGAACAAGCTGGCCGGCTGCGTCACGTGGGAGCCGAAGGTCTCCGAGGTCGTCGACGGCAGCGGCGGCCAGGCGCATCTGCTGACCACCAACCGGAACCTGTTGATCGTCGCCGACGTGCTGATGGTGCACCGCGGCTTCGCCCAGGAGCAGCCGAAGATCGTGGAGGGCCTGGTGCAGGGACTGCTCGAGGGCAATCGCATGGTGCGCGATCGTCCCGATCAATATCTCGATGTCGTCGGTCGCGCGTTCAAGTGGAGCCGCGACGACACCAAGAAGGAGCTGGCGAACGTCCATCTGTCGAATCTGCCGGAGAACCTCGCGTTCTTCTCCGGGGCCATCGACGCCGCCGGCAGCTTCGAGGGCATCTACCAGTCGGCGGTGCTCGCCTACGGACGCGATTTGGTCAAGGATCCGCCCGACGCGAGCCGCTTCACTCAGCTGGCGGCGCTGCAAAGCATCGACAAGAGCGGCATCTTCAAGGACCAGAAGGTGGCGATCGCGCCGATCAAGGCCGGCGGCAGCACCAGCGCCTCGCTCGAGGCCGATCCACTGCTCAGCAAGGACATCCGGTTCCTGTTCGAGCCGAACGAAGCCAAGCTCGATCTGAACAACCAGGACAACATTCAGAACCTCGACTCGATCAAGCGGCTGGTGCAGATCAGTCCGGGCTCGAAGCTGCTCCTGCGCGGCCACGTCGACAACGCCAAGATCGAAGAGTTCCGCCGCAAGGGGGGTGAGGCGCTGGTGCGGTCCGCCGCATTGAGCGCCATGGATCTCAGCAAGCGCCGCGCGGCCGAGATCCGCCGCCTGCTGATCGAGCGCTACAACATCGACAGCGCGCGAATCGAGGTGGTGGGCCGTGGCTGGGAAGAACCCGCCGGACCGAACTCGGATCTCAACCGGCGCGTCGAGGTGCAATGGTTCACCATCGAGTGATTACTCTCGGAAGCTCGGAGGCTCGGACGCTCGAAGGCTCGTAAGATCGTTCCGAACAACCGAGCTCCCGAGCAACCGAGCTCCCGAGCAATCGAGCTCCCGAGCCATCGAGCTACCGAGCCATCGAGCTACCGAGCTACCGAGCCATCGAGCTACCGAGCTACCGAGCAATCGAGCGAGCGACGCTACGTATGAACATTTACACCCAACTCCAGCACAAGTACGGCAAACCGACCGGCATCACTCGACGTGAAATGCTCGAGCGATCGCTCGGAGCCGCGGCGGCATTGCTCTTGAGCGATCGATTCGTGTCCGCCCCGCAGGCGGCGGCGGGTCGTGTCATCGTGATCGGCGGCGGGTTCAGCGGCCTGGCCGCGGCCTACGAGTTGTCGAAAGTTGGCTACGACGTGACCGTCGCCGAAGCGCGCAATCGTGTCGGCGGCAGGGTTCTCAGCTTCTCCGACATGGTGCCGGGCAAAAATGTCGAGGGCGGCGGCGAGCTGATTGGATCGAATCATCCCGCCTGGGTGGGCTACGCCAAGCAGTTCGGTCTCAAGTTCCTCGATGTCAGCGAGGAAGATCTGGAAGCGCCGATCGTGCTGAACGGCAAACGTCTCGGCGCCGACCAGTCCGAAGCGCTGTGGGAGGAGATGGAAAAGGCCTTCAACACCATCGTCGCCGATGCGACCCCGGTCGACGCCGAGGCGCCGTGGACGGCAGCCAACGCCGAGGCGCTCGACAAGCGATCGCTGGCGTCGTGGATCAACGGCCTCAGCGCATCGCCGCTCTGCAAGACCGGCCTGCACTCGATGATGACGGCCGACAACGGCATGGTCACCGAGTGGCAGAGCTATCTCGGCAACCTGGCGATGGTCAAAGGCGGCGGCCTCGAGAAGTACTGGAGCGAATCTGAGGTCTATCGTTGTCAGGGCGGCAACCAACAGCTGGCGCGCAAGTTCGTCGCGGCCATCGGCGCGGGCAAGGTGCTGATGCGAACGATCGTGCGCACCGTGGCCGTGACCGAGAAGGGCGTGCGAGTCGCGCTTGCGGACGGCAAGGTGCTCGAGGGGGACCACGTGATCCTGACCGCGCCGCCGCCGACCTGGAATCGCATCGCCTTCGATCCGGCGCTGCCGCCGTCGTTACAGCCCCAGATGGGCACCAACGTGAAGTTTCTGATGTCGTTCGGCGCGCCGTTCTGGCGTCGGGTCGAGCTCGGGCCCGAGATCCTCACCGATGGGCCGGTGTCGGCAACGTGGCATGCCACCGACGGGCAGCGCGGCGCGGGCGAAGCCTTGGTCGCGTTCTCCGGCGGTCCCGCCGCCGACCAGTGCCGCGAATGGACCGCCACCGAGCGCAATGCGAAATATCTCGCCGAATTGCGGAAGGTCTACAAGAACGCGCCGCCGTTCCTTCGAACGCGATTCATGGATTGGCCCGGCGATCCCTGGGTGAAGGCCTCGTACTCATTCCCCGCTCCCGGTCAGGTCACCACGCAGGGTCCGGTGTTCAAGAAGGGACTCGGGCGCCTGCACTTCGCCGGTGAGTACAGCAGCTACGCGTTCATGGGCTACATGGAAGGTGCGCTCAATTCTGGCGCCGCGGTCGCCAAGCGCATCGCGACCAGCGACGGAGTGGTGAAAGGGCTCGCGGCGTGACCAGACAGAACGTCCGGCTGATCCTGGCGGTCGTCGCCCTGGTCGTCATCTTCAAGGCGATCAAGGACCGCGACCGGACATCAGGCGGATCCGAGAACGTGGATCGGGCGACGCGCGAAATCGAGCGGCTGACGGGCGAGGTGCAGCCGCCAGCCGACGCTCCCAAGACCAGCAAGGAAGGGCTGGCCGCGGCCATCGTCATCGACGTCTCCGGCAGCATGAAGGACAAGGTCGCCGGCCGCGATGGCCAGCGTGAAGAGAAAATCGCCATCGCCCGGCGCGCGGCGCTCGATCTCGTCGACCAGTTCGCTGGCTACGCGAAAGATCATCCCGATGAACCGGTACAGCTCGGCGTGTTCGAGTTCAGCCGTCGCCGCGGCGATCCTGATTGCCGACCGGTCGTTCCGATGGCTCCGCCCGACCGCGAGCGTGCGGCCGCCGCAATCGCCGCTCTCCGCGCCGACGGAGGCACGCCAATCGGCCAGGCGATGATTACCGCCAAGCTCGCGCTCGATTCGGCCGGCCTGTCGCGCCGCCACCTCCTGGTCGTCACCGACGGGGAGAACACCGACGGAGTGCCACCCGATCGCGTCGCGATCGCGATTGGCAAGCGACCCGACGTTGAGCGGCCCGCGATCTATTTCGTCGCGTTCGACGTCGAAGCCAGCCGCTTCGCCTCGGTCCGGGACGCCGGTGGGTTGATCCTCTCGGCGGCCAACGCGACGGAGTTGAACGACACCCTCGACGCCCTGCTTCGCGGCAAGATTCTGGTCGAGAAATAGCGTCCGAATCCGAACAACCGCATCCCGCGACCGGACTGCGACACCCGGGTCGGGGTCAGACCGGGGTCAGACCGGGGTCAGACCCCTTTGCAGTAATTGCGATCTGCCCGTCCGGCCTGGCACGCGTTCTGCTGCCGCCGGGACCATGCAGAATACGTGGCTCGACGTTCGTTACGCGATCCGAACGCTGGCGCGCTCCCGGACGTTCGCGGTCGCGGTCATCCTGAGCATGGCGGTCGGCATCGGCGCGAACACCGCGGTCTTCAGCGTCTTCAACGCCGTGCTGTTGCGGCCGCTCCCCTACCCGAATCAGGACGAGCTGGTCAGCATCTACGAAACCGATCCGAAGCGCAGCGTTCAACGCTTCACGATCAGCCCGCCGGACTTTCTCGACTGGCGCCGCGGCGCCACGACGCTGCGATCAGCCGCCGCGTACCGATCATGGACGCCGAACCTCACCGGCGTCGACAACGCCGAGCGGTTGAGCGGTCTGCGCGTGAGCGGCGATTTCTTTCCGCTGCTCGGGCTCGAATTCGTCGCCGGACGTCCTTTCAGCCGCGCCGACGAGGACGCCAGCAATCGCACCATCGCCATCAGCGAAACGTTGTGGCGGCGACTGTTCGGCGGCGATCCCGCGGCCGTCGGCCGGGCACTGCAACTCGACGGCGTCGCCCACACCATCGCCGGCGTGGTGCCAGCGGCCATTCAATTCCCCAACCGTGACATCGACGTCTGGGCCCCGCTCAATCTCGATCGCGAACGCGATCAGCGCGGCGAGCATTCGCTGCTCGTGGTTGGCCGCGTCCGCGACAGCCGCGCGCTGGCACAGGCGCGTGCCGAATTGCGCGCGCTCTCGGCGCCGCATGAATCGGAATCGGGAGGCCACCTGCCGGATATCACACTGCTGCGTGACTGGTTCGTTGGCAGCAGCAGCCGGACGACGTTGTGGGTCCTGCTCGGCGCCGTCAGCCTGCTGCTGGTCGTCGCCTGTGGCAACGTTGCCAACCTGCTGCTGGCGCACGGAAGCGCCCGCGCCCGCGAGCTCACCGTCCGGACCGCGATCGGCGCGAGCCGCGCACGCCTCGTGCGCCAGCTCGCCACCGAGAGCCTCGTCCTTGTCGTCATGGCCGGCGCGGCCGGCTTCATCCTCGCACTGTGGAGCATCGACGCGCTGGTCGCGATGCTGCCGCGCGGCTCACCGTATCGGATGTCGCCGATCGCCATCGATTGGCGCGTGATCGCCTATGCCGCCGCGATGTCGCTGGCGGCGGGACTGGCCTTCGGCGTCATTCCGGCGGCACGCTATTCGCGGCCAGATTTGCTCTCGGGCCGCTACTCCGCGCGGTTCACGTCGTCGTTCCGCACGCAGACAGCGCTGCTCGCCGCGCAGGCCGCGATCGCGACGACGTTGCTGGCCGGAGCCGGCGTGTTGGGGAAAGCATTTCTCGGCATCTGGCGAATCGATCCTGGATTCTCCGCCGACCACGTCGTCACGGCGCGCGTGACGCTGCCCAACCGCCAGCCGCCCGCCGAACGTGCCGCATTCTTCCAGCAGGTGTTGCAACGCCTGACCGCCGATCCTGATATCACTGCCACGGCGGCAGTCAGGCACGCGCCCTCGAGCGGCGATGGCAATTCCGGGTTCCTCACCATCGAAGGGCGCGAGTCGTTGAGCGGCAACCCGGCGACGCAGCCGGGCGCGGCGCGGCTGATCGTGACGAGCGCCTACTTCCGGGTGCTGGGCGTCGCGGTGCGGCACGGACGCGTGTTCGCCGATACCGACAGCGCCGAGGCCACGCCGGTGGTCGTCATCAACGAGGCGCTGATGCGGCAGTACTGGCCCGATGGTGACGCCGTGGGTCGTCGCATCAAACGCGGAACGCTACCGGCGCCGTTCCCGTGGCTGACCATCGTCGGCGTGGTGGCCGACGTGCGCCAGCAAGGGCTGGGCGCGGCCGCGGTGCCCACGTTCTACCTCCATCTGCCTCAGAGCGAGGACCCGTCGCTGACATTGCTCGTCAAGTCGGAGCTGTCGAATGCCGCCGCGGCTGCGCGGATTCGCTCCGCGGTCCGCGCGGTCAACCCGAATCAGCCGGTCGCGTTGGTCCGGCCGCTCGACGACCTCCTTTTCGGGTCCGTGAGCAGTCGATGGCTGCCGACGCTCTGGATGTCGCTGTTCGCCGGGCTGGCCCTGGTGCTGGCCGCGCTGGGAATCTACGGCGTGGTCAGCTACGCCGTCGAGCAGCGCCGCCGCGAGTTCGGTATCCGTCTCGCACTCGGCGCGAGCCGTGCAACGATCATTCGCCTGGCGCTTGGCCAGGGAGTGAAACCGGCGTTGATTGGCACAGGCATCGGGTGCGCTGCGGCGATCTTGCTGGTGAAAGTCAATGCCGCGGTATTCGCCGGCGCGTCGGCGGACGCGGTGACGATTGCGTCGGCGGTAGTCTTGCTGACCATCCTTGCGTTCATCGCCAGCTACGCGCCCGCCCGTCGCATCGCGGAGGACGATGCAGCGCTGACCCTACGCGCGGAGTAATCGGAGGAGGCGCCGACACGCGTCGAATTGATGGTTCCATAGGCGGCCGAGCCCGTATACTCGGCGCGTGTCTCGATTCAGCGTCGTCGCCGCCCTGCTCGCGCTGACCGTCACCTCACTCGGCGCCGATACCTATCCTCGCCAGCCGAACGTCGACGCCGTGCACTACGTGTTCCGGCTGACGCTGACCGACGCCAGCAACGAGATCGCCGGCGAGGGCACGGCGGTCCTCAAGATTGTCACCGCGGGCACGCGCGAAGCCGTTCTCGACCTCACGAGCAGAGCCGCCGACAAGGGCATGAGCGTGTCCGCCGTTTCGTGCGGCGGCGCACCGGTCACGTTCGCGCACGATTCGAACCGGCTTCGGATCAGCTTCGCGCAGCCGCTGCCGGCCGGCGCCGAAGTGTCGTGCACCACCACGTACCGCGGCGTCCCCGGCGGCGGCCTTCGCATCATCGACAACATTCACGGCGAGCGTTCCGCGTTCAGCGAGAACTGGCCCAACAACGCGCGTCAGTGGCTGCCGATGATCGACCATCCCTACGACAAAGCCACGGGGGAATTCATCGTCACCGCACCAGCCCAGTACCAGGTGGTCGCCAATGGCCTGCTCGTCGAGGAAACCGATCTGACAGCCGGTCAGCGCCGCACGCACTGGAAGCAATCGGTGCCCATCGCCTCGTGGCTGTACGCGTTGGGCATGGCGCGCTTCACCGTGCGTCACTACGCGACGTCGAAAGGGATCCCGCAGCAGACCTGGGTGTTCCCGCAGAACGCCGACACCGGGCGGAAGATCTTCGAGCTGACCGGCCGCCGGGCCTTCGACTTCTTCAGCGAGCAGATCGGGCCCTACTCTTACGAGAAGCTCGCGCACGTGCAGGCCGCCGGACTCGGCGGCGGAACCGAACACGCGTCGGCAATCTTCTACGGTGAAAAGGGGGTCGCCGGCGGCAATGCGCCGGTGGTGCACGAGGTTGCGCACCAATGGTGGGGCAACGCCGTCACCGAGCGCGACTGGGACGACGTCTGGCTCAGCGAGGGATTCGCCACCTACTTCACGCTGCTCTGCACCGAGCAATTCGAGGGACGCGAGGCATTCGTCCGCGGGCTGCAAAACAGCCGCACGCGGATCCTCGCGCTGGAGAAGAAGTCACCCGACACTCCCGTGATCCATCGCAACCTCGCGGACATGAGCCGCGTCCTGAATCAGTTCGTGTATCAGAAAGGCGGATGGACGCTGCACATGCTGCGCCACGCGATTGGCACCGATCGTTTCTGGGATGGCATCCGCGAGTACTATCGTCGCTACCAGAATCAGAACGCCTCGACGGACGAATTCCGGCAGGTGATGGAGCGAGTGGCCGCCACCGACCTGCGGTGGTTCTTCAGCCAGTGGCTGACGAGAAGCGGCGTGCCGGCGCTCGCCGGCACCTGGACCTACGACGCCGCGGCGAAGCAGGTCGTCGTCGACGTGAGGCAAGCACAGGCCGGCGACTCGTACCGGTTGTCGCTGGAGATCGGCGTATCGTCGACGGCGACGGCTCCGCCGCGCATCGAACGGGTCGAGCTCACCGGCCGTGATGGCCGGTTCACGTTCGCTGCCGACAGCGAACCAGCGTTGGTCACGCTCGATCCCAACACCTGGCTCCTGATGGAGCCGCCGCAGTTCGCGAGAAAGTAGAGTCCGGCTTCAGCCGGACTACTGCCTGGTCCGGCTAAAGCCGGACACGACTCTCGGGTCCCTTTCGACCGCCACCGGCTTCGAGGTCGTCGGCCGCTTTCCCAGGCTGATCAAGTTGGCGAACAGCCGGTACGCGCCCTCGGTTCCCGACGGCAGTTGCCGCCACAAACCGAGGCCCACGTACATCCAGCGTCCTTTGCCGTATCGCGCCTCGACCAGCGCGCCGCGTTTCGGACCCGGATTGAACTCGAAGGGATCCTGCATCTCGACCAGGTCGACGTACTTGGGATCGAGCTCGCCGAGAAAATACGTGCCGCGCTCTTGCACCCACCCCGCCCAGTCCGCAGGTCCGATGCGATTGGGAAACGAGAACGCCGGATGCGTTGCGTGCAGGATCTTCACCGGTGCGTGTTCGTCGGTGATCCGCTCCGAGGTGACGACCGCCTTGTAGGGCCCGTATTGCGCCTGGTTGAACTCCATCTTGTGGTACTGCACGATGACCGTGCCGCCGTTCTCGACGTAGTGCAGCAAACGATGATTGTTGGCGCGAAGATCGGCGCGCCGTTCGTAGGCGCGGACGCCGGTGACGATGGCGTGGTACTTCGACAGATCGCCCCAGGCCATCTCGTCGGCGTCGATCAGGGTCACGCGTGCGCCCAGTTGTTGCAGCGCACCCGGCACCTGATCGCCGACACCCATCACATACCCGATCGTCAGCGACGGCGCGATCGCCACGTCGATCAGTTTCACGACCGATAAGGCGTCGATCAGCTTGTGCCGCCGCTGGATGTGCGGGTACTCGATCACCTGATACCCGGTGTGTGACGGCGAAGCGCCATCGGCCGACACCTCGGCGGTCACGTCGAAGCTGCCTGGCTTCGATCCCGGCGGGGGCGTGACCGTGAATCGCGTCGTCACCGACTCGTCCTCGCGGCTGAACCGGATCGCCGCCTGCTCCGGGTTCGCGTGCCACCCTGACGGAATCGCCAGGCGCACGGTGGCCGAGGCACTGCCCTTGGTGCCGTTGACCACCGTGACTCGCAGCTCGCGTCCCGAGCCCAGCGCGGTCTTCAGTGGGATCACGGCAATGCGAGGGGACATGCCGACGGCGAACACCGGCACGACCTGCAGCTCCATGCGCTTCTCGCCGACCAGGCCGGCGCCTTCGTAGCGAAACTGAATCGGCACGTCGCGTACGACGCGCGTGCCGTTGATAGTGAGCTCGACACCGGCGGTGAACGGCGTCGGCCGAAAGGGCAGCCCGAAGGGCGCGTCGGCATCGAACGTGGCGCGGCCCGCGTCCTCGGCGCGCTGCCAATAGACGTCGGTCGGCTTCGCGCCGGGCGGGACCTGAAGGTCGGCATCGCATCGATACGGAGCGGCGCTGGTCGCCGCGCCTGACGCGCAGGTGCCCGATCCCTGAAATTCGCCGAGGGTTACCTTCTGGACGGCTACCGATCCGTCACCGCGATTGGCAACGATCAGTGAAATCTTCAGCGGCTGTCCAGCGACGATCACCCCGTCATCGGCAGTGGCGTCGAGACGGACACCCTGTGCCAGCACCAAGGCGGCTTGCGCCTCGTCCTCCTTGATGCGCAGCCGTGATGCGATCTCGCCGCGCCCCTCATCGGCCAGACCGAGCGCATCGAGACGGCCACGCAGGTCGCGGATTGCGGTCAGCGCTCCGCTCAGATCGTTGACAGCGCTTGCCGGGCCGCGGGCCGCCAGCGCGCGAGTTGCCGCGTCCACACGAGACGCGATGGCGTCCAGGCCGGACGTCAGCGGCTCGGGCGGCCGCTCGCCGGCATATCCGGCCAGGCTCTTGAGCGATACGTCGAGACCATCGAACAGTGACGTTTCGGCGGTATTCGGACGCGAAGGCACGCTGGCAATGAGGCGATAGCGAGAAGGGCCGCCGCCAGGTGGCGGCACCATCGGCACCCGGCCCTGACACATGTGCATCCCCGACGCGATCCCGCCGGCCTCGGCAATCGTGCAGCCGAGCAGCGGCTCGTAGACATTCGTATCGATGGTGGCCAAGGGTCCGTCGGTCGGTGGTCTTGCACCTTGCGCCGGCGGAGCGCCCCGACCACCTCGTCCACCCAAGCCGAACACGGGGCGATACATCTTCTTGATCTGCCAGTGCCGAAGGCCCTCGCGAATCTGTTCGGGAAACCGCGCTGGATCGGCCGCGGCGCGAAACGCCTCGGCGGCGAGAATCGCCGAGGTCTGGTGATGCTGTCCACCACCCTGGCCGTCCGGGCTCATCGTCAGCAGCACGTCAGGTCGGATCGTGCGGATGTGCCGCACGTAGTCACCCAGGATTTCGTCGTGCCCCCACTTCTGGAGCGTCTCCTCCGTGCTGAACGAGTAGCCGAAATCGACCGCACGGGTGAAGTACTGTTCGGCGCCGTCGAAGCGGTGGGCGGCGAGCAGCTCCTCTGTCCTGAGGACGCCGAGCGCATCGAACAATTCGGTGCCAATCTCGTTCTGACCGCCATCGCCACGAGTGGCGGTGACCAACGCGACCCGCATGCCGAAGTGGCGCGCGTACAACGCCAGGACCCCGTTCGGTTCGTCATCAGGATGTGCGGTGGCGTGCATCAGCGTG
>Ga0075421_100003574_pt1 | contig 18614 bp, 15 predicted proteins | sample SoiMetdeltSBSDD5_FD_75292 | JGI IMG/M metagenome (GOLD analysis project Ga0075421, IMG submission 75292) | Bulk soil microbial communities from a Populus tree surrounding site in Tennessee, USA - Soil MetaG P. deltoides SBSDD5 | ecosystem: Environmental > Terrestrial > Soil > Tree plantation... | reverse complement strand
GAGCGACACCTGCGCCGCGCGCTCGAGATCGACCCGCTGATGGCTCGCGCGCACACCAACTTGGGATACCTGCTCGACCTGCGTGGCGAGCGCACTGCGGCACTGCGCGAGTTCCAGAAGGCAGTGCAGTTGTCACCGCACGATCCGGAAGGGCACTTCAACCTCGGTGCGTTGCATGCCGAGGCGCGGCGATACGACCTGGCGATCGAACAATTCGTCGAGGGGGTGGCGCTCGCGCCCGATCGCGTCGAGGGGCACTACAACTTGGGCGCGGCCTACTTCGAGTTGCGGCGCTACGAAGAAGCCATCCGGGCCTTTCGCCGCGCCTTGCGCCTGCAACCGGCGCACGAGGAGGCGCGCTACTACCTCGGTCTGTGCTACGTGCGCAAGGGTGCGTACGATCGCGCTTTGATGCATTTCGAGCCGGCGCATCGCCAAGCGCCGACGGTCTCGGTGCGCCTGCTGTTCGCGATGGCGCAGTGCTACAACGGCCTCGAGATGCCACGGCAAGCAGTGCGGCTGCTGCAGCAGCTCGTCGACCTGGTCCCCGATCACGCCAGGGCGTACCATCTGCTCGGCATCTGCTACGACAAGCTCGGCGAGCGCGAGCGTGCCGGGGATGCCTATCGTCGCAGCGACTTGCACCTGACCTTGGCCCGCGGTCGCCGCGCTGCCGGACGGGTGGAAGGCCGGCCCTGACCCAAGGGGCCTTTCCCGTGGAGGCCATCTTGGATCTCGCCCTGGCCGATCACATGCACGCTCTGCGCCGCTCGGGGCGCAAAGCGTTCATCCCATTTCTCACTGCGGGCTACCCGGATCGCGACGCATTTCGCGCCGTGCTCGCGGCCGTGGGTGACGTCGACTGTCTAGAGATCGGCCTGCCGTTCAGCGACCCGGTCGCCGACGGTCCGAGCATTTGCCATGCGAGCGACGTGGCGCTCGCGGCTGGCATGCGTCCCGACGTCCTGTTCGACACCTTGCACACTTTGCCCGACCTGCCGCCAATCGTGCTCATGACGTATCTCAACCCCGTGCTGGCTTATGGGCCCGACGCTTTCTTCGCGCGGGCCGCGGCAGCCGGCGTGCGCGGCGTGATCCTCACCGACTTGCCGCCCGAAGATGGCGCGGATCTCTTCGCCGCCGCAGCGGCACACGGCATCGCCTCCGTGCTGCTGGTGGCGCCGACGACCGGAGATGCGCGCATGCGCGACATCGCCGCGCGCGCCACCGGCTTTCTCTATGCCGTGGCCGTGACCGGCACCACGGGCGCACGCGGCGCGATTGCCGCCGAAACCGTGGACACGGTGCGCCGCCTGCGTGCTGTGACGGACAACCCCGTCGTCGTCGGCTTCGGCGTGTCGACGCCGGAGCAAGTGCGGGGCGTGTGCGGCTTCGCCGATGGCGTCGTCGTCGGCAGCGCGCTGGTGGATTTCATTCGCGCCCGCTGCACGACGCCGCACTGGGTCGCCGAGTTCGCGCACTGCGTACATGCACTCGCTGCGGCAGCACACGCGGACCTGCCCCTGCACTCGGCGGCGGAAGCACCGGACTCGGGCGGTTGAGGGCGCGGCGGCGCCTGGCCCAGGCCATGCACGTCCCGCCTCATGGAGTCCACACCCGAGCAACGCCCTGGCCCGCATTCTCCCGCCGCAAGTCGCCGGTCGCTCCGCTCCGCGCGGCGAGCGTGGTTCGTCTTCTGCGCGCTCGCGCCCTTGGCGCCGATTTCGGCGCGGGCGCAAGTCGAGGCGCTCCCTCCCGGTCACTGGGCCTACGCGGAGCTCGAGCACTTCGAGAATCGCGGTCTGATTGTCATGCATGGAATGCGCCCGTATGCACGTCGCGATGTCACGGCGTGGGTGGCGCTTTTGCAGTCGGCCGGAGATGCGAACCTGCTCACGCGTGTGGAAATGACGCGTCTCGCGCGTTTGGAAGACGAGTTCATCCACGGTGAGAACCTGGAACAGTCGGAAATGCGCTTCGATCCGCCGCTCTTCCGCTTGCACGAAGGGGAATGGAATTTCGGCCTCGATGTCGAAGCGATCACCGGCGGCGCCGGCAGCTTCGGCAGCGACACGCAATCGGACGGCACCGCGTGGGGGCGGGCGCGCTTCGACGCCGTGCTGCGTCATTCGAACTGGGCGGCCTACGACACGCGCTACGATGTGCTCCTGGCGGAGGAGGAAGGCGCGCGGCAGGACGAGAACGAGGTGACGTCGCGTGAGCGCAACTGGCGCGGCCTCACGTCGCAGGACGAGCGCGCCTACGTGGCGCTCGCAGGCGATCATCTGCGCGTCGTTGTCGGACGCGAGTACGCGGCGTGGGGATTGTCGCCGGACGACCCACTCTTGGTCTCGTACTCCGGGCGTTCGCTCGATGCGGTGCAGGCGCAGCTCGTTCTCGGCCGGTTGCGTCTGGCGAGCAGCGCCGGCTGGCTCGCGATCGAATCCGAGCGCAACTATGCCGCGCACCGGCTCGAGGTCGACTGCGGCCCGGTGCGATTCGGCGTGCAGGAAGCGGCCATCTACACCAGCCCGCACTTGGAGCCGGCGTACCTGTTCCCGCTGTCGTTCTACTATGGCAACCAGTTCAACGAACGCGGCGACGACAACACCGCCCTCGGGATCGATGCCAAATGGTCGTCCCCGTGGGGGGTGTTCGATGGCGAACTCCTCGTCGATGATTTCATCTATGACGGCGATCCGGCGCCGAACCGGCTGGGGGTGCGGGCAGGCTGGCGTCGCGGTCTGTCCGTGGGTGGCGCCGACCTCGACGTGCAGCTCGGGTACCTGGCGCTCGGGCGTTGGGTGTACATCCATCGCGAGACGCTGACGAATTTCGTCGCCGGCTCGGGGGATCCGGCGCTGGATCCGTATCTGGGCCACGCCCTCGGTCCCGATGCCGATCGCTGGCAATTGGCCCTCGGGATCGTGCCGAGCGTGCGCTGGCAGTTCGCCCTGCGACTGCAACAGACGCGACGCGGTGCCGGCAACCGTGACTTGAGCCCCTGGGTGCCGGGCCAACCCTACGAATTCTCCTTCCCGAGCGCTCCGGTGTGGACGGAGCAGAGCGCGGCGCTGAACACGCACGTGTGGCTATCGCGCCGGGTCGCGATCGCCGCGACGGCGGAATGGGCGACAGGAACCCCCGCGAGCGCGCGGCGGGTGGCGGCGGAGATTCGCTTCGATCTGTGAGGAAAAGCGTGCGATGTCGCGCACGGCTCTGATACGCTCGCGCCTCATGACACGCCGCGCGTTCGCCTTTCTCTGGAATCGCATCGAGATCACCCGGCCGCACAACCTCGCGGTGTCGGCGCTGGTGATCCTGGCGGGATGGGCGGCTGCAGGCGGTGGCCCGCCGGGCTGGACGTGTGCGTGGGCGATGTTGGCGGGAGCGCTGGTGGCGGCCGCCGGCAATGTCCTCAACGATTACTTCGACGCCGAGATCGATTCCATCAACAAACCACGGCGACCGATTCCTTCGGGCCGCATGACCCGCGGCGAGTCGCACCGCTATGCGGTGTCGTTGGCCGCGGCGTCGATCGTCGCCGCGGCGCTGGCGGGTGCGCCGATGCTGGTCGTCGTCGCCATCTGGCACGCGATCTTGTATGCCTACAACGCCCGACTGAAAGCCCGCTTTCTTCTCGGCAACATCGCCGTGGCCGTGGTGTGCAGCTCGGGCTTTTTCGCCGGCGCCTGGCTGGCGGGGAAGCCGAGCCTGGCCTGGGTGCCGGCGGGTCTCGCGTTCCTCCTGCTCATGGGACGCGAGATCGTCAAGGACGTCGAGGATCTGGCCGGTGATCGGGCCTGCGGCGCCACGACATTGGCGCGCCGGCTGGGCGCACGCCGTGCGCTCGCCGTGGCGCTCGGATTCTTCGTCCTCTTCGTCGCACTGGGCCCGTCGCCGTACTGGCTGCGAATCGTCGGGCCTGGTTACCTGCTGGTGTTCTTCGGTGCCATGCTGCCGTTGCTCGTCTGCGCCACCTTGCTCATGTTTCGCGATTCGAGCCCGCACAATCTGGTCCGCGTGAGCTGGATCCTCAAGATCGACATGTTCCTGGGCGTGCTCGGCTTCTACTTCGGGCGCGCACATTGATTCGTGCGTCGCATTGACCGCGGCAGCGTGGCATGATACCCCTCGTCCTGGCGTGAATACCGCGCGCGCGGACCTTTGCCAACCATGGAGCGGCGCATGAACGAGGCCAATCTCGCCGACGCCTATGATCCGGGACGAGTCGAACCCGTGTGGTACGCACGCTGGATGCAAGCGCGCGCATTCACGCCGCGCGCCGCTACCGATGGCGAAGGGGAGACGCCGTTCGTCGTCCTGCTGCCGCCGCCGAACGTCACCGGTTCACTGCACATGGGACACGTCCTGTCGAGCACCATCCAGGATGTCTTCGTGCGCTACCAGCGCATGCGCGGCCGCGAAACCCTGTGGTGGCCCGGGACCGACCACGCAGGGATCGCCACGCAGAAAGTGGTCGAACGCGGCCTGCGCCAACAGGGCATCGAGCCGCGTCAGCTCGGGCGCGAGGAGTTCATCGCCCGCTGCTGGGAATGGAAGCAGCGCTCGCACGAACACATCGTGCGCCAGATGCAACGTGTGGGTTGGTCGCTGGACTGGGAGCGCGAGTACTTCACGCTCGACGAGGAGCGCAGCCACGCGGTCCGCGAGGTGTTCATCCGTCTCTACGACAAGGGCCTCGTCTATCGCGGCCGCTACATCACCCATTGGTGTCCGTCCTGCCGCACGGCGTTGAGCGACGAAGAGGTGGTGCACGAGGAAACGCAAGCGACCCTGTGGACGGTGCGTTACCCGCTGGTGCAGGGCGGTTCGATCGAGGTGGCGACGACGCGCCCGGAGACGATCGTCGGCGATGTCGCGGTCGCCATCCACCCCGACGACCCGCGTGCGGCAGCGCTCGTCGGCCAACGCGTGCGCTTGCCGCTCGTCGGGCGCGAGATCCCGATCCTCGCCGATGCCTCGGTCGACATGGAGTTCGGCAGCGGGCTGGTCAAGATCACGCCGGCGCATGACGCCAACGATTTCCATGTCGGCAAGCGACACGGCCTCGACATGCCCGTGGTCATCGATCCCGACGGACGCATGAACGCGTTGGCGGGTCCGCTCGCCGGCCTCGATCGCTTCGCGGCGCGGGACGAGATCCTGCGCCGGCTCGAAGCCGAGGGTCTGCTCGCCGGGCAAAAACCTCATACACTGTCGCGCGGCACGCACGATCGGTGCGGCTCCGTCATCGAGCCGTATCTGTCCGATCAGTGGTTCGTGCGCATGCAACCGCTGGCGGCGGCGGCGATCCGCGCGGTCGAGGACGGCCGCTTGCACTTCACCCCCGAACGTTGGCGCAATGTCTACTTGCACTGGATGCACAACATCCAAGATTGGTGCATCTCGCGCCAGCTGTGGTGGGGGCATCGGATCCCGATCTATACGTGCAAGGGCTGCGCGCTCATGCTGGCGGCACACGCGGCGCCCGCGCAATGCACGCGCTGTGGCGGGCACGACTTCGCTCAGGACGAGGACGTGCTCGACACCTGGTTCTCGTCGTGGCTGTGTCCGTTTTCCCCGATGGGCTGGCCGCGTGTGACCGCGGACCTCGAGCGCTATCACCCCACGACCTTGCTCGTCACCGGGCCGGATATCATCTTCTTCTGGGTTGCGCGCATGGTCATGGCCAGCCTCGAGTTCATGGGAACGGTGCCTTTCGAGCACGTGTTGTTGAACGGCATCCTGCGTGACGGTCAGGGTCGCAAGATGTCGAAGTCGCTCGGCAACTCGCCGGAGCCGATCGCACTCATGGATGCACACGGTGCCGACGCCGTGCGCTTCGCCATGGTGATGTTGTCGCCACCGGGACAGGACACATTCTTCGACGACAAGCTCGTCGAGACCGGGCGTCATTTCGCCAACAAGATCTGGAACGCGGCCAGACTGGTGTTGAACGCGGCCGCACGCGACGGCTGGGACGTGGCGCTCGGCTTGGGTGCGACGGCAGGTGCGCCGGCCGGCGCGCAGGCACCGCAGGTGTTCCAGGCGGCGTCGGCCAGCGACGCCTTCACCCAGGCCTGCGCCGGCATGTGGCAAGACGCCTTCGCGCGCGCGTTGCCGGCGGAGGCGCTCGGCGGTCTGCGGCTCGAAGACCGCTGGATCCTGCATGCGTACGACGAAACGGTGAGGGCGATCGCGACCGAGATGCAGGCGCTGCGTGCCAACGAGGCGGCGTCCCGTCTCTATCATTTTTTTTGGGACGAGTACTGCGCGTGGTACTTGGAATCGATCAAGCCGCGCATCTACGGTGAGGACATCGATTCCAAGCGCACGGGGCACGTCGTGGCCCTCGTCTTGCTCGCGCAGTCTTGCAAGCTGTTGAGCCCGTTCATGCCGTTCCTGGCCGAGGAACTCTGGAGCCGCACGCCGGGTACCCAGGGGTTGGTCCTGACGGCGGCTTTTCCGCGCCCGGTGGCGGCATTGCGCGATGCCGAGGCGGCCGAGCGCTTCGGGCTGATGATGCAGGCGACGGGAGCGTTGCGTACTCTGCGTTCGGAATTGCGCGTGCCGCCGGGGAAAAAAGCACCGGCCCTGGTGCACTCGGCGAGCGGCACGCTCGGTGCCTGGAGCGGTGAGACCGGCGAGCTGCTCATGTTGCACGCGAAGCTCGCCAGCTTGGCGCCCGTCAAGGGACGGCCGCCGGAGTCGGCGGCGGTCGTGGTGGGAGATGGCGCCCTCTACGTGCCACTCGGGGCGCTGGTGGATCTGGACGCGGAGCGCGAACGTCTGACGCGCGAGTTGGAGAAGGCCGACGGCGATCTGGCGCGATTGGAAGCCAAGCTGGCCAACCGTGGGTTCGTGGACAAGGCACCGGCCGCGGTCGTCGATGCCGAGCGGCAACGGCGCGAGCAGCTGATCGATCATCGCGCGCGGATCGTGACGAGCCTGTCCGAGATGTCAGGGAAGGGTTGATGGGGCGGAAGAAAAGACGCCGGACACGCGAGGCCCCGGTTGCCGGAAGCAAGCCGGAGGTCGGGATCGAGATCGCGGACTTCGACGCCGACGACGTGGAATTGGCGGCGCCGGAGCCTCGAGCCGCAGCCGCGCCGCGCAAGAGCAGCGCGGCACCCGCGCCTGTGGCGGCGGCGGCACCGCCCGCGACCGATCCGAGCCGCAATGTCCAAACGCTGGGTGAGCTCCTGCAGCAGGCGCGCGAGGCGCGCGGACTCTCCATCGAAGAGGCCAGCGCGCGCACGCGCATCGCGGCCTCCATGCTGCGCCATCTGGAAAGCGATCGCTTCGGCGAGTTCGATGCCGACGCCTACGTCAAAGGCTTCCTGCGCAACTACGGCGGTTTCCTCGGCCTTGATGTCGGCATGTTGTTGCGGCGTTATGAGGCGATCTCGGGTCGTGCCGTCGAGCGCGAGCCGGAGCTGCTCGAGGTGGAAACCCCGACGAGCACGCGAGCGACCTCGCATCCCCACCGTGGTTGGTGGTGGGCGATCGCCGTCGTCGTGGTCGCAGCGCTCGCCGGGATGTACTGGAGCCGCGCCGCGACCCGCATCGGTCTGCGCTCGACCCAAGGGCTCGAGCAGATCGAGAACGAGCTCAAGACGATCAGCGTTCCGCCGGCTCCCGATCCACGCCAGACGGACGATCTCCATCGCCGGTCGGACCCGCTGCCCGGGCCCGCACCCATCGTGAGCGAGCCGCCTGTCCCAGGCGCGCCCACGGCCCGAGCGGCGCCGCCGCCACCGGCTGCGCGCGCGCCGGCCAAAGCGCCCACACGACCGGCGCGCTCGAGCCAAATCGAAGATCTCGTGCCTCCCACCCCGCGCTGAACGGGCGGGCGCTCGCGCTGCGCTTGCACTAAGATCGGCGCATGGCGCGCTTCCAACTCGTCGCACCCTACGAGCCCACCGGAGATCAACCGCAAGCGATCGACGCGCTCGTCCAGGGGCTCGCGGCCGGGGAGCGCTTTCAAACCCTGCTCGGGGTCACCGGCTCGGGGAAGACCTTCACGATGGCGAACGTCATCGCCCGCATCGGACTGCCGACACTCGTGATCTCGCACAACAAGACCTTGGCGGCGCAGCTCTACGGCGAGTTCCGCGGCTTCTTCCCCCACGACGCGGTGGAATTCTTCATCAGCTATTACGACTATTACCAGCCCGAGGCCTTCGTTCCCGCCACCAACACCTACATCGAGAAGGACGCATCGATCAACGACGACATCGAGCGCCTGCGCTTGCACGCCACGGGGTCCTTGCTGTCGCACGAAGCCGTGATCGTCGTCGCCAGCGTGTCGTGCATCTACGGTCTCGGGTCGCCGACGGATTTCAAGGAGCTGTCGGTGGCACTCGGGGTCGGCCAGGAGATCCAGCGCGAGGATCTGCTGCGCCAGCTCGTGCGCATCCAGTACTCGCGCAACGATTACGAGCTGGCGCGCGGGAACTTCCGTGTGCGCGGCGACGTCATCGAGATCGTTCCGGCGTACGAGGAGCGGGCGCTGCGCATCGAGCTGTTCGGCGACGTCATCGAGGTCATTCGACAGATCGACGTGCTCAGCGGCCGCACCGTGGCCGAGCTTTCCCAGGCGGTGATCTTCCCGGCACGACACTACGTCACGCCGGAGCAGCAGCTGGCGCTGGCGCGCGCCGCCATCGAGCGCGATCTCGACAGCCGTTTGGGGGACTTCGAGGCCGCGGGCAAGCTGCTCGAGGCTCAGCGGCTGGAATCGCGCACGCGTTTCGATCTCGAGATGATCCAGGAGATGGGGACCACGGCTGGAATCGAGAACTACTCGCGCTACCTCGCCGGGCGCCGCGCCGGCGAACGGCCGGCCTGCCTGATCGATTATTTCCCCGACGACCATCTCGTCATCATCGACGAATCGCACGTGACCTTGCCGCAGATCGAGGGCATGTACAACGCCGACCGTTCGCGCAAACTGACCTTGGTGGAGCACGGCTTCCGTCTGCCGAGCGCGCTGGACAACCGGCCGCTGCGCTTCGACGAGTTCGAGCGCCTGTGCCCGCGCGTCCTGTACGTGTCGGCGACACCGGGGCAGTACGAGCTCAAGCGATGCGGCGGTGTCATCGTCGAGCAGATCATCCGGCCGACCGGTCTCATGGATCCGGAGATCGAGGTGCGTCCGGCGCAGGGTCAGGTGGACGACCTGCTGGGCGAGATCCGGCGCACGGTCGCGGCCCAGCAGCGTGTGCTCGTCACCACCCTCACCAAGCGCATGGCGGAGGATCTGACCGACTACATGCTCGATCTGGGCGTGCGCGTGCGCTATTTGCACTCGGATATCCAGGCGCTCGAGCGCGTCGAGATCCTGCGCGATCTCCGGCTCGGGCGTTTCGACGTCCTGGTCGGCATCAACCTGCTGCGCGAAGGGCTGGACTTGCCCGAGGTGGCGCTGGTCGCGATCCTCGACGCCGACAAGGAAGGGTTCCTGCGCTCCGAGACGACGCTGATTCAGACGGTGGGGCGGGCGGCGCGCAACGTCGACGGTCGTGTCGTCATGTACGCGCAGGAGATCACCGGGTCGATGCAGCGCGCCATCGACGAAACGCGGCGCCGGCGTGAGCTGCAAGAGGAATACAATCGCGTGCACGGCATCACGCCGCGATCCATCGTCAAGTCGGTGCAGGACATCATGAACGTGACCCAGGCCGCCGATGTCCACGCCGACGAAGCCGAGCCGGACGCCGACCCGCGCACCGATCTCGAGCTGGCCGAGGGGGCGCCGGAGGAGCTGGTGGTGCGCTTGGAAGCGGAGATGCGCCGCGAAGCGCGGGCGCTGCGCTTCGAGAACGCCGCCAGCCTGCGCGACCGCATTCGCGAGCTGCGCATGCGCCGGTAACGGCGGTCGCACCACCCAGGGAGTTGCGATGTTGGATGGCGGAAGTGTGCGCGCCCTCGTCGCGGCCGCGCTCGCCGAGGACATCGGCAGCGGCGATGCCACGACGTTAGCGATCGTGCCGGCGGCTCGCCGCGCGCGCGCCCGAGTCGTGGCCAAGGCTGCGGGCGTCCTGGCCGGAAGATCGGTGTTCGAGGCGGTGTTCCAGCAGTTGGACGCGGACTGCCGCGTCGAGGGCAAGGACGACACGAGCACGCTGCAATCCGGCGAAGTGATCTGGCAGCTCGAAGGTCCCGCCAGAGCGCTGCTCTCGGGCGAGCGTGTGGCGCTCAACTTCGTCCAGCACATGGCGGGCATCGCGACACGGACGGCGCAATTCGTCGGCGCGGTGCAGGGAACGGGCGTGGTGGTGACCGACACGCGCAAGACCACCCCAGGCTTGCGGTCGCTGGAAAAGTACGCCGTGCGTTGCGGTGGCGGCCAGAATCATCGCAGCAGCTTGGATGCCATGTTGCTCGTCAAAGAGAACCACATCGCCGCCGCCGGCTCCTTGGAGCAGGCCGTGCAGCTCGCGCTGCGAGCAGCCGACGGCCGCCCGGTGGAAGTGGAAGTGCGCGAGCTGGACGAATTGCGCCAGGTGATCGCGCTCGGGGTCGAGCGCGTGCTCCTCGATCATTGGACGCCGGAGGAAGTCCAGCGCGCCCTGGACTTGCGCGGCTCCCGTCGGCGACCGCAAATCGAAGTCTCGGGCAACCTCACGCTCGAAACCATCCGCGCCTTCGCGCTGCCTGGCGTGCAATTCCTGTCGGTGGGAGCGCTGACGCACAGCGCTCCGGCGCTGGATCTTTCGCTCCTGTTCGAGGATGCGGGCGAAGGCGAGGTCGTGTGACACTCGCCGCGCCCGAATCGCTGCTCGCGGCGTTGGTGGCCTTGCCGGATGGACTGGATCCTGCAGGCACCGACGCCCAAGTCACGCTGGCGCAGCTCGAATCGCGTGGATATTCGTTCGTGCATGGTCCGGATGGACGCGTGCGCTTGGCGTGCGCCGCAGCGCACTTCGACCCGCAGCGATTCATCGCGGAGAGAAGCGGAACTTTCGCGCGCGAGTTCGAAGTCTGGGAGCGCCTCGCATCCACGAACGAGCGCGCCTGGGAACTGGCGCGAGCCGGTGGCGCGACGGGAACCATGGTGCTCACCGAGTGGCAGGAGGCCGGCCGTGGGCGCCAGGGCCGGCGCTGGGACTGCCCGCCGCACTCCGGGCTCTTGTTCTCGCTGGTCCTGGACGGCGATCTGGAACAGAGCGAGCGCCCGCAGCTTCTGCCGCTGGCGCTCGGTGTCGGTGTCGCGCAGGCGCTGCGCGCGGCCACCGGTCTCGACATCGGTCTCAAATGGCCAAACGACATCCTGTGCGCCGGACGGAAGTGCGGCGGGATCTTGGTGGAGGCACGCCGTCCCGGCAACGGGCTCGTCGTCGGCTGTGGTTTGAACGTGCACGTCGACGACGCATGGTTCACGACGTGTGGGCTCCCGGGCGCCGGATCGCTGCTCGAGAGCGCTGGCAGGATGGGGCGCGAAAAGCTGTTGGCCCGCGTCCTCGATGGGATCGAAGCGCGCTATCACGATTGGTCGGCAGGGCACTGGGAGGACGTGTTGCAGCACTGGGGAGCTCTCGACGTGCTGCACGGTCGGATGGTGGAGCTCGAGAGCGCCGGCAATCGCATTCGCGGCCGCTCCTGCGGCATCACACCGGCGGGGCTGCTCGCGCTCGAGCTTGACGACGGAGTACTCGAGACCTACTCGGCCGGCGAGGTGCACTTGCGATGACCACGCGCGCCAAGCGGCGAAGGCCGCGTCTCGCTTCCGACTTGCTCGCCGTCGACGTCGGCAACAGCAAAGTGCAGGCCGTGCTGGTGCGCGACGGCAAGGAGGTTTGGCGCTGGCGCGTGGACTATGGCGCGGGCGACGCGTGGCGGCGCCACTTCGCCGTTGCCGCCGCCGCGGCGCGGCGCGACGGCAGAGGCACGCCCATCGTACTGTCCAGCGTCGCTCCGCGTCGTGCCGCCGTCATCACGCGCCTTCTCGAGCGCGGACTCGGTCGGCGTGTGCATCGCGTCGGCTGGCGCGATCCTTGGCCGTTTCGACTCGACATCCGCCATCCGCAAACCGTCGGCGCCGACCGTTTGGCGAATGTCGCAGGCTCGATGGCGCTCGGGCACACGACCGGCATCGTCGTCGATGCCGGCACCGCGGTCACGATCGACGTGCTGCGTCATCGGCGTTTCATCGGCGGCCTCATCTTGCCCGGGCCGGCGCTCGCGGCGCGGGCGCTGCATGCGCACACCGAATCGTTGCCGCCGCTCGTGCCGCAGACACACGCAGCGCTCTTGGGCACGGACACCGCGAGCGCGATGCAAGCCGGCATCCACCACGGGATGCTGCATGCCGTGGATGGGATCACGCGGGCGTTGCGCGCGCAGCTCGGCAGAAGGACGCGCGTCCTCTTGACCGGCGGGGGAAGTGCAGTGCTCGCGGCGGCGCTGCCGCATGCGGACTTCGAACCGGACTTGTTGCTGCACGGATTGCGTCTCCTCTGGGCCCATGAGCCCGGCCGCAGGGGGTCACCGCGCCGCGCTTCTCGCCCGCCCGCGCCTGGCAGACCACGAGGGGGAGTGCTAGGGACCCGCTCGGGAAGAAATCTCAAAGCTCGATGAATCAATAGGTTACATAACGTCTCGGAATCCACTTTCGGACCGCGAGGCCCCCTTGCCAAACGAGCCGTCCCCTGGGTATATTGTCCACGTTTAGCAGTCGTAACCATCGAGTGCTAAGGAAGTCTTCGTCCGTGGTCTGCCCTGCGAACAGGGCGGCGAAAAGGAGGTCACCATGTCCATCCGGCCGTTGTCGGATCGGGTTCTCGTTCGAGCCCTGGAGGAACAGGAAGTCAAGCGTGGCGGGATCATCATCCCCGACACCGCGAAGGAAAAGCCGCAGGAAGGCGAAGTCATCGCCGTCGGACCCGGTCGCTTGAGCGACAAGGGCGAGCGCGTTCCGATCGAGGTCAAGACCGGCGACCGCGTGCTCTTCGGCAAGTACTCCGGCACCGAGGTCAATGTCGGCGCCGAGGCACTGCTCATCATGCGCGAGACCGACATCCTCGCCGTCCTGTAGACGCGCGCTGCGGCGCGTGCAAGGACTGTCCGCGCACATCACGTTTCACGATTGAATGGAGGCGAATCGATGCCGAAGCAGATCGAGTTCGATGTTGCCGCCCGCGACGAGTTGCGGCGCGGCGTCGACATCCTGGCCAACGCAGTCAAGGTCACACTCGGCCCACGTGGCCGCAATGTGATCCTCGACAAGAAGTTCGGCGCGCCCACGATCACCAATGACGGCGTCACCATCGCCAAGGAGATCGAACTGGAGAACCATTTCCAGAACATGGGCGCGCAGATGGTGAAGGAGGTCGCGACCAAGACCAGCGACGTGGCCGGCGACGGCACGACAACGGCGACGCTCTTGGCGCAGGCGATCATCCACGAAGGTCTCAAGAACGTCACCGCCGGGGCCAACCCGATGTATCTCAAACGCGGCATTCAGAAGGCCGTCGACGCCGTCGTCGAAGAGCTCAAGCGCCGCAGCACGGAAGTCAACGACCGCGAGGGCATCGCCAATGTCGCGACGATCTCCGCCAACAACGACCGTGAGATCGGCAAGCTCATCGCCGACGCCATGGAGAAGGTCGGCCGCGACGGCGTCATCACCATCGAAGAGGCCAAGGGCACCGAGACCAGCCTCGAGGTGGTCGAGGGCATGCAGTTCGACCGCGGCTATCTGTCGCCCTACTTCGTCACCGATTCGGAGCGCATGGAAGCGGTGCTCGAGGACTGCCGCATCCTGATTCACGACAAGAAAATCGGCTCGATGAAGGACCTGCTGCCGGTGCTGGAGAAAGTGGTGCAGACCGGCAGGCCGATGCTCATCATCGGCGAGGACGTCGAGGGCGAAGCGCTCGCGACGCTGGTGGTCAACAAGCTGCGCGGCACGCTCAGCGCCTGCGCCGTCAAGGCGCCGGGGTTCGGCGACCGGCGCAAGGCCATGCTGGAAGACATCGCGATTCTCACCGGCGGGCGCGTCATCTCCGAAGAGGCCGGCTTCAAGCTGGAGAACACGGTGCTGAGCGACCTCGGGACGGCGAAGCGCGTGGTCATCGACAAGGACAACACGACGATCATCGAGGGTGGCGGCAAGCAGTCGGACATCCAGGGTCGCGTGCAGCAGATCCGCACGCAGATCGAGGACACCACCTCGGACTACGACAAGGAGAAGCTGCAGGAACGCCTGGCCAAGCTGGCGGGCGGCGTGGCCGTGATCCATGTCGGCGCCGCCACCGAAGTCGAGATGAAGGAGAAGAAGGCCCGCGTCGAGGACGCGCTGCACGCCACGCGCGCTGCTGTCGAGGAAGGCATCGTTCCTGGCGGTGGCGTGACCTTGTTGCGTGCGGCCGAGGTGATCAAGGGCCTGAAGCTGGAGGGCGAGGAGAAGCTGGGATCCGAGATCATCTACAAGGCGCTCGGCGAGCCGGCGCGCTGGATCGCCAACAACGCCGGTGTCGAGGGCGCGATCGTCATCGAGCGACTGCGGCGCGAGAAGGATCCCATCGGCTTCGATGCCGGGACCTTGGAGTACCGTGATCTGCTCAAGGCGGGCGTCGTCGATCCGACGAAGGTGACGCGCTCGGCGCTGCAGAACGCGGCCAGCATCGCCGCATTGCTGCTCACCACCGAGGCGATCGTCACCGACATGCCGGAAGAGAAGGACAGCTCGGCCTCGCCGCCCCATGGGCACGGCGGCTACTGATCCGACGATCTGCGATGTCGTGAGCACGGCGGCGGGTTCCCGCCGCCGTGCTGCTTTCACCGCCGCATCGGACAGACGGCGCGGCGCGAACCATCATGGAGCGATCGCCCGAAACCATCCGGCTGGCTCGGGTTGACGCCTCCCGAGGCAGCCGCTATTTTACGGCATGCTTCTCTGGCGCCAGAGCCCCCGATTTCTCGCGTTGCTTGCCTGCGTGGCGCTGCAGCCGTGCCGTGTCGATGGCGCTGCGCCCGACCTGTCCAGCATTCCGACGTTGCGCATGGTGGCACCTGCGCGCAGCCTGGATCCTGCGGCCACGATCTTGCAGGGCTGCACCGCGTTCACGCAATCGAATCAGTGTTTCAACCCGAGTACGTTGACCACCTCCGTGAACGTGGCGACGTTCTTCGACGCGCAGGAGACGAGCGCTGCCACGCACTATTTCATGAAGCTGTTCCGCAACGACACGGCCGACAGCTTGCGCTTGCAGGGCATGGGATTCTATTCGACGAGCTCGAGCGCCGAATCGCACATCTTCCAGGCCGCGGGCGTGGTGCTGAGCGGACCGGACCTGGTGTTCCCGCGCGGCGATGGGTTGCTCAACCTGCGCGCGGTGCAGATCCCCGGCAACCCCTTCGGGCAAATGACCTGCGTCGAGTTCGACGCCGCCATCGACACCAAGGGCCGGCGCGTCGAAGCAGTGCTGGCGCCCGGGGAAGCAGCTTGGGCAGTCGTGCGTTTCCCGACACTCGCGGTCGGCACGTTCCTGGGGATTCTCGCCGACACGGACGCCAACGACATGCCGTGCGACTACATGACGCAGGATACGGGCGAACACTGGTTCCGGCCCGACCCGCTGAATGCGCCGGTTTTCGATTGGGGCATCACGGTGTTCACGACCGCCGTGCTGCGTGAGATCGAGTCACCACAACCGACGTGGTCGCTGGTCAAGGCGCTGTATCGCTGAGGCGAAACTTGGAACGGATGCGGTGCCGAGGCACCGGAGGGGGAGTCTTGAAGCACCGCAAGCTCACCGTGCTCGTGTTCGCCGGCCTGTTCGGGATCGCCGGCTGCGGCTCTGACCCGGCCGCCCCCCCGGGCAACGGCGGCAACGGTGGCGGCGGCGGCGGAGGTCCGATCGACGTCTTCGACATTTTCCTCCGTCCCTACGTGATCGAGCGCGGCTCGTCGCTCGCCGACGGTCTTCCGAGTCCGCAACAAGCCCTGTATGCCCTCACCGCGTTCTACAATGGGGGGGAAGTTGGAGCCACCTTCAGCTGGGGACTCGATCCTCGCCTCGGTGTGATTCTGCCGAAGACGATCGAGCTCGCGACGAACAGCGTGACGATTTCATTGCTCAACCCGGGCGATACGCCGATCGGCTTCTACGACATCAGCGTCGATGCCTCGAGCGGCGGCCTCCAGAGCTCGATGACCAAGCGATTTGCCGTGGTCGAGCTCAACTGGATGAAGCACGAACGGGCCACGATCACCAATCCAGCCGAGCCACCGGTGGATCTCGAACTCGACCCGGTCTTCGTGCCGCGTCCGACCGGCGAGATGATCTACTTCAGCGGCGCGCCGAGCAGAAATTCGGTCAGCCTGTGGGCGATCGTTCCCGATCGGAGCTTCGCCTCGCCGCCCGAGCCAGCGGAAACGGCGCTCTTCCGCATCCCTTTCTGCGATCTCGAGCCATGCGCGATCGGCCAGGTGAACAGCGAGCAGGCGCGCACCGCGGACGAGCGCGAGCCGGATCCATCGCCCGCGACGCTGGGGCGTGACGAGTTGCTGTTCGCCTCGCAGATGGATCCACAGTACTACGACCGCCTGACGACGCAGGTGGACGATGTTTTCCCGTTCAACCTCTGGGTGGTGAAGCAGCAAACCGGGGTGCCTGCCGTCGCCAAGGCCCTCACCTTCGACGTCAAGAGCACCGGCGCGGTCGAGCGCTACGCCGTGCATCAGCACCGTCAGCCGCGCTGGGATCCGTCGTCCGTGGCGGGGCCAGGACAAGCGGCGCGCATCGCCTTCATCTCCAACCGCGGTCCGGATCCAATGGTCTCCTATCCGGCCAGACTGTGGCTCGCGGACCTTCTCGATTCCAACTCCGATGGCGTGAGCGACACGCTGGTCAACATGAATGCCATCACCGAAGAAGCCGTCAGCAGCTTCGACTGGACGCCCGATGGTCAGTTCATCTACTTCCTGCGTGGAGGTTCGACCGTCTACCGTTTGAACGTCGCCAACCCGACGCAGGTCGAGGAGATCGATGTCGGCGTCTACGATCCGGAGCTCGGCAATCTCGGCTTCATCAGCGTCTTCCGTGGCGATGCCAACTTGCTCGCGTTCCAAGGCACGTCGGAAAACCGCGTCTATCTCTACGTGCTGGACCGCAGCGCGAACTCCCTCGTCCGCATCACGCCGTACGAGTTCGCCACCGGGCGCAATCTGTTCCCGCGTTGGCACCCGACCCGGCGCGAGGTCGTCTTCGTCTGCGACTACACGGTGGCCCGATGGTTGAATGGCGGGGATGTCTACCCGCTCGGCAATCCCGGGTTCGCAGGCCAAATTCGCACGCTGTATCCCTCCGTCTGGACCGTCCGGCTCCAGGAGCGCTAGTCCTTGACAGCGCCGGCTCGAGCGGCCCAAGCTCGATGCGGTGACGGAACTCCAGCAAATCTGGTGAGTTGGCGGTGATTTGGAGCTGCCATGCGGCAAGCCCCGGTGCTCGTCTATCTCGGGCTCGGATCGAACTTGGGCGAGCGCGTGCAGCATCTGCGGCGCGGGCTGGAGAGCTTGCAGCGCGGGGGATTGGTGCTGCGGCGGTGCTCGCAGCTGGTGTGCGGGCCCTACGTCGGACCGGGAGCGCCGCAGCGCGACTACGTGAACGCCGTCCTCGAAGCCGAAACCACCCTCTCGCCGCTCGCGCTGCTCGAGCTGGCCACGCAGGTCGAGGCGGCTTTGGGCCGGCTGCCGCGGACGCACATGCAGCCGCGCACTTTGGACGTGGACGTGCTCTTCTATGGCGGTTGGCACGTCTGGCACCCGCGCCTGGTCGTGCCTCATCCTCGTCTCGCCGAGCGCAGGTTCGTGCTGGAACCGCTGGCAGAGCTCGGAGTCCTGGAGAAACTTCCGGTGCCGGGCCTCGTCGCACGTCTCGAGCACCTGCGCACTCTGCAGCCGATTTCGATGGTCGCACCGTCCCCCATCCCCGGAGACCGACGTGTGTGCGCTCAAGCCTGAGATCCGTTACATCGCCATCGAGGGCGTGATCGGCGCCGGCAAGACCAGCCTGGCGCGCATGCTGGCGCGCGATACGGGAGCCCGTCTGCATCTCGAAGTGGTGGACGACAATCCGTTCTTGCCGCGCTTCTACGCCGATCCGAAACGCCATGCCTTCCAGACGCAGATCTTCTTCCTCCTGTCGCGGTTTCGCCAGCAACAGGAGCTGTTCCAGCACGATCTGTTCGGCACCGGGGTGCTGAGCGACTACATCTTCGCCAAGGATCGCATCTTCGCCAACGTCACCCTGGACGACGAAGAGCTGCGGCTGTACGAGCGTTTGGCCTCGGAGCTCGAACCGCGCGTGCCGGTGCCCGACGTCGTCGTCTATTTGCAAGCCGCGGTCGACGTGCTGATGGCGCGGATCGCGCGCCGCGGGCGCGAGTACGAGCGCAGCATTTCGCGTGCGTACATCGAGGAGTTGAACGACGCGTACAATCACTTTTTCTTCCACTACCGCGACAGCCCGTTGCTCGTGGTGAACACCAGCGACTTGGACTTCGTCCGCACGCCGCAACACTACGAGCTCTTGCGCCGGCAGATCGGCGAGCCGTTCGAGGGCGTGCGGTACTACACTCCGGCCTGGGGGAAGTGACATGGC
>Ga0075421_100003573_pt1 | contig 18614 bp, 16 predicted proteins | sample SoiMetdeltSBSDD5_FD_75292 | JGI IMG/M metagenome (GOLD analysis project Ga0075421, IMG submission 75292) | Bulk soil microbial communities from a Populus tree surrounding site in Tennessee, USA - Soil MetaG P. deltoides SBSDD5 | ecosystem: Environmental > Terrestrial > Soil > Tree plantation... | reverse complement strand
GCTCTGCGCGAACACGATCGTCGGAAGCTTCTCGGCGAGGAACCGCAGGGCGATCTTCGCCGCCTCCCCGAGGTACGGCGCGCGAATGCCGAGCTCGGGATTGACGACGGGCGGGTTGTAGCAGAGGAAGGTCTTCTCCCCGGTGGGCGCGCCGCTCTCCGCGACTTCTTCCACCGCATCACCGATGAGCCGTGACGCGAGCTCACCGGGATTCGCGATGGTGGCGGACGCCATGATGAACTGGGGAGTCGATCCGTAGTGACGGCAGATCCGGCGCAGGCGCCGGAGCACGTTGGCGAGGTGACTGCCGAAGACCCCGCGGTAGGCGTGCAGCTCGTCGATGACGACGTAGCGGAGGTTCTGGAAGAGCATCGCCCACTTCGTGTGGTGGGGCAGGATCCCGGAGTGCAGCATGTCCGGGTTCGTGAGGACGAGGTTCGCGCGCGCCCGCACGGCGCGGCGCGCATCCTGGGGCGTGTCGCCGTCGTAGGTGAACATCCGCAGATCGGGCAGCGCCTTCGCCAGCTCCTCCAGCTCCGCGAGCTGATCTTGTGCGAGCGCCTTGGTGGGATAGAGGTACAGAACGCGCGCGTCCGGCTGGACGAGCAAGCCTTGGAGCGCGGAGAGGTTGTAGCAGAGCGTCTTGCCCGAGGCGGTAGGCGTCACGACGACGACGTTGTGGCCCTTCTCGACGAGCTCCCACGCGCGCGCCTGGTGCGAGTAGAGCCGGTCGATGCCGCGGGCGGCGAGCGCATCGACGAGGCGGGGATCGAGACCGGCGGGAAACGGCGCCCACACGGGCGGGCGCGCCGGAAAGTGTCGGGTGGCGGTGATGCAGGGCCCGGTCGATGTCGAGATCAGCAAATCATCGAGGATCTCGCCGAGCATCGCGACACTCTATCATGTGCCGCCGACGAACCGGAACGCATAGCTGCCTCAGCCAACCGCCGGCGCTGCCGTGCGAACCCGAGGCAGGAGAATCGGGGCCGCCGCCCAAGTCAGCAGGCGAGCGCGATGCCGCCCGGTATGATGGTCGGGCATGCGCGTCTCTTGGCTGGTGCCGCCGCTCCTGTGGATGGTCGTGATCGCGGTGTTCTCGTCGCCCGCATTCAGCGCTGACTACACGGCGGGCGTCATCGTTCCCGTTCTCCGGTGGACCATGCCGTGGGCGACCGGATCTCACCTCGAGACCATGCACGTCCTCGTACGGAAGCTCGCTCACCTCACGGAATACGCCGTGCTGGCGATCCTCTGGTGGCGCGCATTCATTCACGGTTCCGGTATGCCGCGCGGGCGGGCGGTAGCGTGGGCGCTCGCGATCTCGGTGGTATGGGCGGCGCTCGATGAAGCGCACCAAGCTCTGGAGCCCATGCGCACCGCCAGCGTACGGGATGTCGCCCTCGACACCGCTGGCGCCGTCGCCGGGCTGGTGGCGGTGTGGCGCGGCTGGCTCGCCACCGTCGATGCCCTCACCGCGATGCTCCTGTGGGCGGCCGCGCTCGGTGGCGCCGGGCTGCTCGTCCTCGACGCCGCCGCCGGCGTCAGCTCGGGGCTGCTGTGGGTCGCGGTGCCGGGCGCGCTCGCCGGCCTCGTCGTCCGTCGGCACTGGCGCCGCGTCGCACGCGATGCCGCGCCGTGAGGATCAGACTTTCAGCCGCGGATCGAGCGTGTCGCGGAGGCCGTCGCCGAAGAGGTTGATGCCGAGGACGGTGACGAGGATGGCGAGACCGGGAAACGTGGCGAGCCACCACGCCGTCGAGATGTAGACCCGCCCATCCGCCAGCATGCCGCCCCACGTGGGGGAAGGCGGCTGCACGCCGAGGCCGAGGAACGACAGCGCCGACTCGATGACGATCACCCGCGCCATGTCGAGCGTCGCCACCACCAGCCACGGCGTGAAGGCGTTGGGAAGAATGTGGCGGAGGATCACCCGCCCGTCCCGGCCGCCGAGCGCGAGCGCCGCCTGCACGAACTCGCGCTCGCGCAGGGTGAGGACGGTGCCGCGCACCACGCGCGCGTACACCACCCAGCTCGAGACGCCGATGACCACGATGATCGTCTGCAGACTGGGACCGAGCACGCCGATCACGGCGATGGCGAGGAGGATGAACGGGAACGCGAGCTGGATGTCGGCCAGCCGCATGAGCAGATCGTCCATCTTTCCACCGAAGTACCCGGCGAGGAGACCGACGAGCATGCCGAGCACGCCCGAGATGGCGACGGCGGCGACGCCCACGAGCAGCGCGGGGCGGGCGCCGAAGACGATGCGCGCGAGCAGATCGCGGCCGAGGTGATCGGTGCCGAGGAGGTGGACGCTGCCGGTGTCGCTCCGCGTGCCCGGCGGCTTCAGCCGTCCATCGAGGTCTTGCTGAATGGGATCGAAGACGACGAGCCAGGGCGCCGCCAGCGCCGCCACCACCACGAGCGCGACCACCACCAGCCCGAAGAGCGCCGTCCGCCGCCGCGTCAGCCGCCGGAGGAAGGCGAGCCACTCCCGTCGCGCCGGACTGGCCTCGCGTCCGAGCGTCAGAGGACGGGCGACCGCCGGTGTGCTCATCGCAGTCGGATCCGCGGATCGAGATACGTGTACACGAGATCGACGAGCAGATTGACGATCACGAACGTCGTCGAGAGCAGGAACACGGCGGCCTGCACGACCGGGTAGTCGCGGTTGGCGATCGCCTGCACGGACAGACGTCCCACCCCCGGCCACGCAAAGATCGTCTCCGTGATCACGGAACCGCCGAGCAGCGTTCCCAGCTCGATGCCGACGATGGTGACGATCGGGATGGCGGCGTTCTTGAGGGCGTGTTTCCACACCACGGGCGGATCGTTGACGCCCTTCGCGCGCGCCGTCCGGATGTAGTCCTGGTTCAGGACCTCGAGCATCCCCGAACGCGTGAGGCGCGCGATACGCGCGGTCGTGAACAGCCCCAGGGTGACCGCGGGCAGGATCAAGTGCGGCCAGGTGCCGCGACCGGAAGACGGCAGCAGGTTCCACTGCACCGAGAAGAGGAGAATGAGCATGATGCCGAGCCAGAACGTCGGCATCGACTGGCCGAGCAGCGCCACCGTGGTGGACACGTAGTCGAGCGCGGAGTTCCGCCGGACGGCGGACACGATGCCGGCCGGGATGGCGATGCAGAGCGCAAGGGCGAGGGCGGCGCCCGACAGCTCGAACGTGGCGGGCATGCGCTCGATGACGAGGTCGAAGGCGGGCTCCCCGTGGCGGATCGACTCGCCGAAGTCACCGCGGAGCGCCCCTTTCAGGAAACGGCCGTATTGCACGATGAACGGATCGTTGAAGCCCATCCGCTCGCGGAACTCTCTGAGATCCTCGGCCGTCGCTTCCGGCGGCAGCAACACCGCGGCGGGATCGCCCGTGAGGTGGAGGATGAAGAAGACGACGAAGGAGACGCCGAGCAGCACCACCAGCGACTGCCACAGTCGCCGGAGGAGGTAGACCTTCATGCCGCCCGTCGGAGACGGGCGACGGCCTCGATGTGCGGCGTCTGCGGAAACATGTCCACCGGCTGCACCCATTCCAGCCGGTAGCCGTCCCGTGCGAGCTCACCGACGTCCCGCGCAAGCGTGGACGGGTTACACGAGACGTAGACGAGGCGCTCGGGCTTGAGGGCGGCGAGCGCGGTGAGCGCCTTCGGATGAAAGCCGGCGCGCGGGGGATCCGCGACGACGACGTCGGCGTGCACACCTTCGTCGAGAAGTCGGGGGAGGACGTACCGCACCTCGCCGGACAGGAACGTGCAGTTGTCGATGGCGTTGGCGCCCGCGTTCCGCACCGCGTCCGCCACCGCCGCCGGCGACAGCTCGATGCCGTACACGCGGCGACACCGGCGCGCGAGCAGCAAGCTAATGGCCCCCGTGCCGGAGTAGAGATCCATCACCGTCTCGCTGCCCGTGAGCTCGCACGCCTCGGCGATCACCGCGAACAGGCGCTCGGCCTGCACGGTGTTCGTCTGGAAGAACGAGTTCGCGGACACCTGGAAGGCGACATCGCCGATGCGCTCGGTGATGTGGTCCCCGCCGACGAGCAGATGCTCCTCGGAGCCGACCGCCACGCTCGCCTTCTTGGCGTTGACGTTCAGCACCACGCTCGCCGTCGAGGGGACCCGCGCCTTGATTGCCTCCGCCACCGGCGTGAGCGACTCCACGTCGGGAGCGGCCGCCACCACGTTGACCATGCGCTCGCCGGTCCCGCGTCCCTCGCGGAGCGTGACGAAGCGCAGGAGCCCTTGCTCGGTGTCCTGGTCATAGACGGAGAGGCCTCGCGCCCGCGCCTGGCCGCGGACCTCCTGGAGCAGCTCGTTCATGGTGTCGGACTGGAGGAGGCAGCGGTCGATGTCGAGTACGACATCGTAGCGGTCGGCCTCGTGCAAGCCGATGACGGGCGCGCCACCGACGCCCGCGACCGTGAACTCCATCTTGTTGCGGTAGCCGTAGGGGTCCGGAGCGGGGAGGATCGGCCGCAGCTCGAATGCGCCGAGACCGCCCAGCCGCTCCAGGCAGTCGCGGACTTGCTTCTCTTTGAACGCGAGCTGCGCCGGATAGCCGAGGTGTTGGAGCCGGCAGCCACCGCAGCGGCCGAAGTACGGACACGGCGCCGGGACACGATCCGGCGACGGCTCCTCCACGCTCTCGATGACGCCCCGGCCATAGCGCGCGCGAGCCTCGTGGAGCCGAACGCGCAGCCGGTCGCCGGGGAGACCGCCGCGCACGAAGACGACATACCCGTTGACCCGTCCCACGCCTTCACCGCCGAACGCGAGATCGTCGATGGTGAGGGTCAGACTCTCGCCCCGTCGCGGTTTTGCCATTGCAGACGCCACTATAAAGAGCGGTCAGAGACGAGTCAATTGATGGAAGCTGGCGACGCGGCGGCGGCGGGGGGTATGATACCGAACGATGGCGATGAAGGTGCCGCGTGCCGTGGGCGATCTCATCTCCGACGCCGTACCGCAGCTTTCCGATCGGCTCGCCGCGCTGCAGATCAAGAGTAGCTGGGCCTCCATCGTGGGTCCCGACGTCGCGCGCCGGACGCAACCCGTCGCGCTCAACGGCGGATGTCTCACCATCACCGTCGACAACTCGCCGTGGCTGCACGAGCTGACCTTGCGCGGACAGGAGCTGACGATCCGCGTCGCCGCCGGTTTCCCGATCGTACGCTCGCTGCGTTTCGTGTCGGGCGCGGTGACGACGGCGACGTCCACCCCGCGTGTGCAGCATCGGCGTCCCGCCCTGCTCAATTCCGACGACGTCCACGACATCGAGGCGGCGACTTCCGCCATCACGGACTCCACGCTCGCGGCGGCTGCGCGCCGGCTCCTGACGACGGCGCGCCAGTTTCCGCCCCCATGAGGTAGGCCTGATGATTGTCCGCCTCGTCGGAGTGTCGCTGGTGCTCGCCCTGGTCACCGGGTGCGCTACCGGCCGGTCGGCGCCGAACCGCGCGCAAATGGCGGACGAACCGACGCCATCGCGGACTCCCGGTCCCGACGTCGCCGCCGACGCCTACTACCACTACAGCGTGGCCCAGATGCACGCGCAGGCCGGCCGCTTCAAGGAAGCGGTCGCGTCGCTGCGCGAGGCCGTGAAGCGCGATCCCAACTCCGCGGTCCTGTGGACGCAGCTCGCGCAGTGGCTGGCGCGTACGGACAATCCCGAGGAAGCGGTGGCGGCGGCGCGGCGGGCGGTGCAGCTGGCGCCGCAGCAACCGGCCAGCCACGTGACGCTCGCGGAGCTGCTCCGCGCCGAGAAGAAGTACGCGGAGGCGGAAAGCGAGCTCGAGAAGGTCATCGCGCTCAATCCGAACGCGGAGGAGCCCTACCTCACGCTCGCCCGCTACCAGGTGGAGCAGAAGGCGTACGATCGCGCCCGCGCCGTCCTCCTCCGGCTCGTGGAGCGGCGGCCGCACCTGGCGCAGGCGCACTTTCTCCTCGGCCGGCTCGCCATCGAGACGGAGTCGTGGGACGAAGCCGTCGCGCGCCTCACCCGCGCGGTGGACCTCGACCCCGACCACGACGGCGCCTGGACCGCGCTCGCCTACGTCTACGAAGCGCGGCAGAAACCCGAGGAAGCGATCCGGATCTATCACGAGGCCGCGCGCGCGAACCCGGACAACCCCGCGTTCGTCGAGCGTCTCGGCGATCTCCTCATCCGGCTCGGCCGCTACAAGGAAGCGCAAGCGGAGATCGAGGCCCTGACGGAGGCGGCGCCCCGCGACGCTCGCGTCTGGATGAAGCTCGGTGCCGTGTATTACGAGCAGAAGATGTGGGACCGGGCCAGCGACGCCTTCCGGCGCGTCATCATGCTCGAGCCCACCAACCTCCGCGCCCGGTACTTCCTGGCCACCACCTATATGGATGGCGGGAAGGACGCCGAGGCCCGCGCGGAGCTGGAGCGGATCCTCCGCGCCGATCCGCGCTCGGTGGACGCTCGCGTCCAGCTCGGCTTCCTTCACGGACGGGCGAAGCGTTACGACGAGGCGGTCGCGGTGCTGCGCGAGGCCATCAACCTCGAGCCCAAGCGGCCCGAGCTCTTCCTCTATCTCGGCACCGCGTACTTCCGCGCCAGTCAGTACGACCGGGCCGTGGATACGCTCCGCGAGGGACTGAGCCTCGACGACAAGCAGAAGGACCTCTACTTCCAGCTCGGCGTCGTCTACGAAAAGCAAGCCCGCGTCGAGGACGCGGTGCGCGCGTTCCGTCAGGTGATCGCGCTCGATCCCAAGCACGCCGAGGCCTACAACTACGTGGGCTACATGTACGCCGAGCGCGGCCAGAATCTCGACGAAGCGATCAAGCTCATCGGCAAAGCCATCGAGCTCGAGCCCGAGAACGGCTACTTCATCGACAGTCTCGGGTGGGCGTACTACCAGCAAGGGAAATACGTGGACGCCCTTCGCGAGCTGAAGCGCGCGGTGGAGAAGGCGAAAGAGGACCCGGTGATCTTCGAGCACTTGGGTGACGCCTACGCCAAGAACGGGTTCGACGAGGATGCGCTGGCGGCGTGGGAAAAATCGCTGCAGCTCGACCCCGCCTCCGACGGCGTCAAGAAGAAGGTGGAGGAGATCAAGAGCCGGCTCCGCCGGGCCCAGGGTGAGCGCTCGAAGGCTTCTCAGTAGCGTTCTCCTCCTGGTGTCGCTCGGCGGCTGCGCCATCGCGCCGCCCACCATCCGTCAGCCGGTCTCGGAGGACACGCGCCAGGCGATCGCGCTGCTCATCACGCGCTGGCACGAGTTCTCCGACCTCAGGGCGCTCGCCGACCTCACCTTCGAACGCGGCGGCCAGCGCCAGCGGCTGTCGGGCGTTCTGCTCGCCAAAGCCCCGTCATCGATCCGGCTTGAGGCGCTGTCCCCGTTCGCCCAGCCGCTCCTGCTCGTGACCGTGCACGACGGCCGTCTCACCGCGTACAACACCGCCACCAACGAGGCGGTCGTGGCGCCCGCCACCGCGGAGAGCGCCGCCCGTCTTCTGGGCCTCCCGTTCGATCCCGACGATCTCGTGGCCGTCCTCGCCGGGCTCGCCGTTCCCCCGCGCGACATCCGTACCGCGCAGATCCTTCCCGCCGACGAGCTCGGTCCATCGCTGGAGATCGTGGGCGCCGTGAATCGCCAGCGGGTCTGGATGGATTTCCAGACCGGCGTGGTGCGCCAGCTGGAGATCGCGGGCGGCCGCACGGACGCGCGCGTGACGTACCGCCGCGACGCCGCCGGCACGCTGAACGGCTTCGACATCACCGCCGCTCAGTCGTACGTGCGCGGCTCCGTCGCGTATCGCACCCTCGCGCTCGCGACGGGCGTGGACGGCGACCGCTTCACCCTGACCCTTCCCAAAGACGCGAAAATACAGACGCTCCGTTGACGCTTCGCGAACGCGCGTGATACCGTAGCGCGTCTTGGCGAAGGGGTCGGGAAGGGCGCGTCGGCTCGTCCTCCGCGCGGCGGCGAAGGTCAATCTGGCCCTGGAGGTTCTGCGCCGTCGGGACGATGGCTATCACGAGATCGCGACCGTGATGCAGACCATCGACCTCACCGATCGCCTCGTGCTGGAGGACCACGACTCCGTCGAGCTCGAGAGCACGGCACCCGACGTCCCCACCGACGGCACGAACCTCGCGGTGCTGGCCGCGGTCGCGCTCCGGGATGCCGCCGGCACCAAGCGCGGCGTGCGGGTGCGGCTCGACAAGCGCGTGCCGGTGGCCGCCGGTCTCGGCGGCGGCTCGACCGACGCCGCCGCCGTCCTTCTCGGTCTCAATCAGATGTGGGGACTGCGATGGCCCGTGCGCCGGCTCGCGTCGGTGGCGGAGACGCTCGGGATGGACGTGCCGTTCTTCCTGCGCGGCGGCAGCGCACTCGCGACGGGGCGCGGCGAGCGACTCACGGCGGTGCGGGCGGGCGCGTTCGCGCTCGTGCTCGTCAACCCGCGAATCGGCGTGAGCGCGGCGGAGGCGTACGCGCGCCTCACGCCCTCGGCGTACTCCGACGGTGGCCGAGCCCGCGACATGGTGGCGGCGCTCGCGAGCCGGCGGCCCATCCGGGTGGCGGCGGCGCTCCACAACGCGCTGGAGGCGCCGGTGGCGAGCACGGTGCCGCAGATCGCGCAGATGAAGGCGGCGTTGATGGCAGCGGGCGCGCTGGGAACGGTGATGTCCGGAAGCGGGCCCACCGTGCTCGGGGTGGCGCGGTCGTTCGAGCACGCGCGCCAGATTCGCGCACGGCTGACGAGGGTATCATGGGCGTGCTGGGCGGTCCGCACGGTGGGGGGTCCGGCCGTGCGGGTGGAGCGCCGGCACTGAGCGACGAGTCTTCGGCTCCATGCCGGGGACGGCAGTGCGACAACCAATGTTGGGGCGTGGCCAAGCGGTAAGGCGCGGGACTTTGGATCCCGTATTCGGGGGTTCGAATCCTCCCGCCCCAACCATTTTTCCAGAGGCGCCATGGCGTACGAGCTGAAGCTGTTCTCGGGAAACGCGAACCGGCCCCTCGCCGAAGAGGTCGCGCGGTACCTCCACCTGCCCGTCAGCGACGCGGACGTCTCGCGCTTCTCCGACGGCGAGATCTTCGTGCAGGTCAACGAGAACGTGCGCGGCGCCGATGTCTTCGTGGTGCAGCCGACGTGTCCGCCCGTGAACGACTCGCTGATGGAGCTCTTGATCATGATCGACGCGCTCAAGCGCGCGTCGGCGCACCGGATCACCGCCGTGCTGCCCTACTACGGCTATGCGCGCCAGGACCGCAAGGTCCAGCCGCGCGTTCCCATCACCGCCAAGCTGGTCGCCGATCTGCTGGAGGCGGCGGGTGTGGATCGCGTGCTCGCTGTCGACCTTCACGCCGCGCAGATCCAGGGGTTCTTCAACGTGCCCGTGGATCACCTCTTCGCCAACCCCGTGATCATCGAATACCTCGGCAAGAAGGACCTGCGCGATCCCGTCATCGTGGCCCCCGACGCGGGTGGCGTGGAGCGATCGCGCGCGATCGCGAAGCGGCTGAAGGCCGGTCTCGCCATCGTGGACAAGCGCCGCGACGGCCCCGGCGTGGCCGTCGTCATGCACCTCATCGGCGACGTCAAGGACCGGGACGCGGTCGTCATCGACGACATGATCGACACCGCGGGCACGCTGATCCAGGCGGTGGGGGCGCTCGAGCGAGAAGGCGCGCGCCGCATCCTCGCGTGTGGAGTGCACCCGGTGCTCTCCGGTCCCGCCACCGAGCGCATCATCAGCTCGGCGCTCGAAGAAGTGGTGGTCACCAACTCGATCCCCGTTCCTGCCGAGAAGCAACACGCGCGCCTCACCATACTGAGCGTGGCGCCGCTGCTCGGTGAGGCCATTCGCCGGATTCACTACGAGGAATCCGTCTCGACGCTGTTCGTGTAGAAAGGGAGTCGCGACTATGGAGATGCAGGAGCTCATGATCAAACGCCGCGCGGCGACCGGCAAGCAGGTCGCCAAGCAGCTCCGCCGTCAGGGCATCGTACCCGCCGTGCTCTACGGCGGCGCCAAGCCGGAAGCGGTCACGGTCGATCCGCGCGCGGTGCTGCGAGTGATCCACGGCCACGAGGGGACCACGCAGCTCCTCACGCTGAAGTTCGAGGGCGACGGCGGCGGCACGCGCATGGCGATCATCCGGGATCTGCAGTTCGATCCCGTCAGCGAGCGCCTGCTCCACGTCGATCTTCAGGAAGTCTCCGCGGATCGCGCCATCACCGTCCGCGTTGCCGTCCACCCCGTGGGCGAGTCCCTCGGCGTGAAGGATCAGAAGGGAATTCTCAACCTGGTCCTCCACGAGCTCGAAGTGTCGTGTCTGCCATCGCAGATCCCGGCCCGCATCGACGCCGACGTGTCCGCGCTCATGATCGGGGACGTGCTCACCGTGGCGGAGCTGCGCGTGCCCGAGGGCGCGCGCATCCTGAACGACCCCGGTCAGGCCGTGGCCACTGTGTCTCCGCCGATGGCGGAGGAGGCGCCGGCGGTGGCGCCCGCAGCCGCGGCCGCGACGGCGGAGCCGGAGGTCCTCACCGAGCGCAAGCCGAAGGAAGAAGAAGCGGCGGACGAAGGCAAGAAGGCGAAGAAGCCCGAGAAGTCGGACAAGTAATCGAGACGCACGCGCGTGGCCGAGGTGGTCGTCGGGCTCGGCAATCCGGGCGCCGAGTATCGCGACACCCGACACAACATCGGCCACCGCGTGCTCGATCACCTCGCGCAGACGTTGCGGCGCCCGTGGGTGCGCGAAGGCCCGGCGATGGTCGCGCACGGCGGCCAGTGGCGTGGTGAGCCGGTCGAGCTCGTCAAGCCGATCGCCTTCATGAACCTGAGCGGCGCCGCCGTCTCTGCCACGCTTCGGCGCGCGACGGCAGGCCCCTCCGAGCTGATCGTGGTCTACGACGACATCGACCTCCCCCTCGGTACCGTGCGTGTCCGCATGAAGGGTGGCTCCGGCGGCCACAACGGCGTCCGGTCCATCATCGAAGCGCTCGCGACCGAAGACTTTCGCCGGGTGAAGCTCGGCATCGGCCGGCCGCCGAACAAGGCGGACGTGCCGGATCACGTGCTGGCGCCGTTCGAGCCGGAGGAGATCAGCGCGGTGGAGGCTGCGGTGGCGGAGGCGGCCGAGCGCGTCCTGGCACTCGTCGCGCGCCCCGCCCGGTGAGTCGCCCTCTGGTCGGGGGCTCGCCGCCGTCCTCCCACCCCCACCACCCGGAGGGTGCTCGGAAAGGAGGCACCCGGCGGCGCCTGGGACAACGCGAAAAGGCTCGGAAACCCCCGCGCCGACGTGCCGCCCGCGCTTCCGGTAGCGCGGGGTAGGGGCGCGTGGTATATAGTTGTCGTTTATCCAGCGGGCCGGTCACGGAGGGGGGGAACAGAGTGACCAAAGTCATCGTCGAGCCCGACGAATCCTTCGAGAGCGCGCTCAAGCGCTTCAAGAAGCAGTGCGAGAAGGCCGGGCTCCTCTCCGAGTTCAAGAAGCGCCAGCACTACGAGAAGCCGAGCGTCCGCCGCAAGCGAAAGGCGCTCGCCGCTCGTAAGAAAGCGAAGCGTCGCGAGCGGATGTCCGATTAATAGCACGACTCCTGATTGCGCCGCCGGCCCTCCCGGTCACGGGAGCGAATGAGGCACGAGGTGGAGCGAGGCCGAATTTGGGGGCGGGGCATCGAGTGGGACGCGGCGCGAGCGCTGCTGGCTCGCGAGGCGCGAACGACGATGGGAAGGGAGCGGGCGCTGACGGCGGAGCCCCTCACCGAGATCTCCGATATCCACGCCGCCATCGAGTTGACAGGGCAGGCCCGGAAGGCCCTTGCCACCCCCGGGACGCCGCCGCTGGAGGCAGTTCCTGACGTTCGATCCACGCTGGAGCGGTGCCGGGTCCCGGGCAGCACGCTCGATGGCCCCGAGCTGCTTCTGATCATCCCGACGCTCGCCGCGAGCCCCAAGCTCGCCGCCTATGGACGCGCCGCGCGCCCCGTTGCTCCTCTGATCGCCGACGTGACCGACGCGCTTCCCCGCCTCCCCGAGCTGCACGATCAGCTCCGCCGCGCGCTCGATGACGAAGGCGTCGTCACCGATCACGCGAGCGCGCGGCTGCGCCGGCTCCGCGCCGACATCCGCGAGCGCCGCCGCCGGCTCAGCCAGGAGCTCGAGCGCCTGCTGCAGTCGCTCGACGAACGAACGCTCGCCGACCGCTTCGTCACGCTTCGGCACGGCCGTTACGTGCTCCCCGTCCGCGCCGACGCGCGCGCGCGCGTGCGCGGCATCGTGCACGACCGCTCGCAGAGCGGACAGACGCTCTTCGTGGAGCCGGAGAGCGTGGTGGACGCCAACAACGACCTCGTCCAGCTCGTGCGGGAGGAAGAAGAAGAGACGGCGCGGATCCTCGCCGAGCTCACCGACGCCGTGCGGCGCCACCTCGACGACCTCATCCGCCTCACCGACGGCATCGCCGAGCTCGACTGGATCTTCGCGCGCGCTCACGCCGCGGAGCGAATGGACGCGACAGCGCCGCACGTGAGCGAGGCGCGCGCGGTGGCGGTGCGCCGCGCGCGCCATCCGCTGCTGGTCGCCCAGGCGTGGGAGGATCCCGCGCGCACGGCGGTACCGATCGATCTCGAGCTCGACGCGGAGCGGCCGTTGCTGGTGATCACCGGTCCGAACGCGGGCGGCAAGACGATCGCGCTCAAGACGCTCGCGCTGCTCGGGCTCATGGCCCAGGTCGGCTGTCATCTGCCGGCCGCGGAGGGCGCGCGGCTTCCCGTGTTCACCGGGGTGCACGCGATCATCGGCGACGATCAAAGCGTGGCCAACAACCTCTCCACGTTCTCGGCGTTCGTGAAGCAAGTGCGCGAGATGCTCGACGTCATCGACGAGCGCTCGCTGGTGCTCCTCGACGAGCTCGGCGCCGGCACCGATCCCGACGAAGGTGCGGCCCTCGCGCAGGCGATTCTCGAAGAGCTCGACGCGCGCGGCGCCCTCGTGGTGGCCACCACCCACCTCGAGCCGCTGAAGGCGTTCGCGAGCACGTCGCCGCGCGCCCGCAACGCCTCCGTCGAATTCGACACGACGACGCTCGCGCCCACCTTCCGTCTCCTCTACGACCGTCCCGGCCAGAGCTACGCGCTCGCGATCGCCGCCCGTCTCGGCCTCGCTCCCGACCTCGTGGCGCGCGCTCACGGCCACCGCTCGGCGCAGGCGGCGCGGCTCGCCGACCTCGTAGCGCAGCTCGACGCGCGCAGTCGGCGGGAGGCCGAAAGCGCGCTCGCGAGCGAACGCCGGGAGCAGGAAACGGCGGCCCGGCTCGCCGCCGCGCGCGAGGCGGAAGCGCTCGCGGAGCAACGGGCGGAGACGATCGTCAGCCGCGCCCGGGCGGAAGCGACGGCGCTGCTCACCGAAATCCGAAGAGCGCTCGCGACGGAGTGGGACAAGCTGAAGCGGACGGAGCGCTCGCGCGCGGCGCTCGAGGAGAGCCGGCGCCGGGTGCAGCAGGCGGCGGCGCGGGTGGCGCCACCGGCATCGGCGCCGTCCCGGACGCCGGTCCCGCTCACGCCGGGGACGCCGGTCGCCGCCGAGCACCTCGGTCTGCGGGGCGAGCTCATCACGATCGACGGCCACACCGCCACCGTGCGGGCGGGCGCCGTGACCGTGCGCGTTCCCGTGCAGTCGCTGCGCGCCGCCGAGGGCGGTGGTCATGCGACGCCGCCGGCGGCCCCACGTATCCGAGGCGGCGACGACGCGAACGCGTCGCGGCGTGCGATCGCGACCGAGCTGATGCTGATCGGCCGCACCCGTGACGAGGCGCGCGATCTCGTGGAGCGCTACGTGGACGACGCCTTCCTGGCCGGTCTGGCGAGCGTCCGTCTCGTTCACGGCAAGGGAACGGGCGCCCTGCGGAAAGCGGTGCGCGAGCTGCTCGCCGCACATCCGCTCGTGGACTCGTTCCGGGACGGCGAGCCGTCGGAAGGCGGCGCCGGCGCCACCGTGGCCATGCTGAAGGTGAGCTGATGGCGTCCTATTCGCCCGCCGTTCTCGACGAGATCCGGAACGGGATGGACATCGTCGATCTCGTCGGCCGCTTCGTGAATCTCAAGAAGGCGGGCGTGAACTGGAAAGGACTTTGCCCTTTCCACGCCGAGAAGACGCCCTCCTTCATGGTCAATCCGAAGAAGCGCATCTTCCACTGCTTCGGCTGCGGCGTGGGCGGCGACGCCTTCGGATTCATGATGCGCCAGGACAAGCTGTCCTTCCCGGAGGCGGTGCGCGCGCTCGCAAAGACCGCCGGCGTCACCCTCCCCGACGCGGACGGCGCCCGCGCCGAGGACTCCGGACGCGAGGAGCTGCGGCGCGCGCTCGATCTCGCCGCTCGTTTCTACGCGGAGGCGCTGTGGGCGCGCGGAGGGGCGCACGCCCGACAGTACCTGGATGGTCGCGGCATCGACCCCGAGGTCGCGCGGCGGTTCGGTCTCGGCTACGCCCCCGACGGCTGGCGCAGTCTGCTCGACTTCATGAAAGCCGAGCGCGTGGCAGAGGAGACGCTGATCACGGCCGGGCTCGTCGTGCAGCGCGAGGACCGGACGTCCGTCTATGACCGCTTCCGCAATCGGCTCCTCTTCGCCATCCGCGATCTTCAGGGCCGCGTGGTCGCGTTCGGCGGCCGCGCCTTCGGCGACGAGCAGCCGAAGTACCTGAACTCGCCGGAGACGCCGCTCTATTCCAAGGGCACGATGCTGTACGCGGCGGACGTGGCGCGCGAGGCGATCCAGGCCAAGAACCGCGCGCTCATCGTCGAGGGGTACGTCGACTGCCTGATGGCGCACCAGTACGGCTTCACGGAGACGGTGGCCGCCCTCGGCACCGCCTTCACCGCCGCCCAGCTCGGACTCCTCCGCCGGTACGCGGAGGAAGTGGTGACGTTCTTCGACGCCGACGCCGCCGGGCAGAAGGCCGCGGAGCGAGCGGAGGAGCTGCTGGAGCCGAGCGCGGCGGGAGCGGCCTGGGCGGTGAACCGGGCCGGCGTGTTCGACGGGGGCCCGTCCTTCCGCATGCGGGTAGCGCTGCTCCCCGCCGGCCACGATCCCGATACATATCTCCGCGCCGAAGGCGCCCCCGCCTTCGAAGCGCGTATCCGGGGCGCGCGCAGCTTGCTCGCGTTTGCGCTCGACCGCGCCATCGCCGATCCCGACGGTGGGAGCGGGCCGCGGGCACGGGCGAACGCCTTCGCGCGCGCCGCGCTCCTGCTCGCCAAGGTCGGTGACGCCCAGGAGGCGACGGCGCTCTCACGGCAGGCCGCTGCGCGCCTCGGCGTCGATCCCACCCAGCTCTGGACGGAATCCCGGCGCCTGCAGTCGGCGCTCATCCGTCCCGTGGCGGCCTCGCGCCCCGCGCCGGCGCCGTCCACGATCGCGCCCGTCGAACGCGACCTCGTCGCGCTGCTGTTGCACGCGCCGGGCGCGCGGCCGCGGCTGCTGCCGCTGCTCGACGAGCGCGAGCTCGGAGCCGAGCCACTGCGTCTCATCGTGAGCGCGCTCAAAGCGCGGCCGGACGCCCCCGCGGAAGGGCTGCTGGCCGACCTCCCCGACACTGCCCGCAACCTGCTCGCCTCGCTCCTCGTGGAGGAGCGCGAGCACGAGGATCTGCCCGCCACCATCGAGCAGTTCGCCCGGCGTCTCGAGCGCGGGCTCGCGTTGAAGCGGATGCGCGAGCTGAGTCGCGGCATCGCGGAGACGCCGGTGGAGGCAGGGACGCTGCCGCACGACGAGTTTCGTACCCTCACGCGCGAGGGGAAGTGGGTGCTCGAAGTCACGCGTGGCGTCGGGTCGTCTCCCCACACCGGGCCAACCGGCAAGCAAGGAGTCCACACGAATGACTGAAGAACCGAAGCTGGAAGAGCTGGACCGCCTGATCTCGATGGGGAAGCAGAAAGGCTTCCTCACCTACGACGAGGTGAACGACGCGCTGCCGTCGGACATCGTGTCGCTGGATCAGCTCGACGACATCATGATGATGTTCGGCGCCATGGACATCGAAGTCGTCGATTCGGCCAAGGCGGCCCGGCTCCCCTCGGAAGTGGAACGTCCGGCGCCGGTGGAGGAAGACGATGACGGTCCCGCGGACGCCATCGACCTCACGCCCGGCCCCGTGGGCAGAACCGAGGATCCAGTGCGGCTCTACCTGCGCGAGATGGGCCGCGTGTCCCTGCTCACGCGGGAGGGCGAGATCGCGCTCGCCAAGCGCATCGAGGAAGGCAAGGAACAGGTCACGCGCGCCATCCTCAGCACCAATCTCGCCCTCGAGCGCTTCCGGGAGCTGCGGGAGCAGCTGCGCAAGGACGAGGTCTCGATCAAGGACGTGGTGGACGTCAACGAGGAAGAGTTCACGGAGGAGAAGGAAGAAGCCCTCAAGCGTCAGGTCGTGACCGCCTTCGCGACCGTCGATCGCCTCCTCCGCGAGCGCGACAAGTTCGTCGAGGACGCCAAGAAGCTGCGCGCGAAGTCGTCGGGGAAGAAGAAGGTCAAGGGCAAGGACCCCGCCTGGAAGAAGCTGGAGTCGCAGGCGCACCAGCGACAGCAGAAAGTGCTGGAGAAGCTGCGCGCGCTCAACATCGGCAACCAGATCATCGACCGCGAGGACGGGGACAGCACGCGCCGCGGCCTCGTGCAGCGGCTGCGCGATCTCGTGGAGGACATCGAGCGCGCGGAGCGCGTGATCGGGCTCTGGACGAACGGCCGCCGGCCCTCCCCGGAGGAAGTCCAGAACCTGATCTACGTCTCCTTCCGCGACCCCGGGAACGCCGCCGCCAACGGCGCCAGCGGCGATCTGCATCTCAAGGCGGCCAAGAAATTCCAGAGCCCCAAGCAGCAGCAGATCTGGGTGGCGCAGCAGGAAATCAAGGCGGCGGAGGGGCGCGCCAACGCGCGCGCGGACGAGATCAAGAAGGTGATGACGGTCATCAAGCAGGGCCAGCAGCGCGCCGCCATCGCCAAGAAGGAGATGGTGGAGGCCAACCTGCGCCTCGTGATCTCGATCGCCAAGAAATATACGAACCGAGGACTGCAGTTCCTCGACTTGATCCAAGAGGGCAATATCGGACTGATGAAGGCCGTCGATAAGTTCGAATATCGACGGGGCTATAAGTTCTCGACGTACGCGACGTGGTGGATCCGGCAGGCGATTACCAGAGCCATCGCCGACCAGGCGCGCACGATCCGCATCCCCGTGCACATGATCGAGACCATCAACAAGCTCATCCGCACCTCGCGCCAGCTCGTGCAGGAGCTCGGCCGCGAACCCACGCCGGAAGAGATCGCGACCAAGATGGAAGTCCCCGTGGACAAGGTGCGGAAGGTCCTCAAGATCGCGCAGGAGCCGATCTCGCTGGAGACGCCCATCGGCGAGGAAGAAGACAGCCACCTCGGCGACTTCATCGAGGACAAGCAGGTCGTATCGCCGGTGGAGTCGATCATCGGCCTCTCCCTGCGCGAGCAGACGAACAAGGTCCTCAACACGCTCACGCCCCGCGAGGAGAAAGTGCTGAGACTGCGCTTCGGCCTCTCCGACGGGTGCGAGCACACGCTCGAAGAAGTGGGCCAGGACTTCGCAGTCACCCGCGAGCGCATCCGGCAGATCGAGGCGAAGGCGCTGCGCAAGCTCCGTCACCCCTCCCGCTCGAAGAAGCTCCGGAGCTTCCTCGAGTCATGATTTATGATGAGGCCTCTGGACGACGACATCGCATGGAGGGCCCATAGCTCAATGGCAGAGCAGCCGGCTCATAACCGGTCAGGTCCTGGTTCGACCCCGGGTGGGCCCATTTTTGTCTCGGGTGCGGCGAGCACGGCTTCGACCGTGGGTGGGCTGAGAGAGATGGTTGCCGGCTGCGTTGTACCGGCTTCGGGTAGTCTGAGCATGGGTGTGATCGAGGTGATGGAGACGACGTGGAACCGCAGCTGCAGACGCTGATCGAGCTCCAAAAGCTGGACAGCCGCATCGCCGTCCTGGACGCCGAAGCCGTCAGGCTTCCCAAGCAGATCGAAACGATCGAGACCGCCCTCGCCGACGCGCGCAAGGCGGTGGAGACGTTTCGCGCCAAGCTCGACACCACCCGGAAGGATCTCCGCACCCGCGAGAAAGACCTCGACGTGATCTCCGGCAAGCGGAGCAAGGCCGAAGGCCGGCTCTACGAAGTGAAGACCAACAAGGAGTACTCGGCGGTCCTCGTCGAGATCGAGGACATCAAGCAGGAGAAGGCGAAGGCCGAGGAAGAGATCCTCGCCCTCATGGAAATGCAGGAGCGGCTTGCGGGCGACATCCGGGAGACCGAGGCCCGGTTGAAGACGCGCGAAGAGCAGGGCCGGCAGGACGTGGCGGTGGTCCGCGACAAGCTGGCCGGCGTCGAGAAACAACTCGCCACCGTGCGCGCAGAGCGGGAGTCGGTCGCCAAGCAGCTGTCACGCCCGGTGCTGTACGACTACGAACGTATCCTGAAAGCGCGCGGCGGCATCGCGGTCGCGCCGGTCACCGCCGTCGGGATCTGCGGCGGGTGCCGCGTCACCATTCGTCCGCAGGCGTTGCAGGAGCTTCGCGCCGCGAGCAGCCTCATGGTGTGCGAGAGC
>Ga0075421_100003572_pt1 | contig 18619 bp, 16 predicted proteins | sample SoiMetdeltSBSDD5_FD_75292 | JGI IMG/M metagenome (GOLD analysis project Ga0075421, IMG submission 75292) | Bulk soil microbial communities from a Populus tree surrounding site in Tennessee, USA - Soil MetaG P. deltoides SBSDD5 | ecosystem: Environmental > Terrestrial > Soil > Tree plantation... | reverse complement strand
AGGGGGTAATGAAGATGCACCAAGAACCAATAGAAATGCTGTTGTCCTACCAATCTCAATCATGTGGTACCGCATTCTCTTTCTCCCTACCCGCTGGCGTCATTCAAGGCGTCTCAATACTGGACACGGTTCAGCTTGGCGATGTAGTCATCGAACACTCGGCGAGCCTCCTTCGCCAACAACTGAACCTCCGGAACCAGACGCTCCTGCGGGAGGCGCATGAACTGCCGGTAGACGAATTCGTCATCAAATCCGATAGCAGCGGCATCCTGACCGCTATTAGCATAGTTGATGCGATCGATGCGTGCCCAGTAAATTGCCCCAAGACACATCGGACAAGGGTGGGCGCTCGTATAGAGATCACAGCCGTTGAGATTGAAACTGTCCAGCGACCGGGTAGCCGCACGGATGGCAACGATCTCGGCGTGCGCGGTCGGGTCTTTGGTCACGATCACCTGGTTCCATCCCTCCCCGACGATCTTTCCATCCTGAACAATGACAGCACCGAATGGACCACCGTCTCCAGCCTCCATGGCTTTGCGGCTCAGCTCGATCGCCCGGCGCATGAATTGTTCTGCCATCTCTCCCTCGAAGCATTTATCCGCCGACACCCGATCCCGCCCCCGACACCTTGTTAATCATTTTATACTCTCCAGCACGGTCAGAAACAGCGGGAAGCTCATAGACACCACACCATGCAAAGTTCAGGAAGGATTCTCATCGATCACTCCTTCTTCATGAGAGCCACGCGCTTGAGCAACCCCAAGGTCGCCGTCGAGGACGGCGATACTGAGTAAGGGCCACTGTTCCCGACTCACCCGTGAGGGACAGAATCTACACTATCGCGAGTCTTCTCCAGATTCCTCTTGAGCCGATCAACCTCTGTAGACGTCGTTTCACGCCATTCGCCTGGGTGCAGCTCTCCAATCAGTACTGGCCCGATCGCAATCCTAACCAGTCGTAACGTCGGATGTCCGACTGAGGCAGTCATGCGACGTACCTGCCGGTTGAGTCCTTCGCGCAACGTGATTTCCAGCCAGGCGGTCGGCACGTTCTTGCGAAAGCGGATCGGAACCGGACGTTCCGACAGCTCAGGCTCATCCATAAGTAAGCGCACGCCGGCAGCCCGCGTCTGTTTGCCGCTCAGGAGAATACCCTTCCTCAACCGGTCGAGCGCGTCTTCGTTCGGAACACGTTCCACTTGGGCCAGATACACCTTGGGAAGCTTATGCTGCGGATCAGTGACCACATGCGCCAACGAACCATCCGACGTCAGCAGCATGAGGCCTTCACTATCCCGATCGAGTCGGCCGGCCGCATAGACACCGGAAATCTTCACATAATCGGCCAGCGTCGGCCGTCCCTGCGAATCAGTGAAACAGGGCAGCACTCCATAGGGCTTATGAAATGCGATCGTACATGACCGGCCCTTCTTCTTCTTCCGGTCATGATGAATTCTGGCAAGAACCTTTCCTTCAGGCACCATGTAATCCGGGAAGCCCGTCGAGGCTGGCAGCATTGTTCTCTCGCCGATGGTCGCGAGGCCTTCCGGCCCTTTGCTTGTCATTGCGTGAGTCTGCTGCTTGGATTGCACACTCGTCTGCCATCGTACCTAGGGGTACTGGAAACTGTGTTTGTTTACCATAAAACAACAACGGAGCCTCGGAATCAACTATGAGTGTCGTATAGTCCCTTACTTCACAATTCGCTACTCTGACTTACTTGCAGCTTGCCTGTACGCAAGAAACCGCTGGAAAGAGTTGTGGGTCAGACGACACGTCCCATCTATCTGCAAGGAAGTGAAAGGGAGCGCTACGCTTCGTCAGAGATTCGGTGCAAGAGAGGGTTGTCGAACAGACTTCATATCGGCTATTCTGTTAATGTGATTCAGATGCGGACTTTCTCTATGGTACAGTTCGTGGTTACGCTTGCCCTATGTGCCGGGCTGGCAGGTGGAGTACTGCTGGTTGGAACCGTAGAAGCAGGAATGACCCGCGTGGCCATCATGCTGAGCGGAGAAGGCTGCACGGCCCAACGACAAGCGCTCATTGATGCGGTGAGCACAGTTCGCGGTGTTGTGTCTGTTGATGGACGGACCATCCCCGACCATCTATTGGTCGATGTCGCACATGAAGAAGTGATAGCTGAGCAATTGGTGCGAACCGTCAATAGCGCTATCTCCTCGGCATCTTGTAAGGCAGAGGAGATGAAGTCCTGTATTAGCGCCGATCTACCCCGCTAGTAACCCGACTCCCCCTCCCTCTCACGCCTCCTCTACACGAGGATTGAAGCCGCTCTGCCACGGTCGATGACCTTGTGGTTGCCTATGATAGGCGTCCTGCCGTTCAATCTATATCTCGGGATGACAAGGATGATCATCTGGAATCCTGCAGGAGAATAGGACAAGGCTGGATCACGTGACGTATGGCGAGGCGGCCTGGCGACTCGCCAAGTATCACACCACAGGCGTCGCCCCGCACGGTTGCAAGGGACCACACATCTTATTTCTCGCTGATGTCGTGTTGGGTTTGATTCGTCCGCTGAAAAGGCTTCCGCGCCACAAGACCTCCCGGCGCTTTGAGAAATTCTCTGGCTGACAGCGGCCATAACTCTTCCTCATGACCACCCTTCGGGCGAAGCTGCGTTCTCGAATGCCGGACCGGCCGGATGTGCTCTTGATTCATCACCCCACCCTCCTCTTTCGTCTCAACCCTTCAGCTGCTGCTCTACCGTTTCCTGCGCACATTATCTCTTGGCGCGCGGTGAGCCTCCTACTGGACAAATCCCTAGCATTGACGAGTTCACAACCCGGTTTGCACCAATCGGGGACGCAATAGATCCAACCTTGAGGAGTTCTTTGGGAGGGTCGATCTTGGAGGCAAGACTAGTTGATACGTTTGAATCGGGCCCCGTAAACCTCGAGCGGTTCTTCGTATGCAATCAGCGCGGATTTGCTCTGGGCACGAATGCTGGTCTTGACGACGAGCGCGCCGTCGGCATCCAGGGCGAGGCGTCGTGCCGTTTTCGTGACACGCCATTGTTGCTCGAAACTATATCCGCGAGTTTCGCGTAATTGCCGGATCGTCATCTCACCGTAAGAACAGGCTACCGTATCACCAGGTAACAGTTCGAATCGGCGTGAATACCCAACACCGTTCGGATCCCCGTTTAATTCAATCGTCTCATCCTGAACCACTGTGACCTCGATCGGTTTGACACCATCCTCGGATGGGACATCTATGCCCAACATCCGGTCCAGCGTCAGCTTCATAGTCACCTTCCGATAGAAGTCAGGCATACCCTCCAGAGGTTGTCCAAACAAGGCATAGGTTCCACTGAGGTTAGGACAAGCCGGGTCCGATAAACTGGCGATCGGCGCATGCTCGGCCGGCACGACCGGAACCTGGGGCTGACAAGCCGTCAAGACGAGGATGAGAGGGAGAAGCCGACAGGTAAGGTGCTGTCTCATGTGTTTACCGCTCCGACAATGCTGGAAGTGTAACGGACGCCGATCCGCCCTGTCCAGCCCACGAAATGCCTGCTCAGCCCCACGCTTTTTTCCCTCGCTTGTTCAGTCTCTTCCATTTCGACTGGAATGCGGCACGGGCTTGAACGCGCTGCTGACGCTGTCGCTCCACCATACGCCCGGCAGTAAAAGCCGCCCGTCGTCCCTTTGATTCGGCAAAGAGTGCCCCAATTCGCTGCTCTCCTACCACGGCATCTTGATGAACTCCCAGCAGTTCCTGAAAGGCCTTTGCACGCCGGATGAACCTGGTCGCGGCCTTCCCGACGACGGGTTCAGCTAATTCTGCAGCATAGCGTGCACGCTTTGCCTTGATACGAATGCCGTGCAGTTCCGCATCGGTGGGATCGGATTGGAGTCCACGCACGGCCTTGCGCAGCTTCTTGAACGCCTTGGCCGCAAGATGGGGAAGCGTGCAGTCCGTCACGACGATGTGTGGAGCCCGTGACGCCTCGATCAACTGATTCACCAATTCCAGATATCGCTCGCTACGCATCCCTGTAAGCAACTCCTGTTGCTTCACTTCCCGCTCACTGCGAAGCCGCCGGACAAACCGGATGAGAGGAGTTCGATCGCGGCGATCCAGCGTCTCGGCTTCACGTTCGAATGAGGCCATCTGCACATCCAGATCGCGCGCATGTCCCAACAACTCTCCAAGCCATGCCAATTCGACACTCAATGGTTCTGACCATGTCGACAGCAGCAAGGGTCTTGCCGCTCTAAGCATAGCCCGTAGTCGTCTGGCTGCAACGCGCATCTGGTGGACATCGTCGGGCGCTCCCCCAAGTCGTACGCCGGGGTCGCGAGCCAGAAGAGTATCCACTTGTCGGGTCACCATGAAACAGAGATGATCGACAGTCGGAGCCTCGGGCGCCGGAGGCTCGGACACCGGTGGCAAAGGGAGATCGAGGGCCCGAAAAAGCTTGGGCCGTCCGTCATGGTCCCCGGCGCCTGCTTTGCGGAGTTGAGCCTCTAAGTCCTGGAACCCTGAGTCGTCGCCTTGGACCAGCTCGATCTCGATTTCACGAAAGCTACGAACGACATGCCGATCATGGAGCACGCGGACCACATCCAGCACGACATCCGCCAAGTTTCCTTCACCGGCCTGAACCCGTTCACCTTTTCGCCAGGTACGAAGTTTGGCGACCTCTGTCAGCGACGCGGCTCGAACATGCGCCATCAGCAAATCCGTTAGGACCTGCGGTGGACTGCCTGGTCCCGCCTTGACTTCGAGTTCCTGCCGCGCTTTGCCCGCAGGCAATTTCAGTTGCCATAAGCTCGTGCCCCGCTCCACCCGACGTCGGAGCGTAATCCCTCCGTAGGCCAACCGGAAATCGGCTGTGTCGTAATATGTCGAGGTCAGCACACGGGAGGGCAACGGTTTGCCGCCCAAGTCGGGCAGCCTGAATCGCTGTTCCACCGCGAGTTTGACTTCACGCTCAAGGAACGTACTCACGGACTTTGGCTTGGCCGCATTCATAAGCTTTCGATTCTCCGGCCCCAAAGGGGGTCACCCCACTGCGTCACCATTCTCCCCTATATGGGAGAGGCTTGCCAAGAGAAGGGATTGTGCGTTGACCCGAACCAATCAGCTCGGGGTCGCACAGGGTCGGCTCAACTTGAATATAGTTGAAAAGTATGATTCCATCACACCTCTTGTCACATCGCGGAATGCGGTTTGATCGAAAATGGCACTCAGGAGGTGCCGCCGATGCGCTGGGAAGGTCAACGCGGGAGCGACAACATTGAAGACCGTAGGGGTATGGGCCCGGCGCGCGGGGTGGGCATTGGATTAGGCGGCATCGTGCTTGTTCTCGCCGTCAGTTTCATGACGGGAACCAATCCCCTTCAAATTCTGAACATGCTCAACGGCATTGAGGAAGTGACCACCCCACCCGCCGCCGAAATCGAGGGACCAACCGGGACTCCGAGCGACGAGCTGGGTCGGTTCGCATCAGTCGTTCTTGCGGATACCGAAGACACGTGGAAAGCGGTACTTCCTAAACTCGGGCATCGATATGAAGAGCCACGGTTGGTACTGTTTACCGGAGCGGTGCGTTCAGCCTGTGGGACCGCGTCGGCTGCAGTGGGTCCCTTTTATTGTCCCGGCGACCGGAAGGTGTATCTCGACCTCTCGTTTTTCAATGAACTGTCGCACCGTCTGGGAGCGCCGGGCGACTTCGCGCAAGCCTATGTCATCGCCCACGAGATTGGACATCATGTGCAAAACTTGCTGGGGGTCGCCGACAAGGTCACTCACCTTCAACGCCAGGTTTCAACCGCCGATGCGAATGTCTTGTCTGTCCGCATGGAACTGCAGGCCGATTGTCTGGCCGGTGTGTGGGGCTATCATGCCCAGCATAGCCGCAACCTGATCGAGCCAGGGGATTTTGAAGCCGGGCTTCGTGCCGCGGGCGCTATCGGCGATGACCGATTGCAAAAGGCGGGACAGGGATATGTGCAGCCCGAGAGCTGGACACACGGGTCGTCAGAGCAACGGACGACATGGCTTCGTCGGGGACTCCAAAGCGGCGATCCCGCCGCGTGCGATACGTTTCAAGGGAGCCGATGAGAACGGACTTGCCAAGGTGGCTAGAATCCGGTCCCGATGCTGATCCCGCCGCCTGATCGCCTCCCGCCGCCTCCGAATCCGACACCGCCGAAGACGCCGAAAGACGGACCGCGGCTGCGTGGATAGGACTGGGGATCGTCTTTCCAGATGTAGAGATGCTTGACGTCCACGGTCGGATAGCGATACTCCGCCTCATCGAGCCGGTGGGTTGTGACTCCGGTGACCTCGGCCACCATCGTCACCGGGGTTCCATCCGGCAGAGTCGCGGGATCCAGGAACTCGCGCTCGTTTGCCAACAGCCGACCCCGTGACCCGGTTCTCTGGCCAACAGGCCGTTGATCGTCGTCCAGGGGTAGCTGGAGCACTTCCAGTTGGGTCCCCTCATTGAGACGCTTGGCCTTGAGTACCTCTCCTCCGACGACAAAGACTCGCCCGCGATAGGAATCCGGACTTTCCAGGACCTGTTCGAACGTCAGATTCTTGTCGATCTGCGGCTCGAGGGATTCCGGAACGACGTCGGAAGAGGCACAACCAGACCAGACAAAGAGCGTCAGAGAAAGAAACAAGACAAGCAATCGTGTCATGCGTTCATACCTCGATCTCGTCCTGACCTCATCTTGACCAACCCCCGTTCCTTGTTCAATGATTCATTCACCGGATGAACGCCTCATCTGGATTATACTGACCGCACGCTCACAAAAAAAAGAAAAGGATCGCGTATGGATGATCTGTTCGGCAAGACCATGATGTGGCTAGGAAGGCGGTTCCGTTCGCCGGCTTTTATTCTGTTGGTTGTACTGATCTCCTTCCCATCAGCGGGGAAAGGTGAGACCACGGATTTCAAGTCGGCGCTCGAGCGGGCCAAGAGGGCAACAATCGGCGTCCTAGAGGACACTCAGGATCAGCGGACGTCCGACAAGCCAGGAAAGATCGCCATTCGCGGCACCGGATTTCATCTCCGCGACGGCTACCTCGTGACGGCTCGCCACGCGGTGGAACGCAACGATCCCTCCGGCAAGCATATTCCATCTCACATCCGTGTCATTACCAACGAGCTCAATGAATTGTCCGCGGCCTTGGTCGGGGACAGCGCCTACACGGACGTGGTCGTGTACCGCATCGAGGAGAAGCACCGCTCCGCTTTGCTGACGTTCACACCATTCGCCTCGCAAGAGGCCACTGCGGGCGACGACGTATTCACCGTCGGTTATCCCTTGGGATGGGGGCCGACCATGGCATTCGGACGTCTGGGGAATACCAATACGTTTCTCCAAACGATCGACACCCGTCTCCTCCAAGCCGACTTATCCGTCTGCAGCGGAAATTCCGGTGGCGCCATGTACAACGCGGCGGGGGAGGTGGTCGGCCTCATGCATGCGATTATTCAGACCGACAAGGATCCGCAGGAAGGTCATTGCAGCCGGCTCGCCTTTGCCGTGCCGGCCCCGCTTGCCCAACGTATCGTACAGGCAGCCTTGGACGGCAAACCCCTGGCATTTTCACGACTTGGTCTACATATGACGACCGTGAAAGATGGGATCCGATGGCGGGTCGCCGTGCGCGATGTCGTGGAGCCAGCCAAATCCGCCGGCCTCATGAAGACCGATATTCTCGTCGCGATTGATGACATAGATATTGTGGATGCCGCCCAATTGAAAAACTATCTAATCGAGCGGACCAATCCCGGCCAACAGGTCAGGATCAAAGTCCGCCGCGGCGACGTGGACTTGACGTTTCCTGTGACCTTAGCCGGAGGTTGAGACGAAGATTTTTCCGGTTCTGGCCGGCGCTTATCTTCCGGGCAGGACCTGATACCAATCGTTTGCCCGTACGACCTGTACAGGGGTATCAAACAGCCCGGTGAGATGCGCAGCCGTTAGCATCTCTTCCTTTGGTCCATCCCCGATAATCCGGCCCTTCTTGAGGAGCACGACCCGCGTGACCTCCGGTGGAATTTCATGGATATGATGCGTGACAAGAATCAGCGTCTTCCCTTTGCTCATCAGACCACGCACAATTTCGAGATAGTGAAAACAGGCTCGCAGGTCCAGCCCGCTGGTGGGTTCATCGAGAACCAAGGCCTCCGGATCGTGTATGAGCGCCCGACCTAACAGAAATCGTCGCTGTTCTCCTGTCGACATATCACCGAAGGCCCTGTCTTGCAGGTGGAGAATCCCCATATCCTCCATGATGTGGGTCGCTCGTACGAGCTCGCCATAGCCGAACCCATGGTGCTCATACGTATCCACGCTGGCATAATAACCGGAGAGAATCACATTAATGCCGTGCGCCGCATCGAGATAGCGGTGCTGTAAGTCATGCGAGACGACTCCCAAATGGCGGCGCAATTCCCAGACATTCCACGTGTCTCTTCCGAATAGTCTGAGGAAGCCGTTGTTCCTCAGCACCGGATGGATGTCGAGAGACAGTAACTTGAGGAGCGTGGATTTACCCGCCGCATTCGGTCCCAGGATAGCGGTGTCCACGCCGGCATCAATCTGCAGCGTCAGATCGGCAAAGACTTGCTGATCACCGCGATAGACTTCGGCATGCTGGATATCAACGATGGTCACAGCGCTGGCTTCTGAACTCCGATGGCTGAATTGCAGGCGATGGGCATGAGCTCACCGCCATGCACGTAGGAATGGTGTGACCAATCCCGGAGCACGCCGGTCGTGTCGAACCTCAGCGTGTACTCATCACACCAGGAGCCGAGCGTCGACCAGGTACTCTGGCTCATGGGCTCGATGTCCCGGACCTCATACACCCATACCGGATCCCCGCTTTGTGTTGTCTTGATCACTTTCGGCTCACCAAGATTGAACCGCACTTGTTGCTGCGTCGCCTCATTGGTGGCCGTACGCAAATACGAACTTTCCTTGGAAATAAATAGGGAACATCCGACGCTCATCAGCAGACAACACGCAAGAGACAATCGAGAGTTTGTCAGCATAGAGACCTCTACTACGGTCGGCCTTCAGTTTGGATGGGGACAAGGGACTCGCTCATGGGTCCCTCCCTCCGGGGCTCAGCCTTCACCGTGAGGGGACCCTTGAAGCCGTTCGGCACACAATATAACGGCATCAACTCGCCCCCGTGAAAGTGTGATTGGTGGGTCCAACTGCGTACAACGGAGTGCCGGTCGAATGTCACGACATACTCGTCACACCACAGTCCGGTCGAGGTCCAACGGTTACCGGCTTCTTGCTCACGTACTTGGTATACCCAGACAGTCTCGCCCGCCTGGTTTGTCCATGCGGCCGCCGGACGTCCCAACCGTTGCGCCACTTCCTCTTCACTTGCGCGTCCTTGCGCCGATTGCAGATACCGGCTTTCCGGCGCCAAGAAGATTGCACAGCCTGAAAGCAGACAGAAACCAATGACATGCGTCCTCATCGCGTGTCTCATGAGCCACCTCCCCCGCCCGTGGAGATGACATCATTGTAGCTCCCGTCGGAGAACATCACCAGAACCCCTGCAATGGCGAGGGAAGCGGATTACACCGCGCGACAGGCTGCTTGAGGCTTCAGATCCTGCAGTGTGAATTCGAGAGAGGAAAGGTAGCGGTGTGCCGTTGGGGATATAAATGGGCTGCGCGTCTACTCGACGAGGTCCAGCTTGATGCGCAGTTCCTTCAACTGTTCGGGCCCAACTGCAGATGGCGCGTCGGTCAGAGGACATTGCGCCTTTTGGGTCTTCGGGAACGCAATGACGTCGCGGATGGAATCGGCCTCCCCGAGCAACATGATGAGCCGGTCCAATCCGAACGCGATCCCTCCGTGCGGCGGGGCTCCGTAATCGAGCGCTTCCAGAAGAAAGCCAAACCTGGCGTGAGCCTGGTCCTTGGTCATCCCCAGCAAGTCTAGAATGCGCAACTGAACCTCACTGCGGTGGTTTCGAATACTTCCGCCCCCTATTTCACTTCCGTTCAGCACCATATCGTAGGCCTTGGCTCTGGCCTTCAATGGCTCCGTGTCGAGAAGGGCAAGGTCTTCATCCATCGGCGCAGCAAACGGGTTATGCATAAAGATGTAGCGCTTTTCTTCCGGCGAATAATCCAGCAGAGGAAATTCAGTCACCCACAATGGACGCCAGGCGGTCTTGTCGATCAGATTGAGTTCCTCGGCAAGCAACAATCTGATCCGGCCCATAACATCATGCACGATGGAGGCCATATCGGCCCCGAACAGGATCAGATCGCCGGGCTTCGCTTCGGGCAGAGCGCCAAAAAACGCCTTGGCATCCAAAAACTTCGCAATGACGGAATCGAGTTGGCCGTCAGCCGCAATTTTGAGCCAGGCTAGGCCCTTTGCCCCGAAAGTTTTCGCGGTCTCTCCCAGCGCATCGATTCGACTCCTCGCGATGGTCCCGCCAGATTTGACGATCAACGCCTTCACGATTTTGCCCTTGGTGGCGGCCTCCCTGAATACCTTGAACTCACTCTCTGCCGCAAAGGCGGTGACGTCATGGAGCGGCATTTCAAAACGCAAGTCAGGTTTATCCGAACCGTACCGTCGCATCGCCTCGGCATGCGTCATTCGGGGAAACGGCGTCGGGAGATCGACGTTCCCGGCCTCTTTGAATATGGAGACGATCATCTTTTCCGTCAGCGCCATGACGTGCTCACGCTCCACGAACGACATCTCCAGATCGATCTGCGTGAACTCCGGCTGGCGATCATAACGCAAATCCTCGTCGCGAAAGCATCGGGCGATCTGGTAGTACCGGTCCATCCCACCGATCATCAGGACCTGCTTGAACAGTTGCGGGGACTGGGGCAGGGCAAAAAATGTCCCGGCGTTCACCCGGCTAGGCACCAGATAGTCGCGAGCACCTTCCGGCGTACTCTTCGTCAAAACAGGTGTTTCGATTTCCAGAAATCCCTCCCGGTTGAGGAAGCTCCTCGTGGCTTGCATCACGGCATGACGAAGACCGATCAAGCGCTGCATCCGGGGACGGCGCAAGTCCAGATAGCGGTATTTCAGCCGGAGAGCCTCGGTCACGTCCGCCTCGTCTTCGATGACGAAGGGGGGAGTCTTCGCTTCGTTGAGGATTTCAAGGGCATCGACCAGGACCTCGATGTCCCCGGTTGCGAGATTGGCATTTCTCGATTCGTCCGGGCGGGCCACAACGGTTCCCGTGACCGATACCACGCATTCGCTTCGCAGTGCCTGTCCTGCTTCGTGCGCCGGTGCATTGCGCTCGGCATTGAAGACCACCTGCGTGATTCCAGTCCGGTCGCGCACATCGACAAACAGCACAGTGCCGTGGTCGCGCCGTCGCTGAACCCATCCATTCAGCACGACCATCTGCCCGACATGACTTCGGTTCAACTCACCACATCGATACGTGCGACTCTTCATCCCATTCTCCGCCGGGCTGACAGCGAACGTTTTCGAGCATGGCGGCCGCCCAAGCGCTTCCGCTCATCCGGCTCGGCGCCTGTGCGCCTCTTGACCAATTCGCGCAAGCTATTGGCCTCGCGATCCGTCAGAAACCGATACTCTCCCGGACCGAGGTCTCCGAGCGACATGGTTCCCATTCGGATCCGCACGAGCTTCAATACCTGATGTCCGACCGCCTCCAACATGCGCTTCACTTGATGCTTGCGTCCCTCATGGATCGTCACTTCCAGCCAGGAATTCGTCTGCGCCCTCTTCACCTTCTTGACATGCGAGGGCGCCGTCATCCCATCATCCAGTTTCACGCCCCGCTCTAGCAGCGAGATCTTCTCATCGTCCAACATCCCCTTCACTTTGATGAGGTATGTCTTGGCCACGTGATACTTCGGATGAAGCAAGGCCTGAGCCAGTGCTCCGTGATTCGTGAGCAACATCAATCCTTCACTGTCGAAATCCAATCGGCCGACCGGAAATACTCGCACCGTCACGCCGGGCATGAGCTGCTTCACGGTCGGGCGCCCCTCGGGATCATGCAGGGTCGACATCACATTCTTCGGTTTATGCAACATGACATAGACAAACGGCTGGGCAGAACTCAGATGCTTCCCGTCCACCTTTACATGGTCCTTGGCGGCATCGACCTTCGTGCCAAGTTCGCGCACGATCGCGCCATTTACAGTCACACGCCCCTCGGCGATCATGGCTTCGGCTTTTCGCCTCGAGGAGAGACCTGTGCCGGCGATCAGTTTTTGTAGTCTAATCTCCATATTCTTAAGTACCGTGAAGCGTCGCTCGTATCTCGTGAAGAATCGTGAGCCGTAGGACGAATCACCTCCGAGACAAAGAAACTGCCGCCTCACCACTCGGCGGCGTCCACAAACGGTTCAAGACACTGGGCGCTCACCGGCTCGCGCCCGTGCGCAAGCAGTTCAAGACACGGCCGGCTCACCGCCTCGCCGGCGCGCACAAACGTGGCGCTCTTTATTCATCGCGCCGTGCGCCTCATTATTCTTCGCGTCGTGGACCTTCACGCTTCACGCTTTCCATCTCACCCACCCGCCCCGCGCAATCTTCTCACCCCCCACGTCCCCCGGTTGCTTCGCAACCGATTGCCCGAGACGTGCGCCGTCCCGGGTCACGCTTCACGCTCTTCCTATTCCCACTCAATGGTCGACGGCGGTTTTGAGCTGATGTCATAGACGACCCGGTTGACCCCTTTCACCTCGTTGATGATCCGGTTGGACATTTTCGCAAGGACGTCCGGCTGGATTCTCGCCCAATCCGCGGTCATTCCGTCGAGACTGGTGACGGCACGAATCGCAATGACATGCTCATAGGTCCGTTGATCTCCCATCACACCCACCGTGCGAATCGGGAGCAAGACGGCAAAGGCCTGCCAGATCTCCCGATACAAGCCTGCCGCCCGCATCTCCTGATCCACAATCACTTCCGCCGCGCGCAATATTGTCAGCCGGTCCTTCGTGACAGCGCCGAGTATGCGAATGGCAAGCCCGGGACCGGGAAAGGGCTGACGCCACAGGATTTCATCCGGCAATCCCAACTCCTTGCCCAATACCCGGACTTCGTCCTTGAACAACTCTCGAAGCGGTTCGACCAGTTTGAGCTTCATCTTGGTCGGCAATCCTCCCACATTGTGATGGGTCTTGATGGTCGCCGACGGACCTTTGAAGCTGACGCTTTCGATCACATCCGGGTACAGCGTCCCCTGCACCAGGAATTTCATCCCTTTGAGCTTCTTGGCCTCCGCTTCAAAACTCCGGATAAAGAGCCGTCCGATGGTCTTTCGTTTGCGTTCCGGATCGGGCATGTTCTTTAGGCTTGACAGGAATTGCCTCGAACGGTCGAGAAACCTCAGGTCGATCCTAAAGTGCGTGCTGAACGTCTTCTGAACCTGTTCGCCTTCACCGGTCCGGAGGACACCATTATCGATGAACACACAGGTCAGCTGCTCTCCGATCGCGCGGTGGGCCAACACGGCCGCAACAGACGAATCGACCCCACCGCTCAATGCGCAAATAACGCGGTCTTTGCCCACCTGCTGCCGGATTTGCTGGATGGCCGTGTCCACGTAGGATTGCATCGTCCATGTCGGTCGACAGCCGCAGATGTCGTAGACGAAGTTCCGAAGGATCTTAGATCCCTCCGAAGTATGGGCCACCTCGGGATGAAACTGGAGACAATACACTCGCTGCCGGCCATCATCCCGTTTCATGGCGGCCACCGGTGAGTTCTCGGTGTGGGCGATCGACGTGAATCCAGGCGGCATCCGCTCAATTCGATCGCCATGCGACATCCAGACGACGGTGGAATTCCCGGCTCCCAAACTCTTGAAGAGGTTGGACCGATCATCAACATGTAATTCGGCACGTCCATATTCGCGGTGCACCGCCCGACCGACGTGCCCTCCGCTGAGGTGGGTCACCAGCTGCATCCCATAGCAAATGCCGAGGATCGGAATTTCTTGCTCGAATAGTTGTTTCGAGACCGACGGGGCTTTCTTGTCATACACACTGGAAGGCCCACCGGACAACACGATTCCTTTGGGCCGATAGGCAAGGATCGTGGCGAGCGAGGCCGTACAGGGCAGAATCTGACTGTACACGTGTGCCTCGCGAATCCGGCGCGCAATGAGCTGGGTGTACTGAGACCCGAAGTCCAGGACGAGGATTCTATCGTGCCAAAGTTCCATCTGAACCGTTAGGCGTGAGGAGTGAGGGGTAAGGGGTGAACTGAATGGATCACGGACAGATCAGACTGTGGATCATAATCGCCTACCGCCTGACACCTTACGCCTTACGAATGTCTACTCCCAGTCGGTGCGGTAGTTCGGTGCTTCCTTGGTAATGATCACGTCATGAACGTGACCTTCGCGAAGACCGGCGATGGTCTGCCGAATGAATGAGGCCTTCTGTTGGAGCTCGGGAATCGTCCTGCATCCACAATATCCCATCCCAGACTTGATGCCGCCCACGAGTTGGTAGATATGCGGAGCGAGCAGGCCTTTGTACGGGACACGCCCTTCAATCCCTTCCGGAACCAGCTTCGGGGAGGGTCGGCCTCCCTGTCCGTAGCGGTCCCCGCCGCCACGCTCCATAGCTCCGATTGAGCCCATACCGCGATACACTTTGTAGGTTCGGGCTTGATACAACACGCTCTCTCCCGGGGACTCCTCTGTTCCGGCAAGCAAACTGCCGAGCATGACGGATGAGGCTCCTGCCGCCAACGCCTTCGTGATGTCACCCGAATACTTCACGCCGCCATCCGCCACGATCGGTATGCCGCTCCCGGCCAGGACTTTCGCGCAGTCGGCGATCGCCGTAAGTTGCGGCATCCCGGCGCCCGATACGATTCGTGTTGTACAGATCGATCCAGGTCCAACGCCAACCTTGACCGCATCGGCCCCGACTTTCGTCAGGTCTCGAGCGGCTGCCGCTGTGGCGATGTTTCCAGCCACCACCTCGAGATGAGGATGCTGTTTCTTGATGATCTTGACGGTATCCAGCACGGCCTGCGCGTGTCCGTGCGCGGTATCCACCACGACGACATCCACGCCTGCCTTCACGAGGAGTTCGACTCGTTCCTCGGTCTCCGGACCGACTCCCAGGGCTGCACCAACCCGCAAACGCCCATGCTTGTCCTTGCACGCGTTGGGATATTTGATGCGCTTTTCAATATCCTTGATGGTGATCAACCCCTTTAATTCATAGTGCTTGTTGACGACAGGTAATTTTTCGATCCGGTGCTCATGGAGAATCTCACGAGCCTTTTCAAGGCTGGTCCCTTCCGGAGCCGTGATGAGCTTATCCCGCTTCATGACCTGCGATACCTTGAGCTCCATCCGATTCTCGAAGCGAAGATCACGATTCGTGAGAATTCCTACCAGTTTCCGGTTTTTGGTGACCGGAATGCCTGAAATACGGTACCGCGCCATGAGCGCGTGCGCGTCACGGATGGTTTGGTCCGGCGAAATCGTCACGGGATCCAAAATCATTCCGCTTTCGGATTTCTTGACCTTGTCCACCTCCGCCGCCTGATCCTGCGGCGCAAGCACCCGATGCACGACCCCGATTCCCCCTTCCCGCGCGATGGCAATGGCCAACCGAGCCTCGGTGACCGTATCCATGGCCGAACTGACGATAGGAATATTGATCGGGATATTCCGGGAGAAGAAGGTTGTCGTATCAACTTCGCTGGGAAGAACCTGCGACTTTGCCGGCACAAGCACGACATCGTCGTACGTGAGGCCGATTCGGATCTCCTTGTCGAGCATGGACAGCCCCGTGAGACTCGCTTTCTTCCGATTCTGCATGATCTAGCGGGTACCGGTCTTTTCAACCTTCTCCAGTTCAGCAGCCGCTTCGGCCACTTCCTGGAGGCGCTCGCCGCCTTCCTCGGCCGGCATGAACTGTTGCACTCTGGTATTGCCGCTGTCGACGACGAACACGCTTCCTCTGGCATCCACACCGATACCGTAGGGAAAATTGAATTGCCCTTCACCGTTCCCAAATCCACCCCATTGTGTGATGAAATTGCCGTCGCGATCGAACTTCTCGATTCGATGGTTTCCGGTGTCGCTGACATACACCCCCCCGGCTCCATCGACGGCGATTCCCCATGGAGACCGGAGTTGGCCGGCTTCCTGCGACAGCGGGCTGCTCGCGTGACCGGCTTCCGAACTTCCCCCCCATTTCGTGATGAGCTGGGGGAGCACGTTGGTGCTTGTATCGAACTTCTGGATGCGGTGATTTCCCATGTCGACCACGTATACCGACCCATCCGACTGATCGACGGCGATGCCGCGGGGAAAATAGAACTGTCCATCCGCATTGCCGAAAGTTCCCCACTGCATGATGAATTCCCCGGCCATATCGAATTTTTGGACCCGGAAGTTGGCGCTATCGACGACGTAGATGTATCCTCGCACCCGATCGACCGCAATGCCCCATGGCGCATTGAATTGACCTTCACCGTTCCCGCGCGAACCGAATTTCATGATGTACCCGCCGAGCTTGCCGTCGAATTTCTGAACCCGATGATTGTTGGTATCGACGACATACGCATCGCCCTTCGCGTCGCACGCAACGGCGGTAGGGTTGTGAAAATTGGAATTGGCTGAACCGAAATTTCCCCACAGGATGATGAAATTCCCGGTATTGTCGAACTTTTGTACCCGGTTGTTGCCGTTGTCGACGACAAAGATGCTGCCTTGCTGATCGATGGTGAGGCCATACATGGGCGCCATGAATTCGCCGCCGTGCAACAACGACGCACCCCGTCCCGGTTTGCCCCATTTGGAGACGCACAAGTAGCCCGAGGTGTTGATGAGAATGGTGGCGCTTGCCGGCGTGGAGATATTGTTGCCGACATCTTTGAACCACACATAAATCGTCTTCTGCCCGTCTCCAAGAGAAAGAATAAACGGCACGGTCGCGCCGAACTTCAATGCGGGGGTCACTTCCACCCAGCCTGGCGTACCGGCCATCGGCGTCATAGGACTCTCCGAGATAAAGTAGGACGCGACTCCCGTATCCAGGTCGTTGGCCGAGATGGTGACGACGATTTCCGGCGAATTGGTCATGAACGCGCCGTGATTGATCACCGCGTTGGGCGTTTGCGGTGCAGTAATGTCGATGAGGACGGGAATGGCCGTCACTTCTTTGGATAGCACACTTTCTGCCTCATCCTCATATACGGCGGTGACGGCATAAAAATAGGATGTGTCGTTCGTGAGACCTGAATGATTATAGGGAGATGTCACGCCTTCAATCTTGGTAGCCGATTGAATCGTGAGATCAGGTTGAGTGTTGAAGTACACATTGTACGAGACTGCTCCAGGCACATCCATCCAACTCAAAAAGGCTTCGGTATCACCGGCTTTCACGATCACGTCCCTCGGAGCCGGATACTTCGATGGCTCTTGGGCTTGCTGTTTTTCGTCCTTTCCGCGATTCAACTCTTCTTCCGTCGCGACGTACTTGATCACGCGATGGTTGCCGCTATCGACGACATAGACCGCTCCTTCTTTGTCCACTGCAATACCGGAGGGGAAATTGAGCTGGCCTTCCGTTTTGCCCCGGTTGCCCCAGGCGCACAAGAAGGATCCGTTGGCGTCAAATTTTTGGATGCGATGATTCCCCTGGTCGACCACATACACGTTTCCCACTGCATCGCAGGCCACGCCCCACGGCTGCTTGAATTGCCCGGGTCCGCTCCCTTCTCGGCCCCATTTGGCCAGGAAACTGCCCCGCGTATCGAACTTTTGAATCCGGTTGTTCCCTTCATCCGCTACATAGATGTTGCCCACAAAATCGACCGCTATGCCGCGCGGGAAGAAAAAGGCGCCATCGAAGCTTCCATCCCGACCCCACTTCAAAAGAGGCGTCCCGTCCCCTTTGTACTTTTGAACCCTCGCATTACCTGTATCGGTCACGTAGATGTTGCCCTCCAGATCGGTGGTGACGCTCCACGGGGCATCGAACTTATTCAGGTCGGCGCCGCGCCACGCGAAACCGAACTTGCCCCATGACTTCATAGGATTGCCGTCTGCGTCGAGCCGCTGTACGCGATTGTTGCCGGTGTCTGCAACATAGAGGTGGCCGTCCGCATTGCTCGTGAGACCGCGCGGATAGTAGAAGGTGCCTTCTTGCGAACCGGGCTCGCCGCCCCATCGGGCAATGAACGCGCCTTCCTTGTCGAACTTTTGGATCGAATGATTGTCTGTGTCGGCGACATAAATATTTCCGTCTTTATCGACGGTAATTCCGGTTGGTGAACTCACCTCTCCGTCATCCACCCCTTCCTGGCCGAATACCTTCGTAATCCTGTACGGAGCCGGGATCGTCATCGCCTCTTGCGATTCAAGGCTCTCCCCTTTCGGCGTCACAACCGTGACGACGTAGTGGTAGCAGGTTCCATTGGCGAGGTCGTCATGAACATAGGGAGAAGCGGCGCCTTCAAGACAGGTTGCCTTTTCCTTCTTGACGCCGATCACCGACTTGAAATCGTCCTGGCTCGCGATCGGGCGGGTGAGCTCTGAGAACTTGATTTGGACGCCTTTGGTGGTCTGGAAGTAGAGGTTGTAGTACATCGCTTCGGGTACAG
>Ga0075421_100003565_pt1 | contig 18646 bp, 10 predicted proteins | sample SoiMetdeltSBSDD5_FD_75292 | JGI IMG/M metagenome (GOLD analysis project Ga0075421, IMG submission 75292) | Bulk soil microbial communities from a Populus tree surrounding site in Tennessee, USA - Soil MetaG P. deltoides SBSDD5 | ecosystem: Environmental > Terrestrial > Soil > Tree plantation... | reverse complement strand
GCCGCGGCGTCCTGCACCCGCAGTCGCCAGGTGCCGTTGCGCGGTTCGCTCGAGAGGTTGACCGTGAACGTCTGGTCGATGTTGTCGGCGCTGCCGCCGGCCCGGTTGCTCAGCACGTATCCGCTGCCGTCCGGCGCGACCAGGGTTACGACCAGGTCACCGCGCCAGGTGTGCACGATGTGTACCTCGGCCGTGGAGGTCGATGACGCGTTGCCCGTGCAGCCGGAGATCGTGATGAGGCTCTCCACCGTGGACAGGTCGGGGATGGTGACGTTGTTGGGGTTGGTGCCGGTGCACGGCCCGCCGCCTCCGCCGAGACTGAGCGTCCACGAGTTGATGAAGCCGACGTCGGCCGCCGCGGCGTCCTGCACCCGCAGCCGCCAGGTGCCGTTGGCGACCTCGCTGGCGAGGTTGACCGTGAAGACCTGGTCGATGTTGTCGGCGCTGCCGCCGGCCCGGTTGCTCAGCACGTATGCGCTGCCATCCGGAGCGATCAGGCTGACGACGAGGTCACCCCGGTACGTGTGGACGATGTGCACCTCGACCGTGCTGGTCGAGGACGCGTTCCCGGCGCAGCCCGAGATGGTGATGAGGCTCTCCACCGTGGACAGGTCGGGGATCGTCACGTCGGTCGGGTTGGTGGCGGTGCAGCCCGCGGGGCCGTTGACCGTCAGCGAGAACGGTGTGCTGCGTGAGATGGACGGCGACGTACCCGTGAGGGTCACCGTGTAGGTGCCCGGTGGGGTCGACGCCGACGTGCTGATCGTCAGCGCCGAGGAGCCGCCCGCCGTCACCGACGTCGGGTTGAACGTCGCGGTCCCCCCGGCGGGCAGGCCGCTCGCCGAGAACGTGACCGTCTGCGCGGTGCCGTTGGTCACCGCGGTGCTGACGGTCGCGGAGACCGAGCCGCCCGGGTTGGTCGATCCGGAGGTCGGCGCCACCGAGATGGAGAAGTCGTTGCCGGCGGGGCAGGCCGCGTCATTGCCGGCCACGTTGACCGCGGTCCACGCCGCCTGCACAGCCTTGTACTCGGTTGAGCAGAGGCCGTGGAGATCGGTCGCGGCGGTCAGCGTGTAGGCCCGAGCGGTGTTGCCCGGGTTGGCGGTGTTGATGTAGCTGGTGTTCGACGTGAAGTAGATGTCGAGCGCCCGGAACCAGATCTTCTCGGCCTTGGCGCGCCCGATGCCGACCACGCCCGGCGCCGAGCCGCAGATCGGCGAGGTGCCGAACGGCGTGCTCCCAGTGCCTTCGGCCAGGTTGAAGTAGAAGTGGTTGGCCACGCCCGACGAGAAGTGGACGTCGACGTTCTTCGTCGTGGTCGACCAGCAGCTGTGCGACGCCCCGTCCAGCGAGGGGTTGTACATCCACCGCAGCGGGGTGCCGTTGCCGTTGATGTCGATCTTCTCGCCGACGAGGTAGTCACCCGGGTCGCTGGCGTTGTTGGCGAAGAACTCCACCATGTTGCCGAAGATGTCGCTCGTCGCCTCGTTGAGTCCGCCGGACTCGCCCGAGTAGGTCAGACCACCCGGCACCGTGTTCTCGGTGACGCCGTGGCTCATCTCGTGGCCGGCGACGTCGATGGAGACCAGCGGCTTGGCGTTGCCCGAGCCGTCGCCGTAGGTCATCTGCGCGCCGTCCCAGAACGCGTTGACGTAGTTGCTGGAGTAGTGGACCCGGCTGGGCACGCCCGTACCGTTGCCGAAGATGCCATTACGGCCGTGCACGTTCTTGTAGTAGTCGAAGGTCAGTGCGGCCCCGTAGTGCGCGTCCACGCCCGCGGACTGACGGTTGGAGTTGGCGCCGTTGCCCCACACGTTGTCGGCGTCAGTGAACGTCGTGCAGGTCGAGGTGCCGTTGTTCATGTCGCAGGTGCGGCCACCGCCGTGCGACGGGTCGATCATCTGGTAGGACGAGCCCGGAGGCGTCGTGTCGACCGTGACCGTGCCGGCGTAGATGCTGTTGCCCGTACCGTTGACGGTCACGATCTCGTCAAAGGCGCCGATGTGCTTGCCCGTGACGGCGTCGGTGATGACGTGCAACCGCGACGGTGTCACGCCGTCAGGGCGCCAGCCGCTGACCACGGTCTCCCACGCGAGCCGGCCGATGCCGCTGCTCGCGTCGACGAAGAGCTCGGCGCCACCGAGTCCCGTGACCGTCCCGGAGAACTGCGCCCGCGCGGCCGACTGGGCCGACGCGGCGCTCACCTTCGCGGCCGTGCCGAGCGTCAGCGGTGAGATAAGGCCCACCGACATGCCCGCGTAGGTGCCATCCGCCTTCGTGTGCACCACGAAGTCGCCGCCGTAGACCCGGAGCCCGTGATAGGTGCGCGTGTAACGGACATGGATCGCGCCATTGGCGTCGACCTTCGCGCGATAGACCTTGTACGCGTCCGCGTCTGACGCGCGGACGTCGGAGGCGTGGGTGCGCAGCGCCCTCTCCGCCGAAGCGACACCCACAATGGACGGATCCCCACCTGGCCGGGCCGCGGTGGCGCTCGCCGCCGAGACCACCAGGAGGCTGCCCGCCAGGATGGCGACGCCGGCAGCCGCGATGGATCTTCTCACTGACTTCCTCCCCTAGATCGGCCGTGGCTGTGGCCACGTATCGCGATATGTTTATACAGATCGCGGCCGATAGGGAAGATCTTTCGCGTTTCCGACAGACGTGAAACAATCATTGGTCGCGCAGCCGGCACCGCCGCCGATCACGAACAGGGGTCGGGGACGGCCCGCGCCGGCGCACAAGGACGCATCAGGCGTAGAGGCGCTTGGCGTACGCCTCGCCGTAGTACTCCTCGAGCTCGGCGAGCGTCTCTGGGGTCTCGATGGTGTCCTTGACGATGCAGGCCATGCTCGGCAGCTCGTTGGGGTCGTCCCAGGTCTCGGGCCGCCACAGCGAGGAGCGCTTGAACGCCTTGGCGCAGTGGAAGAAGACTTGCTCGATCCCGACGATGAGGGCGAGCGTCGGCCGGTGCCCCTTCACGACCATCTCGTCCATGAACGGTGCCGCCCGGACGAGCCGGGCGCGGCCGTTGACCCGCAGCGTCTCCTCGCGCCCCGGCACCAGGAAGAGCAGGCCCACGCGTGGATTGGCGAGCACGTTGGCGAACCCGTCGGCGCGGCGGTTGCCGGGCCGGTCGGGGATGGCGAGCGTGGTGTCATCGAGCACGAGCGTGAACCCGGGCGGGTCGCCCTTCGGCGAGACGTCGCAGGTGCCATCGGTGCCGGCCGTGGCGATGAGGCAGAACGGCGAGGCCGCGATCCAGGCCCTGTCGTGGGCGTGCAGGGACCGGCGCTCCTTCTTGATGGTCCGCTCCATCGGGGTGCCGAGGAGCTCGCGCAGCTCCGCCTCCGAGGTTATCTCCACAATGGACTGTTGCTCGAGGACTTGTGCGGCATCCGTCATGGCGGACCTCCCGTCGACCGTCGGCGGCCGGGCCACCGACCCCCGTTCGTGATGCTAGACGAGGCAGCGCCCACGAGTCGCTTCGATAATCAGTGACAATGGTTACTCCCGTGGCCAGCAGCCTCATCCTCGACCTGCACTGTGGCCGGCATGTCATCAAGCCGACTGGCGGGTCAGCCGTTTGGCGCCTGCATTCCGGGCCTGATCACCACTAGCGTGACTCAACCTCCGACCGGCTGCGGCGGTTCGCCGCGATCCGCCGACGAGGTGACGGGAGGGCGGAGGAATGGCGGTGATACGGCACCGAGCGGCTCGCCGGAGGCCGCGCCCGCACCAGGACGAGAACCGACAGCCCGCCCCGCAGCAGGACGAGAGCCGACGGTCCGACTCACCCGAGGGCGGCGTCTCGCCGCTGTGGGCGTCGGCGATGGCCCTGGCGGCGGTGGGATTCGCCGCGTTCGGGATCGCCATCTTCACGGCCACCCGGTCGGCGGAACTCGGCGCGTTCGAGGTGGTCCGGCTTGAACTGGCGGGCGATAGCAGCGAGATCGCACGGCTAGCGGCGCAACCGGATGCCCACCTGAAGGCGTTGGCGACCGATCTGTGGCTGGTCTTCGGGTACGTCGGCGCGATCGTTGTGGCCGGCATCCTAGGCAAGCGGGTGCTCGTCACCTCGGCCAGCCATCGCGGCGCGAACGCGGCGATCGGCGCCGGCGTGGTCGCCGGTGCTCTGGCGATCGCCGCGAACTCCATCCTGTACGCGGCCCTCACGCGGTGGATCGACGGCTACGACAAGGCGGTCGGCCAGACGGTGCAGGCCCTGACGTTCGTGGCACTGGTACTGCTCGCGTACGCCGGACCGGTGGCGGTCGCCATCGTCGCGGCGGTGGTGTTCCGTCTGACCCTGTTCTACGTGCTGCGCCGCCAGATCGCGATCCACGACGAGGATGTGTTCTGCTACCGGGCTCCGGAGCAGCCGGACGACTGGTTGGCGCCGCAGTCCCACTGGCATCGCAACTGGGCCCTGCCCACGGGCCGCAAGGTGGGCGGGACGGGTATCTGCGTGTCGGGCGGCGGGATCCGCTCGGCCACCTTCAGCCTCGGCGCGCTGCAGGTGTTGCAGGAGCAGGGTGAGCTGGCCCGTGCCCGCTACCTCGTCGGGGTCTCCGGCGGCGGGTACGCGGCGGGGGCAATGCGGCTCGCGTTGGCACCAAGCCCCACGGGCACGCCCGAGTCGGTCGCCCGGCCGGGCAATGTCTTCGCCAACGGCTCGGTGGAGTTTGACCATCTGCGGCGGCACGGAAAGTACCTCGCCGACGGCACCGCGCAGTGGCTGAAGGCCCTGGCCGTCGTGCTGCGCGGGGTCGTGGTCGCCCAGGTCACTCTGCTGCTCGTGATGGTCCTCGCCGGTCTCGGCGTCGGCAAGATCTACGCGCTCGTCCCCGCGCTGGAGCAGTCGTTGCAGGCTCCATGGCAGGTGGCGGCCGGCATGGGGTGGGCCATGGGCGGGCCGTTCCTGGTGGCGCTCGTGTGTTGGCTGCTGAGCGTCGTGATCGAGAACTTCACCCTGCTGTCGGCAGCTGTGCGCGGGTTCGCCAATGTCGGGCGAGGAATGTTCTACCTCGGTCTGGCGACCGTCGTGGTGGGGCTTGTCATCCCGTGGCTGGTCTACCTCAGCTCGTTGGTCATCAAGCACGTCCCGCACTCCGACGACAGCGCCACCTCGAACGCCACGGCCGCCACGACCGTCCTCACCACGGGCTACCTGGCCACCATCGTGGCCATCTTCACGGTCGTCCGTCGGGTCGCCACCTCCGTGACCGGTTGGCTCGGCCGCAACAAGGCCCGGTTCACCGCCCTGCCGGCGTTGGTCCTACAGCGCCTGGTCGTCGTCGTCGGCGTGCTCGTGCTCGCGCTCGCCAACCTGTTCGTGTTCGCGCGGGTCGTCGCGGAAGCGAGCCGGGCCGCGACCGGCGACGTCAACCTGCCGGGCATCCTTCGCGACTGGCGGTTGTCCGTGCTGGTCGCGACGCTGGTCGCGCTGACCGTGCTCGCCGACCAGACCCGTTGGAGCCTGCACCCCTTCTACAAGAAGCGACTCATGTCGGCGTTCGCGGTCCGGCGGGTCGCCGACGCCGGCGGCGGGGTCCGCGCCGAGCCGTTCGACTACGACATGGAGGTGACCGACCTCCACCAGTACGGCGCACCGGTGAAAGGCTTCCCCCAGGTCATCTTCGTGACCGCGGCCCACGTCTCGGGACAGAGCCTCGCGCCGCCGGGACGGCGGGCCCTGCCCTACTCGATGTCGGGCGACTGGGTCGGCACGCCCCGACTCGGCTGGGTGAGGTCGCAGACGCTGCGCAACGTGTCGAGCGAGCCAATCCGGGGTGACCTCACCGTTCAGGGCGCAATGGCGTTGTCCGGGGCGGCATTCGCGTCGGCGATGGGCGCGGCCGGCGCGGCGTACTCGTTGTTGTTCGCGCTCACCAACGCCCGGCTCGGCAGCTGGCTGCCCAACCCCCGCTACCTCTACGGGCAGCGAAGCGGGCTGCCAAGCCGCCATCGCTGGAACGAGCCGCGGTTGCCGCGCTGGCGGCGCGTGCCCTACCTGATCCGCGAGATCTTCGGACGCTACCGGCCGGACGGGCGCATGCTCCTGCTCACCGACGGCGGCCACTACGACAACCTTGGCCTGATCGAGCTGCTGCGCCACGCACCGAAGGTCGCGTACTGCTTCGACGCCAGCGGCGGCGCCAACATCGCCGCGAGTGCGCTCGGGCCAGCCATCACGCTCGCGTGGCAGGAGCTGGGCGTCCGGATCACGCTGCCGACCCAGCCTGCGTCGCCGCCCGTCGCGGAGACGGCCGCTCAGCCGGCAACGGGCGACTGGGCCGACCAAGTGCTGGCGACCACCGGCGTCCTCGTCTGCGACATCACCTACCCGGACTGCCGGCCCGACGGCGCACCCGCGACGGGCAAGCTCTACTTTGGACGTGCTGTAATCACAGTGGACGCTCCGTGGAGCGTGCAGGCCCATCACCGGCGCAACCCAAGCTTCCCCAACGACAGCACCAGCGACCAGTGGTTCGGCCAGGAGCAGTTCGACGCGTACCACGCGCTGGGCCGCCACATCGGCGAACGCGTCCTCGCTGCGCGGTATCCGCAGGCCGGCGGCGCGAGCGCGCCGGGATCGCCATCTGCCCAACCAGGCGGCGGCGCCGGCGTACAGTCGGCCCTGACGGACTCACTGCAGGGGGTAGCCATGTTCGTTCAGGTGGTCCAGGGCAAGGTAGGTGACGTCGAGGGGCTCAAGGCGGCCGTTGACGAGTGGGAGCGCGAGCTGGCGCCCGGCGCCACGGGCTGGCTTGGCACGACCGCCGGTGTCGCCGACGACGGCAGTTTCATCGCGGTCGTCCGCTTCGACTCGGAGGCCTCGGCCCGGCGCAACAGCGATCGACCCGAACAGTCGGACTGGTGGGCGCGGACCGCGGGTCACCTCACCGGCGACGTCGCCTTTCACGACTGCGACGAGGTCCTGACCTTCTCCGATGGTGGCTCCGACGACGCCGGCTTCGTGCAGGTGATCCAGGGGCAAGGAAACTACGACGCGCTGCGGAAGATGACGGCGAGCCCCTCCGAGGAGATGAGGAACTACCGCCCCGACGTCCTCGGCGGCACGATCGCCCTCCACGGCGACGGCGGCTTCACCCAGGTCGTCTACTTCACGTCCGAGGAGGCGGCGCGCGCAGGCGAGCGTAAGGAGCGACCACCCGAGGTTGAGGAGGAGATGGGCGCGGCCTTCAGCCCGGAGGGCCTGACTTTCATCGACCTCAAGAACCCGATGATGTACTCGCCCCGCTGAGCGCGGGCGAAACCCGTCGTCGTGGATCACCGGGCCTCGACGTAGACGAAGCCGCCTGAGTACGGGCGGGGGCCCAGCCGCACCCGGTGCGCGCCCGGCCGGTCGAAGCACAAGGTGGCGCGCGCGCCCGGCTCGACCACGCCCTGCGGCGTCTGGAAGCGGGACGCCGATCGGTTGTCGACCACGACGCACCCGCCGGCCCGGATCCGCAGCCACTCCGGCTCGAAGCGGTCCCTTAGCACGATCGTCACCGGCGTGGCGGACGTGCCCATCCGCGCCGCCTCCCGCTCGACCGGCGAGCCTGACCACGGTCGCTGCCAGCCGACGAGCAGGACCACGGCGCCCACCAGGATCACCGCGACGCTGTGCCGGCCCCACTGGCGTAGCTGCGCCTCGGCGCGGTCGAGGTCCTGCGCCACCCGGCCGACCGGGTAGCCGTAGAAGACGTGCGCACCGTAGGCGATGGCGATCGGGACGACCTGCCCCGCCAAGCCGTACCGCGCCGCAAACGGGCTGAGCACCGCCACCGACTCCAGCAGCAGTCCCCAGGCGATGCCCCATGGCCACCACCGCCGGGCCATCAACGCGGCGTACGCGACGCCGAACGTCACCCCATTGGAGAGGTGGTAGAGCCAGCCCAGCGTGGTCGTGAGCCCGGACGACGCCGACGCGTCGGCGATGAGCACGCCGTAGGACTCGATCGGCGCGAAGACCCGCTGACCCACCAGGGCGAACGGGATCCGCGCGACGTCATAGCCCACGGTGCCCAGCACCCCGGCGACCGCACCCACCCGGATGCGGGCGCGCAGCTCGGCGTCGAACCGCGGGGTCGCGGCCAGCACCGCGAGCAGCGCCATCGACGGCACCGATGCCAGCCAGAACACCCGGTGCATCGGCGCGATGCCGTACACGTCGGCCAGCAGCGCGGCGATCGAGCCGCCCGACAGCACGAAGACCGCCACCCGCAGCGGCCATCGGCGGCGGCCCCGTTCCCCCTCGGGGGCCTCCGCGACCTCGGCGGTCGCGCTCACGGACGCTCGCCCTCCTCGTCCCTCTCCCGCCGCGCCGCCTCCGGCAGAACATCGTCGATGCCAACGCCGGCGGCACCCGACGTCTGGCCGGGCAGGTCCGGGGCAGAAAGGTCCGATGTGGACAGAAGGTCGAATGTGGCCTCGGAGAAGCCCATCGGCTGGGTCACCTGGTCAGCGCCGGCGAGGTGCCCGGTCTCAGCCCCGGCGAGCCGCCCGGTCTCAGCGTCGGCGAGTCCCGGTGCCGCCTCGCCGGCGCGCGGCTGCGGGGCCGGCGCTCCCGCCTGGGCCGCGGACTCGGTCGGGCCGGCCGCCTGCGAATGACCCGCCACGTGGGCCTGACCGGTCGCCTGCGAATGACCCGCGGCCTGCGAATGACCCGCGGCCTGGGCCCGCGTCGCTGAGGTCTGCGCGGCCGCGAGTGCGGCACCGGCCGCGGCACCGCCGACGCCGACCCCGATCGCGGCACCGACCGTGGCGAACAGCCCACCGACGGCGCCGCGCGCCATGACATGAGTGGCGCCGTCGGAGCCGAACCACGCGAAGAGGCCGCCGAGGCCCGCCTCCGAACACGGGACACCATCGTCAGTGCTGCACTCGCTCCAGCCGCCGTCATCGGCGTACGCCCACTTCACCCGCAGCACCTGCCAGGCCACCGCCGCGCCGACAAGGGCGACCACGACGGCCGCGCGCGGAACCGGCCCGGTCCGGGCCAGCAGCAGCGAGAGCACCGCGCAGCCGACGCCCACCACGAGCCCGATCTGCCAGCTGCCGAGCATCCAGTCGGCGAAGAGCCCCAGCGCCTCGCCGAGCATCACCATGAACGGGCTGAAGGTGGCCGCCAGCCGGGCTCGGCTGGTGGGCGCGATCACCCCGGCCAGACCCCGGTAGAGCCGCACGAGCACGAAGTTGAGGATCACGCCGATCGGCGACGCGGAGAGCGCGAGCAGCACCAGGCCTAGCGCGAGCGAGACCGCCGACGAGATCAGAGTGGAGATGATCAGGCTGACCGACGCGCCCCACAGCAGCATGGCGAGCGCCGCGCCCCGGCCCGTGGTCACGGCCTCCCCGAAGCGGCGCGGCAGCACGGCGATGTCGCCGAAGAAGTTGCGGAGGCCGCGCGTCCAGGCGTACGTGATGAGGCCGCCGACGAGGCTGAACGTGAGCAGCCAGAACAGCCCGCTGCCGGTGCGTCCATCGGCCGTCGCCACGGTCTCCTGGTCCAGCGCGACGGCGGAGCCCTCGAGATCGACGGCCATGATGTAGGTGTTCCAGACCCAGCCAACGATGAAGGCCACCGCGCTCAGCACCAGCGTCGCGAGCAGATGCCCGCGCGTCCATTGGCCCCAGCGCCGCAGCACCTCGCGAAGCCAGCCCACACTGGCGCCGACCGACCAGACCTCGCTCATGTCCATCCCCTCCCCGACCGCCCCGCCGGTGCCCGGGCGCGTCGGGTCGCGGTCCACCGGCCCCGGGGCGTCTCGCTGCGCATCATGGCAGGCCACCAAGGCGGAGAGGATCAACGTTTCCGGCGCTCGTTGCCGCCGATGGGCCGAGGGGGGCGGGATCGGAGTCCCGGGTGGCGACGGGATCCGCGTCCCGCTTGTCGCGACGGTCGATACGTTCGAAATTTCGAATGCTGTACGGGACCTCGGCTCGGGCGTTAGAGTCGCGCCGAGGGCGGTTTTCGATGTCGATCGATGGAGGGTGTGACCGACGTGATCCCCCGCTTAGTCTCTCCGCACACGCGCAAACGGGTGTTCCGGAGCGCACTCCTCGCGGTCGCGCTGGTCGCGGCCGCTCTCGTGCCGCTCCTGCACGCCGGCTCCGCGCAGGCCGCGGTCACCTTCACCAGCACCGTGGTCAACCAGGCCAGCTCGCGCTGCATGGACGTGCCGGGCGGCGCCACGACGAACGCCCTGCAGCTCGTCGCCTGGACCTGCAACTCCGGTGCCAACCAACGGTTCACGTTCAACCCGGTCAGCGCGACCTCGGACGCGTACCGCATCGCCACCGTGGCCGCCGGCCGCTGCATCGACATCTCCGGCGCGTCGACGGCCGACAACGCGCAGGTGATCCAGTACACCTGCCACACGGGTGCCAACCAACAGTTCCGTCTGCAGGCCATCAGCGTCAGCGGGGCCACCAACACGTTCCATGTCGTCTCGGTCAGCTCCGGCAAGTGCATCGCGATGTCGGGCGACTCCACCGCGAACAACGCGCCGCTGGTGCAGTTGCCGTGCACGTCGTCCACCACCCGGATCTGGCGGCTGCCGAGCTTCACCTCCGGCCCCGGTCCCACCACGCCGCCGCCGACGAGCCCGTCCGGCGCGACGTTCACCAACCCGTTGAGCCTGCATGGCCCGGACCCGTGGCTGAAGTACTACAACGGCTTCTACTACCTCGCCACGACGACGTGGAACTCCACCATCACGATGCGCCGCTCGCGCACCCTCGGGGGCCTCGCGAGCACGCCGGACACGGTCATCTTCAACCTGGCCGGCTTCCCCAACGGCTGCTGCAACATGTGGGCGCCGGAGTTCCACCTCCTCAACGGACCGAACGGCATGCGGTGGTACCTCTATTACACCGCCTCGCGCAACGTCGCGAACTACCTGCCGACCCAGCGCATCCACGTGCTGGAGAGCGCCGGGCTCGACCCGATGGGCCCGTACACGTTCAAGGCCGATCTCCTCGATCCGACCAACAACAACACATGGGAGCTCGACGCCTCGATCCTTCAGCTGAACGGGCAGCTGTATCTGCTCGGGACCTACCTGGAGGGCAGCCAGCCGATGTTCATCCGGCCGATGAGCAACCCGTGGACGGCGAGCGGCACCCGCCGGCGGCTCTCGACCCCGACGTTCTCCTGGGAGCTGACCGGGGGCGCCGTGAACGAGGGCCCGGAGGTCATCCAGCGCAACGGCAAGACGATGATCGTATTCTCGGCGAGCCACTGCTCGACACCCGACTACAAGCTGGGGCTGCTCACCTGGAACGGCGGTGACCCGCTCAACTCGGCGTCGTGGGTCAAGTCACCCCAGCCGATCTTCCAGCGCTCCGACGCCAACGGCGTGTTCGGTCCCGGGCACAACGGCTTCTTCACGTCGCCCGACGGCACCGAGGACTGGATCGTCTACCACGCCAATACCGCGGGCGGCGGGTGTGACATCAACCGCACGACCCGAGCGCAGAAGTTCACCTGGAACGCGGACGGAACACCGAACCTCGGCATCCCGGTGCGGCTGGGCGTCCAGCTGCCGGTGCCCTCGGGCGAGCCGCCCGCCTGACCCTCACGTGCGCGTCCTGCGACAGATCTTGGATGGTTTCCGGGCCTATGACACCGGAAACCATCCAAGATCCAACAGATGGATGACCCTCTAGCCCGGCACCTTGGCGACGACGAAGACCGACTGGCCGAACGGCGGGCGGACGATCTTCTCGGCGGCCTTGGTGACCGGCAGGACCAGCGTGTCGTAGAGCTTGACCATCGGGCCTTCCTTGGGCATCAGCCGGAAGACGCAGGTGGCCAGGTAGTAACCGATCAGACCGAGTGCGTTGGCGTAGAACATCCGCTCGATTCCCAGGCCGGCCTCGGTCATCGCGGCGCGCATGGTCTTCTTGGTGTACCGGCGGACGTGACCCGTGGCGATGTCGGCCGGGCCCAGGGCGAACTGGAACGCGGGCACGATGAGAACGACGCGGCCGCCGGGGCGGACGAGGTTCGCCATGCTGCGCAGCGCGCCGACGTGGTCTTCGATGTGCTCCAGGACGTTGTAGGAGACGACGGCGCTGTGCTGACCCTTCTCGGTGCAGGGCAGCAGCATCTCCCGGACCTCGACGTGGGGGAAACCTTCGAGACGGCCCTTGAGCTGAACGAGACGGTCCGGGTCGGCCTCGGTGGCGGTGAACCGGGGCGTGTGCTCGGCCCATTCCAGGGCGTAGTCGCCAAGCCCGCTGCCGATCTCAATCGGGTTGTCGCCCAGGTAGGGCAGTGCGAGTTCCACGAACCAGCGGCGGTGGTTGACCGCAGTGGCCAGACCCTCCAGCACCTCCGATTGGATCTGCTGGTCACCGTTGATCTTCGTCATCCGCAAGCTCCCGTTACGTGCCGTCCGACCGGAGAAAGTTAACCATGTACGGCGCCGGATTGGGGGACTTACCCCTCCACTAGGGTGATTCCCGCTATGGCTACAGTCGACGGTCGACATCGCGGGCCCGGCGCCTTCGACGCCGATCCGCGGCCCGGTGCCGCGCCGGAGACCACGCCGGACGACGGAGCCCCACCCGTCGACGAGGCCGCACCCCGGACCCGGCGCGCGGACCGGCTCTGGGACCTGGCCGCGGTGCTCGGATCCCTTGCTGGCGCGGCCTACCTGATGATCCAACTCCTGCGTGACATCCCGGGCCGTGCGCTCGGCGCCAACGCCCAGGACGAGGCGTTCTTCACCTGGATGCTCGCGCACGGTGCTCGCGTCGTTACTCAGTTGGACTACCCGTTCGTCACCGATCGCATGAACGTGCCGGACGGTGTGAACCTGATGGCGAACACGTCGATCCTCGGCTTGTCCGTGCCGCTGGCGCCGCTCACGCTGCTGGTCGGCCCGCACGCGAGCTTCGTGGCGCTGCTGGTGCTCGCGTTCGTCGCGACCGCGCTCGCCTGGTACTACGTGCTCTCACGGCACCTGCTTGCCTCCCGCGGCGCGGCGTTGCTCGGCGCGGGCTTCTGCGCCTTCGCGCCCGGCATGGTCTCGCATGGCAACGGTCACCCGAACATCGTCGGTCAGTTCCTCGTGCCGCTCATCGTGTTGTGGACGCTGCGGCTGCGCGAACCGGGCCGCTGGGCCCGCAACGGCACCATCCTCGGGCTGCTCATCACCTGGCAGGCGTTCATCAACGAGGAGGTCCTGCTGGTCACCGCGCTGGGCCTGGGGATCTTCGTGCTCGTCGTGGCGGCGCTACGGCCGGAGTACCGGCAGTGGCTGCGCCCCTTCGCGGCCGGGCTCGCCGTGGCGGCCGGTGTCGCGGCCCTCCTGTTGGCCTACCCGCTGTGGGTTCAGTTCACGGGCCCCGGCGCGTACCACGGCCTTCGTCCCGATATTCAGTCCTATGGCGCTGATCTCGCCTCATTCCCGGCATTTTCCCGCGAGTCGCTCGCCGGCAGCGAATCCACGGCCCGCGAACTGGCCCAGAACGCGACCGAGGAGAACGCCTTCTTCGGCTGGCCGCTCCTGCTGCTCGTGGTTGGGATCGTCGGGTGGCTGCGTCGCAACGTCGCCGTCGTCGGGCTGGCCGCCGTCGGCCTGGTGTTCGCGCTCGCCTCGCTCGGGCCGACGATCCGCTGGCACGGCGAGCCGATCGTGCGCGGTCCGTGGGCGGTCGCCAACAACCTGCCGCTGCTCGACTCGGTCGTGCCGACGAGGCTGGCGTTGGCGGTCGTGCCTGCGTTGGGTCTGCTATTGGCCGTCGCCTGGGACCGCTGGTCGGCATCCCCGCCGGGCGGTCGGTGGCGGTGGGCGTTCCCGGCGCTCGTGGCGGTGGCCCTGCTTCCGATCATGCCGACGCCGCTGCCCGACCGGCCACGGACTCCAACCCCGGCCCCGCTGGTGGATGGTCGGCTGGCCGCGCAGGTGCCCGACGGGCGATCCGTGCTGTTCGTTCCGCCGCCGCGGGGCCAGAACCCCGAACCGATGATCTGGGCGGCGGAGGCCGACCTGGCGTGGACCATCACGCACGGTTACTTCCTTGGCCCGATCCGCGATCCAGCCCGGCCACAGCTGAAGTACGGCATCTTCACCGCGCCAGCCCGACCCACCTCCGAGCTTCTGTACCAGGTGGCCGCCACCGGTGATGTGCCGGAGATCACGGCGGAGGGTCGCCGGGACGCGCTCGACGATCTGCGCTACTGGCGGGTGGCCGCGATCGTGCTGGCGCCCGGCCGCAACGCGGACGCCCTGCGGCGGGTGACCACGGACCTGGTCGGCGTCGAACCGCGCCAGGTCGACGGGGTGTGGATCTGGGACGTGCGTGGCCTGGTGAACTGACGGCCGGCTCGGCGAGCTGACCGCCGCGGCGTTCAGGAGTTGACCGTGGCCACCGCGAACACGGACTGGCCGAACGGCGGGCGGCGGTGCCGTTCCGCGCGACGCAGCGTTGGGACGACGATCCGGTCGTATGCCCGCAACGCCACCCCGTTGGACGGTCGCCGGCCGAGCAGGCGGCAGAGCACATACCAGCCGAGGAGGCCGGCCGGGTTGACGTAGCGCAGCTCCTCCACCCGCAGGCCAGCCTGCTTGAGCCCGGCTCCCAGCGATGCGGTCGTGTACCGCCGGACGTGCCCGATCTGCCGGTCGAAACGGCTCATCGCCGACGGGAAGGCGGGCACGATCAACACCACCGCGCCGCCCGGTCGCAGCAGACCGGCCGCCGATCGCAGGGCCGCGACGTCATCCTCGATGTGCTCCAGCACGTTCAACGCCACCACGCTGGAGTGTCCGGCCCGCTCCCCGGTCGGCATGTGCAGCTCGCGTACCGCGACCCGGGGGTCAGCCGCGAAACGCTGCTTCAGCGCGAGCAGTCGGTGCGGGTCGGCCTCAGTGGCGGTGAAGCGGGTAACGTCGTCCAGCCACTCGACGGCATACCCGCCGAGCCCGCTGCCGATCTCCAGCGGATCCTCACCCAGGTGTGGCCGGACGAGATCGGCTAACCAGTGCCGATAGTTCACCGCGTCGCTGAGATCCTCGAGAACAGCGGTCTGCAGCTCCGAGTCGCCGGTTATCCGCGTCACGGCGAGCAGCCTATGCCATCCTCCGGGTGCCGGCCGGAGCACCTGTTGCCTGCCTCACCAGGGGCTCGTTTAGACTGGCGCCGCCACGCGTGGGTTAGGGAGTCCGTGTGAAGCTGACAGTGGTCATGCCCGTCTATAACGAGGAGCGACGGGCGCCCGAGGCGATCAAGCAGGTGCTCGCGGTCGACTTCCCGTGCGACGTGGAGCTGATCGTGGTCGACGACGGTTCCGTGGACGGCACCGCCGCGGTGCTGGCCTCCGTCGATGACCCGCGCGTCCGGCTGATCCGCCACCCACGCAACCGGGGCAAGGGCGCGGCCGTGCGGTCCGGCGTCGCCGAGGCCACCGGCGACTACCTGGTGATCCTCGACGCGGATCTCGAGTACGACCCCCGGGACATCCAGCGGCTGCTCGAACCCATTCTGGATGGCCGGACCACGGTGGTGTACGGCAGTCGTACCTTCGGCAGCAGCACCGCCTTCTCGTTCTGGTACGTGATGGGCAACAAGTTCATCACCACGTTCGCCAATGTGCTCTTCAACTGCTACATCTCGGACCTCGAGACCGGGTACAAGCTGATGCCGACCGAGCTCTACCGAGCCCTCGCGGTCGGATCGAACGGCTTCGGCATGGAGGCCGAGGTCACCGGCAAGCTGCTGCGCCGCGGTGTGCGCCCCTACGAGGTGCCGATCTCGTACCAGGCCCGCACGCGCGAAGAGGGTAAGAAGATCACCTGGCTGGACGGGGTCCACGCGCTCCGAATCCTCACCCGGGAGCGGATCCGGCGCCGGCCTCGCCCATGAGCGATCCCGTCCTCGCGCCGCCGGACCGGCGCGTCGCCGTTGACGACGATGCCGGCGAGGAGCCCGCGAGCCCGCGGCGGGAATGGGACCTCGCGCTGGCCCTCGGTGTGCTCGCCCTGATCCTGTTCGCGTTCGCCGCCCGGATGCGTTTCGTCCACGCGCTCCCGGCCGGCGACGAGCCGCACTACCTGATCATCAACCTGGCGCTGCAGAAGTACCACACCATCGACGTGATGCCGGTCTACCTCAACCGGGACTACTGGTCGTTCTACCCGTCGATACTCGAGCCGCACGTCTCCCCGGGTCCCAACGGCCCGCTGCCGCTGCACAACATCGGCGGACCGATCCTCTGGCATCTGCCGTTCCTGCTGTTCGGTCGGGCCGGGGCCATGGGCTTCATGGCCGTCGTGTCCGCACTGACCGTGGTGAACATCTTCTACTTCCTGCGCGAGCTCGGCATCGCCCGCGCGTACGCGGTGACGGTCACTGCGCTGTTCGTCATCGGCTCGCCCCTCTACATGTACTCGTCGATGCTCTTCATCGAGCCGATCGCGGCGCTGGCCGTCCTGTACGCGGTCCGGATGGTCTGCCGCCGCGAGTTCAGCGGCGCTCGGATGGCGGTGGCGTCGACCGGGCTGGGCGTCCTGCCGTGGGTGCACGGCCGGTTCATCGTGTTCTCGGTGATCCTCGGCGGCCTGCTGGTGTGGCGGGTATGGCGGGAGGTGCAACGGCGCACCGCCTGGCCGTACGTGTGGAGCCTCGGGCCGCTGGTTGTCCTGCTCGCCGCGATGGAGGTATTCAACCTCGTCGTGTGGCACAGCCTGCATTTCGCGCCCAACATGGCCAACTACGGTGCGGCGGCCTTCCAGATCCCGGTCCACGAAGGGCTGGCCGGAGCCCTGTTCGAGCGGCATTTCGGGCTGCTGCCGAACTTTCCGATCTTCGCGCTGGTCCTGCCCGGGGTGCTCCTGACGGTCAGGCGCAGCCTGTGGCAGCTGCACGGGGTGCTGTTCGTGGTGGTCGTGCCGTACGTGGTCGCGGTGTGCAGCTTCTCCGCTTGGTGGGCCGGGTACAGCCCGCCGGCCCGGTACCTGGCCGCGATCACGCCGCTGCTGGCCTACTACGTCGCGGCGGCCCTGCAACGGCTGCACCATTGGCTGGCGATCGTCGCCGCGGTCCTGGCCAGCCTGGCCGCGTTCGTGCTCGCCCTGGCCTCGGACATCACGCCGGCGCTGCGGTTCCACGGCGACCCACGCACCAACCACGTGATGCGTGAGGTGGGGCGCCTGGTCGGGGTGCGGTTTGAGCCATACCTGCCGAACTCGTTCATCGACGGCGGCCAGCCGGTACGCTTCGTGCTGATGACGTTGCTGGTCGTAGCGTTTGCAGCGGCGGTCTGGGCGCTCGGCCGGCGGGCGCCGCAGGCCCGGATCCCCGACCCGCCGGTGCGGCTCGTGGGCCGTTAGCGCTGGTGCGGCCCGAGGCATACGCTGATCCACCATGAGTCAGGCCGCCCCGCCGTTGATGTCACCGGGACCCCTCGTGGCCGGTGATCCTCCCGTGCCGCGGCGCGGGCCGGAGCCGGTCGGGTTCGCGTTGCGGGACCGGCATGTCGCGCTGGTCATCGGCCTCGTCTCGCTGGCGGTCTTCGGCCTGGCGGCCCGCATCCGGCGGCTGCACTCGTCCCTGTCCGGCGACGAGCCGCACTACCTGATCATCAACACGGCGCTGCAGAAGTACGGCTCGCTGGACGTCATGCGGGTCTATGAGAACCGGGACTACTGGTCGTTCTACCCCGGCGCGATCACGCCGCACGTGGCGCCGGGTCCGCACGGCCTGCTGTCCTGGCACAGCATCGGCGGGCCGCTGCTGTGGCATCTGCCCTACCTCGTGTTGGGGCGCACCGGCGCCGTCGCGTTCATCGGGGTCGTCTCGATGCTGACCGTGGTGAACGTCTTCTACTTCCTGCGCGAGACGGGCATCGCCCAGCTGTACGCCGGAATCGTGGCGGCCCTGTTCGCCATCGGTTCGCCCATCTACGTGTACGCGACGATGCTCTTCATCGAGCCGATCGCCGCCCTGGCGATCCTCTTCGCGGTCCGGGTGGTGTGCCGGCCGACCGCGGGCCGATGGCGGATGGCCGTGGCATCGGCCGGCCTCGGAGCCCTGCCGTGGGTGCATCCCCGGTTCATCATCTTCTCCGGGCTGATCGGCGGCCTGCTGGCCTGGCGGCTGTGGCGACAACGGTCGGACTGGCGGCTCTACCTGTGGGCGCTCGGCCCGCTCGCCGTGCTGCTGGCGGCGCTTGAGGTGTACAACCTGGTCGTCTGGCACAGCCTCGACTTCGCGGCCAACATGTCCAGCGTCGGCGCCTCCGCGTTCCAGGTCGCGCCGCACACCGGCCTGGCCGGCCTGCTCCTGGACCGCAGCTTCGGCCTGGTACCCAACTTCCCGCTGCTCCTGCTCGCGGTTCCGGGCGTGCTGCTGGCGTTCGGCCAGGGCCTGCGCCGGGACCTGCAGCGAGCCAACGTGGCGATCCTGCTGACCATCGTGCCCTATCTGCTGGCCGTGTCCACCTTCGCGGAGTGGTGGGGTGGGTTCAGCCCGCCCGGCCGCTACCTCGCCGCCGTCACGCCGCTGCTCGCGCTCTACGTCGCGGTCTTCTTGCAGCGGGTGAACCACCTCGCCGCCACCGCGGGCGCGGTCGTGCTGGCCGCGGTCTCCCTCGCGCTCGGGGTGATCGGCGACCTCAACGTCGTCC
>Ga0075421_100003564_pt1 | contig 18649 bp, 14 predicted proteins | sample SoiMetdeltSBSDD5_FD_75292 | JGI IMG/M metagenome (GOLD analysis project Ga0075421, IMG submission 75292) | Bulk soil microbial communities from a Populus tree surrounding site in Tennessee, USA - Soil MetaG P. deltoides SBSDD5 | ecosystem: Environmental > Terrestrial > Soil > Tree plantation... | reverse complement strand
CGGATCTGCAGAAATCGCTCGGGCTCAAATCGTCCGCGGGCGCGCTGGTGCAGGACGTGACGACCGGTTCCCCGGGGGCGCGAGCGGGACTGCGGCCCTACGACGTGATCGTCGCGGTTGACGGCAAACCGGTGGTGCGCAACGACGAACTGATTCAGAACGTCGCGGCGCGGCAGCCCGGGACGCTGGCCACGCTGCAGGTGATGCGGGACGGCCGATCGCTCAACGTGCCGGTCAAGCTGGCCGAGCGTCCGCTGCGCGAGCGGCAGCTTCCGCGCGACGAGACGCAGCCGTCCAACAATCTCGGGCCGGCACTCGGGCTGTCGGTGCGGGAAATCGATCCGGAATTCGCCCAGCGGTTCAACCTTCCGAAAGGCCTCGAGGGCGTCATCGTGTCGCGCGTCGAGCCGATGAGCCCGGCATTCGATGCCGACATCGAGCGCGGACACGTCCTGCTCGAGATCAACCGGCAACCTGTCCGATCCATCGACGACTATCGCCGCCTGACCGCTCACGCCAGGCCGGGCGAAGTGCTCGCGCTGTATCTCTTCAAGCCCGAGATCACGCGCCGCGAGCTCCACACCGTCAAAATTGAGTAAACCGCGCATCCTCGTCATCGACGACGAAGCCGCGATTCGCGACTCGCTGAAGATGATCCTCGAGTACGAGGATTACCAGTTCGTCGGCGCGGCAAGCGGCCAGGACGGCCTCGCCACCGTGCAGAAGGAGCGTCCCGATGCCGTGCTCCTCGACATCAAGATGCCGGGTATGGACGGTATGGAGGTGCTGCGCAAGCTCCATGCGCTCGACGAGAGCCTGCCGGTCATCATGATCTCCGGCCACGGTTCCACGGCGACGACCGTCGAAGCGATCAAGTCGGGCGCCGTCGACTATTTCGAGAAGCCGTTGAGCACGGAGCGCGTGATCGTCACGCTGCGGAACGTGCTCAAACAGTCGGAGCTGTCAGCCGAGAACCGCGATCTCAAGATCGCGATGGAGTCGAAATACGAGATCGTCGGCCAGAGCCCGGCGCTCAGAGGCGTCCTCGAATCCGTGCAGCGTGCCGCACCCACCAACGCCACGGTCCTGCTCCTCGGTGAGAGCGGCGTCGGCAAGGAGCTCGTGGCGCGAACGATTCACCGCAACAGCCCGCGCGCGGGTCAGCGCTTCGTGCAGGTGAACTGCGCGGCGATTCCCGAGGAGCTGATCGAGTCGGAGCTGTTCGGGCACGAGAAGGGATCGTTCACCGGCGCCACCGAAAAACAGGTCGGCAAGTTCGAGCAGGCCGATCGCGGCACGATCTTTCTCGACGAAGTCGGCGACATGAGCCAGAAGACGCAGGCCAAGGTCCTGCGCGTGCTCCAGGAGCAGGAAGTCGAGCGGCTCGGTTCGGCGCGAACGATCAAGGTGGACGTCAGGGTCATCGCCGCCACCAACAAGAACCTCGAAGACGCGATCGAGCGCGGCGAGTTCCGCGAAGATCTCTTCTTCCGCCTCAATGTCATTCCGATCGTCGTGCCGCCGCTGCGCGATCGGCGCGAGGACATCCCGCGCCTCGTGCAGCATTTCGCGAAGCGGACGGCCGAGGAGCACAACCTCAAGCCGAAACGGTTCGATCAGGCAGCGATGGAGACACTGCAGCGCTACCGCTGGCGCGGCAACATCCGCGAGCTGCGCAACACGGTCGAGCGGCTGATGATCATGACGCCGGTGGATTCGGTCCGCGTCGAGGACCTGCCGGCCGACCTCCGCAGCGGCGAGTCGCCGGCGCCGCGGCCGGCCGCCGCATCTCCCGAGAACCCGAACTCCACCGCGCCGGCTGCCGTGAAAGCCGACGCGCAGGCCTCGGGCGCCGGCACGCTGCGCGAGTTCAAGGATGCCTCCGAGCGTGCGTATCTGGTACAGAAGCTGCGCGAGAACAACTGGAACATCTCGAAGACGGCGGAAGTGATCGACACGCCGCGCAGCAATCTCTACAAGAAGCTCGAACAGTACGGCATCAAGCAGGAAGTGGACGGGTAGCCGTTCACGCTTCTCGGTTCTCTGTTCTCAGTTCGCGTTCAAGTTCAGGTTCGGTTCGACGTTCGCCGCGTCATCTCTCGAGCGCCCTCAACGTATCGGCGAAGCTCACATACAGAAACTGAGTCGCCCCGTCGAGCTCGAAGCCGTTGATCTCGTCCGGCGTGCCGTCCGGAATCGGGGCCTCACCGTTCTGCACCACCAGCAGTCCCAACGGGTAATTGCGGGTGAGCGCGACCGGAACATGGTGAACGCCGTCGGTATCGCCAACGCCGTCGATCAGGAAGGAACCCAGGTGGCGTGGACGGGGCCGGTTACTGCGAACCCAGTAGAAGTGAAAGCTGGAGTCTCCTGGCTCGACGCGAGAAGCACCACTTAGCCGTGCGAGCTGCTGATGATGCTGAGGCCTTCGAGATCGGCCTCGACAGCTGTCCGTACGAGGGGAAAGATAGTTGGCGGATCACCACCACAACTTTTCTCGACACGTGACCTCCACTCGATCGACCGACGCGCAGTCCAGCGAGGCCGTGCGACGACGATGTGTCGCTGTGTCGGGGGAACATGCGACAATGAGATGTCGCAGTTGGCCAGACGACCGCCCGCCGTCGCGCCGTTGGCGCGGAGGCGAGAGGAAAGTCCGAACTCCGAAGGGCAGTGCGCCGGGTAACGCCCGGGCAGGGTGACCTGACGGACCAGTGGCACAGAAAACATACCGCCCTTCGACTCGCCCCTCGGGGTGAGCCGAGAGGTAAGGGTGAAAAGGTGCGGTAAGAGCGCACCGCGCCGGCGGTAACGCCGGTGGCAGGCAAAACCCCGCACGGAGCAAGGCCAAATAGGGTGGCGTGATCGGGCGGCCCGTCCGAGTGCGCTTTCGCGTCAGCGAAAGCCAACGTCACCGGGTAGGTCGCTGGAGCCGGCGAGTAATCGCCGGCCTAGAGGAATGGTCGCCGGCCGTCGCGCTTTGCGGCGCGACGGCGCACAGAATTCGGCTTACCGGCCAACTGCGACACTTTCAGTACAATGCCGTTCATGATTCGAAGGGCAGCCCTCGTCACCGTCGCGCTTCTCGGCGCCACGGTGGCAGTCGGCGTCGCGCAGGGCGGCCGGCAGGGCAGGGGCGACCGCCAGCCAGAGGCGCCGCTACCGAACATCCGCGAGTACAAGCCCCGATCGACGCTCGTCGTTCCCGAGCACGCGGTGCCCCGTGCCAAGTTCCCGGTCGTTGATTTTCACGGACATCCACCACCGTTGACGTCGCCCGAGGCCGTGCAAAGCGTCGTCAGCGCGATGGACCCGCTGAACCTCCGCATCATGGTCGTCACCGGCAATCCCGGACGCATTTCACGCGAGCAGATGCGTCAGGACCTGCAGGTGCTGGGCACCTCGGCTCACAAGGACCGCTTCGCGATCTTCGCCAATATCGACTTCCGCAATGTGGGACCGGGTTTCGGCCAGATGGCGGCGGAACAGCTCGAAGCCGACGTGAAAGCCGGCGCCGTGGGTCTCGGCGAGATCATGAAGGACTTTGGTCTGACCGCACGCAAGGCGGATGGCAGCCGGCTGAAGCTCGACGACCCGGAGCTCGATCCGATCTGGTCGACTGCCGCGCGACTCAACATTCCCGTGATGCTGCACGTCGGCGACCCGGCGCCGTTCTGGGATGCGTTCGACTACTCGAACGAGCGCTATCTCGAGATGGCGCTGTTTCCCAATCGCCGCTGTCCGGCCGAACGGTGCCCGCCGTTCGAAGAGCTGATGGCCGAACGCGACCGCCTCTTCAAGAAACACCCGAAGACGAAGTTCGTGGCGGCGCATTTCGGATGGCACGCCAACGACCTGGGCCGGCTCGCCAGGATGTTCGACCAGATGCCGAACCTGTATGTCGAGACCGGCGCCATCCTCTACGAGCTCGGCCGCCAGCCCCGATTTGCCCGCGACTTCTTCGTGAAGTATCAGGACCGCGTGATGTTCGGGAAAGATTCCTTCGCACCCGAGGAGTATCCGTACTTCTGGAGAACGTTCGAGACCGCCGACGAATACTTCGACTACTACCGCGACTATCACGCGTTCTGGAAGCTCAATGGACTGGCGCTTCCCGATGCGGTCCTGCGAAAGCTCTACTTCGAGAACGCACTCAAGCTGATCCCCGGGCTGCCGCGCGGGGCGTTTCCGAAGTAGCCTGTCGTCCGAGCATGATTTCGTGGTACGTCCTTCCCGAATTGCTACCGGCCGCTCCGATGTCGCGGCCGGAAAATCACGGTCGGAGGCCGGTTGCGGCCGATACCTCCCCAGCGCATGCGAACCACTAGTTTCCTGGTCGCACTGATCGGCTGTGCCGCACTGCTGCTCGTTCGCGCCGGCGCTCAGGTGCGCCCGGTGTACGACATGGGCACGGCCGGACTGGTGCAGCTCCTTCAGCGCCTGCAGACGACGGCCAGCGTGCTGCATACCGGCGCGCATCCCGACGACGAGGATTCGGCGTTCATCGCGCGCGCGGCGCGCGGCGACCATGCGCGCGTCGCCTATCTCTCGCTCAATCGGGGGGAGGGAGGTCAGAACATCATCGGCACCGAGCTCTTCGACGCGCTCGGCGTGATCCGCACCGAGGAGCTGCTGCAGGCACGGCGGCTGGACGGCGGCGAGCAGTTCTTTGCGCGGACGTTCGACTTCGGGTTCTCGAAGCGGCGCGATGAAGCGGCCATGCGCTGGAACGAGCGGCAGGTCCTCGGCGACATGGTGCGCGTCATCCGCATGTTCCGGCCGCTCGTCATCCATTCGCGCTGGGGCGGGACGTCAGCCGATGGACATGGCCATCACCAGCTCGCCGGCTATCTGACCCCGCTCGCCTTCAAAGCGGCTGGCGATCCGAACGAATTCCCGGAGCAGCTACAGGAGGGCCTTCGTCCGTGGCAGGTGAGGAAGCTCTATAGCCGTCCTCTCGAAGACGCGCCGGCCACGCTCGACGTGCAGACCGGCGTCTTCGATCCGGCGCTCGGTCGAACCTACGCGGAGATCGCGTTCGAGGGCCGCAGTCAGCACAAGTCGCAGAATCAAGGCACGATCGAAACGCTGGGCCCGCTCGCCTCTGGCCTTCGCGCGATCGAGAGCAGCGTCACGGTTCGAAGCCAGGAGCAGTCGATCTTCGACGGTCTGGATGTCAGCGTGCCCGGCCTCGCGAAGCTGGCCGGGCTCCCGGATGGCTCGCTGCGCGCGGAGCTCGACGCGATTGATGCGGCGTCGAGAAAGGCACTGGAGGAATTGCGGCCGCTCGAACCGTCGCGGATCGTGCCGTCGCTCGTCGAAGGGATCAAGGCGGTGCGCGCCGCGCGTCAGACGCTCTCATCGGCGAACGTTCCAGCGGCGGCCCGCGCCGACGCGGATTTTCTGCTGGCAATCAAGGAGCACGACTTCACCGAAGCGGCGATTCGCGCCGCGGGAATTGTCGTCGATCCTCTGGCAGACACGGAGACCGTCCTTCCTGGTGGCAACGTTGGCGTGAATGTTCGCGTGTTCGTGACCGAGCCGTCGATCGCGACCGTGACGTCATTGACGGTGAAGGCGCCCGCTTCGTGGGGCGTGAGACAGGCAGGCGACCGCGAGGCGCAAGGCGGACGCGGTCGTCGCGAGTCGCCGACGCGCGCCGCCAGGTTCGACGTCATCGTGCCCGGCACGGCAGCGGTGACACAGCCATACTTCCTCGAGGAGCCGCGGCAGGGTGATAGCTATCGCTGGCCGGAGGGATCGCCGAAAGGTGCGCCGTTTGCCCCATCGCTCCTGAGCGGCGAAGTCGGATTGAAGTTCGGCGACCTGGACATCGTCGTCTCCCGGCCAGTTGAGTACCGCTTTGCCGATCCGATTCGCGGTGAGTTGCGTCGGCTCGTCAGCGTGGTGCCGAAGGTGACCGTCGGTCTCGACACGTCGCTGCTCATCGTGCCGCTCGGCAGCGCCGCGCGCGCGCAGCGCGTCGTGGCGCGAGTGACCAACGGATCGCCAGAGACCGTCAGAGGAACGCTGCGGCTCCGCGTACCAGCGGGATGGACCGTGTCACCGTCTGAGGGGTCTTTCGTCCTGAACAGCTTCGGCGACCAGACCTCCGGCGCATTCACGGTAACGGCTCCCGCCAACCGGCGCGCCGGAAGTTTCGATATCGAAGCGGAAGCGCTCATTGACGGGACAACGTTTTCGAAAGACGTTCAGCTCATCTCCTATCCGCACATTCAGACGCACAGACTCTATTGGCCCTCACACGCACGCGCCGAGGTGGTCAACCTCAAGGTGGCGCCGGTGAAAGTCGGCTACGTGATGGGAGGCGGCGATCAAGTCGCCGACGCCATTCAGCGGATGGGCGTCAGCGTCACCATGCTCGACGCGGATATGTTGTCCAGCGGAGATCTCGCGCAATTCGACACGATCGTGGTTGGAATCCGTGCCTCGGAGACCCGGCCCGACTTCGTCGCCAATCACGGCCGCCTGCTCCAGTACGTCGAGCGGGGCGGCACGCTCATCGTGCAGTATCAGCAGGGCGACTACGTGGAGCGAAACCTGCCGCCGTATCCGGTCTCGGCCAGGGGGAACCCTCGCGTCACGGACGAGACCGCGCCGGTCAGGATGCTCGCGCCCGGTCATCCGGTGTTCACCTTTCCGAATCGAATCACGGCCGCCGACTTCAACGGATGGGTGCAGGAGCGCAATCTGTACGCATTTGCCGACTTCGACCGGAAGCGTTACACACCGCTGCTGGAGTCTGCGGATCCAGGTGAGCCGCCACAGCAAGGCGGCGAGCTCTATGCCGAAATAGGCAAGGGCCGCTATGTGTACACGGCGTATTCATGGTTCCGGCAGCTGCCTGCGGGCGTACCGGGCGCCTACCGGCAATTCGCGAACTTGATCAGTCTGTCGAAGGCTCCTCGTTGAGCCGAGAAGCGGGTGGAAATGGCTCACTATCTGGTTACGGGCGGCGCGGGATTCATCGGTTCGCATCTCTGTGAAGAACTGGCTCGCCGCGGCGAGGGCGTCCGTGTCGTGGACAGCCTGATCACCGGCAAGCGCGCCAATCTGGCGCACGTTCCGAATGTGGAGTTCATCGAAGGCGACCTCGCAGACTTCTCGGTCGCCGCTCACGCGGTGCGCGGCGTCGACTACGTATTGCACCAGGCCGCGATACCTTCCGTGCCCAGGTCCGTCGAGGATCCCGTCACGTCGAATCGAGCCAACATCGACGCCTCCCTCAACCTGCTCGTCGCCGCCCGCGACGCCGGAGTCAAACGGGTTGTGTATGCCGGCTCGTCATCGGCCTACGGCAACTCGCCGACGATGCCGAAGGTCGAGACCATGCCGACGGCGCCGCTGTCGCCCTATGCGCTGCAGAAGCTCGTGGCCGAGCAGTATTGCCAGATGTTCACGACGCTGTACGGTCTGGAGACCGTGACCATTCGCTACTTCAACGTCTTCGGTCCGCGGCAGGATCCCTCGTCGCCGTACTCCGGCGTGATCTCGTTGTTCATCAAGGCTCTCCTCGAGGGCCAGCGGCCGAAGATCTTCGGCGACGGCGAGCAGACGCGCGACTTCACCTACGTGGCCAACGTCGTGGACGGCGTACTGCGGGCGTGTCACGCGAAGGACGCTTCGGGCGAGGTGATCAACGTTGCGACCAACGGGCGCGTGTCGCTGAATCAGCTATTCACGTCGCTGCGCGATCTCATTGGCGCGAACGTCGAGCCGATCTACGACAAGCCGAGGGCAGGTGATGTCCGCGACTCGCAGGCCGACATCGGCAAAGCCGGCCGCCTGCTTGGCTACAAGCCGCTCGTCACCTTCGAGCAGGGGCTGAAGAACACCGTCGAGTGGTATCGCACGACGGAAGCGGCGGCCAGTGGGCGACGGGTTTGACGACACTCGAGCTGGAACTATTTACCTGAGAGGACCACAGGTCTGTGGTCCAAGCACCCCACGCCAATAATGTAAGCGGCTGAGCCTACATCGCTTATACGGCCCAGCACAGGTGGTCTCAGCCTTGCGTATTTCCTCATCCTTAGAGGAGAGTGCTGAGACATGCGCATCATTGCCGTTCTGGCCATTCTTGCCGCAGCGGGTCTTGCTGCCTGTGGGGATTCGGTGGTCTCGCCGTCAGGCAACGGCAGGCTGAGCCTGATGATCAAGGACACTCCGTACAGCGACGCGCGGGCACTGCTCGTTACGTTCTCTGAAGTGACGGCGCACCGCGACGGAGAAGGCGGCTTCACCAGACTCCCGTTCGGGGATACGACAGCGATCTCTCGGACCTGTGATCTGAAGAAACTCGTGGACCGGCAGGACTTGCTCGGCGTCGGCACGCTGCCGCAGGGCCACTACACGCAGATACGGCTGGTCGTTTCGAATGCGACTCTCTACTTCGACAACGCCTCCGAAGGGCCGCCCTGCGCGACCACCATCGCCGTGCCCGCGGGCCGCAGCGCCAACCTCGAGATCCCCTCGGGTGAGGTGAGGCTCAATCGGGAATTCGACGTCGCGGAGACAGGTGCGACGACGATGCTGATTGACTTTGATGGCGACCGGTCCGTAACGGAGACCGGCAACGGGCGGTTCCGCATGACGCCGGTGATTGGCGTCGTGAGTGTGCAGTAACGCTGGTTCGTGGTTGGTGGTTGGTGGTTCGTGGTTGTTGGCAAGAACGAACGTCGGGCGTTTCGAACTCGCGGGAGGTCACAGGCTCCACGAGGAAATGAGGCCGCCCGACGCTCTAGATGACTTATCGGCAATCGTGCGCGCGAGTTGAATGGCGCCGACAAGCCGGCTGACCACGACTTCACACAAATCCCATTTTCTGTGCAGGCAGATACGAGCGGGACATCGTGGTCCGGCTAAAGCCGGACACTACGTACGCGGCTGTGCGTCTACCGGTCAGCGCCGACGAACCGGTACCGCTGGCGGGCCCACAGACCGATGCTGAACCGCCACTGCAGTGAAAGCTCCGAACCATCTTGCAATCCCACCCCGAGCGCAACGAACCCCGGACGGCCAATCACAGGAAGTGGGAATTCGAGCGAGGGTCCCAACATCCATCTGAACGCGCCAGTGTCACTGGGGGATCGAGTGAACTCCGCTCCCGCAAACCACCCCAGGAGATTCGTCAAGGGATGTTCGTACTGCAGCGTGAACTCCGACACCGACGAGCGCGCGGCGAAGCCTGTGGACAACCGCCCATGAACGATGTCGTTCGTCAGCTGTTCCAGCCCGATGACGAAGTCGGCGCCCACCCCGCCGCGAGTCGTACTCGACGCTGTTCGCCAGCCGGCACGGACGAACTGCGCGGGAAAGTTCCACTTCTTCCACACCCTGTTTATGTTCGTCCGGTCCGGCTCGCTGAGCAGGAACTGCAATGCACACTCCGACCCGGGTGCAGCGACCTTCCCTCCTTCCGTGCAGTTCTCCGCGACGGCGGCGCTGACGAACTCCGGTAGTGGAAGCAAGTCGCAGGCGCAATGGACGCCGTCGAGCGCAGTCACGGGAAAGGTCTTGTCCGCTCCACGGCGTGTCACTCGCAGGGTGTGGTCGGCCGCCATGTGGGCACCAAATTGAGAAAGCCGGCTGTCTGTGTGACCCATGGCATCACGAATGCCCCATAGCTGGGGCGTCGAGTGATGAATGTTGTCATCGAGCCCGGGCGTGAAACGGCCATCTCGATTCATGTCCGGCGCCGTGGCGTGCTTTCCCAGTTCTACGATGGCGAACAGCGGCAGCGACACCGGCAGCTGCGACGATGCGGTACGGAAGACGTTGTTGGCCGTAAAGCCGCCGTGAGCGGCGCCGATGACGTTCAGGACGGCGCCTCCCAGCTTGTCTATCTCGACGAACAGATGCTCCGAGTCGTGCAGATGCGATCCGTAGCCGCCGACGTCGAACGGATAGTAGAACCAGTATTGAATGAGCCACGTCGTTCCAAGGTCCACGATCTTGTAGTAGATGGCACAACGAGCCAGAGGATCCGTCTTCTCTGGCGCAGCGAGGGGCCCCAATGGCGGCGTCGCCTGACGGCGTATCGAGTCGTACTGGCGGAGCAGGAAGCTCCGGCGAGCATCCTGCTCGCTACCGGGGTACAACTGAGTGACGCCGACCGGCAGTGTCTCGGTAGGCGTCAGCAGCGAACTATCCCAGACCTCGACTCTCCCCGGAAACACCGCTTCGTTCTGCTCGAACTGCAGCACCGGCGCGTAGACGCGCTCATCGAGGCGAATGCGGCGCGCACTCCAGCTCCACCCGCGGACGCGCCAGACGTCGGAATCGACAGCTAATCGAGTATCGACGTCCCTCAACATGCCAGTGGTCAGGAACTGCGGTGACGAGTGCGACTGCAGCGCCAACGCCGCAAGAATCGCCGCCCGCCAGATCTCCTCCGGGGCCGCCTCATATTTGATCGTGTGGAGGACGATGCCCGACAGCGCGTCCTTGATGACGATGATTCGCGAGTCCGTCACCCCGACTTCCAGGAACTCCGCCACCGACGGGCTGCGTGGATCGCCACTATCGGCGACGATCACGCTCGACGGATCGGGACGATAGGCAGGCGTGACCTCCTGGCCGCCCTCGGCCGCGACGACAAGCGTCATCGCGTTGTCGCTGCAGTGAACGGTGCCCCTCGCGCTGACCGCTACCTGCCTCATGGTCGTCAGGCGCGTCACGCAGGGATGGTCGACGACGAACCCTCCGTTGCAGCTGTCTTCGACGAGGTGCATGTCGGCACCCACTTTCATCGGCAGCTTCTCACGAAGGTCGTGCGGATTCAGGCTGGTCGCCGCGAGTCCGCAGGCTGGCATCTTCGCGTCCACCTGCGTCGTCGTCCCCGCAATCACTGCGAACCCACCAAGCGTCTGCTGAATCGGAGTCTCGCCGAACACGACTCTGTTCACCGGCGTCGTCAAGTCGATCGCCAGCAGATTGACTCGCTCGCGCAGGGTCGGTTGACGGTCTTTCGGGACCACCCTTCGCGGCCGTTGCAGGATGATCTTCGTGCCCGAGGCGCTCAGCGCGGACTGCTCGAAGACAGGCGTTTCGAACGTACGCATCTGCCAGCGCCGCTGTCGCGATGACGGCGTGGCCAGCAACACGACGCTTCTTCCCTCGAAATTGCTGCCTTCGAACCCCGGGGCCGTCGCAATGGCGACGACGCTGTCGAGCGCCTCGAACGCTGCTGCTTCGCGATCCTTTACGGGATTCATGACGAGTTCGACGGGGAGGAGCGACCTGGTGTCAACCACCGCCGGACTCTTGAGAGCCAGGCCGTCCTTCAGCGCGATCAGCGCATGAGGCTGATCGGTCACGCCATCGAATGTGAACGTACCAGTGCCATCACTGATCGCCTTTCGAGTGGGGGCCTGATCTGTACGTTCCTTGGCGAGCACAATTGCTTCCGCCACTGGCTGTCCGACGTCGTCGACGACGCGCCCGGACAGCCGGCAGCCCCGTTCACACGTTCGTCGCCCCACACCGGGCAGACGCCGGAGCCGGATTGGTTCAACGGGCACGTGAAACTGCTCGAACGTGCGCACGTACGCCTCATGGCCGTCCGCGTACACCCGGATTGTCAACGGCGCCAGCGCTTCGCGATTGGCGACGCGAAAGTCACCGTCCTTGTCGGTCTCGACCGCCAAGAAGCGCCCGCGGGAGTACACGGTCACCAGCACGCCAGCCGCAGCCGTGTTGTCATCGAGAGAGACCTTGCCCCTGAACATCGTTTGTGCGTGTGCAGCCTGCACGAAGCCGCCAATCAGCACGAGCGTCAGCACAACGGTCTGGAGTGCAGACGGATGACAGGACTTTGCTGATGAAAGGTTCATCTACAGGTCCTCCGGAGTTCGTGGAACTGTGAACGGTGGCCGCGGCCAGGTCGCGAGGAAGCGGCGGCCGACGGCTTGAGATACGCCGCGACGATCCTAATGTCAATCAGAATGTCGTCAACGTTGAGCAGCAGAAGGTGCGCGAGACACCAGGCCGCTCAGGACAATGCGAGTCTTGCGATGTCGCGGCGCGCCTTCGACTGACATCCGGCGTTCACACTTGCGATCGCCTGCCCCCGAGCGTCACGCGCGACGTCGTCACAACCACGCTGCACTCAACTCGTTGCAGCCACAGTCGGATGGAACCGGACCGGGCAGGCCGCTTGCCATCTGGTGGCGCGTCCCGGCGGGCTCGTAGTGCATGCCTCTGGAAGCACCCAGTCTGATGTTCTGCCAGCACCTGCCGGGACGCCTCAGCGCAGGGAACCATGTGGCAGGTCGCCGTGCAGCCGTTCACTTCACGATTCCGTACGTTCCCGCGCGGCCGCCGAGCCGCGTCTGCCCGGTGCGGACTGGAGACGACCCATGATGCGCATTGTGATGATGGTCCTGCTGGTCCTCGGGCTCGGTGTAGCACAGGCGACGGCGCATGCGGAGCAGGGAGCTCCGCGACGCGCGACACCCGATGCGAAAGCGTCGGCGTCGGCGCCGGTGAATCTCAACACGGCGACCGCCGCGCAGTTGGAATCACTGCCCGGCATCGGCAAGTCAACGGCAGAACGCATTCTCGAGTACCGGGAAAAGAACGGCGGCTTCAAGAAGGTCGAGGACCTCATGAACGTTCGCGGCATCGGCGAGAAGAGCTTTCTCAAGCTGAAGCCGCTCGTCACCGTCGCCGCGGCAAAAGGCGCCAGCGCCGAACAGTAACCCCTCTGCGGGCGGGCCGCGCGCAAGACATCGCGCGCGGTCCGCGTGGGTTCGGCCTCATCGATCTCGTGTTCTCCTCCGCAGTGGTGTGCGTGTTGTGCGCCATCGCCATTCCGCAGACATTGACGACGATCGAGCGCTCGCGAGGGCTGGCCGCCGCGCGATACCTTGCCGGACGCATGGCGTTGGCGCGTGCTCAGGCTGTGAGCCGCTCGACGACGATCGCGCTGCGGTTCGTCGCCACGGCGAACGGAATCCGCGTAACCGTCATTCAGGACGGCAACCGGAACGGCGTGCGCGCCCGCGATATCGACCTGCAGATCGATCGCCCGATTGACGAGGCGTTGACACTCTCGGATCTGTTTCCAGGCGTCGAGATCGGACTGACGCCGCAGATGCCTGGTACCGATCCCGTGCAGATCGGCGGCAGCGACATCCTCTCGTTCACACCACACGGGACGGCTTCGTCTGGCTCCGTCTACGTGCGAGGGCGCGATGGTACGCAGTGGGCTGTCCGAGTGCTCGGCTCGACCGCGCGAGCTCGCGTCCTGCGATTTGTGCCCGCATCGGGAGAGTGGGTCTATGCCTCCTAGCGACATGGAGCGGCGGCGAGCGGTCCGGCGTAGCCCGCAGCCCGACGAGGCACTGTCGCGCGTCAGACTGCGAACCGGACGCGAGCTGGCCGTGGTCGACATCTCGGGCACCGGCGCGCTCGTCGAAGGTCAGACGCGTCTCCTCCCCGGCACCCGCACCGACGTTCATGTCGTTACCCGCCACGGCCGGGTTCTCGTACGAGCACGCGTCGTACGCTCGCTGGTCTGGCGTCTCGAGCGCGACCTGGTCTGTTACCGCACGGCCTTGGCGTTCGACCTCGTCGTGGACACCGAAGCCGCGACTGCTTCACCCGAGAACAGCGAGTCGAACGGCCCTGCCCTGAGCGAGCGCAGCGAGTCGAAGGGGTATGCGATTCCCGCCGAAATTGCCGGGAATGGCGAGCCTCAGGGCATCGCCTACCCGGACGACATCATCGGCGGCCAGGCCTGACATGAGAAATGCGCCTACTCGCTCTCCTATGGCTTCGCGTTCGCGTGGCATCGAGTTTGGTTCTGGCGCGAGGGCGTTGTGTCGCGTTGGCGGTGGAGGCGGCGGTGAGTGACGTGACGATGGCATCGGGCTGTGTCGTGAAGGATCCCGGCCGGGCAGATCCGGGAGAGGCAAATCTGGAGAGAACAGATTTGGAGCGAGTGGCGCCCGAAACGGATCCACATCTGCGCGGCCTTCGTCAGCTCCTCGTGGCGCTCGGGAACGCGCTCGAAAACCGCCTCCAAGACGACCTCGAGGGAGCATTCGAACAGCACGTCCGCCAGTTGCTCGGCCTGCGAACGGTGCGGCTTCGTGAAGTACGCGCGCGATATCAGGCACGGCTCGTCACGCCAACGCGAACCACTGATTCGATCGTTCTGGGTGTTCCCGGATCTGATCCTCGAGTGCAAGCCGTTCTCGAGGCGTCATGTGATCCGGGGCGTCGCTTCGACGAACGCGACCTCGAGTTGTTGACTGCTGTCGCCCACCTTGGCGGCCTGATCATGGAGATCGCACGTCGTCAGGCGCCGGCGCGGATTCGTCCTCTGGCCGGCATCGCCCCGTTGATTGGATCGACCGCCGTGATGCGCGCGCTGCGGGAGCGCGTAGACCGGGTTGCGGCCACCGACTTCACGGTGCTGGTGGAAGGGGAGAGCGGTACTGGCAAGGAGCTGGTAGCGCGGCAGGTCCACGAGTTGAGCCGCCGGCGGAATGGGCCATTCGTCGCCGTCAATTGCGCCGCCGTCGTCGAGACACTGCTCGAAGCGGAACTCTTCGGCATCGAAGAGAGGACCGCCACCGGAGTTCGCGGCCGCCGAGGAAAGTTCGAGCACGCCGACAACGGCACGCTGTTTCTCGACGAGGTCTCCGACCTGTCACTGTCGGCCCAGGCCAAGCTGCTCCGCGTGATCCAGGATCTCGCCGTCGAGCGCGTGGGAGGACAGGGAGTTCGGCGCGTGAATACGCGCATCATCGCGGCGACGAATCGGCCGCTGTCAGAGCTGACCGTTCGGGGACTCTTTCGTACGGACCTGTATTACCGGCTGAGCGGCGTGGAAATCCATGTGCCTCCGTTGCGCAGCCGGCGCGAGGACATTTCCGAGCTGGCAAGATACTTTCTCGACAGGCATCGCCAGGCCCGGGAGCTGGCGCTGTCGCCGCAAGCGGAAGAGGCGCTCAACCTTCACTCATGGCCCGGCAACGTGCGCGAGCTCGAGCGTCTGATGGAACGAGCCGTCGCGCTCGCCGAAGGCGACCGCATCGAGCTCGACGATCTGCCGCCGGTCGTCCGCGGAGAGTACGAGGAAACCCTCGGACCGGCGTTGGCTGGGAACGAGTCATTCCGGCGATGGGGCAGTCGCTACGCGCGTCTCGTCTTCGAGCGATGCGGCCGCAACAAGCGGCGCACGTGCCGGATACTCGACATCAGCTATCACACGCTGCAGGCGTACCTGCGTTACTCGGATCGCCACGCACGCGAGCGGGCCAAGCAGCTGCCGGCATGGGTTCGTTCGGCGAGTGACGGACCAGATGCTGAAGACGGGGTGTGACTGTGACTCCATCGGTTCACCCACTTCGATTCTTCCGCATTGTCACCACGCAGCCGTCGCTCATCATCTGGACGTGTGCCCTCGTCTTGATGGTCGGGGCCGCCGCCATAGCGCGCGACCCTTCGCGAAGCACGGGCGCGATGGTGCCGGTCCTTCTGCTGCAACTCTTTGCCGCCTCGTCTGGATTCGAAGTGCCGGCCCGGCGCGGTCATTACGACCTGCTGCTGACGAGCGGGCATCGGCGTGTGTGGATGGCGCTCGGGCACTGGATCACCTCGATCGCTCCCGGCGTGATCGCGTGGCTCGCGCTGGCTGCAGTCGAGAGCGCCGTGAGCGGCGGCACGGGCCGAGCACTGCTGGCTTCGGGAACGATCGCCGCGATGAGCCTCGTGTCGACGCTGCCATGGGCGATTACCGTGCGCCTGCCGCGATACTCCGGCGGGATCGGGTGGCTCCTGGCATCGGCGATCTCGACCAGTGTGTGGCCCTCGATGCAGACGTGGTCTGCCTGGAGAATCCTGATCGATCCTGCCGCGCTCGTCGGCCACGACCTGGGCGTGAATGAAGCGTTCCTGGCGGCGCCCGCGCTCATCCTCGCTGCCGGCTCGATGGCCGCTGCATGCCGATGGGTGTCGCGGGCCAGCGTGCCACTCGAGGCGGCGCAGTGACTCCGTTTGCCGTCTCGGTGCGCGATCTGGCGGTTCAGTACGGCCGCCGATTGGTGTTTCAGGACATCTCGTTCGACATCGGGGCGGGCCAGTCTGTCGGTGTCATCGGCCCGAACGGATCCGGAAAGACGACGCTGCTGCGAACCCTGGCCGGGTGTCTCGTGCCGAAGTCGGGAGATATCAGAATCGCGGGGCTGACACCGCGTGATGCGCTGATGCGGACTGGTGTCGCGTACTTCGCCGGAGACGCAACGTTGCCCGGTTCGGTGCGAGCCTCACAGTGGGGAAGCCTTGGCAACGGCGACGTGATTACTGCCGATCGGCGCCCGATCCGAGCGTTGTCGCGTGGCACGCGGCAGCTGCTTGGCCTGCGAACCGTGCTGGGTCGTCAACCACTTGGGCTGATTGTGCTCGACGAGCCGTGGGAAGCGCTCGATCCAGACGCCGCCACATGGCTGTCCACGACGCTCGAGACCAAGCGCGATCGCGGCGCGGCGCTGGTTCTCTCCTCACATCGCCTTCACGACCTCGCCGGGTTCTGTGATTCGTATCTGTTCTTGCTGCCGCACCAGGCCAGGCTCGTTCACGCCCACGACATTTCGCCGACGAGTCCGGTCACCGCTGCGCAGCTGGCCGAAGTGTTCGACAAGCTGCGCGGCGGCGCAATGTCGCTTCGCGCCGTGTCGTAGCCGTGATTTCGCCCTCAACCGCTCTGTATGGAATAGACGAGGTGACGGTTGGGGTGGGCAGCTGTGCTTGATCGATGGCGACCAATCTCCGATCCTTCTTCGGCTCCTCCTCGTTGAATGCTCGAAGGGGTGAACCATGAGACTTGGCCTTCGTCGATTGTCAGTGTTCGTGCCCATCGTAGCAGGCGTATTTGTGGTGCTCGCGAGCGTCGCTGCAATGTCCAGCCAGGCCAGTGCGACGTCTGGTGGCATAGTCGCGACAGTCCCCGTGCACACTCCGAAGGCAGAGTTCGGAGTGCCAGCGGCCGCGCGTCGTACAGGGTGTCCGGTGCAGTGCGCAGACGGCAGGGGTCTGTTGGTGAATCATTTCGATGGGCAGGCTGGTACGGACAGATTCCAGCAGCTTTGCTTGCCGCCACCTGCCTGGGAGAATCACTGCATCCTGCAGGACGACCGAGGTACACAGGCCGCCGGTCACGAACAAGACAATTGCTGCCCAGTACCCGAATAGCGTCCGACACGAGCACTTCCGAAAGGCCGCAGCTGAAAAGCTGCGGCCCCACCGCAGCGACAGCCCATGAAATCCCGTCGACGTTCAGCGTGTGACTCCTCAGCCAATGCAGGCGAGAAATGAAGTACAGTCGGAGAGTTGTCCGACACGGTCGCGTCCGAGCTTCGTAAGACCCCCCTGCACGCGCGTCATCGCGCCTCTCACGCCCGGATGGTTCCTTACGCCGGTTGGGAGATGCCCGTGGAATATTCCGGCATCACCAACGAACACCTCGCGGTGAGGACGCGCGCCGGCGTGTTCGACGTCAGCCACATGGGCGAGATCGAGATTGCCGGCAAGAACGCGCTTGCCGCCGTTCAACTGATCTCGAGCAACGATGCCAGCCTGCTTCAGACCGGACAGGCGCAGTACGCGGCGCTCACCACGCCGCACGGCACGTTCGTGGATGACATGCTCGTGTATCGCATGGCACCGAGCCATTTCATGCTGGTCGTCAACGCAGCGAACACGGCGAAGGACTTCGCGTGGATCAGCGAGCAGATCAAGACCGTTGGCGACGTGGCGGCGATTGACTCGAGCAGCCGGTATGCACTCATCGCTGTTCAAGGTCCGGCCGCGCGCGAGATCCTGCAGCCGCTCGCGACGATCGACCTTGCCGACATCGGACACTACCGGTTTGGTTACGGCGAGGTCGCCGCGGCACGGGCCACGATTTCCCGCACCGGCTACACCGGTGAAGATGGCTTCGAGATCTTCGTCCCGCCCAATGTCGCCGATCGGCTGTGGCAAGCCATCCTCGAATCGGGGCGATCGGCGGACGTGATTCCGTGCGGTCTCGGTGCGCGCGACACGCTGCGGCTCGAGGCCGCCATGCGTCTCTACGGCAACGACATCGACGAGACGACGACGGTCCTGGAGGCCGGGCTCGGTTGGACGATCGGCTGGAAGAAGGGCGACTTCATCGGCCGGGATCGACTGCAGGAGCAGAAGGAGCGCGGCGCGTCGCGGAGACTGGTCGGATTCGAACTGATCGATCGAGCGATCGCGCGCCAGGGCCATCCCGTCTTGAGCGGTGGGCGTCAAGTGGGCGTAGTGACGAGCGGGACTCAGACGCCGTTCCTGAAGAAGGCGATCGGCATGGCCTACGTCCCGATGGAGCTTCGCGCGGCAGGCACGGAAATCGACATCGACGTGCGCGGGCGTGTCTCAAAGGCGCGCATTGTCCCGTTGCCGTTCTATTCTCGGACAGGGGTCTGACCCGGGGTCAGACCCGGGGTCAGACCCCACTCCAGGAGCTGAGATGGCCTATCCGGCTGACTTGAAATACACCAAGGATCACGAGTGGATGCGCCTGTCTGGCGATGTCGCAGAGGTCGGCATCACCGACTACGCGCAGGAACAGCTCGGCGACGTGGTCTTCGTCGAGCTG
>Ga0075421_100003562_pt1 | contig 18650 bp, 9 predicted proteins | sample SoiMetdeltSBSDD5_FD_75292 | JGI IMG/M metagenome (GOLD analysis project Ga0075421, IMG submission 75292) | Bulk soil microbial communities from a Populus tree surrounding site in Tennessee, USA - Soil MetaG P. deltoides SBSDD5 | ecosystem: Environmental > Terrestrial > Soil > Tree plantation... | reverse complement strand
TCTTCGGATCGACGTCGTACCAGCCCTCGTGCACGTCCGAGCTGGCGTAAAGCACGCCGACCTCGCGCAGCGCGCTGTGCATGTGGTTCAGGTGCAGGTGCCGCACGCGGACATAGGACCCGAGCGGCCGGCGGCAGGCATCCAGCTCGCGCTCCTTCGTGAACGAGCCCGGCTCCTTCTCCACGTATCGCCAGGCCGCGTCCCGGCAGACGCCGTGGCGGAACCACCCCTTCATGGCTCCGCGGATGCTCGACCCGTCGTAGTTCTCTCCGCGCCACTCGTCGTACCGCTTCGCCATCTCGTACAGCATGCGGGGGCTGACCAGGTCCTTCATCGGGGGCGGGTACACGCGGTTGCGAAAGAGAAAATTGACGACCGCCGCGAGGCCGAAGCCGGTGCAGGCCCCCTCCTGCTTCTGATCGAGGATCTTCGGCACCTTCTTCCGGTTGTCGAGCCGGAAGGGGAGCTCGACGAGGCTCCCCGCGTACATGAGGTCGCGCAGATCGAGAGGGTCCTTCGTCACGCCGGTGAACGGGCGTTCTTTCCTGAGGGCCGCGACGCGTGCCTTGGGGGGCATGGATGTCTCCTCGACGGATCCCGGGCGTGGCGGCCCCTTCTATACCACGATGGCGGCATGGTCCCGGTCCGGAATGTGGGAGAATGAGGCAGCCCTCGATCGGACGCCACCATGAAGATGGGAGCCGCAACGCTCCTGGCCACCGGGATCCTGGTCGCCATGTCCTCGCTGCCGCCGGCCGGTGAGCTGGCCCCCGTACGCCCCGAGGGGGACGCCGGCGTGCAGGGGAGCACCCAGGGACGATTCTCGGACCGGACGGTGGTCCTCGCCCTGACGGTGGACAGGAACGGCGGCCGCCTGGCGGCCTACACGCTCAAGGATCGCCCGTTCGTGGCGCCGCCCGCTCCCGAGGCGCGGGTGTCGCGGGGGCCGGGCCCGGCGCAGGTCGAGGTGGTCCTCCTCGGATCCGCGGGCGCCCGCTACACGCGACGGGTGGATGTTCCGGGGATCTGTCTCGAGCACCCGCCCGACGCGGCCCCGCACATTGCAGGGGACACCATCCGGATCCACCGCGACACCTTCCTGGTCGAGGTCCCCGAGATCGCCGGATTCGACCGGGTCGAGGCCGCCTGGTATCCCGCCGGTCCCCAGGACCAGGACCGGACCGTGCTGCTCTCGGCCCCCCTCGACGTCGCGCATTTCACCCCGGCCGGCGGAGGAGCGCGGTACGAAGACCTCGCGTTCGCGTCGGAATCGACGCCCGGCCCGCCGGTCTCGCTCGACACGACCGGCGACGTCTTCTGGCCCGAGAGCTTCGGCGACCCGGACGTGTACACGATCTACGGCGATCCCGCCGAGGTCCCCCTGAGGATCAACATCACCATCGTCCCGGACGGCTACACCTACGCCGAGAAGTCGACCATGGTGAGCCACGCCAACGCCCTCGTCGCCTACCTGCGCGCGAAGACCCCCTACAAGGAGCACGACCCGTTCATCAACTACATCCTGGTCTACGCCTACTCGGGAGAGAGCGGGACCGACCAGTGCGACTGCGGGATCGTCAGGAACACCGGCATGAGCACGGGCTTTCCGAACGCCGGCTTCCCCTGCAACGACCAGGGGAACCGCTGCCTCTATTACGGCAACAGCTGCGACACCGACAGCAGCTTCCATCTGGCCCAGGCCGAGCTGCGGGCCCCTGCCAGCGACGCCAAGGTCGTCATGGTGAACACCACCCGCTACGGCGGGTGCGGCGGTCAGCGTGCCGTCTACTCCGCAGGCAACGCCGCCGCCACCGACGTCGCGGCTCACGAGCTTGGGCACTCGCTGGCCGGGCTGGCCGACGAGTACTCCACCAGCACGGGCTGCGGCAGCGTGGCCGGCGGCATCAACACGTCCACGAACGCGACCGACGGGGCCTGGCCCGAGTGGATTTCCACGCTGGGGCCCCCCTGGGAGGGGGCCCAGTACTATTCCAACTGCATCTACCGCCCGCAGGCCAACTGCACGATGCGGGTGCTCGGCTCCGAGTTCTGCAGCGTCTGCCGCCAGCGCTGGGCCCTGACCTTCTTCGGGCACAGCCGCGTCGCATCGACCGCGCCGATCAAGTTCACGAACCCGGCGTCGCCGCTCGAAGTGCCCCCGGGAGCGCAGCGGATTTTTTCCATCACGACCCGTCTCGCGACCGGCGGCCCCCTGATCACCAACTCGATCACCTGGCGCATGCAGGCCCCCGGATCCACGACCCCCGCGACGGTGGCCACCGGGACGACGACCTTGGCGCAAACGTTTCCCGCGGTCGGGACCTACACGCTGACCTGCGAGGTCATCGCCGACACCAATTTCATCAAGCCGGCCAGGAACGGGGCGAACAGGGACGTCGCCACCTGGAGGATCGATGCGGTCGTGGACGCGGACGGCGACGGGTACCTGAGCAACGTCGATTGCAACGACGGGAACCCCGCCGTCCATCCCGGCGCGACCGAGATCTGCAACGGGGTGGACGACAACTGCACAAACGGAGTGGACGAGGGGTTCGACCAGGACCACGACGGATCCACCTCCTGCGGCGGGGACTGCAACGACGGCCTCCCCTCGGTGAGGCCCGGGGGTGCGCCGATCTGCGACAGCCTCAACAACGACTGCAACGCCCCCGGCTGGCCCTCGCTGGCCGGCACCAACGAGGCGGACGACGACGGCGACTCCTGGTCCGAGTGCCAGGGGGACTGCAACGACGCCTTCGCCTCGGTGAGGCCCGGGGGCGCGCCGATCTGCGACGGCATGAACAACGACTGCACGTCTCCCGGCTGGCCGGCGCTCGCCGGCACCAACGAGGCGGACGACGACGGGGATTCCTGGTCCGAATGCCAGGGGGACTGCGACGATGCGCTCCGGACGCGATATCCCGGCGCGCCGGAGGCCAACGACGGCCTCGACAACCAGTGTCCCGGGAATGCCGGCTACGCCCTGATCGACGAGGTGTCGGGCACGATGGGATTCGACGACCCCGGTGACCCGTCGCGGATCTGCTGGCCGGCCCAGGCCGGGGCCGCCGAGTACGAAATCGTCCGCTCCACCTCGGCCGCGTTTCCCGCGGGCTGCGCCGCGACGACGGCGAGCCTCGCGTGCTCGAGCGACCCGGACGTCCCGCCCGCGGGGCAGGCCTTCTACTATCTCGTCCGCGCCTCCGCCCCTCGATTCGGCAGCTGGGGAGCGCGCTCCTCGGGCTCGGAGCGCACCGGCCTCTGCGGCGCCGAGGTGAGCTGCGCGGACGCTCTCGACAACGACGGCGACGCCCTGATCGACTGCGACGATCCGGACTGTTCGGCCCAGGCCCCCTGTGCGCCCTCGATCTTCACCTTCGTCGACACCCTGGGGGACGACATCGGCGCCACGGCGCTCCTCGATTTCCTGTCCGCGACGGCTGCGGGGCCCGGCGACTACCTCTTCTACGCCATCCACAGCCCCGGCCCGGGAGACTTCGAAGTCTGCGCCCAGAGGGCCGACTTCTACGTGGACAGCTACCAGGCCCTCGCGGTGTCCGGAGGGAGCCTGCCGTCAGGTTCCTGGAACAGATGGGTCCGCCCCCTGCCCGGCCCGTGGAGCGGTCCCCAGACCGGCGCGTACCCGAACCTGTTCGGCAACGACTGCTTCGAACTCTATGGCTTCTGTCCGGAGGCGGGGCTGGGAGGGCGCAACCCTGCGTTTCTTCCGGTGTACGAAAATGAGTGCGAGGTCGCCTACGCGGACTACGGCTGCGGGGACGGGACCTGGAGCCTGACCGTCCGGATCGGCAGGAGCCGCATGTCCGCCTGCCGCTTCTGATCCCCCCGACTCCGCGTCTAAAGGGATAGAATCGCGGGAGCGAGCGGCCGGGAACCCGTGCCGCCGGTCCCCGTTATTCTGTCTAGGAGGGACCCGATGGACACTCTGCTTCAAGACATGCGCTACGGATTGAGGATGCTCCTGTCGCGGCCGGCGTTCACCGCGGTCGCGCTCCTGGCGCTGGCGCTCGGCATCGGCGCCAACACCGCCATGTTCAGCGTGCTCAACTCCGTGCTGCTGCGGCCCCTGCCGTACAGGGACCCGGAGCGGCTGGTGATGATCTGGCACGAGTACGCGCAGATGAACCTGCCGAAGGCCTCGCTGTCGGTCCCGTCCTACCTCGAGTACCGGGACCACGTGCAGGGATTCGAGAGCGTGGCGGCCGCGACGAACTGGAGCGCGAACCTGACCGGGTCGGGGGACCCGGAGCGCGTCCAGGGGGCCAGGGTGACCGGCAACTTCCTGGCGACGATAGGCGTGCCGCCGTTGCTGGGCCGAGACTTCCTCAAGGAGGAGGACGCCCCGGGCGGCGAGCGCGTCGTGATCCTGAGCCATGGCCTCTGGCAGCGGCGCTTCGGCGGAGATCGGGGGATCCTCGGGAAGACGCTCGAGCTGAACGGCGAGTCGCACACCGTCGTCGGCGTCATGCCTCCCGGCTTCATGTTCTTCCAGCCGGCCGACCTGTACAAGCCGATCGCCTTCACCGTCGAGCAGGCCGCCCCCAGCAACCACGGCAACGAGTTCCTGATCGGCGTCGCGCGCCTCGGGCAGGGGGTGACGCTGGCGCAGGCGGGATCCCGGATGGAGGGGGTCGCCTCCCGGCTGCGCAAGGAGTTCTATGTCGAAGGATGGACCCCGCGCCTGTTCCCGCTTCTCGACGAGATGACCGGTGAGGTCCGGCCGGCCATCCTGATGCTCATGGGGGCGGTCGGCTGCGTCCTGCTCATCGCCTGCTCGAACGTCGCCAACCTCCTCCTGGCCCGCGCCACGGCGCGGCAGCGGGAGATGGCGATCCGCTCGGCGCTCGGCGCCGGGCGCATCCGGATGATCCGGCAGCTGATGACGGAAAGCCTCGTGCTCGGCGTGGCCGGCGGGGCGCTCGGGCTGTTCGTCGCGTTTCTGGGCCTGCGGGTCCTCCTGGCCGCGGCCCCCGACGCCGCGGCGCAGATGGTCCTGGGGGGCCGGGCCATCGGGCTCGACGGCACGGCGCTCGGGTTCGCCCTCGCGGTCTCGCTCCTCACGGGACTGGTGTTCGGCCTGGCGCCGGCCCTGCAGGCCTCGCGCCTGGACGTCAACGGCATGCTGAAGGAGGGGGGCCGCGGCGAGGGCCTCGGGCGGCGCGGCCACCGGCTGCTCGGCGGCTTCGTGGTGTCGCAGGTGGCGGTGGCGCTGGTGCTGCTGGTCGGAGCGGGGCTCCTGATCCGCAGCTTCGTCCGCCTGCGCGCCGTCGATCCCGGCTTCCGTCCCGATCACGTCCTGACGATGCGACTGACCCTGCCCTCGAGCCGCTATGCCGAGGACGGCCAGGTGGCCGCCTTCTACGACGAGCTGCTGCGCCGGGCCGCGGCCCTCCCCGGCGTCCGGTCCGCCGCCGCCATCTCCAACCTGCCGATGGGCGGCGACAACGCCAGCGCATCGTTCGCCATCGAGGGACTGAACGTCCCGGAGGGGCAGCCGTCGCCGCACGGCGACTCGCACATCGTCAGCCACGACTACTTCGCGGCCCTCGGCGTGCCGCTCGTGAAGGGGCGCTTCTTCGAGCCGGGCGACGGTCCTCAGGCGAACCAGGTGGCGGTCATCGACCAGGTGCTGGCCGATCGATACTGGCCGGCGGGGGACGCGATCGGCCACCGGATGAGGCTGTATTTCGAGGGATCCGACGACAAGCCCGTGTGGCGCACGATCGTCGGCGTCGTGGGCCACGTCAAGAAGTACGGTCTCGACGGGAGAGTGAAGGAGCAGTACTACATGCCGTCGACCCAGATGCCCCGCCGCGGCATGACCCTGGTGCTGCGCACCGCGACCGATCCGTCCTCCATGGTCCCGGCGGTGCGGGGGGCCGTGCGCGACCTCGATGCCGGATTGCCCGTGTTCCGCGTCGAGACCATGGAGCAGGTCGTGGACGCCACCCTGGTCACGCGGCGCTTCAGCATGCTCCTCCTCGGGATCTTCGCGTCGGTCGCGCTGGTCCTGGCGGCGGTCGGGCTGTACGGCGTGATCTCCTACTCGGTGGCGCAGCGGACGCGCGAGATCGGCATCCGGATGGCGCTCGGGGCGCGCGGCGGCGACGTGGTCCGGATGGTCGTCCGCCACGGGATGACGCTGACCGCCATCGGCCTGGCGATCGGGGTCGCAGCGGCGCTCGGACTGACGCGCTTCCTCTCGAGCCTCCTGTTCGCCGTCCCCCCGAACGACGTTCCGACGTTCCTCGCCATCGCCGCCATCCTGGCCGGCGTCGCGTGGTGGGCCTCGTTCCTGCCGGCCCGCCGCGCGTCGCGCATCGATCCGATGCGGGCGCTGCGGGACGAATAGCCGCGCGGACCGGCCCACACGGGGCCCCGGATCGGCATCCCGCGCCGGGCCGGGCGCGTCACGCGACGCGCTCTTCGCGCGAGGCGCCTTCCGCCCGTTGCGGGCGGCGGCCGGCGAACAGGGCGCCGGTCCAGCGGGCGAGGTAATAGAGGACCGTCATGTAGATCATCACCGGCACCGCGACGATCGCCAGGACGATCATGGAAAGCAGACCGAGGGGGACGCGCACCACGTAGTCGATCGTGTTCAGCCGGCGTCGCGGGCGTGCCCGCGGGTTCTCCGCACCGCTCATGAGACGCGATTCTACCATCGCGACGAAGCGGCCCGCGCCCGCGGGGCCGCGGCCCGGCCGCGCTTGACGGGTGCACGGGGGGGATGCTACGCTCCCGCCCCTTCCATCAAGGATGCGACTGGAGGCGCCACATGGCCACATCGGGCCAGCTGAAGACGAGAATCGACCGGCTCACGAAGAAGATTGCGGAGAAGGGGGCGTCCATGCCCCCTGACAAGAAGCGCGTGTTCGCCAAGAAGCTGAAGAGATGGCAGCGCGCGCGGCGCGTCGCCCTGGCCATGGAGAAGCGCCGGGCCGCCCCCGCCAAGGAAGCGAAGGAAGAGAAGGCGGCGGCCGCCCCCCCGGCGTCGTAGACAAACCACCCGGATTTCACGTTTCGAGGAGGAGACAGAAGCATGAACTCTGCGCGCAGCACGAGCGTCGTGATCGCGGCCGCGCTGGTCGGGATGGCCCTGGTCGGATGCGGCTCGAGTGTGGACGAGATGATCATGAATCCGACCACCAAGGACGAGATCATCGGGAAGCTGATCAGCGACGACGTGGCCAAGCGGGACATCATGGGCAAGCTGACCACCAACAACGACACGAAGAAGGAGCTGGCCGAGACGCTGCTGGGGGACCTCTCGATCAAGGCGCTCGCCCTCGAGAAGCTTCTGGCCGACCCGGCCCAGAAAACGGCGATCGCCCAGAAGCTCCTGGCGGACGCCACCACCCGCGCCGAGCTGATCGCCACCCTGACGGGGGACGAGGCCGGCCGGAAGGAGATGCAGGAAGCCCTGAAGAAGCCGCTCCCCAAGAAGTAGGGGAGCCGGTCCTACAGCGCGTTCACCTGGACGGTGTTGGAGATGGCCCGGTGGCCGCCCTGGTCCACCATGCTCAGGCGGACCCTGTAGATCCCCGGGTGATCGAAGCGCATCTCGTGCTTGTAATCGAAACCGTCCGCCGTCCGCACCAGGGTGCCGGTCGAGCAGGCGGTCTCGTTGGCGGAGCCGTCACGGTCGCGGCCGGTCGCCGGCATCATCCCGTCGTCGGGCCCCCGGCCGTTGCGTGACCCGGCGACGTCGGTCTGCAGCGCCGCCTCGCGACACAGCTCGAGCTTCCCCGGCTCGACCGAGCTGTTCACCCGGCCGTACAGCGATACCGTGAACGGGACGAACCCCACGACCCGGTCCGCCGCGATCCACAGGGCCGACGCGTTGTCCTTGGCCCTCAATCCTTTGGACCAGACGGGATTGCCGCCTGCCAGGATCAGGAAGATAGCCCCCGCCACCACCGCCCCCCGCACCCATCCTGTTCCCAGCATTGTCCCGCCCTCCCAGCGTGACGGATCCAGCATGTGCATTGCGTATATGTAATTAGAAATTATTACATATGAAACACGACCTGAATCTAGCACGCCGTGCACAGGAGTCAATGCTAATTTTCGTAACGTTGACTGTGGCTTACGCTCAACTTATATTGCAACTGCGTCAAAGGAAACCGGTTATTCGAGAGCCGCGCACGGCGGGGGACCTTGCGCATCAGCGGCGAGTCGAAACATTTGTCCGAAGAAATTCTTCAGCAGGTCTGCCGCGAAATCGGAGACCTGCTGCCGTGCGATCGCATCTGCCTGGCGCTCCCTTCCTCCGACGCGACCCGCTTCACGCTCCTGACCGCCCATCCGACCAGCGAGCGGCACTCGGCGCACTCCCTGCGGCGGAAGGGTTCCCGCGCCGCCCAGGTCCTGCGCAAGGGGTCGGTCGAATACTCGTCGAACCTGCGCAAGGCCACGCCCTATCCGGAGGACCGGATCCTGAAGGAGCGGGGGGTGGCCCAGGCGGCGTTCGTCCCGATCGGACTGGGGGATCGGCCGGGCTGCGTCCTGATCCTGGGGAGCAACGAGCCGGGGGGCATGCAGGGAAAGGCCACGGGCATTCCCGCCGAGGCCCTGGGCCGGGTCGCGGCGGCGATCGGCGCTGCCGGTGGCGCGAAGGAGGAGTCGAGCAGCGTCCTGCGCCGGGTCGCCGAGCTCAGCAAGGTCGCCGGCCGCATCATCCAGGAGGACGATCTCGACACCGTCTGCCGCCTGTTTCTCGAGGCGGTGCAGTCACACTCCGGATACACGCGGGCGGTCCTCACCCTCCTGGACGACCAGGGGGGGGACCTGAAGTTCTTCTTCAATGGATTCGACGACCGTCAGATCGACCATTTCCACGCCCACAAGCCGACGAAGGAGCAACGCGAGTCGATCGTCCGGGAAGGCCGGCGCATCGGCAACTCGTACCTGGTCGCGGCGACGGCCGGCAACGGCGGCGGCCTGCTCCCCGGCGCGGCCAGGGACCTCCTGTTCATCCCGCTGTACGGCTCGGGCTCCGTCATGGTCGGCGCGGTCATGCTGGAGGAGCCGGCGGCGGTCCCGCCGGCCCCCGAGTCGCTGTCCCTCATCGAGCTGTTCGCCGGCCAGATGGGCCACGCCATCCAGAAGAAGCGCCTCGATCGCGAGATCAAAAGCATGGAGGCGCGGCTCCTGACGGCGCAGTCGCAGCTCCTGCAGGCCGAAAAAATGTCGGCGATCGGCCTTTTGATCTCGGGCGTGACGCACGAGCTGAACAACCCGCTGTCCGGGGTGATGGGGTTCGCGCAGCTGCTGCTCGCCAGCGAGGTCAATCCCAAGACCCGCAAGCACCTCGAGCGCATCCACAGCGAGGCGGTGCGATCGCAGAGGATCGTGCAGAACCTCCTGTCGTTCGCCCGCCGGCACAAGCCCCAGAAGACGCACGAGGACCTGAACCGGGTCATCGACGGCGTCCTCGACCTGCGCGCCTACCAGCTGAAGGTGGACAACGTCGAGCTGGTGCGGCGCTACGACACCGGCCTGCCGAAGACCATGCTGGACTTCCACCAGCTCCAGCAGGTGATCCTGAACGTGGTCAACAACTCGCACCACGCCATGATGGAGGTGGGGGACCGCCCGCGGCGGCTGCTGATCGAGACCCGGCGGTCGGGCTCGACGCTGCGCGCCAGCTTCACCGACAGCGGCACGGGGATACCCAAGGACCGCCTCGAGTCGATCTTCGATCCGTTCTTCACGACCAAGCGGGGCGGCAAGGGGACCGGTCTCGGCCTGAGCGTGTCGCGCGCCATCATCAAGGACCACCAGGGGGCCGTGACCGCCGAGAGCGTCGTCGGGGAAGGGACGACCATCCACATCGATCTGCCGCTCGTCGACGAGAAGCGGGGGGACGACGCGCCCGAGGACGAGACGAAGACGGCGAGCGGCCCTCCGCGGAGCCTGCGGCTGCTGGTCGTCGACGACGAGATGATCCTGGTGGAGCTGCTCACGGAGTTCCTGAAAATGCACGGCCACAAGGTGGACGAGGCGCGCAATGGCCAGACCGCCCTCAAGCTGGCCACCGCCAACACCTACGACGTGATCCTGTCGGACCTCAAGATGCCGGGGCTCGACGGGCAGGGGTTCTACGAGCGCCTCCTGAAGATCAAGCCCGACATGGCGCGGCGCTTCATCTTCACCACGGGCGATCTGGCGAACCCCAAGACCCAGGCCTTCTTCCACTCCTCGGGCTGCCCCTACCTCTCCAAGCCGTTCCGCCTCGAGATGGTGCTGACGCTCCTCCAGCAGATCGCGCGCGACGCCCAGGCGGCCTGATCGAGACACGAGGCTGCGACTCGCGCAAACGTTGACAGACGCGCCCTGCGGCCGTACGCTTGGTCTCCCGTGAACTTCGTTTCCAGAGCCCGCGCCGCCCGCCATCCCGGCCGTCTGCCGGGGATCGCGACGCTTCTGACCGCGTCGCTCCTGACCCTGCCCTTGCATCCGCAGGCCGCGACTCCCGCGCCGACCCCCGGCGAGGAATCGAGGTCCGCGGCGCCGTCCCCGGGCGAGGCGCGGTCCGGGCCGGCGGGAGTGGAGGACCTGATCCAGCGGGGGAACCAGGCCCGCCGCGACGGCCGGATGCGCGAGGCGATCGCCGCCTACCGCCAGGCGCGCGATCTGTCCCCGCACACGTACGAGATCCGTCTGCTGCTGGCCGACACGCTGCGCCGCACTGGGGACGCGACCCGGGCGCTGCCGGAATACGAGTCGGCCCTCGTCCTCAGCCCGTCGCGCTACGAAGCGTACGCCGGAAAGGCCCAGATCCTGAGGGCGCGCTTCGACCACGAGGCCGCGGCGGCGCTGCTGCAGGACGCCCTGGGGCGGGTCGGTCCCGAGGCGCGCCCGGACATCCTGCTGGTCCTGGCCGAGACGCGCCGGCGGCAGAAGCGCTTCGCGGACGCCGACAAGCTCCTCGACGAGATTCTGGCGGCGCGCCCCGGGGACGCCCCGGCGCTGGGCATCCGGGCGCGCCTGGCGGAGGATCGCGGCGACCTGCCCGCCGCGATTGCGGCGTGGGACGGCTATCTCGCGGCCAGGCCGGACGACGAGCCGGCGGACCTCCGGCGCCGGGAGCTGCGCGAGCTGAAGGCCGCGATCGCGGCCCTGCGCGAGACCGCCTCGGACAGGAAGGACCCGCAGGTCCTGCGCGAGCTCGGGCGCCTGCAGTCGGTGGCGGGGGACGCGGCCTCGGCGGCGGAGTCGTTCCGCCGCGCCCTCCGGATCGATCCGGAAGACGCGGAGGCGCGGCTCGGCATGGCGCTGGCCCTGCGCGACTCGGGCCCCGAGGGGGCCTCGCGGGCCGCGCGCGAGCTCGAGCGGCTCTCGAAGTCGAAGCCGGGGGACGCGGCCGCCCTCTACAACCTCGCGGCCCTGGCCTTCGCCCGGAGCGACGCCTCCGGCGAGGAGACCGCATGGCGGGCGCTGGTCGCAGCCCGGCCCGACGACCTGGCCGCCGTTCGCGGATACGTCTCGTTCCTCGAGCGCCAGGGGGCGGAGACCCTGGCGCGTGCCGCCGCGGCCGCGCCTCCTCCGGCGGCGGACGCGGCGGCTGCCGGCGTGCTGCGCGGCCGGGCGCTCCTGCTCGCCGCCGCGGGGCGCTGGGACGGGGCGGCGGACGCTCTCTACCATGCCCTGCGCCGCGATCCGACGGACCCCTGGACGCTCGAGATCGCCACCGACATCCTGTTCCTCAACCCGAAATTCATGTCGGCGCTCGGGGACAGCGTGCAGGCCGGTCTCGCGGCGGGGACCGGCACGGTCGAGGAGCGGCTCCTGCTGGCCAGGCTGCACTGGTGGTCGGGGCGCGGCGACGAGGCGCTCATCATGCTGCGCCAGGCGGTCGCCGCCTTCCCCGCCTCGGCGATGGCGCGCTCGGCGCTGGGGGAGGCCTACCAGGTCATCGGCGGCAACCCGGGCATGGCGCTGGAGGAGCTGACGCGCGCGGTCGACCTCGATCCCTCGCGCATCGCGGCGCACGTCGACCTGGTGCTGGCGATCCTGCACACCGGGCGCGCCAGGCCGGCGGAAGCCGCGGCGCGCCGGGCCCTTCGCCTCTTCCCGAACTCGGCGCCCATCCTCTCGGTGCTGGGCGCGGCGCTCGCCGAGCAGGGGGAGTTCCAGGCCGCCGCCGACTCGTATGCCCTGGCCGTGGCGGCCGACCCGGCCGACAACTTCGGCCTCGCCCGGGGGCAGCTGCCGCTGGCCCTCGCCGCCGCCGGCCGCCACCTGGAGGCGCGCCGGGCGCTGCGCGGATCGATCCCGCCGCTCCCGGACGTCCTGTATCGCGAGGCGTGGACGTTCGCGCGCGACTCGTTCCGCGACAAGAAGTACAACGGCCAGGACTGGTCCGCGTGGAGGACGCGCTATCGCGGTGCTTTGCGCAGCGAGGAGGACGCCTGCCGCGCCATCGCGGCGATGCTCGGCTCGCTCGGCGATCCGTACACCCGGCTGCGCGATCCCGAGGAGACCTCGGCCCTGTTCCTGTCGCCGCGCGGCGCGTCGTCGGCGACCGATCCGCTGGGCCGGGCGGCGCTGCAGAGCCGGACCGTGGCCACCGGCGAGCTGCCCGGCGGGCTCGGGTACATCCGGCTGGGCAACTTCACCGACCCGGGAATGGTGGCCGAAGTGCGCGCCGCCCTCGAGCGGATGCGCCGGACGGAGGGGATCGTGCTCGACCTGCGGGGCAACGGCGGGGGCCTCGGGCGATCGGCGGACGCCATCGGCGACCTGTTCGTCGGCCCGGGCAAGGAGGCCGGCGTCGACGTCGGGCCGCTCGGGGAAACGACCCAGGTGACGGGGGGGGACGGTGCACTGACCGACAGCCCTCTCATCGTGCTGGTGGACGGCCAGACCGGAAGCGCCGCCGAGCGGCTGGCGCGCACGCTCGAGGTCACCGGCCGCGCGACCCTCTCCGGGGACGCGACGTTCGGCAAGGGGCGGGCGCAGGTGTCGCGCGTCCTTCCCGGCGGCGCGACCGTCCTGGTGTCCGCGAGCGAGATGCTCGGCCCCGACCGCCGGCCGATCCAGGGGAAGGGTCTCCAGCCGGGCCGGAGCGTCGAGCCTCCCGCCACGGCCCCGCAGAATCCCTAGGATCTGGCCGAATACTCGGACAGGCTCCTGGAGCCTGGCGCCGCCGGGGGCGCTGTATGTGGCGTGCTAAGATACGCGCCCGATGCGCGAGCCGACGCGACGCCCGATGGCGCCCGACGCCAGTCCCACAGGCACCCGCGAGCGCGTCCGAAGCCGAGCGCTGGCGATCGTCGCGAGCCTCGTTCCGGGCGCCGCCCCGCAGGGGCTCGGCGGCTTCTGGGCCAACGCCTGGCCTTTTCCCGCCGTCGTCTTCTCCGCCTTCCTGATCTCCTGGGGCGCCGAGTGCGCCCAGTTCCTGGTGTCGCAGGGGATGGCGCTGGCGATCCTGGCGTGGCTCCAGGCCATGCCGGAGTTCGCCGTCGAAGCGGTCATCGCCTGGTCGCAGCAGATCCACTTCATGACCGCGAACTTCACCGGCTCGCTGCGGCTCCTGGTCGGATTCGGATGGCCCCTGATCTTCTTCGTCGCCGCGCTCGGGACCTGGGCGCGCGAGCGGCGCCTGCTGCGCACCATCCGTCTCGACGAGGAGCACTGCATCGAGGTGCTGGCCCTCGGCCCGCCGATCCTCTATTTCCTGCTCATCTACTTCAAGGGAACGCTGACGCTCGTCGACGCCGGCGTCCTGATGGCGCTCTACGTCCTGTATCTCTGGGTGCTCAAGAAGGTGCCGCCGCGGGAGGCCGAGGAGATCGAGGACCTCGAGGCGATCCCGCGCCGCGTCATGCGCCTGTCCCGGCGCGGGCAGGTCATCGCGATCACCCTGTTCTTCGTGGTCGGCGGCGCCATCCTGATGATCGCCGCCGAGCCGTTCCTGCACAGCATGCTGCGCTTCGCCGTGTACTTCGGCGTGTCGGAGTACCTGTTCATCCAGTGGGTCGCGCCGTTCCTCTCCGAGTTCCCGGAGAAGATCAGCGCCCTGTACTGGGCGCGGCGGCCGGGCAAGGCGCCGATGGCCCTGATGAACATGGTCTCGGCGAACGTGAACCAGTGGACCATGCTCGCCGCGATGATTCCCATCGTCTATAGTTTCAGCGTGGGGGCGCCCACGAGCATTCCCTTCGACGATTTCCAGCGGTCGGAGATCCTGCTGACGGTCGCGCAGTCGATGCTCGGACTCCTGCTCCTGTCCAACATGTCCTTCCACATTGTTGAGGCGGGCGGGATCCTGTGCCTCTGGGGCGTCCAGCTCGTCGTCCCCCACCTGCACACGGAGGTCACCCTCGTCTATTTCGCGTGGGTCGCGTACGAGCTGTTCATGGTCATCGTGGTCCGCCGGCGCCTGGACGCGCTCGGCGCCTTCGCACGGACCTGGAAGGCCCACGGCATGCGGGCCCGTGCCTCTGCAGCGAACCGCTAGGCGGTTCCCGAGTCCGCCGTGACCCGCGGTCGCCTCACGAAGCTCACTCTCACGGTCGCCGCCGCGGCCGCCCTGGCGGTCTTCGGCCTGCCCCGGGCCAGGCTCTGGGGCGAGGCCCGGCTGCGCCGCGCCCTCGAGAAGCGGGCCAGCACCCTGTGCGGAGCCCCCGTCCGAATCGGTCACCTCGAGATCGAGTTCGTGCCCGCCGGAATCCACCTCGACTCGATCCAGGTGGAGCGCCGCGGCAATCGCGGTTCGGAGGCGAGCGGCAGCGCGGGGCGCGCCACCATCCGCGCCCCGATCATGACCTTCCTGGGGGCGACCCGCGGTCCGGTGACCGTGAAGGTGGAACGACCGAGCATCCGGATCGTGCTCGCCGAGGGACGCCCGTTCGACGTGGCCTCGTGGTTCGGCGGAGCGCCCGACGGGGCCGGGCCCTCGCCCGACGCCGCGGGTCCCGCCGCGGCGCTGGCGGCCGTGCCGGCCGGCTCGACGCTGGCGATCCAGGACGGCATCGTCGACATCGAGATGACCGGCGGGCCGCGGGCGCGCCTGACGGGTGTTCGGCTCGACGCCTTCCCCGGAAAAGCCGGCGGCATCGAAGGCCGCCTGGTCTTCGAGAAGGGGGAGTACGAAGGACCGGGCGGCGCCTGGCCGGGGCTCGGAGGGGATACCGCCTTCGCCGCCTCGCTGGCCGAGGTCCGTTTCGACCCCCTGGCGATCCACGCCGATGGCCTGGACCTCTCCGGACGTGCCACCCTGCGGCTCGACGGGGCGCCGGTCCTGGACGGGACGCTCGATGCCGGCGTGGGGCTCGATCGGCTGGCGCGCTTCCTCCCGGAGGGCTCGGCCCCCGCGGGGCAGGCGAGGGTCTCGCTCCGGGGCAAGCTGGGCGGCGGACAGACCGAGGCCCATGGGGACCTCGAGATCAGCAACCTCGGCCTGTGGGGAGTCGCGGTCGGCACCCTGCGAAGCGACGTGGTCATCGACCAGGGGGTGCACCTGCGCGGCATCCGCGCCCAGCTTCTCGGCGGCGAGGCGACCGGGACGGCCGATCTCACGCTCGCGGGACCCTTCGCGGCGGAGACCGAGATGCGCGTCGACGGCGTGGACGTCGCCCAGGTCCTGGAGCACGCCGCCTGGACCGGGCCGCCTCTCACCGGCACCATCCACTACAACGGGCGCCACCATATCGGCGCCGGCGGAATCGCGAGCCTGCGCGGGACGGGTGTCCTGGATGCCGTGGGTCACTACCGCTCGGGCCGCGGCGCCGATCTGCCGCTGGAGGTGACCGCCGGCCTGGTCATCGAGGGGAGCTCCCTCAGCCTGACGAACGGATCGCTGCGGGCCGGCTCGACGCGTGCCGGATTCTCGGGGACGGTGGCGCCGGGGGAGGGAATCCGGCTCAAGCTCAAGGGGGGGACGGGGGACCTGACCGAAATCATGCCGCTGTTCGCCCCCCCGGCGAGGAAGCCGCCGCGACCGGCCGAGCGGCCGCCGGGCGGGAAGGCCTCGAGCGGTCGCCCCGCGGCCCGTCCCGCAGCCTTCCCCGTCCCCCGCCCCGCCCCCCGATTCAGGACAGACGCACTCCCCGCGGTTCTCCCGGCGACGTGGCCGCCGCGCCCCCCGAGGCCGGCCAGGTTCCCCCTGCGCCCGGCCGGACTGTCCGGCGGCCCGGCCGTCCAGGCCGCCGCGCTGCCCGCCGCGGCGCCCGCCGCCGCCCCTCGGGCGAAGCCGGAGGACGACGGCGCGCTCGTGCGCATCACGCGCCTGCTCGGCGGCCGCTGGGAGTGGGACGGCGAGCTCGGGTATGGAAAGGGGGGGGTCGAATTCGACGGGACGCTGCGCGGCTTCGACCTGACGTACCGGGGCGCGCCGATCGGGGCGCTTCAGGCGCGCATCGCATACCACGAGGACGCGCTGGTCTTCGAGGAGGGAGAGCTGCGCCTCGACGAGGCGTCCTCGGTGAGCCTGCGCGGCCGCATCGATTTCCGCGGGGCGGGGTCGGTCGCGGTCGAAGCCACCGCCACGAGCTTTCCGCTGGAGCCGGCGCTGGCGGCGATCGGCATCAAGGCCCCGGCGCGCGGGCGCCTGACCGGCCCGGTGGTCATCACCGGCCGGCCGGACGCCCTGGCCGGCCGCGCCACGATCGAAGCGGTCCCGTTCGCCGTGGCCGGTGTGGAGTTCGATCGGCTGCAGGGGGAGCTGATCTTCACGCCCGACCTTCTCGAGCTGCGCGGCGTGACCCTGTCCCTGGGCCAGGGCACGATTGCCGTCGCCGGCAGAATCCCCTATCTCCCGGGTGACTGGCTGCCGGCGGAGGGGGAGGCGCCGGCGGGATGGACGCTCGAGGGGCATGATCTCGACCTGTCGCGCGGCACGCGCGCGGCGGCCGCCCTGGGGCTTAGGGGGACGGCGTCCCTCGAAGGCCGGATCGAGGGGGCCCTGGCCGCTCCGGGGGGATCGATCGCCATCCAGGCCACGGACGTCCAGGCGCACGGCGCCCTGGTCGGAGAGGCGAGCGCGCGGATCGGGCTCGAGGGCCGCGCCGCCCGGATCGATCTGCAGGCGCCCGCACGGGGCCTCTCGGTCACCGGACGGATCGGGCTGGCCGACGGCGAGCCGTCCGACCTGCGCGCGGTCCTGGCCGGGCTGGAGCTCCGCGGGCAGGAGATCGTCCCCAACGCTCCGGAGGACGCCCGGATCGTGCTGTCGGGCGAGGTGCAGGCGAGCGGCCCGCTGGATTCGCCCGAGCGCGTCGAGGCGCGCGCGGTCTTCGATCGAGTCGAGGTCTCCCTGGCGGGGATGCGGCTCGACGCGCGCGCGCCCATGGAGGTGACCCTGCACGACGGCAAGCTCGCCCTGGCGCCGGTCGCCTTCGCGGGGGAGGGGACCGGGATCGAGCTCAGGGGAATGGTCGATCCCGGGGCAGGCCTGATCGACCTGGCCGCCTCGGGCGGCGCCGATCTGAGGCTCCTGCGCCTGTTCCTCAAGGGACTCCAGGCGAACGGTACGGGGCAGTTCGCCATGAAGGTGGGGGGCCCCCTGGCGGCTCCGGTCTTCGAGGGGAGTCTCAAGGCCGAGGCGGACGCGATACGCCACACGGACCTGCCGTTTCCGATCAGCCGGCTGCGGGCCGCGGCCGCGTTCGAGGGGAACCGGCTGAAGATCGAGACGCTGGAGTTCCTGGCGGGAGGCGGCCTGGTGCAGGGGACGGGCGAGGTCCTGCTGGGGGACCTGGAACGGACGGAGTCGCCGTTCGCCATCCGCCGTGCGGCGATCCGGTTCCGGGGCTCGAACGTGCATGCCGAATATCCCGACGGCCTGCGATCGACCTCCGACCTGGACGTCACGCTCAGCCGCGAGGGGGGAGAGACCCTGCTCTCGGGTACGATCGATCTCATCCGCAGCGTCTACGGGAAGGACTTCCGGCTGGACAAGGGGAAGGGACCGGCGCGCGCGGCGGAAGTGCTCAGGCCCGGGCCCGGGGGACCGCTCGCCGGCGTCCGTCTCGATCTCCTCATCCGCGCGCCGCAGGACGCCTGGCTGCGCAACGACTTCGGCGCCATCGAGGGACAGGGGGAGCTGCGCGTGCGCGGCACGGCGGAGCGTCCGTCACTCTCCGGCCGCATCACGGCCGTCGAGGGGGGGACGATAAGGTTCCGGGGCGTCTCCTACCGCGTCCTGGCCGGCAGCATGGACTTCGTCGATCCCGATGTGATCGACCCCGTGTACGACCTGCAGGCGGAGACGCACGTCTCCGAGTACCAGGTGACGCTGCACGCCGAGGGAACGATGGGGGATTTCCGCTACGACCTGTCGAGCAACCCGCCGCTGCCCGAGCAGGACATCGTGTCGCTGCTGCTCACCGGGCGCACGCTCGGGTCGTTCGGCCAGGAGGGGGGCGGCCTCGCCGAGGAGACGATCTCCACCTACCTGACCGGGCGCCTGACCGGCGAGCTGACCGACAGGGTGCCGGGGATGGGCGGGATCGACCTGTTCAGCATCGATCCGCTGCAGGCCAACGCGCAGGGGGATCCGACGACGCGCATCACGGTCGGCAAGCAGGTCACCCCGGACCTCTTCGTGGCCTACTCGAGCGACATGAGCTCGACCGAGGGAGCGATCTACCAGCTCGACTACGCCCTGAGCCGCGATTTCCACT
>Ga0075421_100003560_pt1 | contig 18651 bp, 17 predicted proteins | sample SoiMetdeltSBSDD5_FD_75292 | JGI IMG/M metagenome (GOLD analysis project Ga0075421, IMG submission 75292) | Bulk soil microbial communities from a Populus tree surrounding site in Tennessee, USA - Soil MetaG P. deltoides SBSDD5 | ecosystem: Environmental > Terrestrial > Soil > Tree plantation... | reverse complement strand
CAGCCGGCACTGCCCCGCCCATACAAGGTCTGGGGTTATCCTATCACCCCGCTTCTGTTCCTGGCCGTGTCGCTGTTCATGATGGTCAACCTGGTGCTGGAAAGGCCCGCCCAATCGCTTGGCGGCGTGGCCATCATGCTGTCGGGCTTGCTCGTCTACGCCGTCTCGGCCAGACATGGACGGTAACATTCCGAGGAGTTCCTGAGTCATGCTTGCAACCCGGAGACTGGCGAACGCCGGCATCCTCTGGCTGGCCTTCGCTCTGCTGACGGCGGCTGCGCCGGGCTGGGGGCCGGCGTGGGCCACCGAGGCGACCAAGGCGCCAGCAGCCCTCCCAGGGGCCGCCAAGGCCACCGAGACGCCCAACGACGTGGCGCGCTTCCTGGCCGGCCTGGAGCCGTCGGCAGACTCGGCGCTGGCCCCTCTGGCCCGCGATCCGTCCTGGCAGCAGCACGCCAGATCGCTGGACACGGCCTGGTCCAGACTGCAGGAGACCCGCCTTGCCAAGATCCGGGCTTGGTCGGCGGCCAACCTGACGGCGCCGCAGCCCACCGTTCTCTACATGTTCAGCGGACCGGACTACCTCTACGTGGACGCCTTCTTCCAGGACCGCACCACGTACGTCATGAGCGGGCTGGAGCCGATCGGCGCCATTCCCTCCATCACCTCGGTGCCGCGCAAGGCCGTGACGGGCGCGCTGGGCGGTCTGCGCGCCTCCGTGGGTACGGCGCTCAACTACAGCTTCTTCATCACCGCCCAGATGCAGCGCAGCCTGCGGACCAGCAATTTGAACGGCGTGCTTCCCGTCATCTACCTGTTCCTGGCCCGCTCGGGTAAGACCATCCAGGACGTGAGCCTGTTCGCGGTAGACAAGGATGGCGCCGTGGTCGAGGCGGGCACCCGCGAGGCCACGCAGGGCGTCAAGATCGTCTTCACCGGCCGCGAGGGGAAGGTGCAGACGCTCTACTACTTCCAGACCGACCTGTCCGACGGCGGCGTCAGGCGCTCCGGGTTCCTCAAGTTCTGCGAGCAGTTCGGAAAGGCCGACGTGTTCATCAAGAGCGCGTCCTACCTCCTGCACAACAACAACTTCGCGATCGTGCGGGCCTACCTGCTCGAGCACGGCGCCGCCGTCGTGCAGGACGATACCGGCATTCCCGTGCGCTACTTCACGACCGCAGACTGGCAGCTGCAACCGTTCGGCCGCTACCTGGGACCCATCGCCGTGTTTCCCGGCATGTTCCAGAAAGGCCTGAACGACGTGTTCCGGAAATCCAATCCGCCGCGTTTGGAATTCGGGGTCGGCTACCGCTGGCGTCCGCAGGAGTCCAACCTCCTGCTGGCGGTGCGCAGCTCTCCCGGCGGCGTGGCGCAGGAGCTCCCGCGCCAGAAGTAAGACGATTCCGGCAGTCGGCGGTCGGGCGCCGGCAGTCGCAAGACGGGAACGCCGGGTGAGTAAGCCGTGGCCTGATGGCTGAATCCGGGATTTGCCGACTGCCGAATCTCTGATCACTCGGAGAACCGCAATGACACTGCCCCACCTCCGGCCGCGCCTGCGCGCCGCCATGTACCTGGTCGCCGTCACCGCCGCCGGCGCCGCCCTCGCCCAGCCCGCCAGGGAGTACGAGCCGCAGGTCGGCCAGGCTGGCAAAGACGTCGTGTGGGTGCCTACGGCCCAGACCCTGGTGGACAAGATGCTGGACATGGCCAAGGCCGGCCCCGGCGACTACGTGATCGACCTGGGCTCCGGTGACGGCCGCACGGTCATCACTGCCGCCAGGCGGGGCATCAAGGCGCACGGCATCGAGTACAACCCGGAGATGGTGGTGTTGTCGAAGCGGAACGCCGAGGCTGCGGGCGTGGCCGACAAGGCCACCTTCGCCAACGCCGACATCTTCGAGAGCGACTTCTCGCAGGCCACGGTGCTCACGCTGTTCCTGCTGACCGACCTCAACCTCCGGCTGCGCCCGACCATTCTCAAGATGAAGCCCGGCACGCGCGTCGTCTCCAACACCTTCAACATGGGCGACTGGGAGCCGGACCAGACCGTGCAGGCGCCGGAGGGGTGCACGAGCTTCTGCCGCGCCTATCTCTGGATCGTGCCGGCGCAAGTGGCCGGCACCTGGCAGCTGGCCGACGGCGAGCTCACCCTTGCGCAGGGCTATCAGATCTTCACCGGCAAGCTCGTCACCGGCAACGTGATCGCCCCCATCGCCAAGGGTCGCCTCGACGGCGACCGCATCGTCTTCACCGCCGCAGGGACGGAATACACGGGTCGGGTCAGCGGTGATGCGATGGAGGGGACGGCCAAGGCGGGAAGCGCCGAATCTCCCTGGCGGGCAACGCGGAAGTAGGACGGGGTCAGATCCCTGGCCGCGACGTCTTCATCAGACCTCCTCGGTAGCGACCAGGGGTCTGACCCCGTTCACCTGTTCCGACCCCGTCTACCAGAAATCCACCACCCACTCCGGCGCCGGCTCCGCGGCGTGGGTGACGCCGGCGTAGCGGCCGTGGTGCACCAGCAGGGGCTGGCGGCCGTGGGTGGCCATGTAGCGGATGCCGCCGATGAACAGCGTGTGGTCGCCGCAGTCGTACAGGGCCGTAATGTCGGAGGCGATGACCGACGCGGCGTTGGCGAGCAGCGGCGTACGTCCGGCCCACAGGAACTCAAGCGCGAGGTCCGCTATCGGTGCGCCGGCGAAATGCGAGCTGATCCGCTCCTGGTTCTTGGCCAGTATGCTCACTCCGAAATGTCCCGCCTCGATCAGCAGCGGGTGCATGCGGGCCTTCTTCCTGATGGAAATGACGCACAGCGGCGGATCGAGCGAGCCTGACATGAAGGCGCTCACCGTCATGGCGCGCACCTGGCCGTCAGCGACCGTGCTGACCACCGTGACGCCGCTCGCGAACGAGCCCATCACCTTGCGGAACAGGGCGGGGTCGATCGGTGGCGCCGCGGCCTCGTCCCGTGGTGCGCCAGTCCCATCCTGCACTGCGGCATCTCCTTCCGTCGGGCGGCGTCTGAAGCCGTAAGACCAATGGCCGCATGGTAGCCGAGGTTCACCGGGTCGGTAAGGTCTGGCACTGCGCAACAGCAGAGCCCAAGACAGCTGCCTCGACGGCGCAAGGGCGGCACGGGGCCACAAGCCCCATGCGGGTGCGGGCGGCACCCGGTGCCTCACCAGACTGCGAATTTCAGGCGTCAGCTTGCTCGAAATGGCGCATGGCCCTATGTAACGGGCGGTGCAAAGCGGAACCGCATGTTGACGGCCCCACAAAGCCTGAAGCTCTTCTGGAAGCGCGTGGTCGCCGCGCTGTCGCTGCTGGCGGCTGCCGCGCTGGGGCCGACGGCGCCGGCGCCCGTCAACGGGGCGGGCGTCAGCGGCTCCAGGGCCGGCAACGGCGCCGCCCTCGCGAACGCCGCCAACACCTTGATGGCCAATGTGGCCGCTATGGCGGAGGGCGGTGACCTCAAGGTCCGCACGGATGCCTCGGGCGATGCGCAGGCCAAGGCCTACGCACCGCCGGCACGGCAGCAGATCGCTGTCCTGCGGCCTGAGGCCGCGTCCTCCGCGCCCGACACGGCCGAGCCGCCTCCGGCCCATGCCCCCCGGTCCGGCTTGACCCGGGCACCACCCCGCGCCTGACAAAACGCTCCTGCTGAAGGCCAGCGGCCTTGCCCTCACCGGCTCTGCGGGGGGGCGGGGCCACCGAGCTTGGCACGGGAACGGTTCACGGCTCGCCTGCGGACGGCAGCGAGGCACCAGCCTCGGCCGCAGCGCCGGGCGGCCGCATTGAGCGCAGGTACAACACGGGCCGTCGACAACCCGAAACATTTCGAACGGTCTCGCTTCCGGAGGAGACGTCTCCTGCCATGCTGAATTTTCCGCGGTGGAAACAGGCCGCCATATTGCTCACCTGTCTCGCCGGGCTGCTCGTCGTGCTGCCCAACTTCTTGTCCCAGCAAACGCTGGACAAGTGGCCGCGCTGGCTGCCCAAGTGGCAGCTGTCGCTGGGCCTCGACCTGCGCGGCGGCGCGCATCTGCTCTACACAATGGAGATCAACGACGTCCGCAAGGACTGGCTCGACGGCCTGCGCGACGACGCCCGCAGACGGCTGCGCGACGCCAAGATCGCAGTGAGCGCGGCGGGCATCTCGGGCAACGCGGTCCAGGTGCGCCTCAACAAGGCCGAGGATGCCGACGCGGCCTTGAAGGCCCTGCGGCAGATGATTCAGCCCATCGGGAACCCCCTGATGGGCGGGTCCGGCACCGACATCGACGTGCAGAAGACCGGCGCCGACACCTTCACCATCGCGCCCACCGAGGCGGGTCTCAAGCAGCGCGTCGGCAACGCCATCGATGCCGCCATCGAGACCGTGCGCCGCCGCGTCGATGCCGTCGGCACCAAGGAGCCGCACATCGTGCGCGAGGGCGAGAGCCGCATCCTCGTGCAGGTGCCCGGCCTGCAGGACACGGCGGAGCTGGAGCGGCTGATCGGCGAGACCGCGCGCCTCTCCTTCCACGAGGTGCATCCGTCAGTGACGCCGGCCGAGGCCAAGGCCGGCAGGGTGCCGGTCGGGTTCAAGATCTACCAGGGCGTGGACAAGCGCGAGGGCGAGTATCTCCTGCGCGAGTCGCCCGTGGTGCGCGGCGACGAGCTCAACGACGCCAGCCCGGGCTTCCACCCGCAGACCACGCAGCCGATCGTCCAGTTCGGCTTCAACAACTCCGGGGCCCGCAAGTTCGGCAAGTTCACCCGCGACCATGTCGGCAAGCCGTTTGCCATCGTGCTCGACGACAAGGTGATCTCGGCGCCCGAGATCCGCTCTGCCATCGAGGGCGGCAGCGGCTACATCGAGGGCAACTTCACGCCGGAGACCTCCACCAAGCTCGCGATCCAGCTGCGGTCCGGCGCGCTGCCGGCGAAGCTGACCATTGCCGAGAAGCGCACGGTCGGGCCGTCGCTCGGCAGCGACTCCATCGAGGCCGGCAAGCTCGCCGGCATCATCGGCGGGATGGCGACCATCATCCTGACCGTCCTCTACTACGGGACTTTCGGCATCTTCGCCTGCTTCGGCCTCATCGTGCACGGCATCCTGACGGTGGCGCTGATGTCGCTGTTCGGCTCGGCGCTGACCTTGCCCGGCATCGCCGGCCTGGTGCTCGGCATCGCCATGGCCGTGGATGCGAACGTGCTGATCTACGAGCGCATCCGCGAGGAGGTCCGTGGCGGCAAGACGCCGGTGGCGGCCATCGACGCGGGCTTCAGCCGAGCGTTCGTCACCATCGCCGACTCGCAGCTGACGACGCTTGCTTGCGCCCTCGTCATGTTCTGGCTCGGCGCCGGCCCGATCCGCGGCTTCGCCGTGACCCTCACCATCGGCATCTGCACGTCGATCTTCGCCTCTGTCACCGTGGTGCGGCTGCTCATCTACTACTGGCTCAACGCCCAGCCGCGCGGCAAGGGCACCAGACTGGCGCTGCCGGTCTAGGACAAGGAGATAAAGCCCATGCGCTTCCTTCCGAACTTCCGGGGCTTCGACTTCTTCCCCCACGACCTGCGCCTGCCCTTCATGCGCTACAAGGGCCTGTGCCTTGCGCTCTCGCTCATCGCCATGGCGCTCTCCCTGGCGACGATCTGGCAGCGCGGGTTCAACTACGGCGTCGATTTCACCGGTGGCACGGTGATCGAGGTGCAGTCCAAGACGGGCCCCGCTGATATCGCCGGACTGCGCGAGAAGCTGAACCAGCTCGGCATCGGCTCGGTGCAGATCCAGAGCTTCGGCACACCAGCCGACGTGCTGATCCGTATCGAGCAACAGAAGGGCGGCGAGGCGGAGCAGACGGCTGCGGTGGGTAAAGTCACCGCGGCGCTGGGCTCCCAATACGAGCAGCGGCGCTACGAATCGGTCGGCCCCGCGGTCTCGGGAGAGCTGCGGTGGACCGGGTTCACTGCCGTGATCGCGGGCCTGTTCGCCATCGTCGCCTACGTCTGGCTGCGCTTCGAATGGCAGTTCGCGGCCGGCGCCATCGTGGCGCTGACCCACGACGTGCTGCTGGTGGCGGGCATCTTCTCGTTCCTGCAGCTGGAGTTCGATCTCTCCATCGTCGCGGCGCTGCTCACCATCCTCGGCTACTCGGTCAACGACACCGTGGTGGTGTCCGACCGCATCCGGGAGAACCTGCGCAAGTACAAGAAGATGGAGCTCGACGCCCTCCTCGATCTGTCGATCAACGAGACGCTGTCACGCACCATCCTCACGGGCTGCACGGCCATGGCCGTGCTGCTGGCGCTCTACATCTTCGGCGGCGAGGTGATCCGCAACTTCAACCTGGCGATGCTGCTGGGCGTGGTGATCGGCACCTACTCGTCGGTGTTCATCGGCGCGCCGCTGCTCGGCTACCTGGGCGTCAAGCGCGACTGGACCGGCGCGCCGGCACCCAAGCCGGCCGGTGCGGCGCAGCGGGCGAGGGCGGCGTGAAATGGGCGAATGGCGAATGGCCAATCGCGAATGGTGGAAACACCATTCGCCACTCCCCATTCGCCATTCGCGCCTTGCTCAATCCTCGAACGGATCCTTCATCAGGATGGTGTCGTCGCGCTCGGGGCTGGTGGAGAGCAGCGTCACCGGGCACTCGATCAGCTCCTCGATGGTGCGCACGTACTTCACCGCCTGCGCCGGCAGCTCGGTCCAGCTGCGCGCGCCGCGCGTCGATTGCGTCCAGCCCTCGAACTGCTGGTACACGGGCTCGAGCCGCGCCTGGGCGTTGTGCCCGGCCGGCAGGCGCCCGATGCGCTCGCCGTCCAGCGTGTAGCCGACGCAGACCTGCAGCGTGTCGAAGCCGTCGAGCACGTCGAGCTTGGTGAGCGCGATGCCGTTGATGCCCGCCGTCTTGATGGTCTGGCGCAGCAGGCACGCATCGAACCAGCCGCAGCGGCGCTTGCGGCCCGTCACCGTTCCGAACTCATGGCCCCGCTGGCCGAGCCGCTCGCCGGTCTCGTCCATGAGCTCCGTCGGGAACGGGCCGGCGCCGACACGGGTGGTATAGGCCTTGGCAATGCCCAGCACGTAGCTGATGGCGCTGGGGCCGACGCCGGAGCCGCTGGCGGCCGCCGCCGCCACCGTGTTGGATGAGGTGACGAATGGATAGGTGCCGTGATCCACATCGAGCAGCGCGCCCTGGGCGCCCTCGAACAGGATGCGCTTGCCGGCGCGGCGCTCGCGGTCGAGCAGCTCCCAGGTCACGTCCATGAAGGGAAGGATTTTCGGGGCGACGGCCGTCAGCTCGGCCATCAGGGCGTCCTTGTCGATCTCCGGCCGGCCGAGGCCGCGCCGTAGCGCGTTGTGGTGCACCAGGATGCGGTCCACCTTGGGGCCCAGGGTGCCCAGGTTCTTGAGGTCCTGCACGCGGATGGCTCGCCGGCCCACCTTGTCCTCGTAGGCCGGGCCGATGCCCCGCCCCGTGGTGCCGATCTTGCCCTCGCCGGCGGCGGCCTCGCGCAGCACGTCAAGCTCACGGTGCAGGGGCAGAATAAGCGTGGCGTTCTCGGCAATGCGCAGGTTCTCGGGCGTCACAGCCAAGCCCCGGCTTGTCAGCCGCTCGATCTCCTCGCCGAGCGCCCACGGGTCGATCACCACCCCGTTGCCGAGCACCGAGAGCTTGCCTTGGCGCACAACGCCGGAGGGCAGGAGCGAGAGCTTGTAGGTCTCGTTGCCGATGACCAGCGTGTGGCCGGCATTATGGCCGCCCTGGAAGCGGACCACGATGTCGGCCCGCTCGGAGAGCCAGTCGACGATCTTGCCCTTGCCTTCGTCGCCCCACTGGGCGCCGACCACCACCACGTTTGCCATGTCTCATGCCGCATCAAGAAGGCGCCGCCCGCGACCACGGCGCAACCGACATCCACGCAAGCGAGCGCGGCACACCGCCCAGGGCGCCGCGCCATGCTCCTGTCACGTTCTTAACTCTTTGTCTCGGCGTGGAGAATACCGCCGCCCGGACGGGAGGCATAGCACCGATTGGCCGGCGGGCAGTCCTGTGGCAATTTGTGCGCGCCTGCCACCCCATCGCACCCGAGGGGGCTGTGCCGGTCTCGCGACCGCGGTAAGGATGCTGTCCGTACCGATATTGTGCGCTAGCGCGTAGGGGAGAATAGGAATGACCACGATCAAATGGCGCGCCATCAGCGCTATCCTGCTTTCGGTGGCACTGGCCGTCATATTCTGGCGGCTGCCGCTGATGGAGCCGGCGACGTTCGCCTCGACGGTGAACGGAACCATGGCCGTGTTCGGCGGCCTCTTCTTCATCTTCTGGCTCTATCTGGTGGTACAGGGCTATCCGGTGTCGCATGGCGATATCGGCAGCAGCAGCACCCACAATCTGGACAACATCATCTCGGCCTTTCCGGCCCTCGTCGCCATGTTCGGCGTCTTCATCAGCATCGTCGGGTTCTGGCCGTTGTCGTCCTTCAACATCGTCATTGCCGTGATGACGCTGCTGGTTGCCGTTTACGACCTGTGGGTGCTGGGCGGTGCCGCCGCCAAGATCAACCGCCTCACCGACGAGTTCAAGTCGGTGCGCTGAACAGGTGTCTGACCCTGCGGGTCAGACACCGTTGCGCAAACGGTGTTGAACACACCGCCCCAACAACGTTGGAGCTACGGTGTCAGACCCGGAGGGTCTGACACCAGCGGACCGCCGGCCCTGCGCCAGGCGTCGAGGCCGCCGTGGATGTGGCAGGCGGTGGCGAGGCCCGCGTCCTGGGCCGCCTGCACGGCCATGGCCGAGCGCTCGCCGTAGGCGCAGTAGAAGACGATGCGCCTGGCCGTTGCGCGGGCCAGCTCGTTGAGCATGCCGCCGGGGCGGATGTTCTCGGTCAGCTCGGCATAAGGCGCGTGCAGCGAGCCCGGGATCACCCCATGCTTCTCGCGCTCGGACCGCTCGCGCAGATCGACCAGCGCGGCGCCTGGTCGGCCCACCAGGGCCTTGGCCTCGCTCGGCGTCACCGCCCAGCCTTTGCGCGCGATCTCGTCCTGGGCGAGGCCCACCCGCATGTTGGCCGGCACCGCCACGTCCATCATCTTCGGGTTGGGCAGGTTGAGCCGGCTCATCAGGTCGACATACTCGTCCACCGATCTCACCTGCAGGCGAGGGTTGTGGCGCTTCTCCTCGGCGATGGTGGAGACGGTGTCGCCCTTGTAGTCGTGGGCGGGATAGACGAGCGTCTCGTCGGGCAGCTTCAGCAGCTTGTTGAAGAGCGAGTCGTACTGGTCGCGGGCGCTGCCGTTCTGGAAGTCGGTGCGCCCGGTGCCGCGGATCAGCAGCGTGTCGCCGGTGAACACCCGCTCGCCCATCAGGAAGCTGTAGGAATCGTCCGTATGGCCCGGCGTGTAGAGCACGTCGAGTGCCACGCCCTCGATGGTGAGCCGGTCGCCCTCGGTCACCCGCATGGAGACCACGTCCACCTTGGCGCGCTCGCCCATCACGGTGATGCAGTGGGTGCGGTCGCGCAGCGCGCCGAGGCCGGTGATGTGATCGGCGTGGATGTGGGTGTCCACCGCCTTGACCAGCTTGAGATCGAGCTCCTTCACCAGCTGGAGGTAGCGGTCCACCCGCTCCAGCACCGGATCGATGATCAGGGCCTCCCCGCCCTTCCGGCTGGCGACGAGATAGCTGTAGGTGCTCGAGGTCTGGTCGAAGAGCTGACGGAATATCATAGCAGCCTCCACGCTCTATTCGTGAAGCCATTCTACCACCGGAGCAATGCGAGGAAAGTCGTACCACGAGCGGGACGTACTGGAGCAAGAGGCGTGCAGCCCGACTGGTGAGAGAGGTGGGCAGGCAGGCGAAGGGCTACGGCCTGGTGCCCAGGGTGGCCATCGCCGCGTCCCAGACGCGCTCGCGCGGCGTGTCGAAGACCAGGGCAGCGCTGGCCGGTGCGATCAGCCAGTCGTCGCGCGCCAGCTCCGATTCGAGCTGGCCGGGGGACCAGCCGGCGTAGCCCAGCGCGACCAGCGCCTTGCGCGGCCCCTGGTTGCGAGCCATGTCGCGCAGCACCTCCAGGCTGGCGGTGACGGCCAGGTCGCCGTTGACCGCAAGGGTGTCCTGGCGGTCGTAGTCGGCGCTGTGGATGACAAGGCCGACCTCGGGCTGCACCGGCCCGCCGGCGAAGATGAGCACGCTCCCTGCATGTGCCGCGCTGCTGTCGCCCATCGCCTGCAGCAAGGTGGCGAGGGAGCGCTCGCCCACCGGCCGGTTGATGGTGATGCCGAGAGCGCCCTTGCGGTCGTGGCGGACGATGAGGATGACGGTGCGCCGGAAGCGCGGATCGCCCATGGCTGGCGATGCGACGAGGAGCCGGCCCGTGAACGACGGCTCCTGGGGCGTCGGGTCCTGTTTGGGGAGCGCGGCGCGGAGGCCGCCCGGGAGCAGGATCAGCCCAAGGCCGAGGAGAAGGGCGAGGCGGAGCGGATTGGACGGCACGTGTCACCATGAGTGCGGATAGCACGATGCCAGATAATGACCCCCTCGTCAGGGTTTATCCATGCCTTTCGCTTTCAGCACCGGCGCGGCTGCAGGACCGGCGATATGCTGGATGAAGGCCTTCCCTGCCGCGGGGTCGTTGGCGCGCGCTCCGATGGCGGCTGTGTAGGTGGTGAAATTCTGGATCTCGGCCGGCAGCGGTCCCACCAGCACCACGCCCTTCACGGGCACGATCTCGCTGATCTGGTGCACAGCCAACTCGGCCTCGCCGCTGGCCACCAGCTCCGCCACGTAGCCGCCCTGCTTGAGTCTGGCCTTCGGCCGGATCTCTCCGGCGATGCCGAGGCGCTCGAGCAGGCCGTCGAAGTAGATGCCGCTGGAGCCGCCGGCCTTGGGGTCGATATAGGCGACCGAGCCGGCGGCCAGCAGCGTACGCTTGAAGGCCTCCACCGTTGCGATGTCCGGGCGCGCGGCGCCCTCCTTCACGGCCACGCCGATGCCGACCTTCGCCACATCGACGCGGCTTCCCGGCACGATCTTGCCCTTCTCGATCAGGCTGTCGATGGCCTTGGGCGTGATGACGGCCACGTCGAAGGCCTCGCCGTCCTCGATGCGCTTCGCCAGCGTGCCGGCCGTGGCGTTGTCGAGCGAGACCCTGTGGCCGGTGTCCTTCTCGAGCTGCGGCAGCAACTCGGCGAGCACCCCACGCATCGCCCCGGCGGTGAGGACCTTGATCTCCGCCGCGGATGCTGGCTGTGCCAGGGCGGCGATTGCAACGAGAAGCGCGAACCAACCCATGACCGGTGCCATAACGCTGTCCATTGGCTCTCCCAAGGGGAGTAGGGAGTAGGGAGTAGGGAGTAGTGCCGCTGTTCGTCCGCCGCTGTCCCCTATTCCCCATTCCCTACTCCCTACTCCCTACTACGGATAGAGGCGCTGCTTGCCCCAGGCCTCGCCGGTTGCCGTGCGCCTGAACGCCATGCGCTCGTGCAGGCGGAACGGCCGGTCGTGCCAGAACTCGATCTCGAGCGGCGTGACGCGGAAGCCCGACCAGTGTGGCGGGCGCGGGATGTCGCCCAGCGGATACCTGGCCGTCACCAGCGCTACCGCCTTCTCCAGGGCGAAGCGGCTCTCCAGCGGGCGCGACTGCTGCGAGGCCCACGCGCCCAGCCGCGAGCCGCGTGGCCGGGTCGCGAAGTAGGCGTCGGCCTCGGCATCGCTCACCACCGAGACGAGCCCGCGCACCCGCACCTGCCGGCGCAGGCTCTTCCAATGGAAGTTGAGCGCGGCTTTCCCGGAGGCCAGCAGCTCGGTGCCCTTGGCGCTCTCGAAGTTCGTATAGAACACGAACCCCCGCTCCGGATGGCCGGCCGGGTCCAGCCCCTTGAGCAGGACCACGCGCACGTTGGGGAGCCCCGCGGCATCGACGGTGGCGAGGGCGAAGGCGTTGGGGTCGTTGGGCTCGTGCGCCTTGGCCTCGCCGAACCAGTCCTCGAACAGGGCGAACGGCTCGCTGGCCTCGGCAAAGTCGCCTGCCTGCGGGCCGGTGTAGTAGCTGGGGTTCACATCCGGCTTGGTGTCGTCGGCCATGCTCGCGTCCTTGGCACCCCGAGGCTTGGAAGGGGGGCGTCGGCACACCCCAGCAGAATTGGCGCCCTGCTTCAACCGCTCAGTTGGGTGCTCAGTTGCGCCCCGAAGGTGTCGCGAAACACGCGCGCGCCGCGCGGGGTGACGGCGACAGCGCGCGTTCCGTCGATGCGCCGTATCCAGTGCTTCTCGAAGCTCAGTGCGCACAGTGCGGCGCCGACGGCGCCGGCCAGATGCGGGCGCCGCTCGCTCCAGTCGAGGCAGGGCCGGCACATGATGCGGGTCCCGTGCCGCCCCCGGTGCGCCATGAGGGCGCCGGCGTCGATGCCGATCTGCTCCAGGAACGCGAAGCCCGCGTCGGTCATGACACCGCCGTCGCCCGCGAGCTCCGCGTAGCCGCGCGTCGCCATGGCATCGGCCAGCGCGACACCGAGGCGGCCGGCGAGGTGGTCATAGCAGGTGCGCGCCGCCCTGAGGGAGGCATCGCGCGGACCGACCGAGAGCCGCGGCCGGGCCGGCTCCGCAGCCGAGGCCACCTGCATGATGGCTTCCATCATGTGAGCCACGGCAGGCGTGGCGAGCCGGTGGTAGCGGTGCCGGCCCTGTTTCGCGACGCATATGAGACCTGCCGCCGCCATGCGCGCCAGATGGCTGCTCGCCGTCTGTGCGGTGACGCCGGCGGCGCGCGCCAGCTCCGAGGCGGTCAGCGCGCGGCCGTCCATCAGGGCGTGCAGCATGCCGGCGCGCGCGGGGTCGCCCGCGAGCGCGGCGATGGTTGCAAAGTTGGCAGTGCTGGCCATGGTCGACGACCTGGTTGCCTGGATCGTCATTCTGCGCCCCCTGGAGGGGCGATGCTTCGGCCGCGATCGTAGCATCCCGCGCGGGGACTCGGCAGAGTGGACCCATGCACAAGATGGTGAGAGAGACGGCAGCGTCGGCGCGTCCGGCGCCATTCTACGGCTGGCGCGTGGTGGGTGCGGCTTTCGTTCTCGCCGTGTTCGGCTGGGGCGTGGGATTCTACGGTCCGCCCGTGTTCCTGCACGCCGTGCGCGAAACCAGGGGCTGGCCGCTGGCGCTGGTCTCGACGGCTGTCACGGTGCACTTCCTCTTCGGGGCGATTGCCGTGGCCAATCTGCCGGCGTTGCATCGCCGCTTCGGCGTGGCGGCCGTCACCAAGGCGGGCGCGCTGGCGCTGGCGCTCGGCGTCTGCGGATGGGCCACCGCCGCGGCTCCGTGGCAGCTGTTCGCCGCGCTGCTCCTCAGCGGCACCGGCTGGGCGGCCACCAGCGCGGCGGCGATCAACGCCATCGTGTCACCCTGGTTCGTGCGCCGCCGGCCGGCTGCCCTGGCCATGGCCTACAATGGGGCGAGCATCGGCGGCGTCGTGTTCGCGCCGCTGTGGGTTGCGGCCATCGGCGCCTTGGGATTTCCGGTAGCGGCGGCGCTCGTCGGTGCCGTCATGGCGATCACGGTCTGGGGCCTTGCCGACCTGCTGCTCACGCGCGTCCCGCAGCAGATGGGGTTGCGCCCCGACGGTGATGAACCGGGGGCGTCCCCCGCTCCGGAGGCCGCGTCATCCGCGCCCCGGCCGCCGGCCGGAGCACGGCTGTGGCGCGATCCGAGGTTCCTGACGCTGGCGGCCGCGATGACGCTGGGCCTGTTCGCGCAGGTCGGCCTGATCGCGCATCTGTTCTCGCTGCTGGTGCCGGCGTTCGGTGCCCAGCTCGCCGGCGTGGCCATGGGCGCCGCGACGGCCGCCGCCATTGTCGGCCGGACGCTGGTGGGCGCCCTGATGCCGCCCGGCTCCGACCGCAGGCTCGTGGCGGCCGCGAGCTATGCCGTGCAGATCGCGGGCAGCATGGCCTTCATTCTGGCCGCGGGCGGGAGCGTGCCGCTGCTCCTCGTCGGCGTCGTCCTGTTCGGGGCGGGCATCGGCAACGCCACCTCGCTGCCGCCCCTGATTGCGCAGGCGGAGTTCGCCGAGGCCGATGTCGCCCGTGTGGTCGCCCTCGTCGTGGCGACCGCCCAGGGCGCGTTCGCCTTCGCGCCGGCCGCCTTCGGGCTGATCCAGGTCCTTGCACCTCCCGCGGCGGGGGCGCATGCGGGCGCCGCGCCGTATCTGTTCTCCGCCGCCGCGCTCGTGCAGGGGTTGGCGATCGCGGCCCTGCTCGTCGGTCGCCAACGCTAGGCCGCCGGGTATGGCCTGAGTTGCGTGCCGCGCCGCAGGCCCGTTGCCCATGTCCTCCTTTGCAGGCTCCCTTTTGCAGGCCCCCCTTTGCAGGCCCCATGTCCAACCTGCTATGCCGCCAGCAGGGACGCTCATCGATTGGGGGCAACGCAACATGCCGGGCCTGTGGGCCGTCTTCACGGTCATTGCCGCCGCGGGGCAGGTGCTGCGGAATGTGCAGCAGAAGGAGCTGACGCAGTCGCTCGGCACGGTGGGGGCCACGCACGTGCGCTTCCTGTTCGGGCTGCCGTTCGGCCTCGTGTTCCTCGCGCTGGTCCTGGCCGGCACGGGGCTGCCGCTGCCCCGCCTGAGCAACGCCATGTTGGCCTGGACCTTCGTCGCGGCGCTGGCGCAGATCAGCGCCACCGCGCTGCTGCTGGCGGCCATGCGCGAGCGCTCGTTCGTGGTCATCACGGCCTATGCCAAGACCGAGCCCATGCAGGTGGCGGTGTTCGGCCTCGCCTTCCTGGGCGACAGCGTGAGCCCCAGCGTGGCCGCGGCCATCGCCATCGCCACCGCGGGCGTGCTGCTGGTGTCGTGGCCGCGCAGCACCGGGGGCGAGGCCTTCAGCTGGAAGCCGGCGCTGCTCGGGCTGGGGTCGGGTGCCATGTTCGCCATCGCCGCCATCGGCTTCCGCGGCGGCATCCGTGCGCTCGATACGCCGAGCTTCGTCATGGGCGCCACGGTCACCCTGGCGCTGGGGCTTTTCATCCAGACGGGGCTCCTGTCGGCGTATCTCTACCTCTTCGACCGCAAGACGCTGGTGGCCATCTTCCGCCTCTGGCGCCCGTCCATGTTCGCCGGCTTCACCGGCGCCTTCGCCTCGCAGATGTGGTTCCTGGCGTTCGCGCTGGAGACGGCCGCCAAGGTGCGCACGCTGGCGCTGGTGGAAATCCTGTTCGCCCAGGTGCTGTCGCGCAACCTGTTCAAGCAGACGCTGGCCTCGCGCGAGGCCGTCGGCATCGGCCTGATCGTGGTGGGCGTCATCGTGCTGCTCAACGCATAGGAGGCCGCGGCTGTTGCTGCCCGGCGATACCAGCCGTACGGGAGAATCGGCTACGTTCGCACCCGCCGCGCGTCCCGGTCATCGGATCGGCATGCGCTCGGGAGCTCCAGCGTCGGGCGATCAAGGGTCGGGCAATCAAGCATGCGGATTCTGTTGGCCGCCGTTTTTGCTGCCATTGGCGTGCCATTGGTCGCGTCGGCGCTCGGTACGCTTGCAGTGGCGCCGTCCATCACGGATCGGACGTTTGCGATGATGCAGATCATCGCCGGGCTGCTGTGCTTTCTCATTGCCGTTGTCGCCGGCCTGATGCGGCCTTCGGCCCGGGCGCCGGCTGAGGTACCGAAGCCGGCGGCTCTCCCCGCTGCGGCACCCTTCGCTCCCGTGAGAGACGGACTGGGGATGGCAGTCCTGATCGTGTTTCTGGCCGTCGCGGTGATCGCGCTGGCCGTGCAGCTGCGCGCGCCCGGTCCCGAGCGAGATGCAAGGGCAGGAGCTCCGGTGCCGGCGTCAGGATCCGTGCCTGGGCCGGTGCGGTCGATGGCGCCCGCCGTTACCCCTGCGGGACGGTCCGAGGCCGGCAGGACCGTCGTGAAGGCGCACGCGCCCGCGAAGGCCAGGGCCGCCAGGGACGACGACTAGGCAAGCTTGCGCCGGCGCGTTGTGAGCGGCAGGCGTTCGCGTTACGGGGTGTCTACGATCTCGACCCAATTGGCACCGTTGCCCACCGGATAGCGGTTGATCTCGGCGAGCCGGCCGTCGCCAGCGTCGATCTTGTAGACGGCCAGGCGATCCGACTTCTCGCCGGCGGCGACCAGATAGGCTCCACTGGGATCGATCTTGATCCCGCGCGGCTGCTTCTCGGTGGCAAAATTGGTCACATAGATGAGCTTCCCCGTCCCCGGCGTGACGGAGAACAGGGCGATCCTGCTCGAGGTTCGTTCCGTGGCATAGAGGAATTTGCCGTTAGGCGTGAGCTGGATATCGGCCGCCCAGATCTTCGGTTTGTCGTCGGCCTTCGGAGCGGCAGGGCCAGCCGGCGGTGCGGTGCCCGCCGGGGCCTGCGGGACGCCCGGTACAAGGCCTGCCTCCGGGGGTACCGAGGCGACGCTGTCCACCTCCGACAAGGTTCCCTTGCTCTGGTCGATGGCAAACTGCGTGACATTCCCCGTCAGCTCGTTGAGCACATAGACGTGCTTGTTGTCGGGCGTGAGCACGAGGTGGCGCGGACCGTCGCCGGGCCGTGCGTTCACGGCCGGCGGCTCGTTGGGCGTCAGCTTGCCGGCCTTGGCATCGAACAGGAACTGCAGGACCTGATTGGCACCGAGCGTGGGCACGTAGACAAACCTGTTCGTGCGGTCGGCCAGGATGGCGTGTGCATTCCTGCCGGTTGCAATGACCTGGATCGCCGCAGTCTCGACCAGCCCGCTCTCGCCGATGGGGCTCACCGCGATCTTGTCGCCGCCGTAGGAGGCGGTGAACAGGAAACGTCCGGTGGCATCGACCGAGACGTAGGGCATGCTGTCGGGAAGGGGCGCGGTGGCCTTCTGTGTCAAGGCGCCCGTCTCCGCATTGATCGCGTAGGTTGCCACCCGGAACGGCTCCGATCGCACGACCGCGTACAGGAGCTTCTTGTTGGGGCTGACGGCCATCGGCATGACCAGCTTGCCGGCGTCGGCCTTGCCGATCGGCGTCAGCGCGCCGCTGCTCTTGTCCATCTTGTAGGCATCGATGTTGCCGTCCTGGGCATTTGAGACATAGACGAACGTCTTCGCAAAAGCCGGTGCACCACCGGCCGCACACACGGCGAGCGCCGCCACGCTCAGTGCCTTCAGTGCCGGGCCCATGGACATTCCCCCTGTGGTTGCTGCTTCTCTCGGGTTCCCTCCTGCACTGAGGCAAGAGATCCGCGAGGCTCAATTCATACCTTATCGTAGCTCTGTGGCAGGGTCAGGGACGAATCGCAGCCATCGAGGGCTGGGCTCGGTCACGACCGACCCCTGCGCTCCTGCCCCATCCTGCCGCAAAACTCCGAAAGCGGACGGGACGGCCGCGCACAAGCGTTAGCCGAGCGTGGCAAGCCCGCTTGGGCGCACGTGGAGCAAGCATCGCTGAGCCACGCGCCGCTTGCCGCTCCTTATGCCGCGTTCCCGTCCGTTCCCGCTGTGCGGTTCGGCTTGCCACAACTCGAAGTCGAGGACTAACCTCATGGGCGAAGGAGGGGAGCGTGCCCGCCCACGAATGGGAGGACATGCAAGCATAGGCAATAAAGGCTGAAGGAGGAGGAACGTCATGCGCCTGCTGAACAAGGGCGGCATCGCCGCCCTGTCGTTGCTCGCCACGTGTCTGTTTGTGGTGGGTCAGGCCTACGCCCAGGAGAAGAAGGACGAGGAGCCCCCGTTCTGGGCCATCGGGAAGCCGAAGACCGGGCCCGGCGCGGCGATGGCGCCGGTGGCCGCCCCCCCGGTGCCGACGCCGGCCGACAAGCTGCCCAAGCTCAAGGCGCCGGCCGGTTTCAAGGTCGAGGTCTACCAGCCCGGCATGCTGGATGCGCGCGCCATCCGCCGCGGTGACAAGGGCACCATCTTCGTCAGCTCGCTGTTCGTCGCCGGCAAGGTCTACGCGATCGTGGAGAAGGGTGGCAACCGCGAGGTCAAGACCATCCTCTCCGGCCTGGAGCTGCCGAGCGGCATCGAGTTCCACAAGGGCGCGCTCTACGTGGCGACGCCCAAGAAGGTGATGCGCTACGACAAGATCGAGGACAACCTCGACAAGCCACCTCAGCCAGTCGACGTTTACACCGAGCTGCCGGGTGACGTGCCGCACGGCTGGAAGTACCTGCGCTTCGGGCCGGATGGGAAGCTCTATGTGCCGGTCGGTGCGCCCTGCAACATCTGCGAGCCGGATCTTGAGAAGTATGCGCAGATCTTCCGCATCAATGCCGACGGCAGCGGCCGGGAGATCGTGGCGCGCGGCGTGCGCAACACGGTGGGCTTCGACTTCCATCCCACCACCAAGCAGCTGTGGTTCACCGACAACCAGCGCGACTGGCTGTCGGAGGACATGCCGCTCGACGAGCTCAACGTGCTGAAGAACCCTGGCAAGGACAACTTTGGCTATCCCTACTGCCACTCCGGCGTCATGACCGACCCGCAATTCGGCTGGGGCAAGTCGTGCGCCGACTATGTGAAGCCGGCCACGACGCTCGGGCCGCACGCCGCGCCGCTTGGCATGAAGTTCTACACGGGCAACGCGTTTCCGACGAAGTACCGGGGCGCCATCCTGATCGCTCGCCACGGGCCTTGGAACCGCACCAAGAAGTACGCCGACGTGGCGGTTGCCTATCT
>Ga0075421_100003558_pt1 | contig 18655 bp, 19 predicted proteins | sample SoiMetdeltSBSDD5_FD_75292 | JGI IMG/M metagenome (GOLD analysis project Ga0075421, IMG submission 75292) | Bulk soil microbial communities from a Populus tree surrounding site in Tennessee, USA - Soil MetaG P. deltoides SBSDD5 | ecosystem: Environmental > Terrestrial > Soil > Tree plantation... | reverse complement strand
TTCAGGACCTGCGACAAAACCGTCTCGGCACGAGCGAGACGGATGAGTTGGGAATTCTGATTGAGGGGGATGCGGACTGACCGGGTCTGCTCGGCCAAGGCCTTGAGAACGGCTTGGCGGACCCACCAGACGGCGTAGGAGATGAACTTGACGCCCTGGTCGGGGTCGAATTTCCGGACGGCTTTCAGCAGTCCCTCGTTACCGATAGCGACGAGCTCGCTCAGGTCGAGCCCGTGGCCCTGGTACTTCTTCACGTAGGAGATGACGAACCGGAGGTTGGCCGTCACCAATCGTTCTGCGGCTCTTTCGTCCCCCTTCTGGGCCCGTCGAGCTAACCGTCTCTCTTCTTCCGGATCGGTTATTAGAGGGAGCTTCTGTATGTCCTGTAAGTATTGATCGAAAGCGGTGGAGGGGGAGGAACGGAAGAACCCTTTAGACCTGCTCTCGGTCACTTGCTGCATACACGCCCCTTACCATGCGGAAGGTGGTGCGAGCTCGGAGGGATTGCTCGCAGGCTTGGTCAGCAGAGGCGGCACGATAATACGCGGGTACGAACAAGGTCAACAGCTTTTTTGACGGTGACATCCCCCCGCCGGCGACACGGCGCACGCGTCATTGTGGATGTTGTTGGCGACCAAGGATTTGTGATATGACGCGCGGATGTGAAACAGGGGAGGCCAGACGCCTCCCCTTCTTCCGCTTAGGCTGGGCGAATTGGTCAGACCGCCGGGGGATCTCGCGGCTTCGTCCGGGACGTCGCCATCAGGATACCGATCCCAAGCAGGACGACCACGCCGACGAGAATCCACGTTGACGGGACGTTCAGCAGGTACGCCGCAATCCCGAGCCCGATGATCAGGATAATGAAGCCAACCAGGTAGGTGCCGAACGAGGACATTGCTGACTCCGTGAGGGTCAACCTTACGCATGAGCAAGTGACGTACCTTGGACTGCTGCTCCGTGCTCGGGCTGGCTGTTGCTAGCTTCGGTTACCTCAGCGCGCTCAACACGACCTCAACATCTGCGGCGGGGATCGGGATACCCCATCCGGTTGACTCCCCGGCCATCTCGCCGATCCGTTGCGGGAGCGCGAACTCGAGCAGGTCGCGCCGGCGCTTCTTGTCGGATTGCATCAGCTCGAGGACTCGCGTGGGATCGATTCCGCGCGGAAGCGTCGATGGGAGTCCCGCGTCGCGAATGACGTCTTCGATCGCGGCCGCTGTGCCCGCGTCTGCAACGCCCGCCCCTTCCGCGAGTCTCGCCTCGGCGACCATGCCGATCGCGACCGCCTCTCCGTGGAGAAGCGTGTACTCTGAAGCCGCCTCCACCCCGTGCCCGATGGTGTGGCCGAAGTTGAGCACCTTTCGGAGTCCCTGCTCGCGCTCGTCTGCGGCCACAATCGCGGCCTTGATTCGGACGCTGCGCTCGATGAGCGAATCGACGTGTTTGGGGACGAGAACGGCGCGGGCAGCCTCGAATGCTGTCCCCGCCGATCGCAACCGCTCCAGCTCTTCGCGGTCCGCGATCACTCCGTGCTTGATCATTTCCGCGAGGCCAGCTCGCAACTCGCGTGGTGGCAGCGAGGCGAGCGTCGACGAGTCGATTACCACGAGTGCCGGTGGGTGAAAGGCGCCCACCGTGTTCTTGCCCGCAGGGGTGTCGACCGCCGTCTTTCCACCGACCGAGGCATCGACCATGGCGAGCAGCGTCGTTGGGATCTGAACGACTGGGACGCCGCGCATGTACGTCGCGGCAACGAAGCCGGCGAGATCACCAATGACGCCACCGCCGAGCGCGACGACGACCGTGTCGCGCGCCGCGCCGCGGGCGAGCAGTGTGTCAGTGATCGCCGCCCACTGCTCGCGCGTCTTATGGCGCTCGCCGGCCGGAATGACGACGTCGACGACGCGGTCCGCACCGCTCGCGTGCACGAGCGCGCCGTGTGTCCGAGCGAGGTAATGCGGGGCGACGTTCTCGTCGGTAATGAGGGCGTAGCGATGCGCCGGCGCGTGCGCCTCCACGAGCGACGCGAGGCGCCCGAGCGATCCGGATTCGACGACGATCGGGTAACTGAGGGCGTCGATCAGCGCCACCTGCTCACCACGTGACTTCGCCAGCTCCCGCGCGCCGGTTGGCGACACGCGCGAGGACGAATAGGAGGTCCGAGAGGCGATTGAGGTAGATCACGACGAGTTGCGGGATGTCCTCGTCGTGTCGCAGCCGCACCACGTTGCGCTCTGCACGCCGACAGACCGTGCGCGCGACGTGCAGCGCCGCCGCCTTCGGCGTTCCCCCGGGGACGATGAACGACTTGAGCGGCTCGAGCTCGTCGTCGCAATCGTCGATCGCGCGCTCGAGTTGGGCGATGCGCTCCTCGTCGATGCGCGCCTTCGCGAGCTGCTCACGCATTTTCTCCGGGTGTGGCGTCGCCAGCAGTGCCCCGATCGCGAACAGGTCGCGCTGGATGGGAACGAGCACCTCATCCACCCTCGGCATCAGCTCCACCGCGCGCGCCATTCCGAGCACGGCGTTCAGCTCATCGACGTCGCCGTACGCCTCCACGCGCGGATGATCCTTTGCAACGCGCCCGCCGCCAAAAAGCCCGGTATCGCCGGTGTCACCGGTCTTCGTGTAGATCTTCGTCGTCATGCGCGAAAGCTAGTGATGGCCTGACGGTTTCGCTCGCCGTGGCCGGGGCCTTTATTCTTCCACCCCATGACCACCCACGAAATCACGGACATCACCATCATCGGCGGCGGCCCGACAGGGCTGTTCGCCATGTTCTACGCTGGAATGCGCCGCGCGACGGCGCGCATCGTCGACGCGCTGCCGGAGCTTGGCGGCCAGCTCACGGCGCTCTACCCCGAGAAGTACATCTTCGACGTTGGCGGCTTCTCGAAGGTCCTCGCGAAGGATCTCGTCCGCGAACTGGCGGCGCAGGCGGGCCAGTTCGGCGGCCAATCCCATCTCAACGAGCGCGTGACGGGGCTCGAACAGGTCGACGGTCACTTCGTGCTCGTTACCGAGCGCTCGCGATTCCCGACGCGCGCCGTGGTGATCGCCGGTGGGATCGGGGCGTTCTCACCGAGGCGCCTACCACAGGCGTGTGCCGAGCCGTGGTACGGGCGCGGCGTGCACGATGTCGTGACTGACCCCGAGCTGTTCCGAGACAGGAGGATCGTGATCATCGGCGGTGGCGACTCGGCGTTCGACTGGGCGCATCAACTGCTCGATCGCGCGTCCGCGGTGACGCTCGTGCACCGTAGCGATAAGTTCCGCGCGCACGCCGCGACGGTCGCGGAGGTACAGAACGCGGCGGAGACGGGGCGCGCGCAGGTGCTCACGTTCCACGAGCTCGCCGACATCACGTCGGCCGGCGATCGTCTCACGGGCGTGGTGCTCAAGGACATCAAGGCGAAGACGACGCGGCAGGTCGACGCTGACGCGATTATCCCAATGCTCGGTTTCGTGAGCGACCTGGGCGCGCTGACGGAGTGGGGGCTCCAGGTCGTGAACGATGAGATCGTGGTCAACAGCACGATGGAGACCGGGCGGCCGGGGATCTACGCAGCCGGTGACATCACGACGTATCCCGGGAAGCTCAAGCTCATCGCGACGGGTTTCGGTGAGGCCGCCATCGCAGTGAACCAGGCGGTGCACTGGATCTACCCGGACAAGAAGGTGAATCCGGGGCACAGCTCGAATCTCGCCATCTTCGGGCAGAAAGAGGACTAACGTTGCGCTGATCTGCACCGTCGTCGCTGAGTGGGTGCGGGGGTCCAAGGATGGCGACCGCAACCAGAGATGTAGTCGTTAGGGCTGCTGCGGCTGCGGCGCGTGGCTGTTCCGCCCCGTGCGTTAGGCGATTCGGCAACGCAGCGGAATGATGACGCACGCAAGGGAAGGATGACGCCTGAGGTGGCCGTCCATGGTACCCTCCGGCCATGTTCGGTCACTTCGATCGCCCGCTCATCGACGACGCCGAGATGCGCCGGGCCGAAGGCTTCGGGCGCAGCGCCTACGGGCGCAGCGAGCGCGCGAGGATCCGGCGACGCCTGAGGATCGCCCACTTCAGCGGTTCGAGATCCTTCTGGTCGAAGCGCTTCCAGATGTCCCGCGTGAATCGGTCCAGCGTTAGGCGGCTCATCCGCTCGACCATGCCGCACCAGCGCTCGACCACGACAGGCGGTGCCGGTGAGGGCGTCGTCACGACTTCCGGGCCTGGGTAATTCGGCTCGAGGCGATGTGGCTTGTACGCCATCCCTAGTCATCTCCGAACGAAGAGCCACTCCGCGTCAAGCGCGCCGAGATTCGCTGGGTTCAAGCCCCTCGTCGTCACACCGCCAGGGACGAGGAAGAACGAATCGACCTCCACCTGGTAACCTTCCGGGTCGGTGCATCGCCGAGATTGAAGCCGCGCTTCGACGCGGCTGCCCTCGCGCGAGAACGAACCGCAATACTGCGCCTCCTCCGGCGGCAGTACTAAATCCTTCGGCGGCCCCAAAGCGACGGTTCGGAACCACACCGCGCGGCGCATGGTCGAGGGTCCGAGCACCTCGAGGGTGTCCCCCGCAACTGTCGACTCGTAGCGAACGCCGTTCGTAGTGTAGCGGAAGACCACAGACGCGACCGGCTGTCCGCCGATAGCGGCCAGCACGAAACGACCGTCGAACGACGGCGCCGTCGCGGCGTCGCCCGAGCAAGCGGCGGCGATCACGCCCAACACCAGCGGCGTCCTCCTCCAGACGTACATCGTGCACCCTCTACGGTCCTACAGTGCCGGGAAATGTGTCTCCGAGCTCCCGCCGCCGTCGATCGATCGCGATGCGCACGGCACTCAGGCTTGTGCGGTCCCATGTACGGAACGTCCGGGCCTCGAAGTCCGCGAGGTCGTCGGGTTCCATCGAGGTGACGAGCTTCACCCACGTGGCCACGGTTCGGGTGGCGCGGGGCCGACGCCAGTATCGTCAGTCATAGTTGAACGACGGTCGGGCGTCCGCTCTGCCACCACGGCGCCGACGAACCACACGCCGGCGGTGCTATTTCGCGACCATCACCTCAGTGGACTTGATCACGGCCGTGACCGTGTCGCCCTCGCGCAGCCCGAGCGCCTCGGCGCTCGCTCGCGTGATGACCGAGACCAGCCGCTGTCCGCCGGCGAGCTCGATCGTCGCCTCGGCCATCAGGCCGTCGGTCCGGAGGGTGACGACCCGCCCCTGGAGCTGATTGCGCGCACTGAGTTGCATCGGGTTGTCCCCGGTGGAGGAGCGGTGAATCCATGTGCAACGACGACGCAGTGAGATACCCGCCCGCGAGGTGGCATATTAGACCGTTGGGCGCACCTTGCCATCCCGCCGCCGACGAACCACGCGGCCGGCCGTAGCCCCTCCGGAGTGCACGCGGGTTCCCCCCGCACCTGTTGTGGGGTTTCCCCCTGGCTACTCCGAGGCGGGCCTTCCGTGCGGCGACGTGATGGCAGGGCAGGGGAGCGCAAACGGCGGGCCGGTGGAGCAACGGATCGCTCGCCCGGCCGGCTGATCGAGCTGGCCGCCGGCATTGACGATCCGGAGGGGCGGCCCCATGTTTGTGGCCCCAACCTTTCCCGCGCCGTCATGGTCCCTGACCGCCCGACGCCGCCAGCCCCACGACCCGCCGAGAAGGGCGGTGCGATGGGCACCGCCCTCACCGGCGGCACGACCGCGGACCTCGAGGGCTTCGTGCGCGCCTATGTTCGGGAACTCAGGCGCGCGGACGTTTCGCCGGAGCAGGCACTGCGGCGCGTGAAAGATGCCGTGGGCGTTTCCCTCGCGACGCCGGTCTCCGGAGCCCCCGAGCGAATCCGCGATAGCGTCGTGGCGTGGTTCGTGGCGGAGTATTACCGGGCGGACTGATGTTCCGCGCCGTCCTGTGGGTCTACGCGATGCTGGTCGGCGGTGGCCTCGCGGTTCTGGCCCTCGTCATCCTCGGTCGCGATGCGCGCGGGGCGATACGTGGGCGGCGGACGCGCGCCCGACGTGTCCGTTGAGTCTACGGGCACGCCTGTCGCGTCAGGACCCTCTGAGTGTGGGCGGTGAACGGCCGAAATTGAGGTCTGACTGGAGCGCCCTGTCGCGCGCCCGAATTTGCCGCTGAAGCGCGCGCCGCTCGAACGGGTGCATGGGTGTCGCCGCTAACTGACCGCGGAGCTCCTCGAGCTGGCTGCCGGTGCGGGCCGCCGCGATCGCGTCGACGAGCTGGAAGTACGCGCGAGCGAGCATAACGAGACTCCGGGTGGAGGCGCCGTGGGCCGGCGGCGCGGGCCAGAAATCCCGGATGCGCGCGCCGGAGAGAGGCACGCCGCGTACCGAGCGCACGCGCGAGCCGGCTTAGCGTTAGGTGCGCGATTTCACTGGGAACGCTGGGCTTGACCGCTCGCAGGGCGCGGGCGCGGCGCTACAACTCGTGGCGGCGCCGCCACATGGAGCGACCTCACCCAGAGTAACCTGTCATGCCGAGATACGCCTCGATCGCGCGCGCGACCAAGCGGTCCACGAGTACGCCGCGGTACCAGTCGCCGATTTCGCTGAGCGGCGCGGCTCGCGCGCGCGTGCGCAGGTACGCTAGCACGCGCTCCGGCGGGACCCCCGCGGCTCGCGCGGCGATGGCGCCGCGGGTGACGGCGTCGGTCAGCCGTGGACTCTCGTAGTCGCCGCGCGACTCGGCACGGCGAAGCAGGGCGAACAGGTCGGCGAAAAACGGGGCGACATCGTCGTCGGGCACGTGCGGTCTATCCGGGGATCGCGGGTAGCGGACTTGGCCGCACGAACGGCTCGGTTCGAAGCAAGCCGTGCGCCACCAATCGTTAGGCGCTCCTCATGATCGCGCACGCTGAACCCAGGCCGGTAACGTGCTGAGTCGCCCTCGTCCCGGTGGTTACCGCGCGCCTCCGGCGCGCTCCCAGTCGCCGACGACGCGCACAAGCGTTGCCAGGTCAAACGGCTTCTCGAGCACAGGCCGGCCGATCGCCGCGACCCGGCTTGCGAGCTCGGTACCGCCACCGCTGAGGAATGCGACTCGCGCCGCGAGCGCGGGGCGGTGGCTAATCAGCCATTCATAGAGCTCGAACCCCGAGCCGTCGGGGAGGCGGAGATCCAGGAGTGCGCCGGCGACGTCCGCCCGGTCCGCCAACACCTGCTTCGCAGCGGCGACGCCGCCGACCGACACGACAGCGATGCCCTGAGCCCTGAGCGCCAAGCGGACGACCTCGCGCGTCGACTCGTGGTCTTCCACGTGGAGTATCGTCACCGGCCTTCCGGGGTGTAACCACCGAGCAGGAAAATGGGGCGTTGGGTTGCCGCGCGCCAGCCGCGCGAATCCCGGGCGATCGCGCGCTTTGCCGCCAAGGACCGACGATCCGCCCGTCAGGCACCCCCACCGGTAGGCTCTCGATTGTGCCTTATCTCGTGCCTTATGTCGCACGAACAATCCCGACGGCTTTCTCCAGTTGCTGGTCGAGCTCCGACAGGCAAAGCTCGGGGCGTCGTGTCGAGCGGCCCGCCATGACGTCGGGAGAGGTGTGTACCGCCAGAATTACGTACTGGCGTCAGCGGACGTAGCGGCGTAGATCGGCGCGTTGCACGGTTTTCGCGGTGGCGCCTCCAACATCATGGAGGCGGGATGAAACTGCTGAGGACCGTTCGAATGGTTGCGTTCGCCGGTGCGTTGTTAGGCGCCGCCGGGTGCGATGACGACAGCCCCACCGCGCCGACGGTTGACGAGGTCGTCGGAAGGTACCGCGCCACCACGCTCAAAGTGACGATCCTCCCCGTCACTCAGGACGTGCTCGCAGCCGGTGGGTCGCTCACGTTCGACCTGGCCGCGAACGGCGCACTCACCGGTCACGTCAAGATTCCGGGCGAAGGGGTCGATCAGGACTTCGCCGGCACGTGGAAGCTCGAGGGTGACGAGGTGGACATCGAGGACATCCCGGAAGTCGACACATTCGTGGAGGACCTCGAGTTCGACGTCCGCGGCAACACGCTCAGGGCCGACAGGCTCATCGACGGCGTGCGCGTGCAGGTCGTGATGACGAAGCAGTAAGCGTCGGGACATCAGGACATTGGGGTCCGATCCCAAAGAGCCACGGCTACGTGGGGTCTGACCCCAATGTCCCCCGTGAAACGCTCGCGGTGTCGGAGTAGCCGTCGGGGTACCGTCGTCGCAGCTTCGCGAGATTCGCGGCGGCGACCTCCTCGAGCGACAGGCCGACGGCCCCGGCAGCCGCCGTTAGGCACCAGAGGGCATCGCCGAGCTCGGCCACGAGTCGCTCGCGGTCGAGCTCGTGGTGCATGAAGACATGCTTCCGGACGAGGCCCAGTACTTCGCCGGCTTCCTCGGCGAGTCCGGCCGTTGCGTCGACCAACCGTTGCTCCAGAGTGAGCGATGGATTGAGCGTTCGCGCGGCGGCGCGCTCGTAGTCAGCGAGGGTCATGGGCTCACTCATAGGCCACACGCGGGTCGGCCTTCGCGTACGCGAGGTCGGTCAGCAGGTTCACCGCTACGAACACCACGCTCAGAAACAGCACCGATCCCTGAATTGCCGGCAGATCGCGGCGCGAGATCGCGTTCACTACATAGCGGCCGAGTCCGGGCCAGCTGAAGATCGTCTCGGTGAGGATGCTGCCCGTCAGGTAGTAGCCGAAGTCGAGACCGAGGACCGTGATCACGGGGATGAGCGCGTTTCGGAACGCGTGCCTGACGACGACGCCGCGTTCCGCGAGCCCCTTGGCCCGCGCCGTGCGCACGAACTCGCTGCCGAGCACCTCCAGCATCGACGATCGCGTGACCCGCGCGAGGAACGCGATGGAACGTGACCCCAGTGCCAGCGCTGGCAGAACGAGAAACTCGACGCGGCCGTACCCGGATGGTGGCAACCAGCGGAGCGTGACGGCGAAGAACAGGATCAGCAACAGCCCGACCCAGTACACCGGGAACGAGATGCCGAGGTAGGCGGCACCTAACGACAGCCGGTCGAGCCAGCCCCCGGGCCGCCGCGCGCTCGCCACGCCGATCGTGATCCCCACGATCGCCGCCAACACCATCGCCGACGACGCGAGCAGGAGCGTCTTCGGAAACCGCTCCGCGATGTCGGCGAGGATGGGTCGTCCCGTGATGTACGACGTGCCGAGGTCGCCGCGAATGACGCCGCCGGCGTAGTGGCCGAACTGTACGTGAATCGGATCGTCGAGCCGCAGCTCGCGACGAAGCCGCGCAATGGTCTCGGCGTCTGCGCGCTCGCCAACCATCTCCTGCACGGGGTCACCGGGTGCCACGTACAGGAGAAGGAACACGACGACGAGTACCCCGAACAGCGTCGGGACGGCGAGTAGGACTCGGCGAAGGAGGAACGAAGCCAACGCTACGGATTCGCCTGCTCCGGGCCGACGATCTTCACGTCAGTCCAGCGCTGGCCGTTGAAGATCGTCGGAACCTTGAAGTCGCGAATCCACGGCTGCACGCCGTAGAGGTCGTTGTAGAAGAAGAGCGGTACCATCGGCGCGTCCAGGTACGCGAGCGAGTCCGCGGACCGATAGATCGCGGCACGCTTCGCATCGTCCTGCTCACGCCGCGACGCACGTACGAGCTTGTCGAACGCGGTGCTCGCGTAGAACGACACGTTCCCTCCGGGACCTTTGCTTCCCGAGTACAGCAGCGGATAGAGAAAACTGTCGGCGTCCGGGTAATCCGCGTACCACGTTTTGAGCGTCATGTCCGTCTCGCCCTTACGAGCCGCCTCACGCGCGGACGACGCGTCGCGCTGGACGAGCTTGGTGCGGATGCCCGCCGCGTTCAGATAGCCCTGCACGGTCTGCGACAGGCGAGCAATCGTCGGGTCCTGCGAGTGCCAGAGCTCGACGTCGACGCCGTTCGGGTGGCCGGCGGCCGTCAGGAGCTCCTTCGCTTTCGCGGCGTCGTAGGCGAAGCGCGCTCGCGTGGTGTCGGCACCTTCGAGGATCGGTGGGATCACGCCCCGAGCCAGGTAGCCACGTCCCCCCATCAGCTGCCGCAGGATGGTGCGCGTGTCGACGGCATGGTTGATCGCCTGTCGCACGCGAACGTCTTTCAGCGGGCCGCGCGTGGCGTTGATCGCCACGTAGTACAGAATGAGCGCGGGCGCGCTCTGGAGCAGCGCCTTCTTTTCGTCGGTCTCCTCCCACGCAGCCGTTTCGCCCTGCGGGATCAGCAGGATATCGACGTTCCCCGCCTCGAACTCCGCAACCGCGGTGCTCGGCTCCGGGATGATGCGTGCGATGAGCGTATCCGTGGCCGCCGCGCCGCCCCAGTACTCCGTGTTCTTCGCGAACTTGAGGTAATCGTCGTGCCGCCACTCGACGAACTTCCAGGGCCCCGTGCCGATGGGCCGCTGACCGAAGTCGGCCGGTGTGGAATCGGGGACGATCGAGGCGACTGGCATTGCGAGCAGCTTCGGGAACGACGCCAACGGCTCAGACAGCGTGATCACCACCGTCGAGTCGTTCGGCGCCGCCAGCCCCGACACTGACTTCGCTCGCCCGCCGGCGAAGTCCGCGGACCCCTTGATCGGCGCGAGCGGCTCCGCCCGACCGCCCTTGGTTGCCGGATCGAGCGCACGCTGGAACGTGCCGACGACGTGCCGCGACGTGAACGGCTCTCCGTTATGGAAGGTCACGCCGCGCCGCAGGTGGAATGTGTAGGTGAGCCCGTCGGGCGACACCTCCCATCGCTCGGCGAGCCCGGGCTCCACGCGCGCCTCGGGTGTGAACCTGGTGAGCCCGTCGAACACGTACGAAACGGCGCGCCCGGTTGGAACGTCGGTGGAGAGAGCGGGGTCGAGCGATCGCGGATCGTACGTGTCGCGTGAGTCGACCAGCGCGTTACGCTGCGGAGCCGATCCGCCTCCGCGGCAAGCAAGGGTCGCGAGGACCAACAACAGGGGGCGAATGCGCATTGACAATGTCGGGGGAAGCACGAGAACTTACCGGGCCTTCCTTCCTTCCGTCAATCTCCGCTAGGCCGCTGTCCGATCGTGAGTTACCTGCTGTTTGCCGACGACAATGAGGACATGCGGTTCATGCTGCGTGACCTCTTCCGTTCGTCAGGACACGAGGTCTGCTTGGCCGAGGATGGGCTCGCCGCGCTGGCGTCCATTCGAGACCGGGAGCCGGATCTCGTCATCCTCGACCACAGCATGCCGGGCATGTCGGGGTTCGAGGTGTGCCGCAGGGTCAAGCGGAATCCCTTCACGGCGCGGATTCCGGTGCTCATGCTCACTGCGCAGTCCGAGATCGAAAGCAAGATCGAGGGGTTCGCCGCGGGGGCCGATGATTACCTCGCGAAGCCGTTCGACCCGCGGGAGCTGCGAGCGCGCGTGTCAGCCTTGCTTCGGCTCGTCGAACGGGAAGGGGATCGCAACCCGACAAGTGGGCTCCCTGGCGGACATGCGATCGAGAAGGAGATCGCGCAACGCGTGACGAAGGGGGACCCCTTCGCCGTCTGCTACCTCGACCTCGACAACTTCAAGGCTTTCGCCGACACATTTGGCTTCGCGACGGCCGACATCGTCATCCGAGGTCTCGGCGCGGCGATTCGCGACTCGGCGTACGCTGTTGCGGGCGAAGGCGGTGGCGATTTCGTCGGTCACATCGGTGGCGATGACTTCATCGTCGTTACCACCCAGCCTCTTGCCGAAGCGGTGGTGAACGAATGTGCGCGCCGGTTCCGAGACGTGATCGCGCGCGCCGTCGGCGACGAGGCCGCACAGAGCGGATGGTTTACCGGTGTCGATCGGGACGGCCACATCAAGCGGTTTCCGCTCGCGCGCGTCTCGGCGGCGGTGATGTTCGTCTGCCCGAAGAACTGGGTCAGCCTCGCGCATTTCGGGATGCTCGCGGCGGACGCGAAGCGGCGCGCGAAGCAGCAGGGCGCGGGGAGCATCCTGGTCGAGTCGGTGTAGTTCGAGGACGAGGGATCACGACCACCGAACGTCGGGCACCGACATGCTGAAACGCGAAGCACCCCGCATCAAGTCCGAGTACGTATATCGCCGCCGCCTCGAGCCACGCGACCTCCTTCCCGCCATCGGTGTGGGCGTTGGCGTCGGTGCGCTCGCGTTCTACATCGCGTACCTGCTGCTACAGCGCACACCGCTCGACACGAACGCGATTCCCGCCGGGGCGCCCGCCGAACGATTGCCGCGCGGAGCGGCCGACTGATGCGCCCGCGCCGAGCGCTGCTGGCACTCGGCTTCGTCGTCGCTTGTGTCAGCGTGGGCGGGCCGTCGACGGCCGCCGCGCAGGACATCGCGTGCGACCGGGGCGACATGGAAGTCGAGCGCGTTGAGTTCGAAGGCAATCGCGCGTTCGAGGATGCCTACCTCGCGAACCGCATCGTCACGACACCCTCCTCGTGGGTGCGAACCGTCTTTCGCGTTTTCGGGACGCGCCACTGCCTCGACCCGGTCGAGGCACAACGCGATTGGGTTCGCCTCGTCGTGCTCTACAACCAGCACGGCTTCGCCGACGCGAAAGCGAGTGTCAAGGTCGACACGATCAAGCGCAACACGGTCGACGTGACGTTCCGCATCCAGGAAGGCGAGCCGATCATCCTCGATCAGCTGACGATCACCGGCCTCGACTCCGTGCCGCGCCCCGACCGGATCACGGCCGGATTGCCGATTCGAGTTGGAGGCCGATTCGACCGACTTCTCGTCGAGGCGTCACGAGACACGATTCTGAGACGCCTTCGCGACAATGGTTATCCGATGTCGGACCTGCTGCGCAGCTTCGAGACCGATCGTGCGAAGCGGGTGGCCACGGTCCGCTTCGACGTCGTGCCCGGTCCGCGCGCGCGCATCGGTGCGGTCAAGATCGCGATCACGCCGCGTCGTGATGGTGACGAACCGGAGATCTCGGCCGGGCAGGTAGAACGCGCGATCGGAGTCGATCCCGGCGATCTCTATCGCGAGCGCGATCTCGAGGCGGCCAAGCGCGCGCTGTACTTGTCCGCTGCGTACCGACACGTGGCGGTGACTCCAGATACGGCGAGCCTCGCGCCCGTTGGCGACTCCACGATCGATGTCACCTTCGCGCTGGCCGAGAGCTACATGCGGTCGATGCGTGCGCTCGCGGGCTGGGCGACGCTCGACTGTTTCCGGACGCAGATCGAGCTGGCGGATGTCGGGTTCCTCGGCGGGCTGCGGCGACTCGACCTGAGTGCGCGCGCATCGAAGATCGGCGTGGGCTATCCGACGCGTGGGAGCGGACCGCTGTCGAATCTGTGCGGACAGGCGCGGAAGGATGTCTACAGCGACACGTTGAACTACTACGTTGGCGCGACGGTCCGACAATCGCAGCTGTTCGGCATTCGCGCCGTCCCCACGATCACGCTCTACAGCGAGCTCCGGTCCGAGTATCAGGTCTATCGCCGATACACGCCGATCGGCACCATCCTGTCCGTCAGCCAGGCGCTGCCACGGCGGCTCGCGGCGACCTACGCGTATCAGCTCGAGTACGGCCGGACTTCGGCGGAGCCGGCGATTTTCTGCGGCGTCCTCGGTGTGTGCGATGTGGACGAACAGCAATTGCTCTCGGGGTCGCAGCGATTGGCGACCGTGGGGTTCACGCTGGGGCGCGACCGCCGGAACAACCTGCTCAATCCAACCGCCGGCTCGTCGATGACGCTCGAGCTGCGCACCGCGAGCGAGTTGATCGGCTCGGATCCCGATTTGCAGTTCAACAAGATCGTCGCGGACGCGGCGTGGTATTGGGCGATGGGTCGCGGCACCGTGCTCGTCGCGCGGTTGCGCGGCGGACTGGTGTTCGGTCAGGAGATCGTGCTCGGATCGGATACCACAGTGTTCATCCCCCAGCAGGAGCGGATGTACGCGGGCGGTGCAAACAGCGTCCGTGGCTACCGCCAGAACGAGGTCGGGCCGGTCGTATTCCTCGCCGATACGTTGCAGGTGTGTGCCGCGCGCACTGGTCCGTGCGAGACGCCGATCGAGGCGCAGGACACCGTGTACTTCAGCAGCAACCCGGCACGGGAGCCATCGCGAGTCCTGCCGGTCGGGGGTAACAGTCTGGCCGCGGCGAATATCGAGCTGCGAGTGCCGAGCCCGGTCTTTCCGGACCGGTTTCAGCTCGCCTTCTTCGCAGACGCTGGTCAGGTGTGGACACGAGGCGGGAGTGGAGTCGAGCAGTCGTTCGACAACATGCGCATCACCCCGGGGCTGGGTCTTCGCGTGGTGTCCCCGGTTGGCCCAATTCGCGTCGACGTCGGGTACAACCCGTATCCGCGTGAGGCCGGGGCCGCGTACTTCGACGCGCCGGTCGCAGCCGAGGGTGGGAAGTCGCCATTGTTCTGCGTCAGCCCCGACAACGGGCTTGCGGTGACCGGCTGGAGGCCGGGCATCTCACCGAATGACGAGGCGTTGAACCAGGAGATTCCTCCTGATGGTTGCCCGACGACGTTCAAGCCAGGCGAACGGAGCTTCTTCCGTCGCCTAACGTTTCACGTCTCGATCGGGCAGGCGTTCTGACGGAGCCCACGTGACGCGGCGTCGACTCGTCGTTCTGTCGAGCGCGTTCACGCTGCTCGGGCTCAGCATGATTGCGGGCCTCGCGGCGCTGGGTGCGCTCAAGACCCAGCTCGGACGCAATCTCGCGCGCGACTACGTCGAAGGGCTCATCGCGCCGCGTGTGAAGGGCAAGCTGTATATCGGGCGCATCACGGGACTCTCCATCGGCGGCGCGGAGATCGATTCCGTGGAGATTCGCGGACCCGACGACTCCACGTTTGTCCGCCTCAGCGAGGTTCGCGTCGAGTGGGACGCGCGTGACCTCATCGACAAGCGTACGCTCATACGCCGGCTCGAGATCGATGGGCTCGTCGTCCACATACGGAAGGACTCAACGGGGATCTGGAATTTTCGGCGAGTCTTCCCGCCTGGCGCGAAAAGGCCGCGAATTCCCGGCGCGGAGCGCGGATGGGGCGACTACATCGTCGCGGATTCCGTAGTGATCCGGCGCGGGACGTTGCTGCTGTCGATGCCGTGGGCGCCGAACGACTCCCTGAAGGGAACAAGGCGCGACAGCGCGATCGCCTACAATCTCGAGCGCACCGACCGAGAGGTGCGCCGCGTCGGGAAGCGCCGGTTCGAGCGCACCTGGCGTTGGAACAACCTCAATCTCGATGCGAGCTACGCGCGGCTCGCGGATCCGGACAGCGTCGGCCGGCTCTTTCAGATCGCGCGGCTGAACGTCGACGAGGTGGATCCGCCCTTCGCGTTCCGGAATGTCCGTGGTGGCGTTCGTCAGATGGGGGACTCGGTGTGGCTGGACGTCGCGCACTTCGACCTCCCGGCATCCACGGGGAAGGCAAGCGGGAAGGTCGTCTGGGGAAGCGACCTCCCAACGCGCTACGACATTCACGTCGTCGGCGACTCCGTCGCGCTGAACGACGTTGCGTGGGTGTACCCCACGCTGCCGCGCACGGGCGGCGGGTCCATGGAGCTCACGATCCGGAACGAGCGCGACCTGTCGATCATCGATTACGCGCTTTCGAACATGGATGTGCGGTCGACACGCTCGCACCTGCGTGGGCGAATGACGTTCGGCGTCGGCGGGGAGGTGCTGATCGTCAAGGACATCGCGCTCGAAGCGTCGCCCGTGAACTTCGACCTCATCCGCGCGCTCAACGGCAAGCCCTTCCCGTACGACTGGCAGGGTGACTTGACCGGGACCGTTCGCGCGCGCGGGGGCCCCGTGAATCGCTTCCAGGTCGACGACGCGCGGATCACGTTCGCCGACGCGAACGTTCCCGGAGCCGTCACACGTGCGACGGGCCAAGGGGCGCTCGACATTCTCTTCCCGGCGTTCACTCGGTTTCGCGGCTTCGACGTGGACGTCGAGCAACTCGACCTGCGTACCATCCAGTATCTCAATCCGAACTTCCCACGCGTGAACGGGATCGTGTCGGGACGCGCGACGCTCGACTCCCTGTGGTACGACGTCCGCTTCCGCAACGCGGACCTCACGCACCGGGACGGACCGGGCGACGCCACGCGCGCGACGGGCAACGGTCGGGTCACGATCGGCGAGACGTTCACGACGTACGACCTCGCGGTCAACGCGCAGCCCCTTTCGTTCACGACGTTGGCGCGGTCGTACCCGTCGCTTCCGCTCCGTGGCTCGTACCATGGGCCGATGCGGATTCAGGGCGATATCGATGATCTCGCCGTAACAGCGGATCTCACGGGGCCCGCGGGGACGTTCGCATACGACGGCAGAGTCGACGCCTACCCCAAGACGTACGGTGCGCAGGGCACGCTGACGTTCCTGAACCTCGATGTGAGGACGTTGCTCGCGAATGACACTCTCCCGAGCACGTCACTCACCGGACGCATCGAGGCGGACATCAGCGCCGACTCGGCGTCGCTGGACTCGACGCTCGCGAGTCTCGCCGGCGTGGTATCGGTGAACCTCGATCGCTCGCTCGTGGACAGCGTGCGAATCTACCAGGCCATCGCACGACTCGGCTTCACTGGCGGACGCATGCGCGTCGACTCGGTGCGTGTCGAGACGCTCGCGGGCGCGTTCGCCGCCAGGGGTGGCATCGGGCTCGCACGTGGCACGTCCGACTCGCTCCGCTTCGGGGTCCGAGTCGACTCGCTCGGAGGCATTCGGCGTTACCTTGGCGCCACGGACTCGATTTTGGTCACGGACGACGGCAACGGCGCACCGGCGGATTCGCTCGACGGTCGCGTTGCGGTTGACGGCTGGCTTCGCGGCTCGATCGATTCGCTTTCCGTCGACGGCGAAGTGGTGGGACGCGACATCTGGGTGCGCGGCGACCGCGCGAAGCTCGTGGGCGGAACGTTCGTGTTGGCCGACATCACCGACTCGATCAGCGGAACCGTTGTGGTAAGAGTCGACACTGCCGTCGTCGCCGGCGTGGCGGTGGACAGTGCCGCCCTCGCATTCCGCGCGAACGATCGCACGCATGGTGAGTTCGGTCTGTTCGCTGCGAGCGCGAACGGCCCGCAGCTCTCGCTGTACGGTGCCGGCACGATCATCGGCGACACGACGCTCGTCAGGCTCGACACCCTGACGCTCGCCGTGCGAGATCACCGCCTGACGCTCGACCGTGCGACGGAGATCGTGGTGCGTCCCGACGGCATCGTGCTCGACTCGATTCGCGTCCGCGACATCAACGGCGGGACGTTCACCGTAGTCGGCAACGTGCCCGTCACGGAGCCGATCGCGCTGACGGTGCGTGCCGATAGCGTGGAGCTCGGCGACATCGGCGAGCTGATACAGGCCAACGTGCCGTTCGGCGGACTCGCATCGGTCAACGTGGACGTGTCCGGCGTGCGCAGCGATCCACGGATGACGCTCGTCGGATCACTCGATGCGCCGCGGTTTGGCGACGTGCGGCTCGATCGTGCGACACTCGACGGCACGTACTCGGCCCGCCGCGTGAGCGCAAACGTGGATCTCCTGCGGCAGGGACGGTCGGCGCTCGCCATCACGGCGTCCATTCCGGTAGATCTCGCGTTCACATCGGTGCCGCGGCGAATGCTCTCCGATTCGCTGAGCGGATCCATTCGCTCGGACAGTGTCGAGCTGGCGATCCTCGAGACGCTGTCGCCTCAGGTCGTGAACGCGAGCGGGATGTTCGCGGCGAACCTGCAGATCGGCGGCGTGTGGCCCCGTCCCACGCTCAATGGCTACGTGATGATCGCGGGCGGCGCGCTCGGGCTCGTGCCCATGGGTGCCGTGCGACTCACGGATCTGAACGCGAACCTCGACTTCACCGGCGATAGCATCGCCATTACCCGATTCACGGTTGCTACACGCGAAGAGCGAATCGGCACGCTGTCGTTGCGTGGGTACACGAGTCTCGCCGACTGGGAGAATCCGCGATTCAGCCTCGAGGTTACGGCGCGCGACTTCCACGTCATCGAGCGGCCACGCATCGCGCACCTCGATGTTTCCGGCGGGCTCAAGCTGGAGGGCTCGTACGATCAGTCGCAGCTTACCGGATCGGTCACCGTCGAACGCGGGACCGTCTTCATACCGGAGCTCATCGACAAACAGGTCGTGAGCCTCGACAGCCCCGAGCTCTACAGCATCATCGACACGACGCTCACGATGAACCGCACGTTGCTGCCGAAGCCTCCGCCGGAGCTCGTGCGGAACCTGAGTGTCGAGAACGTCCAGGTGCGGATGGGCAACGACGTGTGGCTTCGGTCCGCTGAGGCGAACATCAACCTCGGCGGCGCCGTGAACGTGACGGTCGGCCGGTCCAGCGAGGCGAGCCGCCCCCTCGCGCAACTCGCGCTCGATGGAACGCTGACGACGAACCGTGGCACGTACCGCCTCAACCTCGGCATCGTGCAACGCACGTTCGTCGTCGAGAACGGGCGCGTTCAGTTCTTCGGGGATCCGGACTTCAACCCGACGCTCGACATCAACGCACTTCACACGGTGCGGCGGGTGAGCACGACCACGTTCGCCGAACAGGACATCCGCATTCGCGTGAACATCGGTGGAACGCTGGCGCAGCCGCAGCTCTCGCTCTCCAGCGCGGACAGTCTGCTCAACATCTCGCAGACGGACCTCTTCAGCTATCTCGTCAC
>Ga0075421_100003557_pt1 | contig 18655 bp, 21 predicted proteins | sample SoiMetdeltSBSDD5_FD_75292 | JGI IMG/M metagenome (GOLD analysis project Ga0075421, IMG submission 75292) | Bulk soil microbial communities from a Populus tree surrounding site in Tennessee, USA - Soil MetaG P. deltoides SBSDD5 | ecosystem: Environmental > Terrestrial > Soil > Tree plantation... | reverse complement strand
CTGCGCCTGGTACAGCACAGCCAAGTTGCTCAGCAGCGTAGCGACAGCGGGGTGCTCGGGCCCCAACGCCTTTTCCATGATGGGTAGCCCGCGCCTGTAAAGCGCCTCGGCCTCGGGGTAGCGGCCCTGCGTTTGGTACAGTATCCCCAGGTTGTTCAGTGACCACGCTACGGAAAGGTGCACGGCCCCCAGCGCCTTCTCACGGATCGTGAGGCTGCGCCGGTGCAAGGTCTCGGCGTCGGGATAGCGGCCCAGTGCATGGTACAGCAGCCCCAGGTTGTTCAGCGACTCCGCTACGTCGGCGTGCGCCGGTCCCAGCACCTTCTCGCGAATGGCCAAGCTTCGACGGTACAAGGATTCGGCCTCGGCGTGTCGGCTCTGTGCCCGGCACCCACCCTGATTGCTCAGGGACCGTGTCGCGTCGGGGTGCTCCGGCCCCTCTGCCTTGTCGATGATGGCGAGACGGCACCCCTGGTCCCGGTATAGCTCGGCGAGGTCATTCAGCGCCGTCGCGACCCAAAGGTGCTCGGACCCTAAGACCTTCTCAACAATGGTGAGGCTGCGCCGCAACAAGGGTTCGGCCTCGGCATGGCGGCCCTGACCTTGGTACGACTTACCCAGGCCGTTGAGCGCCGCGGCGGTGCTGGGGTGCTGGGGTCCCGATGCCTTCTCGGCGATGGCCAAGTTGCGCCGGTATAGGGCCTCGGCCTCGTTGAAACGGCCCTGTGCCAAGTACAGCAGGCCAAGATTCGTAGACAGCTGCAGCACGCCGGGGTGTGCGGGTCCGAGCGCCTTTTCAGCAATCGCGAGGCTGCGCCGATACAGGGGTTCGGCCTCTGTGTGGCGGTTCTGCGCCCGGTACATCTCCGCGAGGTTGTTCAGCGGCGCGGCCATGCTGGGGTGGCCTGGCCCCAGCGCCTTCTCGATGATGGCGATGCCGCGCCGGAACGACGACTCCGACTCTGGATACCTGCCTTGCACCTGGTACAGCCAGGCCAAGTTGTTCAACGTCTGCGCCACGTCGGGGTGGCCGGGCCCCAGCGCCCGCTCGCGGATGGCGAGGCCGCGCCGGAACAGCGGCTCGGCCTCGGCGGCGCGCCCCTGGATCCGGTATAGCTCGGCCAGGTTGTTCAGTGCGGTGCCGACATCGCGGTGCCCTGGTCCCAGCTGCCGCTCGTAAATTGCGACCACCCGCTTGGCGATCTCGGTCGCCTGAGCGTACTTGCCGGCCTGGTGGAGCCTCAAAACCTCGGCATTGAGCCTCGCGGCATCCGCGATCGTTTGCGCGCCAGCGGTGTCCAGCAGAACGATCCCACACACCAGCCCCGCCACCGCGATCGCCGTCAGGCGCCGCGCCAGATTCCCCCCAGTCATGGGCCAATACCTCCGCACGATCGCCGGGCGCTGGCCAAGTCCGGCGCCCAATCTCTTTAATCCAGCGCCCTGCCCCTTTAATCCCACGCGCCGGCCGGCGATCCCGGCTGGGTGACGACACGGCTTCCGGAGCGATGAACTCGGGGATCCCCCATGTCGAGGGTACCGCCAGCCCGGCTATCCCTCTGCAGGCCACAGTGGCACGGAGGATTTCGCGACCAGTCCGACAAGCTCGGCCTGGCTGCCGGTCCCGGTCTTCGCGAATACGTGCTGCAGGTGCGTTCTGACAGTGGGCATGGCGATTCGCAGCTGCGCCGCCGCCTCGACCAGCCCTCTCCCTGCGACGACGTGAGCGACGACGCGGGCCTCGGATGGCGTCAGGCGGTACGCCCGCGCCACACCTTCCACGTCACCGGCTCCCCCCGTCGGGTCCACCAGGAACACGGCTGCCACGCCGCCTCGAGGGCGGTGCCCGTCCGCCGAGGCCGGTGCGAGCGGGACGACATGCACGGTCAGGGGCCGACGCACCACGCTGCGCGTGACCCCGATATGGAAGGCCGAGCGGTCCGGGTTGTGCGCGGGCCCGGCAGCGGCACGGATGGCGTCGTGCAGCGCGCGTGTCTGGCGCGGGGCATCGCAGCGCAGCCTGCCGCGGTAAGACCGCAATCCGTCGGCGCCCTTGAGCAGGGTGTCGGCAGCCCGATTGGCCGCCAGCACCTTCGCGGCCGAATCCGCCAGCAGCACCCCAAAGCCAAGGAGATCCAGTGCCGCGCGGATGCTGTCGGCGACCGTCTGAGACCGATCGGCCCGCGGCGTGCGCAAAGCCCACGCGCTGTCGGGATCGCGCCATCCCAGAGCTGCGCACGCTGCATTGCCAGCCGCGTCAGCGAGGAGGTCGTATGCGCTCATGACAGCCGATTTCCCGCACCACATTTCAGCCTGTGGGCAACCCGCCGCCAGCCCAGAGGGTCCCGGTACCATCCCGGTACCGGTCCATCCACCCGGCGTGCTTCCCACGCCCTGGCGGGTGTGCCATGATTGTCGCCCTCAGGAGCAGGCAGAGCCCAACTGCCATCAGCACCACACGGCGGCGTCGGAAGTCATGAAGGGAGCCCCGAAAAAACTCCGAAAAATTTCGGAATACCTTGAGGAATGGGCATTTCCTGTAATGTGAGTTGTCCGCGGTGCGCACAATATACGCTTTCGGGCCGTTTTGGCTCGACCCCCAGGCCAACATGCTCTACCGGGGAACCGAGCCTCTGGCGCTGGGCCGGCGCGCCGTGACTCTGCTGCGCGTGCTGGTCGAGCACCCGGGCGCCCTCGTCTCGAAGGAGACGCTCATCGATGCGGCATGGCCCGGCCTGGCGATCGAGGACAGCAACCTTACCGTCCAGATCGCGGCGCTGCGTCGAGCCCTCGTTGGGGAGCCGGACGGGGCGCGCTGGATCGAGACATTGCCCCGCCGGGGATACCGGTTCGTAGGCCCGGTCGTGACGAAGGAGGAGAGCGACGCGGTCGCCGGGGGACAGTCCGCGACTCCCGCCAAAATAACCCGTGCACAGCCGGTCCCCGCTCTTGCCCGCGATCGGCGGGACCTCCCGCTTGTCGGCAGCGACGTGGTGCGCGACGCAGACGGCCGCACCACCGGTGCCGGCAACCGGCCGCAATCGGCATTCCATGCCCAGGGCGAGGTGAACGCCCGGGCGTCAGGCGATGGCTTTGGCGACACGAGCAAGCGTGCCGAGCACAGCGCGTTGCGGGATTTCAGAAGGACGGGCTGGCTCTCACTTGCCCCCGGACCGCATCGCAATCGCTATCTGGCGATGGCGCTGGCGGCTCTCCTCGGCGCCTTCTGGGTGTCTGTGCCGCGCAGTCATCAAAAGCCTGTCGACGCAAGCACCTACGCCACGGCACCAGAGCCGACTGGGAAGACGAGCCCGCTCGACATCCCCATCGCGATATTGCCGTTCACAACCTCCCTCGGGTCTCCTCCCACTGGACTGGGCGAACGCATCGCCCACGACCTGGCGTCCCACCTGCCGCGCAGCGGCACGTTGCGGGTTGTGCCGAGCCAGAGCTTGCGCGACGCACCGCCGGATTTCAAAGGGATCGATGCGAAGCTCGGCGTCCGCTACGTCGTCACGGGGACCATCGATACGCAGGACGAGAAGCTGCAGGTCAGCGCCGCTCTCATCGATGCGCGAACCGGAGCCCGGGCGTGGGCGCTTCATATTGCCGAGGATCGCGGCCAATGGCTGGCGGTGCACAACGAGTTCATCCATCGGGCAACGTTTGCAATCCACTTCCAAGCCGTGCGACGCGCGGGCAATGAGCCGGTCGATGCCACCAAGGAGCCGACCATAAGCCAGCTCTTGCGGCGCGGCCAGGCCGGACTCCTGGATAACAGCAACTCGCCGCGCTACGAGGAGGCAAGGGCGGCTTTCGCCGAGGTTCTGCGCCGCGAGCCCGAGTCCGTTCCCGCCATGGTTGGGCTCGCCGCCTACTATCTTCAGTTGGTGGCAGACCTGAAAATCGACCGCGAGCCGCATCTGACCGAGGCCGAAGAGCTCCTGCGCCGTGCTCTTGCCCGGGGGACACACGACCACTCTGTGCACTACCAGCTCGGACGCCTGCATAACCTCCAGGCCAATCTCACGGCCGCCCTGGAGGCGTTCGACCGGGTCCTCGAGATCTACCCCAGCCACATGCCTTCCTACGCCTGGAAAGGGCGCGTCTTGATCCGGCTCCAGAGAAGCGAGGAGGCACTCAAGAGCATCCGCTATGCCACGCGGCTCAACGGCGGCACTATCGTGCCGGGCTGGCAGCTGTGGATCGGGTGGGCGGAACTGGAACTCGGCCGCGACGAGGAGGCGCGGGAGGCGTTCAACAGCGCCCTTGCCGCTTCGCCGCATTTTTCATACGTCCACGCCAGCTTGGCGGCGCTGCATGCACTGAGGGGCGAGCGGGACGCCGCGCGCCAGCACGCCGTTGAGATGCGCAAGCGCACACCGCAGCTCACAGACGAGCAGCGCCTGATCGAGTTCAACAAGGGGCCCGACAACCGCGCGCTGCGCAACCGGCTGGGCGAGGGCCTGCGCCTCGCCATCGAGATGGCCGGCAGCCCGCCGGACAATTGAAACGGCAGCCGCGACAGAGATGGCGGCACCGGACCGGTTTGAGTGAATGATATGATACCTCGATAGCTTCTGTCAGCCCGATGCCGGAGCGAGCGCGGACATGGCGAGGCGCATCAGATCGGGCTGGCCGTGGGTGCCGGTCTTGGCGAACAGGCGCTGCATGTGGGTCCTGACCGTCGGCTCCGAGCACCCCAGAGCGTTGGCGGTGTCGTACGGGCTCCTGCCCTGGGTGAGCAGCATCAGGACGCGGCATTCGGCAGGCGTGATGCCGTAGCGGCGCACGAACAGCTCGCCCGGAAGCGGCGCCGTATCGCCGTGAAGGGGGCCGCAAGCTCGTTACGCAGCCCGCTGTCGAGCGGCAGCACCCAGGCGGCGAGATCGCGGCCATCGGCGCGCAGGATTGGAACGGCGATGCCGGTCTTTGCCAGCTCCAGGGCGGCGCCGGCCTGCGTGGCCCTCGCGACGGCATCTCGCAGGGCCGCTGCCGCACCGGGATCGCGCGCCGAGAGCCGGTCGTCGGAGCGGCGCACCGCCTGCGCCTCGTCGAGGTGGCGCGCGCCGGCGCGGTTGGCGTGGACGATGCGGGCCTCGGCGTCCACCAGGACGATCCCTACCACCAGCAGGTCGAGCGTCGCCGACAGCATGTCGTCGCGCAGCGCCTTGGCATCGAGCAGATCGGCAATCGTCACGGAGCGGCGGATATGCGGGCCAGCACGCGCATGCGCGCAAGGTCGTTGGCGGTGAACTGTCCCCGGCTCGCAGCGCGGGGCAAGGCGATAGCCGCAAACCGGTTCGATGACTTGGCGAACACCGTCAGCGCGGCGTCGTAGTAGCCGCTCGGGGCCACCCATTCCTTGTAGAAGCGGCTCGAGAAGAAGTCATCGCCCATGAAGCTCTGCGATGTGCACGGCTCATCGATCTCCATGAACCAGCCCGCCGTGAGGAGAGGGTTGATCGCATGAAACTGCGCGTCATAGCGGCATTGCGCCTCGGGATCGAGACCCCACGCCGCTCCCTAGCGCAACTGGCGCTTGAGCGGCTCGTGCACGGTAATGCCGGCGTGGTCTCCGCCCGTGTAGTCCGCGATGCGCTTCGGTGTCGGCGGCCAGCGCTCCGGCCCTATGGCGCAGTCGTAGATGTCGCCGACAATACCGAGGATCGCATCGTCCATTGAACCGGAATCCTCCAACGGCACAGCCATGTCTGCAGCCAGCCAGTCTAGAGCAGCGCCTGCAGCTCCGCCAACTCCTTGGCATTCAAGTCGGATATGGCCCAATGCACCATGCCGCCGCTCGTCCAGGAGATGGCGTTGTAGCCTTTCAGCCCTATGGCGCGGGGCGCCGCATCGGCTTGCACGTCGGCCGGCCACATGAAGACGTTGATGATGTGCAGCCTGCGCTTGTAGACGAGGGTGGCCACGCGCCTGCCGTCGATCCAATCCACACGCCCGCCGAGCAGGGTGAAGTTCTGAGGGGTGAGATCCTTGACGCCGGGCGCGAACTCGACGCGGCCGTTGAACCACGGCCGCACCAAGTGGCGCTCCGAGGAGGCAACCTGGATGGGAGCCTCCTGCAGCAGCGAGCGGACGTGTGCGGCAAGGACGTCGCGCTGCTGGCGGTCCTGATCCGCGGCGGACCATGTCAGGTGCCAGCTCACCAGTGCCGCCAGCCCGGCGACCACGACGAGCGCCGCCGCCTGCTGCATCCAGCGCCCGGCATCAAACCGCCACCTGCCGCTCGCGGCCTGAGCGGCGGCCTGAGCTGCAGCAAGAGCTTCCACCGCAAGCCGGGCGCGGACTTTCGCCTCGAGGCCTGCGGGCGCGGGCACATAGGCAACGGCCCTCAGGGTCTCCCCAACGTGGCGATAGTCGTTGGCCAGCGCGGTGCATTGCGGACAGCCGGCGATGTGCTCTGCGGCCGCCTGCTGGCGCTCACCTGCGCCCTCGCCGTCGATCAATGCGCTCAGGCCCTCCTCGGCGTCCTTACACTGCATCGGTCTCGTCCTTGGCGATGTGCCGGGCGAGGGCGTTGCGCAGCTCCGCGCGCCCGCGGGAGAGGCGCGACATGACGGTGCCGACCGGCGCATCGACGGTGCGGGCGATCTCACTGTACGACAGGCCCTCCAGCTCGCGCAGCACCACGACCTCGCGGTAGCTGACGGGCAGCTCGGCCAGGGCCGCGAGCAGCTCATGGCTCTCGCTCTGGGCCACAAGCAGCGCTTCCGCGGACCGCTCCGGTGATGGCAGCTCGCGCACGTCCCCGCCTTCTTGGTTCCTCAAGTCCTCGCTGAACAGCACCACGTTGGCGGACCGCTTCCGGCTCTGCAAGGCCCGGTAGGCGACGTTGCGGACGATCGTGAGCAGCCACGCCTTGGGGGCCGCACCATCGAACCGGGCGAAGCCGCGGAACGCCCGCACGAAGGCGTCCTGCACCACATCCTCCGCCTCCTCCCGGCTGCGCACGATCCAGTAGGCGAGATTGAACGCCGCCCGCATGTGCGGAAGCACTGACTCCTCAAAATCTTCCTTCGAGACCATCCCCGACCCCGTTGTCGACGGTCGGTCTCATCACCTCTTCAACCCCGCTCGGCGCAGTTTTATTCCCGCTCGGCGACGAAGCAAAGATTCCACATTTCTTGCAGAAAAATTTCACAGTTCTTGTCGCGATTCTCTGGAATAGCCGCCTGCCGCCCGGGGTTTCAGATCGTGTGAGCCTGACCGAAGCCGGAACGTTAGGCGGCTGCGAAACGGCCCACATCATTCAAACAGATGATGCGAACCAACGCCGGTCGCATCGCGTCGTGCGGGACAAGAAACCATGGATCATCCGAGATTTGAGCGCATCGAGGGGCCGCAAGACCGGCTCCATCTCGCCCACCACGGCGGGCGCGCCGTGGAACTGGTGCTGAGGACGGCGGACCTCCTCGTGGCGGCCTGGTCGCGGCAAAAGCCCCAATTGAGCGTGCCAAAGCGCCTAATGGAAGCCCTGTTCGTCTGGGCGCCGCCGAGTCAACCGAGCAACTCGTAGCGCAGACGCGCGCAGACGACGGCCGGCCGCCGCTGCGCACGCAATCGCTGCCATCCACGCCCCCAGAATTGAAGCGCACGTGCGGCCCAGCACGCGAAGGAGATGTCATGCCTACACCTTGGAAGAACGCCGCTTTGTGGTCCTTGCTCTCTTTCTGTGTCACCGCCGCCACGGCCAGTGCGCAGCAGATCGCTTCGCATGCTGTCCCGGGCGATCAAATGTGTGGGCCGGACCAATTGTCTGGACAGTATGAATGCGTCACCTCGGTTCCTTTGAGCGAGGCAGAGGCACACGTGAGCCTCGCTTATCTCGCAGCGCTCGAATCCCTTGCGGTGCGCCGATCCTTGAACGAGGAACAACCGGTGCCGAGCGTCATCGCTGCGCGCCAGCAGGCCGCCCTTGATTGAACCGCTCCTGCGCCGCGCCGAGCGACCGGCTCCGCACGACCCGATGCGCGAGATTGATCTGCTGCTCTTGGAGGAACTGACGATGCATCACAGTCTCAACAGCAACCTCGACATTCCCACCCTTAGCCGCGCCCTGCAAGCCGCCGGCTTGCTGCTCGTGCTCGCTTGCTGGGGCGTCGTGTTCACGTATTCGCTCATCCGCGGCTCTACGATCGTCGCCGCAGCGGCACAGCAGGCTGAAATCGTAGAGCCTGCGTCCGGCGCGCTCGGCCAGTTCTCCGGCGCGCCGTAGGGCCGACCACGCGTCGCGGCAAGCCAAATCGCTGCGCCAATACCGAGCCTGCTTGCAGCCGCTAAGCAGTGAGCGCCGCGTCCGGCATCGCGTTGTGGTCTTCAAGGGTTTCTGTGATGGACCATCGAGAATGCACTCCGAAGGTTGCGCCACCCGGCGCTGATGCTCGCCGGCCGGCCGAGGTCGCACGCCATATTGAGGCGGCGAATGTGCAGCGCGCGAGCATGCCGACCAGGGCCCTGCTCGTTCTCGGCCTGCTTGGAGGCCTCTACATCGGCTTCGGTGGTGCGCTTGCGACGCTCGTGCTGACGGACAGCGGCCTCGGATATGGCCTTGGCCGGCTCACCGCTGGTATCGCGTTCAGCTTGGGCCTGATCATGCTCGTGCTCGCCGGTGGCGAGCTGTTCACGGGCAACAACCTGATGGTGCTTGCCTGGGCCAGCGGGAAGGCGCCCGTGCGCGCCCTGTTGCGAAATTGGACCTTGGTTTATGGCGCCAACGCAGCCGGCGGCGTTCTGCTTGCATTAGCCATCCACCACTGCGGCGCCCTCGAGAGTGGCGGTGTCGGCGCAACGGCGATCAAGATCGCAGAGGCGAAGGCTCAGCTCGACGCAGGGTCAGCGTTCTTGCGCGGAGCACTATGCAATGCGCTTGTGTGCCTTGCGGTCTGGTTGAGCGGCGCGGCGCGCAGTCTCGAAGGCAAGGTGATTGCTATTATTTTCCCCATCAGCGCCTTTGTGTCGCTCGGGTTCGAGCATTGCATCGCGAATTTCTATCTCATCCCAGTTGCCATGCTCACGGGCGCCAACCTCAGCCTGCTCGACTTCGCCCGCAACATCGTTCCGGTCACGGCTGGCAACACCGTCGGCGGCGTGGGCGTGGCTCTGGCCTACTGGCTCATTTACCTGCGCGATGATTATTCGCACCCACCGCAACTCTTGCAATCAGATGGGACGCCGGCCCGTTGGCTGGGCATTCAGTCTGTGAAGGCAGCAAGCATTCTGCTCTTGGCGATCACTTTGCTTGTCGGGGGCGTGCTCCCCGCTCAGGGGGAAGCACAGCAAGCAGGGCGCGGTGGCGACACTGTATGCAAGGCCGAAGGTCCGGCGCGGCGTCGATCGGAACATCCTGGCCCTCATCAATATGTGGCTCAAGGCACCGGTTCATGTACAGGTTGGCGAGCAGGGCTTGCGACCCCACCGCTGCGGCGTCCATGCCGAGTTCGCCCACGCATTTCCGCTGTGTCCGCTCTGGACCGGGAAAGTGTGCCTCGATCATCCGCTTGGTGCCTGCTCTGCGTCATTCCTCCAAGAGCACTGCCAAGAGAAGGCCACCTGCCTGAACCACGCTAGGTTACCGCGCGCCTCTACGGGCTTTACGCGGTCATGCTCGGCGAGGAAGAACGAGCGTCCGAAGAGTAGCCCGCCGATATCGCGCGCACCGAGCCATGAAATGGGCGTTCTGATTGCCAACGGCCTCCTGAGTCCCAATCGGCGCGTCGTATCGCTTCCGCCGACAGCCTGGCGGCCACTCTTGTGCCCGGGCAACATCATTCGGCGGGTAGAGGCCGTGCACTTCCGAAAGTGTGAAGGGTTTCGGACGCCTGCCCCGGTGCCTGCCACGCCGTCGCGATGGGCCGGCATCAGAAACCCTTCACAATTTGAGACGTGAGCACTAGCAGCAAAATTGGCGGGCCCGTACGCCCGTAGCGGATATTGGTCGCGCAATCCGATGCACGGCGCGGCCAAGCAGGAGTGGGACCAAATCGGCCATCAGCCTGCCAGATGCAACGCGTGCTGAACTCAAAACATCCTAGCAATGGCTGCCGGACTGAAGCGATAATTCACGCCGAATGCGAAGGTGTGAACCTCCAGATCGACGTCGAAGGGCGTCGGCGGGGTGCCCGCGGCCGTGATGCTGCGCGTCTCTGTGCCGAAATCCATGAAGCTGTACTCGAGCCGGGCCGACCAGCGGTCGGCGATGGTCCACTCCACGCCCGCGCCGATCACCCATCCGGAGCGGGTGTCGTTGGCATCGGTCGTGGGTATCGACGCCCCCAGCAAGGTTAGGTCGCCGGAGTAGCTCTCACCGGCCAGCGCCCAGCCACCCTTGACGTAGGGGAGCGTGCTGCCGAGCGCCAGGCCGACGCGTCCCGTGACGGTCGCAAGCCAATCGATGCGGCTGCTGACCCGGAAGCTTGCTTCAAAGGGAGGTGGCGAACTGGCCGGCAGAATGCTTCCCTCTGCATTGGCCCAGGCGCCCTGAGCCTCGATGCCGAGCACCCAAGCGCCGGCTTGATAATTGAAGCCCAGCTGACCTCCTGCAAGGAAGCCGTCCGCATCCACTCGCGACCTGCTGCCGGGGATGTTGGGCGGAGCCAGAGCGCCCGTGAAGTCTGTCAATTCCGTGTCGGTCCAGACACCGCCGATATGGGGACCGACGTAAAAGCCGGTCCAGTCGTACCCGGGCTCCTGTCCGGCAGCAGGCGCCAGGGTTGCACCGGGAGCGGGCGCGCTGGCCACCGCGGCCGTCGGGAACTGGTAGGACAAGCCGAGGTAGGCCGTGTGCGCTTGCTGGTCGACTGTGAAGCGGACCAGCTCCTCATTTAGGTCGGTTTTGCCGAAGAAGGTGTAATCCGCGCTCTGATACTCGGAATAGCGGTACTCGCCGCGCAGCAGCCAATTGCGCGCCAGCCTCCATTCCAAGCCGCCGCCTGCCGTCCAGCCAGCGACAATCTCCGACGCCGACTGGCTGCGGTTCCCGACGACTCCGACACCGGGAATCAAGAAGGGTGGGCACAGGCTCACAGGCGCCAGCGGACCGGCACACGAGGCGCTCACGTCCCTGCGGGTCCACGATGCGCCGCCGGTGGCATAAAGCAGGAGATCCGGCGTGACGAGATAGCCGAGGCGGGCGCGGAGGCTGGCATCCCACGCGTCCTTCACGGAAGCGGTGTCGGCGAGCCCTGGAGCGAAGACAGCCAGGCTGCCTGGAATGCCGATCCGGCGCCTGCCGTTGTCGCCCCAGCCGAGGTCGGCCTCGACGCCGAGCACCCAGTTGGAGATTTGCCAATTGTGGCCGAGAAAGACGCTGGTCCTCGACCCGCTCAGGCCGAAGCCCGCCGGATTGCTGGTCGCGAACGGCGCAACGGCGGTCTCATCCTCCCCCAGCCCCGTCGTGGTCCATTCGGCGTCGGTCCAGCGGCCGCCGAGACCGGCGCCGAGGTAGAAGCCGGACCAGGTAGGGACCGCTGCGCCGGGAGGCACACCGTCGTCAAGGTCTGCCCCTGCTGCCGAACGCCCGGCCAGGCTGACTGCAACTGCCAGCCCAGCCAGCACGAAACGCATCATCGCCGAACCTCCTGGAGAATCGCCGCTGATTCGCACCTGGCGCAGCAAGGTGGGCGACGGAGCATCCCGCTAGTGAGGCCGGAGCACACCGACGAAGGAAAATTGATGTACAGCATATGCTAGGCAAGGAGGTCCATGCACACGCAGCAGGCGGCGCTTGTTATCGGCCCCGAGTTGCAGCGATCTCATCTTGGGCGCATCAGTGTGCCGGCGGTGCGCCAACCGCTGGAGTGAGCCGGGCCGCTTGCGCAAACGTTGCCGGCAATTATTGCTGCGCCGCGAGGTGCGCACGCGGCCAGGTCCGTACCGGGTCGCGAGCGGTAAGGCTCCGCAAGAGCATGTCGCGTCCGGATTGTCCCCGATCTTTGCCGAACACCTTGGGTGGGGCCTCGCTCCCCAAATCCGTTTCCCGAGGTTGCTCGCCGCTCGGAGGGGCTCAGGTCTGTCGACCGGGTCGAGGTGGACGATCGCGAGATCCGCATCGTCGGCCGCAAGGACGTGCTGGAACAGGCGGTGCTGGCGACGGGCGGCCCCATTCCAGGGGTTCGCAGTTTTGTTCGCAAAATGGCGCACCGGGGAAGATTCGAACTCCCGACCCCCAGATTCGTAGTCTGGTGCTCTATCCAGCTGAGCTACCGGTGCTTCGCCCACGGCCAAACGGCCTGGGAGGCTCTGGCCGCTCGCCTCGATCTGGGAGACCCGTAAGCCGTTGCTCACGTGAGTCTCCGGGAACGAACAGCGAATGCCCTGCCAGAGGCGCACCCCACTAGCACGGGGCTCGCACCAGGACAACAGCCGTTCTGTGGCCCGGATGCGGTTTGGCGCTGGAGCAACGTCGGGCCCACTCCAGCCTAGCCCTGACCTGTGCTCGCGACCCTGCCTACGAGACGGCAGGCCCGGGCGGCGCCGTAGATCGATGGCACCAGGACGATCACGGCTGCCGTTGCACCGCGGTTGGCGGCAATGACTCCGAGCCTCGTCACCGCCAACGCCGGCCACGCCGTGGATCGTTACCCCGAATCATGTTACGGAGATCCGATATCGGCTGTCATGAAACATGCGGCTGATTCTGGACTTGGCTCGGGGGGCACAAGATGCGCAGCAGCCGCGACAGCCACCGGGGGTTGGGGAGTGCACTGTGGGGGCACGGCTGCATCCTTGCCGCCATCGGTCTGCTCGCGGCGCTCGTGTCCTTCCCGACTGGGTGGTGACGGTCCGGTTGCAGCGACACGCGGGCACCGCCGGGCATGGCAAAGGCGAAAATTACGGAGCGTGTAATCGACACGCTGCGGTCTGCGTCACGGCGTACCGGCAAATCGGCGTTCTTGTGGGATACGGAGTTGCGCGGCTTCGGTCTGCGCGTCGGGACCAACGGTCACGGCACGTGGCTGGTGCAGAAATGGATCGGCGGCCGGCGCGGCAAGCTCAAGCGGATCGCCATCGGTCACCTGCCGCCGATGACGGTCGACGAGGCCCGCAGCAAGGCGCGCAGCGGGGCACTGCGGGCCATCGCGGAAGCGGAATTAGGGAAGTTGCACGTGTCGGCATCGCAAACGGGGAGCGTGCAGCAAGAGGAGTTCGGCAAGAATTCCCCCACACCCTCTTGTCGGACCTAGGACAGCGGCGCCGTGGCCTCTCTCTCCCCGGCGCCGCTGTTCTGTTTTGGCGTCGTTACGAAGGGTCAGCCCCCGCCGCCACGGTGGGCCTGCCACTGCCGGCTTGGATGCGAGCGGTCTGACCACGTCATCCGGGGGGCAGCACGCCGACGGCCTCGATCTCGAACAGCCCACCGGGCCGCGCCAGCGCCGGCACGCCGATGGCGGTACTGGCGGGCAAAGCGGAGGCAGCCAGATAGCGATCGCGCACCTCGCGGAACACAGCTATATTGTGCCCGATATCCACAATGTAGTTGTTGATCTTGACGAGGTGCTCGAACCCGGCGCCGACGGCGGTCAGCGCGGCTTTGAGGTTCTCGAACGCCTGCACGGTCTGCGCCTGGAAGTCGCCCGGCCTGCCGGCGAAAGCGCCGCTCTTGTCGACGCCCAGCTGGCCCGCGAAATATATGATCCGCGCAGGACCCGCGACCTCGACGACGTGGGTATACCCGGGCGGCGACTCCATCGTCGGCGGGTTGAGGCGGCGGACGGTCTCTGGCATTCGACTTCTCCTCCCCTTGGCCAATACGGAGCGCTGGCGGCGCCCTTCAGTCCACAAGCCCGGACTTGCGGGCGAGATCGGAGAGTTTGACTTCCGGCCGCGCCCCGATGTGGGAGATTATTTCGGCCGCGGCGAGGCTGCCCAGCCTGCCGGCTGTGTCCAGCGCGAGTCCACGCGCGATGCCGAACAGGAAGCCAGCTGCATAGAGATCGCCGGCGCCCGTGGTATCCACCACCTTGGCCACCGGCGCCGCCGGGATCTCGATGGCCTTGCCGCCGCTCAGGATCACGCTGCCCTTCTCGGAGCGGGTGAGCGCGGCCAGCCTGGTATCGGCCTGCGCGCGCCGGGCCGCCTCGTCGAAGGAGGTCGTCTCATAGAGCGAGGTGACCTCGGACTCGTTGGCGAACAGGATGTCCACCGAGTTGCGCACGAGGTCCTGGAACTCGGCGCGGTGCCGGTCCACGCAGAACGCATCGGAGAGCGACAGCGCCACCTGCCGTCCGGCCTTGCCAGCAATGTCCGCCGCCTGTCGGAACGCGGCCTTGGCCTCGGGCCGGTCGAACAGGTAGCCCTCGAGGTAGACGATGCGCGCGGAGCGGATCAGCGCGGCATCCACCTCGCCGCTGCCGAGTTGCGGGCTGATGCCGAGGAAGGTGTTCATGGTGCGCTGCCCGTCGGGCGTCACCAGGATCAGACAGCGCCCTGTGGGCTCGCCGCCGCCGGCCGGGGGCGTGTCGAAGGTCACGCCTATGGCGCGGATGTCGTGGCGGAACACCTCGCCGAACTGGTCGGTCGCGGTCTTGCCGATGAAGCCGGCCCTGCCGCCAAAGGAAGCGATGCCGGCGATGGTGTTGGCCGCCGATCCACCCGAGATCTCAGTGCCCGGTCCCATGGCACCGTAAAGCTGCTCCACTGTGGGCGCGTCGACCAGCTGCATCGAGCCCTTAACGCGGCCGTGCGCGGCCAGGAAGGCGTCGTCGCAGCGGCCGATGATGTCGACGATGGCGTTGCCGATGCCGACGACGTCGTGGTCTTGCATGTGGGGCTCCCTCCTCGGTGCCGCGCACTATAGGAGGGAAGGGCGAGGCCGGGTCAACCCAAACCGACGCGGGGCTTGCTGCCACGATACAGCGCGCGGGTGCGGCGAATGGATCCCTCGCCATTCGTCGAGCTGCAGGATCAGCCCCGCAACCCGGCAATCGTTGCAAACGGCGTGATGTGCTCCACGGCCGTCTTCACATCCACCACCACCGGCCCGTCGTGCGCCAGCACGCGCGCCACCACGCCCGCTGCCTCCCCGATCGCGGTGATCGTGAGGCCCAGCGCGCCGAAGCTCTCCGCCCATTTGGCGAAGTCGGGGTTCTTGAGCCCGGTGCCGTGCACGCGGCCCTTGTAGGCGATCTCCTGGTGCATGCGGATGGTGGCGTAGCTGCCGTTGTTGGAGATGAAGGTCTTCACCTTGGCGCCGTACTGCACGGCCGTCGCCAGCTCGCTGCCCGTCATGAGGGCTCCGCCGTCGCCGACGAAGTTGATCACCTGCCGCCCCGGAAAGCGCAGCGCCGCCGCCACTGCCGCCGGCATGCCGATCCCCATGGCGCCGCCGACGCTGCCGACCAGCACGTGCTCGCCGGAGAACGGGAAGTGGCGGTGCAGCCAGCCGGAGAAGTTGCCGGCGTCCGTGACGAGGATGGCATCATTGCCGAGCCGCTCGGCCAGCGCCGCCACCACCGGCCCCATGTCGAGCAGGCCGTCGGCGGGCGGCGCCCAGGGCATGGCCTTGGCCACCGGGTCGTGGAGCGTTCTGATCCACTGCGCGCGCGCGGGCGGCGCCTTGCCGGGCAGGCGTGCCAGCGCCTCCAGCACCGCGACCGGATCTGCCACCAGCGCCTTGGCGGCGTCGTAGTTGCGCCCGAGCTGGCGCGGGTCGTCGTGGATATGGATGAGTGGCTGGCGCGGTCTCGGCGAGGCTGGCAAGGTATAGCCCTGGGTGCTCACCTCGCCGAGCCGCGTGCCTACGGCCAGCATCAGGTCGGCCTCCAGGTAGCGCTCTGCCGCAGGCCTGGGGATCTTGAACCCCAGGTGGCCCGCGTAGTTGGGATGGGCGTTGGGGAAGTAGTCCTGCCGCTTGAAGGTGAGGGCCACGGGCAGCGCGTGCGCTTCCGATGCGGCCAGCAGCGCCTTGCGCCCGCGCGCGGTGCCGAGCCCCACCCCGCCCGCGATCAGCAGCGGCCGCTCGGCCCTGGCGATCATGGCGGCGATCTCGTCGATGTGGGCAGCAGAGGCGGGGCCGGCCTGCGGCACCCTGAGCGGCTCGACGACAGGCGCGTCGGCCATGTCCTCCAGCATGTCCTCCGGCAGCACGACTACCGCGGGCCCCGGTGTTGGCGCCTGCGCCTCCGCGAAGGCCCGCGCCACGGTTTCGGGGATGCGCCCTGCGTCGTGGATCACGTACACGGCCTTGGCCATGTCGGCGAAGGTCTTGCCGTAGTCCACCTCCTGGAACGAGCGGCGCCCGATCTCGGCTCGCGGCACCTGGCCCACGAACAGCACGAACGGCGCCGCGTCCTGCTCCGCCACGTGCACGGCAATCGAGGCATTGGTGGCGCCCGGCCCGCGGCTCACGAACGCCACGCCTGGGCGCCCGGTGAGCTTGGCATCGCCGACGGCCATGAAGCCTGCGCCGCCTTCGTGGCGGCACACGATGGTCTCAATCGCGTTGCTGTCGTGGAGCGCGTCGAGCGCCGCCAGGTAGCTCTCGCCGGGCACGCAGAACACCCGGTCCACGCCATGCGCGGCAAGGCAATCGACAAGCAGATCGGCGGCGCGGCGGGGCATGGTCTCTCCAGACGTAGAGCGGGACGGCGCGGGCATCCAACCACAGCATTGGCACTGCGGCTACCCATCATCCTGCCAACACGATGCCCCGAACCGAGATTAGAGATTGTGCCCTGGATGCAGGCGAGGGGTGGTCTCTGCAATGCCGGCCGAGGCTTGAGGTTGAGACAACGGCTCAGGACAATCGGATTTGGCCTTATGATCGTGGTGCTCCTGGCCGCGCTCATTCTACTGTTGCCCATTCTGCTGCCCGCCGCCTTCGCGGCCGAGGCCCTGACGGTCCGCAGGCTGGCGCGGACCAGATGCGTCGCCTGCGGCTCCGCCGTTGGGCTGGCCGAGATCCGCCGCGCGAGGCTTGAGGCGCGCTCAAAGAGGCAGGGCATTATGGACGCCGCGCTCTCCCTTGGGTGGAAGCCGCGGTTCGTGGTCGCGTGGGACGTGAGATGCCCGGTGTGCGGACGAGCCTATGAATACCGTCCGGGCGCGGCGCCGCGGCCGGGCCTGCTCGCCAAGCCGTAGGCGCGCCCGCAGAAGGCGTTAGGTCATATGGACTGCCTCGCGGACACGTGATGGCCACTTCCGCCGATTCACGCGTTTACCAAAAAGGGAAGGAGAGAGATCGAAGGCACCTGCAATGTCGATACGTCATCACGCTTGCGCAGCTGGCATCGCTGTCAGCCTCGCCGTTCTGGTCCCGATCGGTGCCGCTGTCGGGCAGCGTTCCGCGCCGAGCGCGCCGGCGGCGCCATCGGCGCCGCCGGCTCCCGCTCCGTCTGCCCCGACCGCTCCATCGGCCGTTGGCACGCCCGCGCCTCAGGTGGCGCCCATCGCGCCGCTGTCACCGCCACCGACCGCCGCTCCCAACTCTCCTTCGGGCCAGACGCCCCAGACGGCTGTGCCCGAGAGCCCTTCCTCTGCGGGAACGCCGGGCGTACCGCCCTTGTCCTCGCCGCGCACCGATACAACGCCATCCTCGGGCGGCGGTGCGTCGAGGGCTACCACCAGCACCAGCCCTAGCGAAAGCGCGCCCAGCACTCCCGGAGGAGGCGGCAAGACCCTGCAGGACTGCATGAACTTCTGGGACCAGGGGACGCACATGAGCAAGCAGCAATGGAGGGCGGCCTGCAAGCGGACGCTGAACCGCCTCGAAAACCTGAAGGCTCAGGTCGACGCTCAGCTTTCCAAGGAGGCGGCGCGCCAGAAACCCAAGACGAGGTAACACCCCGAAAGCAACCGGGCCACAGCGCGCTCATTGGGTTGGCCCTTCGTCGGCGCTCGGTCCAACCAAAGGCGACCTCACACCACCGTCACATCCAAATCCCCCACGCCCTCCACGTGCCCCTTGAGCGTGTCGCCCTTCTTGATGGCGCTGACGCCGGCGGGAGTGCCGGTGAAGATGAGGTCGCCCGGCTTCAGCTCGAACAGGGTGGAGAGGAACGCGATCTGATTGGGCACGTCCCAGATCATCTGGCTGAGATCGCCGGTCTGCTTGCGCACGCCGTTGACCTCCAGCCAGATCGCGCCCTTCGAGATGGTCTCGACATGCTGGGCCGGCACGATCGGTGTGCATGGCGCGGAATATTCGAAGGCCTTCGCCACCTCCCACGGCCGCGAGAGCTTCTTGGCCACGTCCTGCAGGTCGCGCCGCGTCATGTCGATGCCCACGGCATAGCCGAACACATGGGCCATGGCGCCGGCCGCCTCGATGTCGGCGCCGCCCGACTTGAGCGCCACCACCAGCTCGATCTCGAAATGCACGTTCTGCGTCATCGGCGGGTACGGGAAGGTGCCGTCCGTGACGGCGTTGTCCGGGTTCTTCTGGAAGAAGAACGGCGGGTCCTTGGTGTCGCCGCCCATCTCCCTGGTGTGCTCGGCGTAGTTGCGGCCGACGCAGTAGATGCGGTGAATCGGAAACAGCTGGTCGGAGCCCTTGATGGGCAAGGTGGGCAGGGGCACCGGCGTGAACGCGTAGGTCATGGGGAGGGCCTTCTCTCGTGTGGCGGCGCACCCTATCAGGCTCAGGTTTCAGGGACCAGGGATCAGGTAGTTGCGGCAGTCGGGCGTCGGCAAGTCGCGA
>Ga0075421_100003556_pt1 | contig 18661 bp, 12 predicted proteins | sample SoiMetdeltSBSDD5_FD_75292 | JGI IMG/M metagenome (GOLD analysis project Ga0075421, IMG submission 75292) | Bulk soil microbial communities from a Populus tree surrounding site in Tennessee, USA - Soil MetaG P. deltoides SBSDD5 | ecosystem: Environmental > Terrestrial > Soil > Tree plantation... | reverse complement strand
TGGGCGCTGAGCGCGCGGCGCTCTACGTAAACGGTGATCTCTTCGATTTTTGGTTCGAATACCGGCACGCCGTCCCCAAGCAGTTCCTGCGCGTACTCATGGCGATGGGCGAACTTCGACGGGAGGGAGTTCCCGTCACGTATATCGGCGGAAATCACGATTTCTGGATCGGTAATTTCCTCACGAGGGAGCTCGACGTGACGTTCACGGACCTCCCGCTCCCGCTCACGCTCCAGGGCCGAAGGATCTTCCTGGCACACGGCGACGGACTCGGGCCGGGCGATCACGGCTACAAATTCCTGAAACAGGTGCTCCGGAATTCCGTCGCGAGAACGCTCTTCCGTTGGGTGCACCCCGACGTGGGGATCCCGATCGCGAGCGCCACGTCGCACGCGAGCCGGAATCATGCACCAAGACCGGGCCGCACGGACGAGGACCTCTGGCGCGCGCTCGGCGCGCCCTGGTTCGAACAGGGCTACGATGCGGTCGTCCTCGCGCACTTCCACCGGCCTGTCCACCGGCGGTCGGCGGAGGGCGATTTTTTGATTCTGGGCGACTGGATCGAGCGGAGGACGGTCGCGCGGCTCGAGGAGGGGCGGTTTTCGCTCTTCGAATTCGAGGGCCGCTAGGGCAGGGCGGGCCCCGCCGCGGGCCGCTGCGCCGCGAGGGCCGCTAGAGCCGCGCGGAGAGCGAGAAGAAGTGCGTCGTGCCGAGGTCGGACGAGAGCGGCACGAGCGCGTAGTCGAGACGGATCCGGCTCTGGGTGAACCCCAGGCCGAACGAGAGATCTTCCTCGTCGTACCCGAACTTGCCGCCGACGCGAAGCGCCACGCGTTCCTTGTAATCGAACTCGCCGCCGAGATGGAATCGGGCATCCTCGGCGCGCGCCTTCCGCACCTCGGCCGTCAGCGTCCCCTTCCCGTGCAGCGAGGCCATCGTCCGGCCGAACGCGGCACCGGCCCGGATCGTGGTCGGTAGGGGGATCTTCTCGAGCACCAGCGTCGGATCGCCGCCCAGGTTCTGCACCGCGGCCCCGAAGGCGAGCCCGGTCTCCGCGACCCGGTACTTCGCACCGAGGTCGAACGCGAACGTCGTCGCGTCCTCGACTTCAATCATTTCGCGCAGGTAGCGCGCCGACAGCCCGACGTCAAGCCCACGCCCCACGTTGAGGCCGTAGGAACCGGTCATCGCGACGTCGTTGAAGCCGAAATGGCCGATGAGCACTCCGTTTATGTCACGTTCCTCGAACTCCGACGTGTAGAAGCCGCCGATTGAGAACCCGATCGCGCCGGGCCCGAACCTCGTCCCGACCGCGACGAACTCTTGCCGAAAGTCGTGGATCCATTCGTTGTGCATGGCGGTGATCTGCGTGCCGGTTAGGGACGCCAGGCCGGCCGGATTCCAGTAGGTCGCGGTCGCGTCGTCGGCGATGGCCACGTACGCGCTGCCCATTCCCATCGGCCGGGCGCCGACGCCCAACTTGAGGAATGCGAAGCCCGTCTCGCCCGCCGCCGCGGCCGCGTCGCGCGCGAAGAGGGTCGATACTGTTAGAGCGAGCACCAGTGCGACGAATTGAAACGAGGGCGCCATGCGGTTCTCCTTGGGACGGCTCATCGGATCACGGCCAAGGCCGAAAACCGCACCTCGGTTCCGCTGCTTGATTGTACCTCGACTCGGCAAAGATAGATGCCGCTCGCGAGGGACGAGTGGTCCCAGACGACCGCGTGTTCGGCCGATCCGGCCAGCTCGGCCGGGCCAACGGGGAGCTCCGCGACGAGCGCGCCGGTGGGATCGTAGATGCGAACGGATACGGTCGTCGCCTGGGCGGCAAGCCGGTAATGGATCCGGCTGGTCGCGCCACGGGAGGGGTTCGGATAGGCATACACCTCGGAAAGGACTTGGGTCCCGCCGCCCGGTCCCGCCGGGGCAGCCGGTAGGACCGCGTTTCGCGTGGGGTTGAGGCGGTACTGGCCCCACACGATCGACGTCGCCGGCACCGCGAGGGGCGGGCGGCGGACCACGACGGAGACCTGCGTGTTCGCGTCCATGGCCTCGATCCACTCCGCGAGGCCGTCCCCATCGAGGTCGGCCAGGATCGGCGGCGCATTCGCACCTGTGGTTCCCAGCTCCACGAACCCGACGATCGGGCTTCCATCCGCTCGGTAGGCGGGTCTCCGCCCGTCGGGCAGGATCGGGATGACGTCCCGAATCCCGTCCCCGTCGACGTCCGCGATGAGCGGCGCCCAGAATCCAGACGAATCGGCCGGGGAGAACGGAAGCGCGGCGTTCACCGGGTAGCCGGAACGCGGGGCGCCGTTCCAGTGGAGAGCCGCCACCCGAGTGTTCTCTCCGGTCTGGAAGATCTCCGGATAGCCGTCCCCCTCCAGATCGCCGAGGGACACCTCTACCGATCGCCCTGGGCCCGGGAGCGTCGCGGGCCATCCCGGCAGTTCCGTCGCGGTGACGTACACAGCGGGCGGATCCCCCGGGATGTGCGCGCCGATGGCGATTCGGAGCGCATGGAACGAACCGCCCGCGTCGGCCACCAGCACCTCGTTCACGCCATCCTTGTCGAGGTCGGCCATCACCGGCGGCGAGAACGTGCTGCCGGCTAGGAAGCGAAACTGCGGCGCGCTCTCGAGGTCCGTCGGCAGGAGCGCGTCGTTTACGATCTCCCAGTTCAGGATGTAGAGCCCGGGGGCCGAGTAGTCGCCGCCTACGTTCACGGCCGCCGACACGATCACCTCCGCGAGACCATCGCCGTTCAGGTCGGCCGCTACGGGCCCGCCCTCGCAGGATCCGCCGACGGGGATGCTGAACCGTTGCACCGTGCCGCCCGAGATCGCGACGACGCTGACGCTCACCGCGCCGAGCGCTCCGGAAACGTTCCCGTAGACGATCTCGAGGCCGGGTAGCCCGTTCAACTCCGCGAGAATCGGCTGGCCGCGAAACCCGATGGCCGAGCCGGCGACGAGGACGCCGTCGGTTCCCGCGTTCGCGTCCCCATCCAGGACCTCCGTCGCGTTCGAATGAAACGCGTAGATCGAACCATTCGCGGTCGCGAAGACGACCTCGTTCCCGGGAACGCCGTCGATGTCCCCCACGCAGGGACTCGTCGGGAGCCCGGACAGGACGTTCGCGAAGGCCGTCGGCGTGGCGTCGCCGTCCATGAAGTCGGTGCCGTCCGCGTTGAAGACGTAGAGCGCGCCCGTATTGTTGAGGCGGCTGATCGGCACGATCAGTTCGAGGCTATCCGACCCGCCCAGGTCGGCGGCCAGGGGCGCCGCGGCGCGAATTCGGCCGGATAGGAGCTTCGGCCAGCCGGCGACGAGCCGGTCGAGCGACACGTCGAACGTCATCACGCTGTCGGCGGCGCTGATCGCGGTGATCGAGATCCCGGTCGACGCGTTTCCATAGGCGGCCGTCGACGGCGTCGTGTCCGGCGTCAGCTGGTCGCGCCAACCCGCGCGGTAGACGTCGTCCGGGCTCCCGGAACTCAAGCTCGTCGGCGGACCGTCCAGGTCTTCCACGCCGTCTGCTTCGATGAGGTCGATTCCCTTGTGCGCGGCGTCGGCGTTCACGACGTTCAGCGCCAGGCCCGATGCGATCTTCGCCTCATCGACGTGATACGCCAGGATTCCGGAGCCGAGTCCCTCCCCTGGAAGCCAGAAATCGAACTCCGCGCCCGCATAGGAATCCGTGTAGAAGTCGAAGATCCCGTCCAGGTCGACGTCGTCGAAATCGAATTTGCCGTTGTCGTTCATGTCCTGCCGGCGGTTCTCGAGCAGGATGTACTCCGACTGGGTCATCTGGATCTGCACGGCGCGCGGGAAGAAGCCGACCGGGCGCTCGAGCATGGAGAGGCTCTGGGCGCCGTCGCTGAAGACCCGCTGCGGTGCGACCACTCCGAGGAAGGAACGGCTCCACGCGCCCGGCTCCGCCGGCACGTATCCGTTCGCGTTCCAGACGCCGGTCGACATGATGTCCCACGCGCCGAGCCCCTGGGAGTTCCCGCCCTCATCTCCGTTCGTGTCGTAGAGATCGGGAAGCCCGAGCTGGTGCCCGAATTCGTGGCAGAGGACGCCGATCATTCCGAAGGCGTAGCCGTCCTGCGATTCGAGCTCGGGCACCTCGACCGCTTCCTGGACGTAGCGGAAGACGCCGGGGCTGATCAGATCGTTCGTGCGGATACCGACGGCGCTGCCGCCGGTCGTGTCGGGCAGGATGGTCTTGAAGTCTTCCTTGGTCACGAACGCGGACCAGATCTGGTCCCGGCTATCGTTGAGGACGTCGGCTTCCTGGCCGCGGCCCGCGTGGAAGAGGAGGATGCTGTTGTAGGGGCGGAAGTCTACGGTGGAGTCCGCCGCCAGCACGGCGTCGCGCACGAGGTGGACGACCCGCTCCTGGAACCGATCGTCGTCGCCGTAGTAGGCCATGGGCCGCGGAAGCGTGAAGACCGAATCCCAGAGCGTCGGGTTCACGACCACGACGCCGTTGCCCGTCTGCTCCCAGTATTGCTTCAGGAAGAAGAGAAGGCGGTCGTAGTAGGCGTCGGACGAGTCGATGGGCGTGTCGCTGAAGGCCACGCGTAGCGCCAAGACGTTGAAGGTCTCCTGGCTGGCCAGGGGCGCCCGAGCGGGATCGCCCGGCACGTCCGCCCGGGGGAGCCGGAGGCGGGTCGTCGAAAACCCTTCCCGTGGACCAGGGGCGCCTTGCTTCCCGGGGACCGGGGGCACCCGATCGGCCGCCTGAGCGGCCGAGGCTGCCGATAGGATCGCGTTAGAAAGGACGAGGAGGAGGAGGTGCCGGACGGCGCGGGATCGCACTCGGAGAGTGTAGCCGCGCCGTCCGCGCGCGGTCAACGACCGCGCTCCCGTCCTCTCGGAGAGGAATCGTCACGCTCGCGCCCCCCGCGATCCTCGCGCCGATGCTCTTCTCGCTTGGAATCGTCCTCCTTCACGTCCTCGCGCCGCCGCTCCTCGCGACGCGGCTCTTCCCGCCTTTGCTCTTGGCGCTGCTTTTGCTCTTCCCGCCTGGGCTCGTCGCGACGTCGCCCCTCTCCGCGACGTCCGTCCTGCCTCGGCTCGTAGCGCGGCTCCGCCTCGGGGTCGCGCCGGGGCCGTTCTCGCTGTTCGCGGACTCGATCCCTGCGCTCCTGCGCGTTCCCCTGGCCGCGGGACCGTTCGTCGTCCCGCTCCCGCACGGCGTCGCCCCGCTGGCGGCCTTCCGGACGCTGGCGCTCATCCCTCCGCTTCAGCACCTCGTCCCGCCCCTGCCAGAATCGACCGGGCCGGGTCCGGCGCAGGTCCCGGAACTCGGGCGGCGTCCGTCGCTTCTGAATCACGTCGCGTCGCGTGCGCTCCTTCGTGTCCCCCTCGACGCGGAACCGCGAGCGGAGCGTCGCGCGACCGTCGAGGGAAGACCAGCGTTCCTTCCAGTTCGGGTAGCGGCTCCGGGCCGTGGAGCGCATCGTGTAGTAGTAGCGTGGGCGAAGCACCCGCGAACGAAGCGGCGCGTAGCGCGCCCACGTCGCGTCGATCCGAATCTCGAACACGCTGCAGTTATCGTAGTACGGGTCGTACCACGCGACGCCGTAGGAATGGCAGTCGGCGCAGACGTACCGCGGGTACTCGACGCGCCGCTCGATGTAGAAATAGGTGTCGGCGGTCGCGACCTCGTTCTCCCGGCCGTCGGGCACGATGCGCCGCACGATGCGGTCCATGCCCAGGTAGGGATCCCCGACGATGACGCCGGACTCCTCATCTCCCTGGTCGACGCCGGGCGGCGGCCCTTCGTCGGCCAAACGCCCGGAGAGATACCAGGGCAGGTCGAGATAGGGAAACGGCGCTGCCAGCGCGACGACGTACTCGATTCCCTGCGGGCCGTCGGCCACGAGGTCATAGGGATCCTGACGGGACGGAATCTGGTACGTGCGGCCCCCTTCCAGACGTTCCGGATCCTCGGGTCCATAGGGATAGACCAAGTGGATGAAGCCTTCGGTGTCGATGTTGTAGATGAGGACGTACGAGTCCGAGCTGGGGCGGAAGAAGATCTTCATGCGTTCGCCCTGCCGATAGACGCCCCCCTCTTCCTTGTTCGTCCAGACGTCGATGGCGAGGCGTGAGGCGCGTTGCGCGTTCTCGACCGGAACGACGGCAAGCGCGGCGCCCGAGGGCGCCGCGCTGGCCAGAGCCGCCGCGAGGACCGCGGCCGCAATTCTTCCGTTCGCTCGGGGTGTCATGGCTTCTTCCTTGCGAGCTCGGGATTGTCCACGTCGACCTGGTACGCCCAATCGATCGTCATCCCGGCGGCGTCCCGCGAGACCACCTCGAACTTGGCATAGTGATTGTCCGCGGTCAGCACGATGTAGCTGTGCCCCACGATGGCTTCGACGATCCCGTCGGCCGACCATCCGGACGGCGGAGCGAAGTCGACGTCGCGGAGCTCGATGTAGCCGGTGTCTTGAATGAGCGTCCCTCCGACGGCGTAGACCAGGTAGCTGCCGCCGGTCGCCGCATAGTACACATCGGTCTGTATGTTGGCCGAGCCCTGCCGGGAGCGGTCGGAGAAGTCCAAGCCGGAAAGCGCGTCGTCCGTGTTCGCGTTCGTCAGGAAGAGGTTCGTCCCCTCCGGGCGCGGCGTGTCGAAAACGTTCTCGAAGCTGAGCTCGGCGCTCTCCTGGCCCGCGTCATCCACGGCCGAGACGGCATAGTAATACGTGACGCCGTTGGATACGGAAGTATCGATGAACGGAGGGCTCGTCGCCTCGCCGACCAGCGTGAACGTCCCCGTCGGGGCGCTGTTCCGATACACCTTGTAGAAGGCGATGTCCGATTCCTGGTTCTCGCGCCAGTCGACCGTCACCCGCCCATCCCCCGTGACGCTGAAAACGCCATCGACCCGATGGGGTACGGCATCCACCGTGATGATTCGGTCTCTATTGTCATGACAACCAAGGGTCAGCGCCGCCAGGGCGATCCCCACAGCCACGATCCACGTACGATTCATGTGACCAAACCTCCTAACTTGCGCCTCGGCCTATTGAATCTAGAGCGCGGTGCATCCGCGCCGATTTGAACTATGAATGCCTAAGGGCAAGCCACATGCCATCCGCCGGCGAGCCATCGATGGGGCTGGAACATACATGTATTCATTGGGTTAGCGAATCAGGTGGGATGGGGCGCGGTTTCACCCGAAGCGCCGATCCGGGAACAAGTGTGACTGGGGTGCGACAGGCGGAACTGACGAAGGGGGATCGAGATTGCGAGCATTCTGGAAGGCGAATCCGACCACTCGACGGGAGTCGCGCGGCACAAAAGCGAAACGGGATCCGGCTCTCGCCGAATCCCGCTCACTTAAATTTTTTGAGCCCCGGTCGTGCCAGCTAAGTTCGGGTTACATCGCGTCCATCGAGGCCGGTGCTCAATCTGGCGACTAACCCATGGTCAATGCTGGCTCGACCCGCGGGCTCTTTGGAGGTCCCCCCCTCCAGTGAACACGCTATTGCACCCCGCATGCCAAGAATGGGGGCTGTCAGAAGGAGCGCCATTTATTCTTCAATTCATTCGGATTCAATGACTTGCGGGTCGCAATCAGACCCCGGAGGTGGGCCGCCGTGACACGGGGAATAAAGAGATTTTATGGGTCCTTTTATAGTTTTTCGGCCCAAAATGAATAAGCCACTGTCTCGCAGTGGCTTGGGCATATAAAACTATTTTATAACGATCCTTAAGCTCTTTGCCGGGTTCCGTTCCGCCGATCCAGATGGAAGAGTTTGATCTTCTGCAGGAGCGTCGGGTAGCTAAGTGAAAGTTCCTTCGCTGCCTGGAGCTTGTTCCAATTGTGGCGCTCCAATGCCTGCGTGATCAGCCGGCGCTCGACCTTGGCGACCTCGAGCCGAAGCGTCGTCGGCCCGTCCACCACCGCTTCCTCGGTCTTCAGAAGCTCGCGCGGCACGAGTCGGATCGAGAGCGTCTCGCCGTCGTTCGCCATCACGACCATCCGCTTGACCACCTTCTCGAGTTCGCGCACGTTGCCCCGCCATGGAAGCCCCGCGAACACGCGGATCAGGTCCGGGTCGACCCCGCCCACCTGCTTCGACATCTCGCTCGAGAACTGGCGCACGTAGTGCTCCACGAGAACCGGGATGTCCTCCGGCCGCTCCCGAAGGGGCGGGACGCGGAAGCAGATGTCGTTGAGCCGGTAGTAGAGATCCTCGAGGAACTCGCCGCGCGCGATGCGTGCCTTGAGATTGACGTTCGTGGCGCAGAGGACGCGAACGTCGATCTTGGTCGGGCGGTTGCCGCCGACCGGCCGCACCTCGCGGTTGTCGAGCACTTGCAGAAGCTTCCCCTGGATCGTGATCGTGGTCTTGTCGACCTCGTCGAGGAAAATGGTCCCGCCGTTCGCCTCGACGAAGAGGCCCGCCTTGTCTCGCACGGCGCCCGTAAAGGCGCCCTGCACGTGCCCGAAGAGCTCGCTCTCGAGCAGCTGCTCGGGAAGCGCGGCGCAATTGACCTGGATGAGAGGCTTCCCGGTACGCGTGCTGGAAGTGTGGATCGCCCGCGCCAGGAGTCCCTTGCCGCTTCCCGTCTCGCCCTCGATCAGAATCGTCGCGTCGGTGGGTCCCACGCGCTCCAGGAGCGAGAGGATCTCGAGGAGCTCGGGGCTCCGAGTGACGATGCCGTGATCGTTCGCGGAGCCGAGGAGACGGCCGCGGAGCGCGACGTTCTCCTTGGCCAGACGCTGGCGCTGCAGCTCGAGGATCGCCACCGCCACGTAGTTGGCCAGAACCGAGGCGAGGTTGATTTCGCGCTGCTTGAACGGACCGAGCGCGCCCTCTTCCGAACGGTCGAGGTAGAGGAAGCTCGTGTGCCCCGAGGGAAGCGAGAGCGGCATGATCGCGATGGTGGTGCGCGGGCCGACGTGCATCGCGGCCGGAAGATCGCGGAAGCGCTCGTCCCCGCCGGCGCGGCTCGTGACCACGGGCGCCGCGGAGAGCCGCTCGGATCCGATGCGCCGTTCCAACTCGCGCATCAAGTCCAGTCCGACGCGGGACGAGAAGCCGCACGCGGCCACCACTTCCAGGCCACCCTGAATCGCCGGCGTCGCCACCATGCCCCGCGTGGCGCCGGTCCGGCGCGCGGTCAGGTCGAGGATCTCGTGCAACGCCACTTCGGCGTCCTCGCTTCGGAGGGCGTTTCGAATCTCGTCGAACGCCGCGAATTCGTTGCTCTGCGCCGCGGTCCCTTCGATCAGACCGCGCTCGATCTCGCCGCGGAACTCCTCGATTTCGCGCGCCAAGCCCGGCTCGTCCTCGGGCGACAGGATGGACGCCGCGTGATCCAGATGGATGACCGCCTCGTCGACGAGAGCCCGCAGGAGTTCGCTGCGCGAGAGCTCGAGAAGCGCGCGCGCGGTGAACGGGGCCAAGCTGAGGCTTTCGAAGCCTGCGACGGCGCGGCGAAGATAGGCGACCGATTCGTCGAGGGCGCCCCGCGACTTGCCCTTCCGGCCGCGCTTCCGCCAGACGACGCCCGCCGCGAGGTGCAGCTTGGCCAGCTCGTAACGCTTTCCGATGGCCGAAAGGATCCGGCTTCCCTCTTCCAAGCGCTCGCGCGCGGGCTCCCACTCTCCGGCCTCGGCAAACGCGAGGCCGAGGAGCCGAAGCGAGCACGCCTCCTCGATCCGATCGCCGATCCGCCGCGCGATGGCCAGCGCGCGCTCGCCGCTACGGAGCGCGGGCTCCACTTCGCCCTGCCGAAGCTGGGCGTCGCCGATGCGGCGCCAGAGCTCGACCTGGAGGTCCGTGTCGGGCGCGATCTGGTCGGCCAGCGCGAGCGCGGTGTCGTACTCGGCGCGCGCCTCCTCCAACCGATCGAGGTCCGCGAAGAGATCGCCCAGCGCCTCGCGCGTGAGCACGACTTCGCGACGGCAGCCGCGCTCCACGGCCAGCGCGTGCGCTTCCCGGATGTAGGTCTCGGCCGCCCCGAAGTCGCGGCGCTTCCGCCGAAGCATTCCGAGGCAGTTCAGCGAGCGCGCGCGGCCGGGCGCGAACCCGGTCTCGGTGTAGATCTGGAGCGCGCGGCGGTAGTGTTCCTCGGCGATATCCCAATCGCCCATCTTCTCGTGGACGATGCCCAGGTTGTGGAAGTAGGTGGCGGAGTCCTGATAGAGCCCGTGCCGCTCCCCAATACGGATCGCCTGTTCGAGGAAGCGGGCCGCCTCGTTGAAGCGGCACTGATTCTTGTGCACGAGGGCGAGGTTGTTGTACGCGGCCGCCATGCCGGCCGGATACTCCGCGCGACGATACGTGGCGATGGCGCTCTCGAAATATTCCCGCGCCGCAGTCCAGCTGCCGATGCGAAGCGAGATCAGGCCGAGGGTGACCTCCGCCCGGCCCAGATCCAGATTGAGCGTGGTTTCGCGAAGAAGTCGGTAGGCGAGGGCGGAAGCGCGCTGCGCCGCCCGGTACCGTCCGCGTTCCCAGAGGATCTGCCCGAGGCTCGCGGAGAGACGGCCGATTTGCTCGCGGGTGACGTGAGGACGAAGGCGGCGATGCAGATCGTGAAGCGCGTCGACTGCCTCGTCGTAGTTTCCGCGATAACGAAGGCAGTCGACGATCTGGCGACCGAGGCCGAAGAGCGTGTCGCGCTCGGCCACGTCGCCGCGCCCCGCCTCTGCGTCTAAGGCGCGGCGATAGTATTCGAGAGCGACCGCGTAATTGTCGGCGGCAAAGTACAGATCACCCAGCTCTTGGGCTTTCTGCACCCCGTCTGCGGACGCGGCCGTATCGGCATACGGTTCAGGTTGACCCCCGCCCTTGTTCTGGGCGAAGGGTCGGTCTTTGGGGACTCGTCCGTCCATTCCGGCCCTCGGTACGTCATTTACTACGGACCGGGCGGCAACTTCTGACCTGGGACTCTATGACGTGCCAGCGGCTACCAGGTCCAGCGCCACCCGTACCCCAGACGCATCGCAAGCAAGTACATCCTAACCGTGGTCCAACTCGTCCGGGTCACGCTGGTTCCACTCGCTGCATCACGCGTCGAAAGCGGCGCGATCGACCCGGCCTTCTGGAGCCCGCCATCCGTATCCCCCTTGGAAGGAGGCGGATTGTCGGGATCGTTCCAGCCGATGGGTCGTGCGAAGGAAGGCGAGGTCGCGACGGACGTCGCGACAATGGCGAGGGAAGCCACGAGGATGACCAGCAGCAGGAAGCGTCGCGGAATCCGGATCCTCATGCCTTGCTCCCAGGTGCAACGGCTCCGGCATCTTGCCGTTCACCGAATGTGCGGCGGCAGTTCGTCCTGGGACGCCTAGCGTCGGAATCGTGTCCGTCCGCTCTGAGGGGACACCCCTAAGGAGGGATGGACGTCCGACGACGAAGACTGCCGCTCAATAAGTTATGATAGTTACTACGGTTGGATCCGTCAAGGGAATTTGGCTGGTTCCAGCCTAATTCCGCGACGGGCTCCTCGGGATGGCCTTCCGGCGGGCTTCGTTCAGGACAAGACCGTATCGGAGACCCCTCGTAGAGACATAGACGCCGGAGACGGGGAAGCGGTTTACGAATTCCGTCAGGATGACGGCCCCCGCGGGGATGATGTCCGCGCGCCCGCGGCTCACTCCGGCAAGCCCCCGCCTCTGGGACAGGGGGATCTGGCACAACTGCCTCTCGATACTCGCGATCCGTTCGGTCGTGAGGAGGTGGTTCTCGATGCGGGTCGGGTCGTATTTCACGAGGCCCAGATCGAGCGCCCCGAATGCGGTGACCGTGCCGCCGACGCCTACGGCCCGCTCGAGACCGGTCGTCTCGAAGTGGGCGAGCTTCTCGCGAAAGACGTCGAGGACGTGCTCGCGGATGGCCCCCAGCTCCGCGGCGGTCGGGGGGTCGCTCTGGACGAACCGCTCGGTGAGGCGGACGCACCCGAGCTCGAGGCTGATGAGCTGCGTCCCCTCCTCCCCGTCCCCCGTGATGACTTCGGTGCTGCCGCCGCCGATGTCCACGACGACCGTCCGGCCGTGCGGCGGGGTCAGGCCCGAGAGAACCGCGAGGAACACGAGCCTCGCCTCTTCCTCGCCGGTCAGGATCTCGACCGGGTACCCGATCCGCTCGGAGAAGCGCGCGGCGACGTCCGCGCCGTTTCGGGCGACGCGAAGCGCGTTGGTCGCGGCGACGCGAATGCGGCTGGCGCCGCTATATTCGGCTTCGTGGACGAATCGCTCGAGGCACTCGAGCGTGCGGGAAGCGGCGGAGTCGTCGATCAGGCCCGTGGAGTCGAGGCCCTCTCCCAGGCGGGAGATCTCGCCCATGCGATGCGAAGTGCGGAGGCGTTCTAAGCCGTCGACGTCCGCGACCAGGAGTCGAACCGAATTGGTTCCGATGTCGACGGCCCCGATCCGCACCGTATGCTCAGACGAGCCTGAAGTGATCTGGCCTCCCCGAGAGCGTATGGACCCCCCCGCCGCTCGCGCGGTTGACTCCCAAAGCCAGAAAACCGTACCATGACGTGTCATGCCTGTAAAGTCGGAAACCATTATCAGAGCGCAAAATGGAACGCCGGGGAACGAGCCGGGGCCGGGGCGCGCCGATCGAAGGAAGTCCGGGCCGGAAGAGCCCGAGCGTCCCGACGTCCTTGGCATGACGGTACCGGCGCTCGAACGCGTGGCGCTGTCCCTCGAGGAGCGGCCATTTCGTGGCCGGCAGATCGCGGAATGGATCTATCGGCGGGGCGCTCTGGGGTTCGATGGGATGACGAACCTGCCGTCCGGATTTCGCGGGCGGCTCGCCGAGGAGTACCGGCTGGGCTCGCTCACGGAGCGCGACCGCCGAGAGACCCCGGACCGAAAGACGCGAAAACTGGCCTTCTCCCTCCGCGAGGGCGGCGTGATCGAGTCGGTCTTCATGTCGACGCCGACCCGGTTCACGTTCTGTCTCTCCTCGCAGCACGGCTGCGGCTTCGCGTGCCGGTTCTGCGCGACGGGAAGAATGGGGCGCGGGCGAAACCTCACCGCCGGCGAGATCGTCGAGCAGACCCTGCGGCTCCGCCGCGAGCTGCCGAAGGGCGCGACCGATTTCAACATCGTGATGATGGGAATGGGCGAACCGCTCGAGAACTACGAGAACGTGATGACGGCGCTCGATCTCTTGACGGATCCCGGTCTGGGCGCCGTGCCGCCGAAGCGCATCACGATCTCCACCGTCGGTCTCGTGCCGCAGATCATTCGGATGGCCGACGCGGGCGTCCGATACCGGCTCGCCATCTCGCTCCACGCCGCCACCGATGAACAGCGAACGAAGCTCATGCCGATCAATCGCACGTTCCCGCTCGAGCAGCTGATGCGCGCGGTGCGCCATCACGTGGACAAGACCGGCCGGCGCGTGACGTTCGAATACATCCTGATCGAGGAGCTGAACGACACGATCGGCGACGCCGCCAAGCTGGTCCGGCTCGTGGCGCAGCTCCCCTGCAAGATCAACTTGATTCCCTACAATCCGATCGGACCGGGCAAGTTCAAGCGTCCGTCGCCCGACCGGATCGAGCGTTTCGCGGAACACCTCCGCCCCCGCGTCCCCGCGGTCACCGTGCGCTACAGCCAGGGGGTCGACATCGGCGCCGCGTGCGGACAGCTCGCGGGCGAGTCCGAGTCGGACGGTCCGCGGCGGTAACGCCGCGAACGGGCGGATGCTCGGGACGCTTCGGCGACGCCTCCTCGCCCTCTTCTTCCTCGTCGCGCTCGTCCCTTCCCTCGGGCTGACACTGGTCGTCACGCATTACCTTTCCAGGAGCTTGACCGCGCTTCGAAATCCCGAGACCGAGCGCGCCCTGGGTCAATCGCTCGAGGTGATCCGCCAGGGGATCGAGCGTCTGGGAGAGGACGCCCAGAATCATGCGACCGTGCTTGCGAGCGACCCGGCCCTGGTCGGCCACCTGAAGGGGAACAACCTGGCCTCGCTCGAGCGGGGCCTGCGGGACGAGGCGCGGGAGCGCGGGCTCGACTACATCTGCCTCTATCGAGTGGGCGACGGCAACGAGACGACGCGGCTCTTCGGCGCGCGATTCGGTCCCCGGATCACGATCCCCGAGCCCGAGCGGGAGTCGCTCCGGGCGGCGCTCAACGAGGGAGGGCTGGTTACCGGGGGTGACGTCCCGCGTCAGGTGAGCGGCGTGGCCACGTTCGGTCCCTCGCACCTGATCCTCGCCGGCTATCAGCTCGACCCCGAGGTCTCCTCGGAGATCGAAGCGCTCCAGAAGAATCTGACCATGTACCGGCGGCTCGGCGTCTACACGTGGCTCTCCGTTCGTAGCCTCTGGCTTTTCGCGGGCGCCTGGTCGGTGATCCTCGGCATCGTCTCCTTCCTGCTCGCGGCGGTCGTCTCGCGCAGCATCGCGCGGCCGATCGTGGAGCTGGAGTCGGCCATGGGCAAGATCTCCGGCGGCGACCTGGCGCATCGCGTGGTCCCCGCCGGAACGCGCGAGGTGCGATTCCTGGGCAACGCGTTCAATCGAATGGCCGAGGAGATCCAGTCGAGCCGGCGCGCCCTGCTGCGCGCCGAGCGGCTCGCCGCCTGGCGTGAGGTGGCCCGAGCCGTCGCGCACGAGATTCGAAATCCGCTGACGCCGATTCAGTTCGCGCTCCAGCGTCTACGCGACGAGGCCCGCCGGCCCGAAAAGCCGCGTCCGGAAGTGATCGAGGAGAACGCCGAGGCGATCCTTCGCGAGGTGCGCTCGCTTCAGGAGTTCGCGACCGCGTTCTCCGCGGTGGCCCAGCTTCCCGAGCCGAAACCGGCGCCGTGCGACTTGGTCGCGCTCTCCGAGGACGTGGTCCGGCTCTATCAGGGATCCTCGCCGGTTGAATTCCGCGTTGAGGCCGAGCGGCCCGTTCCCGTAGCCTGGGCCGACACGGGACAAATCCAGCGCGTGCTCGTGAACCTGATCAAGAACGCGCTCGAATCGATGGAGGGCAAGGGTTCGATCACGCTGCACGTCCACCGCGACGCGGAGCCGGGACCGGGCCAGGTTCAGGGAGTCGTGCTCGAGATCGAGGACACGGGACCGGGCATGGATCCGGCGACGCTCGAGCGGGCGGCCAATCCCGGGTTCACCACCAAGTCGACCGGCAGCGGGCTGGGGCTCACGCTGGTTCAGCGGATCGTGGAGCAGAACGGGGGTCGGTTCGCGCTCGAATCGAGCCCGGGCGTTGGAACGCGCGCGGCGATCCACTTGCAGGCGGTACGCGAGGGCGGAAACACGGAGGACGGAGCGTGAGCGGACCCAAGATTCGCGTGCTGGTGGTGGACGACGAGCCGTCGGTGCTCCTGGAAACCGCGGCCAGCCTGAAGCGCCAGTACGACGTGCTGACTGCGTCGCGCGCGGAAGACGCCGAGCGGATGGTGAGCGAGCAGCGCGTCGATCTCGTGCTCACGGATCTCCGCCTGCCTGGGAAGGACGGGATCGCCCTCCTGACGGCCCTCAAGGCGGCGCGCCCCGACCTTCCGGTCGTGCCCATGTCCGGCCACGGATCGATCGAGGAGGCCGTGAAGGCGATCCAGCTCGGCGCGATCGATTTCGTCGAGAAGCCCTTCGGCCCGGAACGGCTCCAGGTCACCGTGGAACGCGCGCTGGAGCTGAAAGCGCTTCAGCGGGAGAACGAACAGCTTCGCTCGCTCGCGAGCGCGGCCGACGAAATGGTGGGCCAAAGCCGCGTCCTGGAGCAGATCCGTAGCGAGATCGCCAAGGTGGCGAAGACCGACGCGAAGGTGCTCATCACCGGCGAGAGCGGCGCCGGGAAGGAGCTCATCGCGCGCGCCATTCATCGCCAGAGCGCCCGCGCGCGGGGCCCCTTCGAGAAGCTGAACTGCGCGGCGCTCCCCAAGGATCTCGTCGAGAGCGAGCTCTTCGGCTACGAGAAGGGCGCCTTCACCGGCGCCATGCAGATGAAGCGCGGCCGGCTCGAGGCATCCGACCTGGGGACGCTCTTCTTGGACGAGGTCGGGGACATGAGCCTGGAGACGCAGGCCAAGTTCCTTCGCGCGATCGAGACCGGCGAGATCGAGCGGCTGGGCAGCACGAAGACGATCTCCGTGGATGCGAGGATCGTCTCCGCGACCAACAAGGACCTGGGCGACGAGATCAAGGAGGGCCGGTTCCGCGAGGATCTCTTCTACCGCCTGAACGTCGTCCCCCTTCACATTCCGCCGCTTCGCGCTCGGCGCGACGACATCCCGCTCCTGGTCACGCACTTCGCGTCCCGGATCGGTGCCGAGCACGGGCGCGGCCCGCGAGTCGTCACGCCGGAAGCGATGAAGCGCCTGTCCGAATATTCGTGGCCCGGAAACGTGCGGGAGCTCAAGAACCTGATCGAGCGGCTCCTCATCATGACCGACGGTGACTCGATCGGACCCGGGGACGTCGACGACGCGCTCCCGCCCGACGCGGGCGAGGGGCCTCCCAGCGAGATCAAGGCGGCGCGGGACAAGGCCGAACGGGACGCCATCCACGGGATGCTCCGCGAGTGCCAGTGGAACGTGAGCGAGGCCGCGCGCCGCCTCGGAATGGATCGCGGCTACCTCCACCGAAAGATCAAGCGCTATGGCCTGGCGCGCGACGGCGGCGCGTAGCGTCGCGCGGGGGATCGCCCTCGCGGCGTTCCTCCTCGCGGCGATGGCCCCCGTCGCCGCCGCGCAGTCGCCGGACTCGAGCGTGGTCGCCGCCGACTCGACCGGCCGAGACTCCCTGGGCACGACGGCGGGCGTCCCTCCGCCGGTCGCCGTTCCGCACACGACGGCCGACTGGGAGACGCTCGCCACCGGGCTTCCCGAGCAGGTGCGCGCCGGTCTCCTGTTCGACTTCGTCTACAACCGGGTCGACGGGCCGGCGCCGCAGGTCGGCGTCGCGCTCCGGCGCGAACGCGATCCGGCCCCGCTTCTCTACGTCATGGGCGGGTATGCGTTCTCGCGCGAGCGCGCGCTCGGCTCCGCGGGGTTCGAGCTTCCGCTCGGAGATCGGAGCGGCGTCCGTGTCGGCGCCGATGCGTATCGGCGGACGGCGAGCGAAGACGAGTGGATCGTCGGAAGCGCCGAGAACACGATCTTCGCGCTCCTGGCGCGAACCGACTATCGCGACTGGTACGAGGCCGAGGGATGGGACGGCCGCGCGATCTGGGAGCCCGGGCGGGACGTGTCGTTCGAGGTGGGCGCCACGGTGGAGGAGCACGCTTCGCTTCGGAACCGCACCCGGATCTCGGCGTTCGGCGGTACGTACCGCTTCCGCGAGAACCCAAGCATCGATCCCGGCACGGACGGATTGATCGCGGCCGCCGTCCGGGTGGGCCCTCTCGTTCTCCCCAGGGAGGGCGGGTCCCGCGTGACGCTTCGATACGAGCGCTCCGGCGGGCCGATGGGCCGCGATTTCGACTACGGCCGCCTCCGCGCGACGCTTCATGGCTCGCGCCTGCAAGGCAAGCGCGCCTCGGGCCGCGCGCGGATCATCGTGGGATCGACGCGCGAGGGCACGCTACCGCCGCAGAAGATCTGGCACTTGGGCGGGATCGGCACGCTCCGCGGGCATGAGTACAAGGCCCTCTCGGGCGATCAGTTCTTCCTCGCGAACGGCGAAGGATTCTACCGGCTTCGGAAGAACGTCTACGGGATGGCGTTCCTGGACTGGGGCGCCGCCTGGTTCGGCGCCGGAAATCTCGACCGGGTTCAGCCGGCCATCGACGGCGGATTGGGAATCCGGCTCTTCGGCGAGCCCGGTGTCATGGTGACGGCGGCTCGAGACTTTAAGCGCGACGACGGGCCGATCCTGGTCGGCGTTCGTCTCGGCGCCGCTTTCTAGGAGAACGGTGCGCTCCTCTCGATTCCGCGCGGCGATCGTGATGTCCCTGGGTGCGATCGCGCTCGGCCTGGCGCCGGCGGCGATCGCGGGCAACGACGTCGGGCTGGTCGTCGACCCCGTCGAGTTCGTGCGGGGCGCGATTTCCGTTTCCTACCGAGTCGAGTCGCCCTTCACACCGCGGCTCGAGGAGACCCTCGAGCAGGGGATGCCGGCCACGATCGCGTACGAGGTCGGCGTCTGGAAGCGGCGAACCTTCTGGTTCGACAAGTCCATCGTGGCGCTTCGGCGGGAGCACAAGGTGGCCTACGTTCCGTGGGCGAATTCGTTTCGGGTCCGGTCCGGATTCGGGATGGGCGCGCGCACCCGCTCGGTGGTGTCGCTCGATTCGCTGAAGACCTGGCTCTTCGAGGAGCGGCGCCTTGCGGTCGTGCCGGCCGCGGCCCTCGATTCGACTGGCACGTACTACGTCACCGTTCGCGTGACGATCCGCCCCGTCTCCGAGGAGGACTTGGGCGAGCTCGAGGAATGGCTCGCGGGTGACGCCCCCGATCCGGCCTCAACGACGAGAGGCCTGCCGCGGTCCCTCCTCGGGATCGCAGCCGGCCTCTCCGGACTCGGCGAACGCGGCGCGCTCGTGAAGAGCGCGCGTTTCGTGCCGTCGCGGCTTTTGCGACCGGCGCCTCTCCCCTAGCCGATCGACTCCGGCGGCGGCGGGGGCGGCGGGCTCGGTGCCGCGGGCGCGGCCGGCGGCGGCGGCGTTCCCCGCGTACCGGGCCCCCAGTTGTACGTGGTCGCGCTGGCTGCGTCCTTGCCGATGG
>Ga0075421_100003553_pt1 | contig 18666 bp, 19 predicted proteins | sample SoiMetdeltSBSDD5_FD_75292 | JGI IMG/M metagenome (GOLD analysis project Ga0075421, IMG submission 75292) | Bulk soil microbial communities from a Populus tree surrounding site in Tennessee, USA - Soil MetaG P. deltoides SBSDD5 | ecosystem: Environmental > Terrestrial > Soil > Tree plantation... | reverse complement strand
CCATCGTCTCGACAGGCGTCTCGCTCAGCTCGTAGTGGGCCTCGACGAAGATGACCGGATCGCCGTCGTGATCCTCGCCCGCCCGCACGTCGACCGACTTGAGGCCAAAGGGCTGCATGCTCTCGCGAACGGTCCGCTCGATGAGCTCGACAATCTGGGGCTCGATGCTGTGGACATCCTCGCGCATGGCTCTATTCTACAATTCTGTTGGAGTGTCGTCCACAGATTCCTGTTTCTGCAGCCATGCGTTGCACATGGCGGTGACTTGGCTAGGCTTGGCCAGCTCGCAACAGGTCGTTGACGCACCCGCAGAGGGGCTTGTCGAAGGGGAGGACGGCGATGCAGGAGCGCGTGAAGCGGGAGGTGAAGGAGCTTCCCGAGATCACCATCGAGACCGACACGCGCGACATCCTCACTCACGCCACCATGCAGGCCGAGGCGATGGAGGACTATTTCCTCGTCGACATCGACGCGCACGTCACCGAGACAAGCTTCTGGCCGGAGATCATCGAGCGCATCGACAACGACGTGATCCGGCAGATGGCCGAGGCCATGCAGTCGCGGCCCGGCGTCTCGGCAGCGCTCCTCAACACCCAGCCGGGTATGCTCTACCAGAACGTCTACGGCCGCATCCCGCACCAGCTGGCGCTCAACGAGGCGGTCGACGGCAGCGAGTGCCACCGTTTCACGGAGCTCGCGCGCCGCTCCATGGATGCGATGGGCCTCGACTACCAGGTGGTGTTCCCTACGCCCATGCTGGTGCTCGGCATGCACCCGCAGGACGACATGGAGGTCGCCATCGGCCGGGCCTACAACCGCTGGATGGTGGAGCGCATCCTGCCCGAGGACGAGCGCGTCAAGGGGCTGCTCTACCTGCCCTTCAACACGCCCGAGGCCTGCATCGACATCGTCAGGGACTACGGCGACGACAAGGGCGTGATCGGCTTCGCCGTGACAGCCACGCGCAACAAGCCGGTGCACCACGACCGCTACATGCGGCTCTATGCCATGATCGAGGAGACGGGGAAGCCCTTGGCGTTCCACTCTGGCTTCCACTGGGGCGACCCGTCGTTCCTGCAGCTCAACCGCTTCCTCTCCATGCACGCGCTGTCGTTCGTGCACTACAGCATGATCCATCTCACCAACTGGGTGATCAACGGGCTGCCGGAGCGCTTCCCAAAGCTCAAGCTGGTGTGGGTGGAAAGCGGGCTCGCCTGGGTGCCCTTCATCATGCAGCGCCTCGACCACGAGTTCATGATGCGGGTGTGCGAGGCGCCCCTGCTGAAGCGGCCGCCGTCGGAGTACATCCGCGAGATGTACTTCACGAGCCAGCCCATGGAGAAGACCAACATGAAGCTGCTCGAGGCCACGCTCCACGCCATGAACGCCGAGACGCAGCTCATGTTCGCCTCCGACTGGCCGCACTGGGACTTCGACCCGCCCAGCTCCGTCACGACCATCCCGTTCCTCTCCGAGCAGGCCAAGCGCAACATCCTGGGCCTCAACGCAGCGCGCGTCTTCAACCTTGAAGTCAAGCGCCTGCGCCCCAAGGCAAGGGACGTGCACGCTGCGCGTGCGGAGGCGATATGACGTGTGGCGCGTCGTCAAATGGCTGCTGATGATCGTGGCGGCTGTGGCCGGAGCATTCGAGGCGTGGCTTTGGTTCAGCCGCCCGTCCCTCGTACGCGACCTTGCCGGCACATTGGTCTTTTTCAGGAGGGCTCAAGACCCGGAAAGCGCCTTCGACCAAAGGGTTAAATCTACCTTTCCGATCGGGCTCGCAGAGGTGGAATTGCGCGCCAACTTGGAGAGGCAGGGCTTTCGCACGTACAAGGACACGCGGTTCGTCGATTTCGTGACACAAGAAGCCCCGTGCGCGACCCAGTGGATTGTTCTCTGGAAGGCGAACGGCACTGGCGCGGTGACAAGTGTCTCTGGGCTCGTGAAGTCGCGCTGCCTTTGAAACGAAACGAACGCACCGGGCGAGCAGAGATGAGTTCCACAATCGAACCACACCAGACGTTCCCCAGCGCCGCAGCTGCGCTCGCAGAGACAGCAGAGCGCCTACTGGCGAGCGGCGCAGCCGCGCAAGTCGACAGCGCGGACATCGAGCGGGTGCTGACTGCGGCGATGAAGCTCTACGCCGCCAAGGCCGAGGCGGACGGTGCGGCGGCGCCGCCTCCACCCGTGTCGGCCGAGACGCTCACGCCGACCGAGGCGGTCGTGGTCATTAGCGAGACGATGCGCGCCGTCAATCTCAACCTGTTCGACCTGTCCATGTGGTACCGCCGCGCGCGCTGACCTCGGGAGCCCACCATGAAAGAAGTCGTGATCGGCAGAGCGGATGCCTTCCCCGACCCTGGCCGCAGGGTGATCGAGGTCGACGGCATCGCCGTCGGCGTGTTCCGTCTCGACGGTAAGTTCATCGCCTACGAGAACGTCTGCCCGCACATGGGCGGGCCGGTGTGCCGCGGCAAGATCATCGCCCGCGTGGAAGAGCGGCTCGCCGACGACAAGACCAGCCTCGGCTTCGCCTTCTCCAGGGACCAGACCAACATCGTCTGCCCCTGGCACGGCTACGAGTTCGATATTGCCACCGGCCGCCACCAGGGCAACCCGCGCATGCGGCTCTTCCCCGTGAAGGTCGCTGTCATCGACGGCGATCTCGTCGTCTCCCTGCCGGAGGGCTCGCGACAGCGTATCACACGGAGCCGGCAGGGTCCGGATCGCGAGACCCGCGCGCCGTAACTTCGCATCCCGGAGCTCGTCCTCGCCAGGGCCGGGCGGCAGAGCGGCCGTTTGCGGCGCACCAGGGATTGTGCGCGTGCAAACCAACGAGAATGTGATGCGCGCTGCCGAAGCTGCAGGCTCATCCTGCGGAGGCGTCCAAGACGAGACGGGGCTCGCGCAACGACGCAAGCCATCGCCGTTCACCTGCAACTACGGGAGAGAAACGCCCATGAAGCGACTGAGGATTGCGGCGCTGGCCGCCATGCTGGCCGTTCCCGGCGCCATCTGCCTTGCCAATATGGCCGCCGCCGAGGCGCCGCAATACAAGGTGGAGCCGTTCTGGCCGCAGCCGCTGCCCGACACCTGGATCCTGGGGCAGGTGGCGGGCATCGCCGTCGACAACGATGACAATGTCTGGATCGTGCACCGGCCCTCCTCCCTCGTCGACGACGAGAAGGGTGCTCAGAAAGACCCGCCCGCGACGCGCTGCTGCAAGGCCCCCCCGCCGGTCCTGCAGTTCTCGCCGGACGGCAAGCTCCTGCGCAGCTGGGGCGGCGCCGGCACCGGCTACGAGTGGCCGCAGAACGAGCACGGCATCCATGTCGACAAGGAGGGCAATGTCTGGGTGGCAGGCAACGGCAAGGATGACCACCAGATCCTGAAGTTCACGCCCGACGGCAAGTTCCTCCAGCAGATCGGCAAGTCCGGCTCCACCGGCGGCTCCAAGAGCACGTCCCAGCTCGGGCGCCCCGCCCACATGGTGACGGACGACGCCGCGGGCGAGCTTTACGTGGCGGACGGCTACCTCAACCGCCGCGTCATCGTGTTCGACATGAAGACCGGCGCCTACAAGCGCTACTTTGGCGCCTACGGCACCAAGGAGACGACGGACGACAAGCTGCCGCCCTACACGCCGGTCGCCATCACGGAGCTGTCGAAGTCCTTCTCCAACCCCGTGCACTGCGTGCGGCTGTCGCGCGACGGCCTCGTCTACGTCTGCGACCGCGCCAACGACCGCATCCAGGTGTTCAAGAAGGACGGCACCTTCGTGAAGGAGTTCCAGGTCGAGCCGCAGACCCTGCAGAACGGCGCGGTCTGGGACCTGGTGCTCTCGGAGGATGCCGCCCAGCGCTACATCTTCGTCGCCGACGGCGCCAACATGGCGATCATGACGTTGGAGCGCGAGACCGGCAAGAAGCTTTCCAGCTTCGGCAGGCCCGGGCGCATGGCCGGCGAGTTCAAGTGGGTGCACAACATGGCGATCGACTCCAAGGGCAACCTCTACACTGCCGAGGTCGGCCACGGCCGCCGTGCGCAGAAGTTCAACCGCCTGTAGGGTCGAGGTGCCCCCGTTTCTGCAAACTTGTCATGCCGGGGCTTGTCCCCGGCATCCAACCCACGCCGAGCGCCGACGGACCCGGATAGATGGATCCCGGTGACAAGCACCGGGATGACAAGGTTACGGAATGCTTGACGGGCGACCGGCTCTTCTGGAGCCCCAGGTCAGGCGCGGCCTTCGGTCTCGAACATGGAGGAGGCGAGCGCCTCTCGGCTCTCCTTGCCGGCCCACACCACGAACTGGAAGGCCTGGTAGTAACGCTCGCAGGCCTCCAGAGCCGACTTGAACAGCGCCTCGCACTGCCCCTCGGTCGCCAGGGTGCCGTTCAGCATCAACCCGTGGCGGTACATGATGAGCCCCTCATGCAACCACACGTCGAAATGGCCGAGCCAGAGCTGCTCGTTGATCTGCGCCACCAGCCGGTAGACCTCGTTCAGGCGGTTCTCGGGAATCTTGGCGTCGAAGGCGGAGGCGATATGCAGCGTTTCCAGGTCGCTGCGCCAGTTGAGCGAGACGTGATAATCGGTCCATTGCCCGGCGACGGTCAGCGTCAACTCGTCGTCGCCGGCCCGGTCCATCGCCCACCCGTGCTTGCCGGCAATGTGCTCGACCAGATCGAGGGGGTTGTTGGTGCGGGCCCGGCCCGACTCGGCGGTTGCCATCGTGTCCACAGCTCCTTTGCCGCGCTTCTCTGCAGCGGGCCTTGCGTCCCCGCCTCGTCGGCAGCCCCGTACATCGGCCGCGGGCGTTGACGATTCATGACGTAAGCGAGCGGCCGACGCCCTGCAAGCCGACCACCCCACTCTCCACGGCCAAAACGACTGGTACGCGGCGAGAGCTGTGCAAAAGAGCCGAAGCCCACGCTTTACTGGCGCAGGCGGGCCAGCTCCGCCTCGAGCGCGCTTACGCGCGCGCTGAGCCGCTCGTTCTCGTCGCGTGCCTTGGCGGCCATCTCCCTGACCGCCTCGAACTCCTCGCGCTGCACCAGGTCCATGTCCCGCAGGACGCGCTCTCCCTGGGCCTTCATCAACGTTTCAACCTCGCGGCGCATGCCCTGGGCTGCGCCGGCCGCGTCGGTGAGGAGCCTTGCAAGATCGTCGAGGAAGCGGTTGGTCGTCTGCGTCACGGCGCTCACCTCGTGTATTGGGCGAAAATGCCCGGGATGCTCGCCGGTTATGATGGGGGTCGGGCCCGGCCCGATCAAGCGGGACATCTTGACAAGTCGATAACTGCTGCTGGAAACCTGCGCCATGCCGCTGCTTGTGATCCCCTTTCCGCAGATCGAGCCGGTGCTCGTCCACATCTGGGGCCCGTTCTCGATCAAATGGTACGGTCTTGCCTATGTGGCGGGCCTGGTCCTGGGCTGGCTTTACATCAAGTACCTGCTGGGCGAGGGCCGCCTGTGGGCCCAGAACAAGCCCCCGTTCGCGCGCCAGGACACGGACGACCTCTTCATCTACATCGCCGCTGGCGTGCTGCTGGGCGGGCGCTTCGGTCATATCGTGTTCTACGAGCCGGCCCACTACATCGCCAACCCGCTGGACATATTCGCGATCTGGAACGGCGGCATGGCCTTCCACGGCGGGCTCGTCGGCTCGATCGTAGCCGCGCTGCTGTTCGCACGCCGCTTCAAGGCCGATGCCTGGAGCGTGCTCGACGCCTGCGCGGCCGCCGTACCGATCGGTCTGTTCTTCGGCCGGATCGCCAATTTCATCAACGCCGAGCTGTGGGGGCGCGAGACCACCGTGCCCTGGGCCATGGTGTTTCCCACCGACCCCTCCCGGCTCGAGCGCCACCCGAGCCAGCTCTACGAGGCGTTCCTCGAAGGGGCCGTGCTGTTCGCCGTGCTCTGGTGGCTGACGCATCGCCTCTCGGCATTGAAACGCCCCGGCATGGTGGCGGGCACGTTCCTCCTCGGCTACGGCCTCGCCCGCTCGTTCTGCGAGCTCTTCCGCGAGCCCGACGAGGGCCACTTCCTGAACCTCGGTCCGCTCACGGCCGGCATCGTCTATTCCTTGCCGATGATTGCCGCGGGCATCTGGATCATGCGCGAGGCCGTCAAGCGCACGCCCGCAGCCGCCGATGCCAAGAGCCCCAGTTGACGCCTCCGTGGGAGCGCTCGCCGCGAGGCTTGTCGCGCGCATCCGCCGGGACGGGCCGCTGCCGGTGGACAGTTTCATGCAGGCCTGCCTCGAGGACCCCGTGCACGGCTACCTCCTGAAGCCGCAGAGCATCGGCGCGGGCGGCGATTTCGTCACCGCGCCGGAGATCAGCCAGGTGTTCGGCGAGCTGATCGGCCTGTGGTGCGCGGTGGCCTGGCAGGGCATGGGCCGGCCGGCGCCGCTGCGGCTGGTCGAGCTGGGTCCGGGTCGCGGCACCCTCATGCGCGACGCGCTGAGGGCCGCGCGCGTGGTGCCGGCGTTCCTCGAGGCGGTGACCGTGCATCTCATCGAGATCGGCCCACGGCTGCGGCAATGGCAGCGCCGGCAGCTGCTCGGGGGAGCCTCGGCGGGGAGACCCCCGGACATCGTGTGGCATGTCACACTGGGGGAGGTGCCGGCGGGTCCGGCCATCGTCATCGGCAACGAGTTCCTCGACGCTCTCCCCGTTCGCCAGCTCGTCTATGGCGAAGGCATCTGGCGCGAGCGCATCGTGGAGGCGGAACCCGACGGCACCCTGGCGTTTGCGACCGGGCCCGAGGTGGCCTGCGCGAGCCCGGGGCTGCCGCCCGAGCCCGGTGCGATCGCCGAGCTGCGCCCCGGCGAGGACGCGCTGCTGGCGGCCCTGGCGGCACGCGCAGAGCCCCTCGTCGCCCTGTTCCTCGACTACGGCCCGGCGCAGCCCGCCTTCGGCGACACGCTGCAGGCGGTGCGAGGCCATGCCTACGTGAACCCGCTGACGGAGCCGGGCACGGCGGACATCACCGCGCATGTGCAGTTCGAGGGCTTCGCCCGCAAGGCGCGGGGCGCGGGGCTGGCGGTGGCAGGGCCGATCACCCAGGCGGAGCTCCTCGGGCGGCTCGGCATCGCCGAGCGCACGGCAAGGCTGATGGCGGCCAACCCGGAGCGCGCAGGGGAGATGGAGGCGGCAACCCAGCGCCTGATGTCGCCGACCGGCATGGGACAGCTGTTCAAGGCGATCGCGGTGCATTCGCCGGGGCTTTCGCCGCCACCGGCGTTCGGCTAGGAGCACCGGCATGCTGCAACCGCTTCTCGCCGATCGGCTCGCCGGCTTGCCCGGCATTGCACACGGGTTCTTCACGCGCCGGGGCGGCGTATCGCAGGGCATCTATGCGAGCCTCAACTGCGGCCCCGGCTCCGGCGACGACGCCGGCGCGGTGCAGGAGAACCGCACCCGCGTGGCCGTCCACCTCGGGGCAGGCGACCTCCTCTCCGTGCATCAGGTCCACGGCACCACGGCCCTCGCCGTCGATGGACCCTGGCCCGCCGGCGGACCACGGCCCAAGGCCGATGCCCTGGTAACGGCGACACGCGGTCTTGCGCTCGGCGTGCTGACCGCGGATTGCGCCCCCATCCTCCTGGCCGAGCCCCGGGCCGGCGTGGTCGCAGCCGTGCACGCCGGCTGGCGCGGCGCGCTCGCCGGCATCGTCGAGTCCTGCCTCGACGCCATGGAGGGCTTGGGAGCCCGGCGCCCTCTGATCCGCGCGGCTGTCGGCCCATGCATAGGCCGAGAGGCCTACGAGGTCGGACCGGAGTTCGAGGCCGAGTTCCGCACGCGCGATGCCGCCAGTGCCGGATTCTTCGTGCAAGGCAGCGCCGGGGCGCGGCCGCGCTTCGATCTGTCCGGCTACGCCGTCGACCGGCTGCGGCGCGCGGGCATCGCCGAGGCCCACGCGCTCGGGGCCTGCAGTTTCGCCTTGCAGGACGCTTTCTTCTCTTACCGCAGGTCCCGGGTCCGCGGAGAAGAGGACTACGGCCGGCAGGTGTCTGCCATCGTATTGACTTAGTATTGAGTTTCCACATGTTTTGCGGTGCCTGACGGATCGCGCTTCAGGGGCGCATGCGGTTTTTCCCTGGATTTGTCGGGCCAGCACATTGTCAGGGGGAAGGGAGTCTGCTGGAGTACTCAGCCGTAGAATCACCCGCCGCAGGGTCAGTACGTCGGCAGCCGGGGTTCAGTGGCCTTACAAGGACAAGGGGGACGTCACGGTGACGACAAGGGACGCTGCTGCGGCGCAGCGCCGATGCTTGGCGATGGCGCTGAGCTCTCTCATCGTTGTTGCAGCCCTTGCGGGATGCACCGGTGGTAGCTCGCTGTTCGGCTCTCTCAGCCAGAGCCCGCCGCCCGATACTCAGCCCAAGGGTGTGGCCGAGGCCCCGGTAGCCAAGGTCGCCATCAGCTCCATGGTCGGGCCGCCCGACCCGGTGGCCAAACAGCTCCTGCAGGAGTTCACGGCCGCCTTCGAGCAGCAGCGCGTCGCAGTGCTGCAGAAGAAGGACGGCGGGGCCGACTTCCAGCTGCGCCCCTATATCCTGGCGTCCAAGGAGAAGCAGGGGACCAAGATCTCCTACGTCATGGACGTATCCGACCCCAGCGGGAAGAAGCTGACGCGTTTCTCCGGTGAGCAGCGTGTCCCTCCCGGCTCGACTGCGGATCCCTGGACCGCCATCACGCCGGACGTGGCCAAGGCGCTGGCCGACAAGGCCGCGAGCTCCTTTGCCAACTGGCTGCCGAGCGCGAACACCAACACGATTGCCTCCAATGCCGGGCCGGACCCGTCCGGCGTTTCCAAGACGCCACCCGTCTCCAAGACGGTGAGCAAGCGGAAGGTGGCGTCGTCCGACCAGACCACCGGCAGCATCTCCAAGGAGGGCACTCTGACGGCACTGGTGCCCGCCGTGAGCGGCGCGCCCGGCGACGGCAAGACATCGCTGACGGCCGCCATCCAGCGTGAGCTGCAATCGAAGGGCGTCGCGCTGGCGGACCGGCCCACGCCCGACTCCTTCCGCGTGGAAGGCATCGTGACCATAGGCGCGAGCAACGATGGCAAGCAGCCGATCCAGATCGAGTGGATCGTCAAGAACCCGCAGGGCAAGAAGCTCGGCACGGTCTCGCAGAAGAACGAGATCCCCGAGGGCAAGCTCGACGGCGCCTGGGGCGGTGTGGCCGATCAGGCGGCGAGCGCGGCAGTGGTTGGCATTCTCAAGCTCCTGCCGCCGGCGAACGAAGCCATCAACTAGGCCCGCAGCAGCGAAGGTATGGCGGTGCCGCCTGGGAGCCCCCCAAGCGGCACCGTTTGCACGTCGGCGTGCCAGTTGCTAGAACGCGCCATTGCGAACGGAGTGTCTCCGCCGATGCCCTTCGATACGCGAGACGCGAGCCGCAATCGGGGAGCGACGCGCATGAAGCTCGTTGCGGGCAACAGCAACCGGCCACTGGCGGATGCCATCTCGGGCATCCTCAATCTTGCGCTGACCAAGAGCAGCGTCCGGCGCTTCGCCGACATGGAGGTGTTCGTCGAGGTGCTGGAGAACATGCGCGGCGAGGACGTCTATGTCCTGCAGTCGACCTCCTTCCCCGCCAACGACAACCTCATGGAGCTCCTGATCCTGGTGGACGCGCTGAAGCGCTCCATGGCCCGGCGCATCACCGCGGTGATGCCCTACTTCGGCTACGCCCGGCAGGACCGCAGGCCGGGCCCGCGCACGCCGATCTCGGCCAAGCTGGTCGCCAACCTGATCGAGCGCGCCGGCGTCGACCGCGTCATGACCGTCGATCTGCACGCCGGCCAGATCCAGGGCTTCTTCGACATCCCGACCGACAACCTGTTCGCGGCACCGACCATGGTGCGCGACATCCAGGAGCGTTACGGCGCCGACAACCTCGTGGTGGTGTCGCCTGACGTGGGCGGGGTGGTGCGCGCGCGCGCTCTCGCCAAGCGCATCGAGGCGCCGATCGCCATCTGCGACAAGCGCCGCGAGCGCCCCGGCGAGTCCGAGGTCATGAACGTGGTGGGCGATGTGGACGGCAGGCGCTGCATCCTGATCGACGACATCGTGGATTCCGGCGGCACGCTGGTGAACGCTGCCAACGCGCTGCTCGGCAATGGCGCCACCGAGGTGGTCGCCTACATCACCCACGGCGTGCTGACCGGCGGCGCCGTCGCCAAGATCGCCGCCTCCAACCTGAAGACGCTGGTGATCACCGACTCGATCCAGCCCACCGAGGCCGCCAAGTCCGCCCCCAACATCCGCGTCCTCTCGATCGCCCCCCTGCTGGCCGAGGCCATCGCCCGCACCGCCCGCGAGGAGAGCGTCTCCAGCCTGTTCTACTAAGTGCGCCCGGGGCATCTGCCTCCTCAGCAGCGCCGGCCCGCAGGGCGCGCTATCGCTTCGGGCTGACGGGACCCACGCCGACAGGCGGATCGACATCGAGCCCAGCTTCGTAGACCCTCGTCTCGACCTCCTCCAGATCACCCGTTCGGCTCAGGAACTTCAGAGGGACTCCCGTCGCCCGGTCAGTCATCACCTTCCAGCTCGAGGTTGGTATCTTGGGCGAGCCGCCAGACCCCTCGTCGTACTCGTATGCCAGATAGGCTCGGCCATCATCGATGACCTCCCCCAGGCACCTGACACTTCCGATTCGGTCCAGCCCGCGAGCGCCGAGACGCGCTGGTAGCGCGCTGTGGAGCAGAACGTGCCACTTTCCGTCCGTGGGCGTCTTCATCCATTGTCGACGGCCGATTTGGATAAACTCGTGTCCATCATCCATGATGGTATGCGCCCTGTCCGGCGGGACGACCACACCTGTGATGCGCTTCGAGCCAACCGTCGGGATCTTGATCTGATTTTGAAAGCGAAACGGGCCAGACGTTGCGCCTCGCTCAATTGCCGCCACGCCGTCACTGTGACAGTCGGCGCTGGCGGGCACGGAGAATAGGAGGGATATCGCCATGGCAGCCGGCCAACGCATCTTCATCCTGACGAATGTCCTCCACAATACCGGGATTCTCTCGGTCATTCTGACAGACTGCAAAGCATACGCAATATCCATGCTCTTACCGCTTACGGCGGGCCGGAGCGTCCGGGAGCGCGGATTGCCGTTCAGGCCGTCAGCTTCACCAGCGTCAGGCTGAAGGCGGCGATGAAGAGGGTCGCCATTAGGCCGAGGAGGAGCGGCTTGGCTCCCTTCGCCCGCAGCTTGCCGATGTCGGCCGCGAGCCCGAGCGCCGCCAGCGCCATCGACAGCAGCACGATCGCAACGACGCCCAGCACAGCGCGCGCCTCTACCGGGACGGGGAAAATGCTGTTCACAACGACCAGCGCCGCGAAGCCGAGCACGAACCACGGCACCGGCGCCTTGGCCCTACCGACACTACCGGCTCCGGGCGCGAGCCGGCGCGCGGCAAGCAGGCCCAGCGTCATCACCACCGGCGCCAGCATCATCACCCGGGTGAGCTTGGCGACCGTGCCGTACTCCCCGGCCTCCCGGCTGTCCTGAAAGGTTGCGCCGACCACCTGCGCGATCTCGTGGATCGATGCCCCCGCCCACAGGCCGTAGCTGCGCGGGGAGAGGTCGAGCAGGCCCGGCAGCAGCGGATAGACGAACATGGCGATCGACCCGAACAGGGTCACGCAGGCCAGCGCGTAGGCTGCGTCCTCCTCGGGCGCCTGCGTCACCGTGTTGGTGGCGATCACCGCCGACGCGCCGCAGATCGAGGTGCCGCCGGCGATCAGCTCGGTGAGCTTGCGGTCCACGCCGATGAGGCGCCCCAGCCATTGGGTGACGAGGAAGGTGGCAACGACCGATGCCGCGAGAATGGCAACGCCGGTGGCGCCCACCTCCGCGATCTGGGAGGCGGTGAGCTGGGCGCCCAGGAGGACGATGCCGAGCCGCAGCAGCCTGCGGGCCGAGAAGGCCACGCCCGGCTGGGCCGCGGCCGGCGCGCCGATGGTGTTGCGCACGGCGATGCCGAGCAGGATCGCCACGATCATGGGGCTCAGGACGCCGAGGCCGGGGACCTGGCGGACCGCGAACGCCGCGCCGACGATGGCGGCAACCAGCATGAGGCCCGGCCAGACCGCCCTGAGCCACGCCCTCGCGTGCGCGTTGAGGCCGCGTGTGGCGGCGCGGACCTCTGCCCCGGCGGCAGGGCCTGACCGAGCGTGCGACTGCGCCGTCATTTTGCTGCAATCCCAATGGCTTCCGGTGTCATCGCCATCGCCGAGCAATCGATTCCAGGTACAAATTTATCAAAATCCAGGAGAAACAGAACTGAATTTTCTATGGGGCAGCTAAGCCGAGCAAGCCGTACCGCACGCCGTCATCCGAGACGTGCACTCCGGATCAAGGCCCGGGGGCGAGCCCGCGCAACAGCCCGGGACCCCGGGCGTTGCGAGCCTCAGCGTCCCCACGGCGTGAAATAGACCGCCGCGGCGACGCTGAGGCCGAAGGCAACCATGGAGCCGCCGACCAGGGCGAACAGTGTCCATACCGGCGCGGCGCTCGCCACCAGCCACCAGCCGCCGCCGGCGACGACGAGGAGGCGCACGAAGCCGGCGGCCACCGGAGCAAGCATGCGGCCCGAGCCCTGCGAGGCGAAGTAGAGCGCGAGGCCGAGGCCCAGGAAGGCGAACCACGGGGCGGCCCAGGAGAGGTAGAGATTGGCCGCGGCGAGCACCCCGGGGTCGCCGGTGAAGAGCCCGGACCACAGCTGCGGGGCCGATGCAACGACAAGGCCTATGGCACCGACAGCGGCCGCGGCGACGGCACCGGCGGTCCAGGCCACGCGCCGCGCGCGGCCCACATCGCGGGCGCCGATCGCCATGCCGACCATGGGCACGCTGGCGACGCCCACCGCAAAGACGATGGGCACCAGCAGGAACTCGAGCCTGGCGCCGATGCCGTAGCCCGCCAGGGCCTCGGTGCCGAAGCCCGCCACCAGCCGCGTCAGGATCAGGACGGTGAGCACCGACTGGAAGGGCGAGAGCGAGGCAACGGCACCGACCCTGAGGATGTCGAGGAACATCGTGCGCTCGATCCTGGCGCCGCGAAAGCCGAGTGTGACCCGGGCGCGCCCCGAGCGCAGGAACCACAGCAGGAACAGCGCACCGAGACCGTAGGCGATGACGAGGCCCGCCGCCACGCCCGCGAGCCCGAGGCGCGGGAACGGCCCCAGCCCGAGCCCCAGGCTGCCGCCCAGCACGATCTGCAACAGCGACGCGGCGAGCAGCGTGAGCGACGGCACGCGCATGTTGCCCGTACCGCGCACGATCGAGGCCAGCGTGTTGACGAGCCAGATCACGATGGTGCCCGTGAGCGCCACGTTGGCATAGGCGAGCGCTTCCGCAAGCACCGCCTCCGAGCCGCCGAGGGCGCGAAAGATCGGCGCGCCGAACACCAGGAAGATCACGCTGAACGCCATGCCGGCGCAGGTGCCGATCACCATGGCGTGCACGGCGAGCGACTGCGCGCGCGCCACGTCGCCCGCACCGATCGCACGGCTGATGGCCGAGGAGACGCCGCCGCCCATGGCCCCCGACGACAGCATCTGCATCAGCATGATCATGGGGAACACCAGCGCGATCGCAGCCAGCGGCGTCGTCCCCAGAATGCCGACGTAAACCGTCTCGGTAACGGCCACCAGCGCCGTCACCAGCATGGCGGCGAGGTTCGGCGCCGTCAGCCGCAGCAGCGTCGGCAGGATCGGCGCATCGACGAGGGCATTGCGCGGCCGGTCGGGCGCCGCTCCCGCGGTGGTGGTATCGACCGTCATGATCTCTCGCAGCGTCCGGCTTCTTGTGGTGATCACTTACTTTTACGAATATAGTCACTTGTAGAAAACTAGGCGATAAGATGATCGTGATCGATGGCAAACGGATACGGCCAGAAGCACTGCCCGGTGGCGCGGGCGCTCGATGTGGTCGGCGAGAAGTGGTCGCTCCTGATCCTGCGCGACCTCACCCGCAGGGGACCGCTGCGCTTTCAGGACCTCGAGCAGGGCCTTCCCGGGCTGGCACCCAATACGCTCTCGGCGCGCCTGAAGACCCTGGAGGCGCAAGGCGTAATCGCAACCCGCCTCTACGAGAGCCACCCGCCGCGCTACCAGTACCTCCTGACCGACAAGGGCAAGGCGCTGCGGCCCGTGCTCAGGGCGCTCTATGCCTGGGGCGAGCGCTACAGCTGAGGCCTGCCACGAACGCCCCGCGAACTCGCCTCCCCTTGCGCCGGCCGATTCCCCTGCCCCTTGCGGGGAGGGGTCAGAGCCTGCTCCGGCGAAGGCCGGGGGGTGGGGGGTACCCCGACATCGGATGGTCCGAGGTGCGATGGGACAGCTCCCCGATTCGAAACCCGCATATCGGCCGCGAGCGCCGACTCGCTTGCTGCGGCGTCGCCTGCCCGTGCTAATCTGCCGCCGGGCTGGAAACGGGGAGGACGCCACGCCAGATGTCGACGTTTCTGATCTGCCATGGGGCCTGGTCGGCGGCCTGGGCCTGGAAGAAGGTGCGGCCGCTGCTGCGCGCCGCCGGCCATGAGGTCTTCACCCCCACCTACACCGGGCTCGGCGAGCGCGCGCATCTCGTCTCTCGCTCCATCGACCTCGAGACCCACATCGCCGATGTCCTGGGCGTCATCGAGTGCGAGGACCTTCGCGACATCGTGCTCGTCGGGCACAGCTACGGCGGCATGGTGGTGACGGGCGTTGCCGACCGCGTCGGCGACCGCATCGCCAGGCTCGTCTACATCGACGCCTTCGTGCCGAGCCACGGCCAGAGCCTGTTCGACATGCTGCCGCCCAGGGAGCGCGAGCGCCGGCAGCAGGACGCCAGCGCCAACGGCGACGGCTGGCTCCTGCCCCCCAATCCGACGCCGCCCGACACGTCGCCGGAGGATGTGGCCTGGGTCACGGCCCGGCGGCGCTGGCAGCCGCTCGCGTGCTTCACCCAGCCGCTGCTCCTGAGGAACCCCGGCTCCTCCCCGCCGCGCAGCTACATCTACTGCACCCGCCTCGGTCCAGCAGACTCCTTCTCCCAGTTCTCGAGGCGCTTCCGCTCCGACCCTGCCTGGCGCTTCTTCGATCTCGACGCCAGCCACAGCCCCAACGTGACGGCGCCGGAGGCGCTGGTGCGCCTTCTGGACCAGATCGCGCGATGACGAGCGCCGCGAAGGGTGGCATCGCCCAGCCCGAGCCGGACCTGACGCCGGCCGGGCTCGTCGCCCGCGCCGCGGCCTTCCGCGAGCGCCTGCGCGCTGAGCAGGACCAGTCGGAGGCGCGTGGGCACCATTCGCCGGAGCTGCAGGAGGCGTTCGTTGCGGCCGGCTTCTACCGCGCGCTGCAGCCCAGGCGCTTCGGCGGCTACGAGCTCGACTACCCGACGTTCTACAAGGCGATGATCGAGATCGCCCGCGGCGACCCGGCGGTGGCCTGGTGCCTCATCCTGGGCGCCACCCACTGCGCGCAGGTCGCGGCGCACTGGCCGGAGCGGGCGCAGATCGAGCTGTTCGGCTCCGACGGGCACTTCATCGCCCCGCACCGCGCCCAGGGCCCGGCCGGCAAGTGCAGGAGGGTCGACGGCGGGTATCACGTTGAAGGGATGTGGAACTACGCGTCCGGCGTGCCCTACTGCACGCACTTCATCGCCAACGTCATGGTCGAGGGCACCGGCGAGCATGTGGTGTTCGTCGTGCCGCGCCAGAGCATCGAGGTCCTTCCCGACTGGGGCGGCGACGCCACCCTCGGCATGCGCGCCAGCGGCTCCAACAGTGTCATGATCGGCGGTGCTTTCGTGCCCGGGCATTGGGTGATCCCGATGGGGCCCGGATTGTGGTCGGCCGCCGACGTGCCCGAAGGCACCTACGGCACGCGGCTGCACGGCAACCCCATGTATCTCGGGCGCATGATGTGCCCCTACCACGCCTCGCTCGTCACCACCGTGGTCGGCGCCGCCCGGGCTGCGCTGGACGAGCTGGAGGCCATCTCCCGCGTGCGCATCACCCGTTTCCCGCCGCAGGTTCCCTGGTACCAGGACGCGAACATCCAGCGCCCGTTCGGCCAGGCCATGATGCTCGCCGACACCGCCGAGGCGGCGCTGATCCAGGCGCTGGAGATGTACATGGCTTACTGCCAGCGCTGGGCCGCCGACGGCACGCCCTTCACGGCGGAGGACAGCCTGCGCCTGTGGGGCATGCTGATCAACGCCGGCGGGCTCGCCTGCGATGCGGTGGACCTCGTGTTCAGGGCCGCCAGCTCGGCTGCGGCCAAGAAGGGCCAGCGCATCGAGCGCTACTGGCGCGACTGCGCCATGTACCGCAGCCATTCCTCGGCGCAGCTCGCCAACTTCGCCTCAGGCCTCGGCCGCCTGCACTTCGGCCTCCCCATGGGCATGTTCGGGATTTGACACCCGTCATCCCGGAAGCCGAGCCGCAGGCGAGGCTATCCGGGACCTCGTGAGGCAAGAGTGCGACTCGTTTCACGAGGTCCCGGACAGCCTCGCCCCGGATCAAGTCCGGGGCTCGGCTTCCGGGATGATGGGTGGAGAAACCGTAGAAGGAGAGCGCCATGGCCCGCCGCATCATCGACCTTTCCGTTGCGTTGCAGAGCGACATTGCCTCCGACCCGCCGGGCATGGAGCCGAGGATCGCCTACATCGCCCACAAGGCGACCGCGCCGCAGGTGTGCGCCTTCTTTCCCGGCCTCGAGCCCGCCGATCTGCCCGACGGCGAGGGCTGGGCGATCGAGCGGGTCGAGATCACCACCCACAACGGAACGCATCTGGACGCGCCCTGGCACTTCGCCTCCACCATGGACGGGGGAAAGCGCGCGATCACCATCGACGAGGTGCCGCTGGAGTGGTGCTTCCAGCCCGGCGTGAAGCTCGACTTCCGTCGCTTCCCCGACGGCTATGTCGCAACCGCGGCCGACGTCGAGGCGGAGCTGCAGCGCATCGGCCATACCCTGCAGCCGCTCGAGATCGTGCTGGTCAACACCGCAGCGGGTGCGCGCTACGGCAAGCCCGACTATGTGGCCACGGGCTGCGGCATGGGCCGCGAGGCGACGCTCTATCTCACCTCGCGCGGGGTGAGGATCACCGGCACCGACGCCTGGTCCTGGGACGCACCCTTCGTCCACACGGCCAGGAAGTACGCCGAGACTGCGAATGCCGGGCTCATCTGGGAAGGCCACAAGGCCGGCCGCGAGATCGGCTACTGCCACATCGAGAAGCTCTCCAACCTGGAGGCCCTGCCGCCGGCCGGCTTCACGGTCGCCTGCTTCCCGGTGAAGATCAAGGGCGCCTCCGCCGGCTGGACCCGCGCCGTTGCCATCATCGAGGAGTGACGCCGGAATTGATCTCCACCCGTCATCCCGGAAGCCGAGCCCGGACTTGATCCTGGGCGAGGCTATCCGGGACCTCCCGAAACGAGTCGAGCCTCCCGAGGTCCCGGTTCGGAGCGCCGCTCGCCTTTGGCTCGCGTCGCTCCGACCGGGATGACGGGTGCGGATTGTATCACCCGGGCAACCGCCTCGCCTTCTTGCGCGTCTCCTTCCACGGGTCGGACACCCGCGTCAGCCGGTGCAGCAGGTTGCCCACTGTGAAGCGGCCCGACTGCATCTGCGGGCCCAGCTCCTCCCAGGCGAGCGGCGTGGAGACGGTGGCCTCCGCGCGCGCCCTGGTGGAGTAGGCGGCGACCGCGGTGGCGCCCTTGCCGTTGCGGAGGTAGTCCACGAAGATGCGCCCGCGCCGCGCCTCCTTGGAGGCCTTGGCCAGGTAGCGCTTGGGGCTGTCCGCAGCCATCGCCGCGGCCAGCTTATGCGCGAAGTCCTTGACGGCGGCCCAGTCCGCGTGCGGCACCAGCGGGGCGTAGACGTGCAGCCCCTTGCCGCCGGTGGTCTTCACGAAGCTGTCGAGCTTCGCCCGCTGCAGGCGGTCGCGCACCTCGATGGCGGCGTCCACCACGTCGGCCCAGGCCACGTCCGGCGCCGGGTCGAGGTCGAAGGTGATGCCGTCGGGCTTCTCGATGTCGGCGAGCCGGGCCCCCCAGACGTGGATCTCCAGCACCGAGGCCTGCACCAGCGACAGGAGGCCCTCGAGGTCGGAGATGGCGAGGATCTCCTCGCCGTCCTCGGGATCGCGCGAGCGCCTGACGCGGTCGCTCATGCCGGCGAAGGCGTGCTTCTGGAAAAAGCAGGCCTCGTCGACGCCGCCCGGACAGCGCACCAGCGACAGCGGCCGGTCGACGACGTAGGGCTCGATCCACGGCCACAGCTCGGCGTAGAACTCGGCGAGCCCCTGCTTGGTGATGCCCGCCGCCGGCCACAGCACCCGGTCGGGGTGCGTGAGCTTGACCGGCAGCGTCTCCGCCCGCCTGGAGGTCACAGCACGTTCGGCGCGTACGGCATCGGCCGCCTCCTTGTCCGATCTCAGTCCCTTGAACACGGCATGGCGCACGATCCCGTCAGCGGTCCAGCCGCGCAGCTCCACCTCGGCCACCAGCAGCGGCTTCACCCAGCGCACGTTGCGCCGGCTTTCCGGCGGCGGCGGCTTCTCCAACGCGGGCGCGGCGATGCGAATGGCGTCGAGCCGCCGCCACAGGTCCTCGGCGACGGCGCTGGTGTAGCCGGTGCCGACGCGGCCGGC